>Ga0209173_100783_pt1 | contig 10761 bp, 9 predicted proteins | sample SynthPrep_16_END_FD_187206 | JGI IMG/M metagenome (GOLD analysis project Ga0209173, IMG submission 187206) | Synthetic microbial communities from Ohio, USA - SynthPrep_16_END_DS12_MetaG (SPAdes) (version 2) | ecosystem: Engineered > Bioreactor > Aerobic > Activated sludge | place: USA: Ohio... | reverse complement strand
CCCGCCCCACACCTCGACAATGTCGCGCACGATCCCCAGCCCCAGGCCATGGCCGTCGATCTGTTCGTCCAGGCGTGCACCGCGGCTGAAGACCTGGTCACGCTGGGCCTCGGGAATCCCGGGACCGTCATCTTCCACCGCCAGCAGGTAAGCGTGGGGCGTCTCGCTGACGCTCACGCGCACCTCCGCATCCGCCCATTTGCAGGCGTTGTCCAGCAGGTTGCCGAGCAGCTCCAGCAAATCCTCGCGGTCCCAGGGCAATTGCAGGCCCGGCGCGACGTGGTAGCTGAGGTCCAGGTGTTCGCCATGGATCATGTTCAAGGTGGCGAGCAGGCCGGGCAGTTCTTGTTCACAGTCGAACAAGGCACCCGGCAGGGTCTCGCCGGCCAGCCGGGCGCGATTGAGTTCACGGTTGAGGCGTTGTTGCACCTGCTCCAATTGCTCGCGCAGCAGTTTGCTCAGTTCGGGGTGATCCTTGAGCGCCTCGCTCGAGGCGGCGCTCAACAGCACCGCCAGCGGGGTTTTCAGCGCATGCCCAAGGTTGCCGAGGGCATTGCGCGAACGTTTGAGACTGTCTTCGGTGTGGGCCAGCAGGTGGTTGATCTGGGCGACCAGTGGCTCCAGTTCCAGCGGCACCTGGGTGTCGAGTTGCGAGCGTTGGCCTTGTTGCAGTTGGGCGATCTGGTTACGCGCGTTTTCCAGCGGGCGCAAGGCACGACGCACGGTGACTCGCTGCAAAAACAACACCAGCAGCAGTGCCGCCAGCCCCAACACCAGGCCGATCCGACGCATCAGGCGAAAACTTTCCCGCACCGGGGTGTAGTCCTGGGCCACGCTGATGGAAATCGATTGGCCAAAGCGTTTGTAGTCCGAACGCAGGACCAGCAATTGCTGGCCTTCGGGGCCCAATTGCAGGTTGCCCTTGAGCCCGGCCTCGGGCAGTCGGGGCAATTCCTGGTCCCACAGCGAACGGGAGCGCCAGTGAGTGTCGGCAAAATCGATGCGGAAGTAATGCCCGGAAAACGGCCGCTGGTAGGCCGGCGACAGGCGCTGCTCATCCAGTTGCACACCGTTGGGCCCGCGTACCAGGGCGACCAGCAGGTTCTCGGCATCGTTGCGCAACCCGGCTTCCAGGTAGCGTTGCAAACCGGCCTCGAACAACCACAGGCTGGTTTGCGCCAGCACCACGCCGACGATCACCATCACGCTGATCAGGCCCAGGCTCAGGCGGCGCTGAATCGACTTCATGCAGGGCTGGCGCCAAACCGGTAACCCTGGCCGCGCCGGGTTTCGATCACGCTGCGCCCGAGTTTGCGGCGCAGGTGGTTGACGTGCACTTCCAGCACGTTGGAGTCGCGCTCGGTCTCGCCGTCGTACAGGTGCTCGGCCAGGTGGCTTTTCGAGAGGATCTGTTCGGGGTGCAACATGAAGTAGCGCAACAGGCGAAATTCTGCGGCGGTCAGTTGGATCTCGTCGCCATCGCGCAGCACGCACTGGCGGCCTTCGTCCAGGTGCAGGCCGGCAGCCTGCAAGGTGGGTTGGTTGGCCTGCCCGTGGGAGCGGCGCAACAGCGCCTGGATGCGCAGGTGCAGCTCTTCGGGGTGAAAGGGTTTGCTCAGGTAATCGTCGGCACCGGCCTTGAGCCCTTCGATACGCTCGGCCCAGGAATCGCGGGCGGTGAGGATCAACACCGGGGTGGCCAGTGCGGCGGCGCGCCATTGCGCCAGCACCTCAAGGCCGGGCAAACCGGGCAGGCCGAGGTCGAGGATGATCAGGTCGTAGGGTTCGCTGCGGCCCTGATACGCGGCGTCACGGCCGTCGGCCAGCCAGTCGACGGCATAACCCTGGCGCTGCAGGCCGGCCAGCAGTTCATCGGCCAGAGGTACGTTGTCTTCCACCAGGAGCAGGCGCATCAGTCTTCCTCATCTTTGATCAGTACACCGTTGGTGGCGTCGAGTTTGATCTCGCGCACCACGCCGTCGGTGGTCACCAGTTCCACTTCGTAGGCATATTGGCCGTGCTTTTTCTCAAGCTCGGCTTCCAGCAGGCGCGAGCCGGGATACCGCGCCATGGCCTGCTGCAACAGTTGCTCCAGAGGCAGGATCACCCCCTGCTGGCGCAGCGCCAAGGCTTCGTCCTGGTTGAGGTCGCGGGCCTGCAAGCCTGAGCAGAACACCACCAGCACCAACGCCACTCGACTGCCGGCGCGTAAATTTACCTTCATTACGTATCCTGATGATTCTTGAGAACCTGCCCGGTGAGCGCGTCCAATTCGACCTCCCATTCAATGCCGTCGGCATCTTGCAGTTCGACTTCATAGACATACTTGCCGTAAGCCTCGTCCAGGTCGGTGTCCAACAGCGTTGAACCGGGGTGCAGGGCCTGGGCTGTGGCTTCGAGCTGGTCGAACGCGACAATTGTAACAGTGGCGGGCACGGTCAGTGATTTGTCGGGGTCCACGGCTCCGGCCCGGGTCGCCGTGGAGGCGATGATAGCGGCGGCGACCAGAGCAGTGAGGCGTTTCATGATGAGTCTCCGTTACACGATGTTTTTCCTACACCGGCCACGGTAGCGGCTGCAACTTAACTGAAACTGAATTGCCACCATGGCAATTTCCAGCAGCCGCGACAGGCTACGATGCTTATTCAGGATTCACGCGGTATCGTTAGCGTTTTTCGCGAGCACGCTTGCACCTGCACCTCGCTTCAACAGAGACCGGTATGACAGCCATCCATATCAAGTTCCCCGCCCTGACCCTCAAGGCCGGCAAACGCGCCTTTGCGCGCATTCGTGAACAAGGCCTCAAGCCTGCGGATGTCGGCATACTCCCCGGTGCGGCCGGCGGCCCCAAGGCGCTGGGGATCCAGGGCCTGGACCTGGCGCTGTTCGGCGACTGGCTGCCGCGCGCACCGCGGGAGCGGGCGTTGATCGGCGCATCGATCGGTTCCTGGCGGTTTGCGAGCGCCTGCCTGCCCGACCCGGTGCAAGGCCTGCTGGACCTCGGCCGCCTGTACAACGAACAACACTTTGCCAAAGGCGTGACCATGGCCGAAGTCAGCCGCAGCTGCCAGCGCATGCTCGACGACCTGCTGGCCGGCCGCGATGCACGGGTGCTGGACAACCCCGACTACCGGCTGAACATCATGGTGGTCAAGAGCCACGGCCTGCTCGCCGATGACCACCGCGGGCGCCTGGGTTTGGGCCTGTCCTCGGTGATTGCCGACAACCTGCGCGGCCGTGCGCGACTGGCGCGGCATTTCGAGCGGCTGATCATCCACGACCCACGCCAGGCACCGCCGGTGCACCCGCTGAAGGATTTCCCCTCGCGCTTCCTTGCGCTGGACATGGGCAACCTGCGCCAGGCATTGCTGGCGTCCGGGTCGATCCCCATGGTGATGCAAGGCGTGCGCGACCTGCCCGGAGCCGGCACCGGCACTTACCGCGACGGCGGCCTGCTGGACTACCACCTCGACCTGCCCTACCACGGCGACGACATCGTGCTGTACCCGCACTTCACCGACCGGGTCATCCCCGGCTGGTTCGACAAGGGCCTGCCATGGCGGCGCAGCAACCCGCACGGCTTGCAGGATGTGTTGCTGCTGGCGCCATCCAGGGACTACCTGGCCCGCCTGCCCCACGGCAAACTGCCGGACCGCAGCGACTTCAAGCGCTTCATGGGCGACGACCCGAGCCGCAACAAGTACTGGCAAACCGCGATGAGCGAGAGCCGGCGACTGGGGGATGAGTTTCTGCAACTGGCCGATAACGGTGGCCTGGGCGAGCGCTTGCAGGCGCTTTGACCCAGCGGTATGCGCGGCATGGGATCAAGCTGTTAAACTCGCCGCCTGCCAGATACCTGACCGAGCTGAAAATACTGTGGAAATCTTCAAAGAGTTTACCTTCGAGTCCGCCCACCGCCTGCCCCACGTACCGGAAGGCCATAAGTGCGGGCGCCTGCATGGGCATTCGTTCAAGGTGGCGATCCACCTGAGTGGCGACCTGGATCCCCATACCGGCTGGATTCGTGACTTCTCGGAGATCAAGGCGATTTTCAAGCCGCTCTACGAACGCCTCGACCACAACTACCTCAATGACATCCCAGGCCTGGAAAACCCTACCAGCGAAGTGCTGGCCAAGTGGATCTGGACTGAACTCAAGCCGCTGCTGCCGGAGCTCAGTGCGATCCGTATCCACGAGACCTGCACCAGTGGCTGCATCTATCGCGGCGAGTAAGCCTGCACTGTTAAAAAACCACTCTTGCGGTTAATGCCAGTCAGTTAAGGAGGAACACTGTAACTGTGGTGAGCGGGCTTGCCCCGCGTTGGGCTGCGCAGCAGCCCTAAAACACAGTCCCGGACCTGCCTGGCACACTGCAGCGCTCTTATTGGGGCTGCTGCGCAGCCCAACGCGGGGCAAGCCCGCTCGCCACAGGTTACTGTTTGCCCGTTCTATCTCTTAACTGATCGGCATTACCCTTACGGTGGTTTTTTTGTGCCTCCCGTAGCCCCCTTCCACCCTTGCCCTTCTTCGCGACCGAGGAGATGTCCATGGAAACTACCTGGCTGGCCCAGGCCAAACGCTTGCAAGCCTTGGCCTCCACGGGGCTGCACTTTTGCACCGATGATTTCGAGCGCGAACGCCTGGAAGAAATCGCCGAGATTGCCCACAGCATGCTGGCGCAGCTGGGCAATGTGCCCCTGGAGCGCATCACCGGGCTGGTGTCGGATTTCGCCCAGCGCTATTCGACGCCGATGATCGACGTGCGTGGCGCGGTGATCGAGGGTGAGCGGATTCTGCTGGTGCGCGAGGCCACCGACGGTTGCTGGGCGCTGCCCGGTGGTTATGCCGATATCGGGTTGTCGGCGGCGGAAAACATCATCAAGGAAATTCGCGAGGAAGCCGGGCTGAGCGTTACTGCGCGGGCGCTGTATAGCGTCACCCACAAGGCCAAGGGGTTGTACCGGCCGGATGTGCGGGATTTCTACAAGTTGTATTTCCTGTGTGAACGGGTGGATCAACTGGCGCCGGTGGCCGGGTTCGAGACCACCGAGGTGGGCTTTTTCAGCCTGGACGAGCTACCGCCGCTGTCCCGTGGACGCACCATCGAAAGTGATCTGGAGGCGGCGTTCGCCTTTCATCGCGGCGAGACCACGCAGACGCTGTTCGACTGATCCAATTTGTATCACTGCTGCACCGCTTTCGTGCCCGACTGGGCACAGCGAACACTCCCGCCTGCGTTCCCCGCCTGTTTGGCTATAAATACTGTGCACGGTGCACAGCGGCGACCGTGCGCCTGTCACTGCCGGTGATTTGGCACGCCCGGTGCAACAGGCCTGCGTCACTCATTCAGGGAGCACGCACATGACGCAGCAAGAACCGGGCAACGATTACCCCTTAAGCGAAGTCCCCATGCATGCGCGCAAAGGCCTGGCGTCGACCGCCATGGTGCTGCTGGGCTTTACCTTTTTTACCGCGACCATGTTTGCCGGCGGCAAGCTCGGGGTGGCGTTCAGTTTCACCGAGATGCTCGGCGTGGTGGCCCTGGGTAACCTGCTGTTGGGTATCTACGCCGCAGGCCTGGGTTACATCGCGTTCAAGAGCGGGTTGAACTCGGTGTTGATGGGCCGCTTCTGCTTTGGCGAGGTGGGCAGCAAGCTCAGTGACTTGATCCTCGGATTCACCCAGATCGGCTGGTACGCCTGGGGCACCGCCACGGCGGCCGTGGTGCTGGGCAAGTATTTCGAGCTGAGCCAGGGCAGCGTTCTGGCGTTGATGGTGCTGTTCGGCCTGGTGTTCTGCGCCACGGCCTACGTGGGTTATCGCGGGCTGGAGATCCTTTCCTACATCGCGGTGCCGGCCATGGGCCTGTTGCTGTTGCTGTCGATGTGGGTCGCCACGGTGAAAGTCGGCGGGCTGGATGGGCTGCTGGCGGTGGTGCCGACCGGCGAGCTGGATTTGTCCACCGCGATCACCCTGGTGTTCGGCACGTTCGTCAGCGGCGCCACCCAGGCCACCAACTGGACGCGGTTTTCCCGCTCGGCCAAGGTCGCGGTGCTGGCCAGCCTGATCGGGTTCTTTATCGGCAATGGTTTGATGGTGCTGATCGGCGCCTATGGCGCGATCGTCTACCAACAGCCCGACGTGGTCGAAGTGTTGCTGCTGCAAGGCTTCGCCATGGCGGCAATGGCCATGTTGCTGCTCAATATCTGGAGCACCCAGGACAACACCATCTACAACTTCGCCGTGGCCGGCTGCAACCTGCTGCGCACCAAGCGCCGCAAAACCGTGACCTTGGCGGGTGCGGTGATCGGCACCCTGCTGGCGTTGCTGGGCATGTACGACATGCTGGTGCCGTACCTGATCCTGCTGGGCACGGTGATTCCGCCGATTGGCGGGGTGATCATGGCGGACTTCTTCTACCGCTGGCGCGGCCACTACCCGCGCCTGGCGGATGCGCGCCTGCCAGCCTTCAACTGGGCCGGGCTGGTGGCGTACGCGGTGGGTACCGTGCTGGCGTTCAACTCGCCGTGGGTCGCGCCGTTGGTGGGCATCGCAGCCGCGTCGCTGACCTACGTCGCACTCACCGCCGTGCTGCGCGTGCCTTTGGCTGATGCCCGGGCATGAGCCTGACCATTGCGGAGGTACTGGCGTTGCCGGGGCTGGAATCCATGCGCCTGCGCGCCGGCGCTGCCGCCCTGGATAACGTCGTGCGTTGGCCTTATGTGGCGGAAAACAGCGGGATCGCCGAGTGGGTGCTGGGCGGTGAATTGGTGTTCGTCACCGGCATCAACCACCCACGGGATGAGGCCAACCTCCTGCAACTGCTGGACGAAGCCTGCCAGCGCCAAGTGGCCGGGTTGGTGATCCTGACGGGAGCGGCGTATATCCAGGCGATTCCCCAGCGCTTGCTCGACGCCGCCGAAGCCGCCGGCATGCCGCTGATCGAGCAGCCCTACTCGCTGAAAATGGTGCTGGTGACCCAGGCGATTGGTTCGGCGCTGATCCAGTCCGAGCAACTGGGACGCTCGCGGCACGACGTGCTGGAGCGCTTGCTGAGCGGGGATTATCAATCCCTGGATTTGCTGCTGCATCGGGCCGTGCAATTGAATATGCCACTGGCCGGGCATTGGCAGGTCGCCCAGCTGCAATTGGAAGGCAGTGAGCTGCTGTTTGCCCAGGGGGACGCGGCACAGGTGGAGGCACAGCTGGCGCGGCAACACGACGGTATCAGTCGGCGCTTGCGTCAATTATCGGCGGTACTGCCGGTACTGGGGCGCGCCGGACAATGGACCCTGCTGCTGCCGGCACCGGATGCCGTCACGGCCTTGGCCAACCGCCAGCAACTGGCCAACTGGCTGAACCCGCTCAACCTGCGCCTGGCGCCGCTGAAATTGTTTATCGGCCTGAGCGCCGCTGCACACCCACCCGCGCGCCTGGCCCAGGCGCAGGACGAAGCACGCCAGGCATTGGTGGCGGCACGACGCTTCAGCGAGCGTGCCGGGCTATGCGTGTATGACGAACTGGGCGTGCTCAAGCTGCTCAGCGGTGTCCGTGATCGCGCCCTGCTCGACCAGTTCCTCAATGAACGCCTGGGCCCGCTGCTGCGTCACGACCTGCACCACGGCCCCAGCCTGATGCCGACCCTGGAAGCCTGGTTTCACGAGAATGGTAACCTTGTGGCTGCCGCCCAGCGCCTGGCCTTGCACCGCAATACCCTGACGCACCGTGTCCAGCGCATCGAAGCCCTGTGCGGTCTGACACTGGATAACGCTTATGACCGCCTGGACATCGGCATCGCCCTGATGATCTGGCGGCTGTCTGCCTGATTGTTTTTAGCCAAGAGGAACTTGCCCATGCACATCATCAACGCCCGCCTGCGCAACCGTGAAGGCCTGCATGATCTGCACCTGGAACACGGCCGGATCGCCAGCATCACCCCACACACAACAGCGCCGGCAGTGGGGCCCAATGACCTGGATGCAGCCGGCAACCTGGTGATACCGCCCTTCGTCGAACCGCACATTCACCTCGATGCCACCCTCACCGCCGGCGAACCGCGCTGGAACATGAGCGGCACCCTGTTCGAAGGCATCGAGTGCTGGGGTGAACGCAAGGCCACCATCACCGAGGAAGACACCAGGTCCCGCGCCAAAAAAACCATCCAGGCCCTCGCCGCCCACGGCATCCAGCATGTACGCACCCATGTCGATGTCACCGACCCCGACCTCACGGCGCTCAAGGCCATGCTGCAAGTGCGCGAAGAAAGCTCGCACCTGATCGACCTGCAAATCGTCGCCTTTCCCCAGGAAGGCATCGAGTCATACCGCAACGGCCGCGAACTGATGGAAGAAGCCATTCGCCTGGGCGCCGATGTGATCGGTGGCATCCCCCACTTCGAATACACCCGCGACCAAGGCGTGAGTTCGGTGAAGTTCCTGATGGACCTGGCCGAACGCACCGGCTGCCTGGTGGATGTGCACTGCGACGAAACCGACGACCCGCACTCACGCTTCCTCGAAGTACTTGCCGAAGAAGCCCGCAGCCGCGACATGGGCGCCCGCGTCACCGCCAGCCACACCACGGCCATGGGTTCCTACGACAATGCCTACTGCGCCAAACTGTTCCGCCTGCTGGGGCACTCCGGGATCAGCTTCGTCTCTTGTCCCACCGAAAGCATCCACCTGCAGGGTCGCTTCGACAGCTTCCCGAAACGCCGTGGTGTCACCCGGGTCAACGAGCTGCTGGAGGCCGGCATGAACGTATGCTTTGGCCAGGACTCCATCGTCGATCCCTGGTACCCGCTGGGCAACGGCAACATCCTGCGCGTACTGGAAGCCGGTTTGCACATCTGCCATATGCTCGGCTACCGCAACCTGCAAAGCGCCCTCGACCTGGTGACCGACAACAGCGCCAAGGCCATGGCCCTGGGTGACCGTTACGGCCTTGAAGCCGGGCGCCCGGCCAACCTGCTGATCCTCTCGGCCGACAGCGACTACGAGGTGATTCGCAGCCAAGGGCTGCCGCTGTATTCGATTCGCCACGGCAAGGTGTTGATGAAGCGCCAGCCCGCGCAGGTGGAGTTTGTCTAAGCACCCAGTCAGACGATTGAGTCGAGATCCAGCGGCTGTGCCCTCCCCAGCTCACTCTGCGCAGCGGGAGGGATGCTCGCGACCTGAGGCAACGCCTGGTTTTCACGATGGCGGAACCAGCGCTTGAGACTGGGTTGCAGGTTGGAGCAGTGGCTATGGCTGCCGTAGACATCACGCGCTTCAAGACGACGCCAGCGCAGGGTTTGCAGGCGTTCGCGACTGGTGTACAGGCGGTCGATCTCAGCGTTCAGCGGCTCATGGTATTCATAGGCACGGTCGTTGGCCGGGCGCTGTCGAGTCAGTTCACGCCGCTTGTCTTGCAGTTGCTTGCCCATGGTCGCAAGGGCGTGGTCGAGCAGTTCAAACTCCCGTTGGGTCACCAGAGGACCGTTGCTATCCACAGCCTGTTGCCAGCGACGCAACGTCGCCCAGGCGGCCGGGATGTAGCTGGCGGTCATGAAATGCTGCTTGTATTGCACCAACTGTTTGATCAGGCCTTCGCGATCGGGCATGTCACCGCGCGTTTGCCATGCCCGGTTGCGGCCGGCTTCTTCAATGGACTCGCAGCCCGGCTTCCACAGCACGGACGAATGCGTACCGTCCGGGAGCACGATCGGCATGAAGTGCTGTTGATCGCCGTGGTGTTGGTAGGGGTTGCCGCCAATACGCACCAGGCCGGCGGCGAACAACAGGCCCCCGGCCGTGGGGGCGCTGAATAGCGTGACGGCACCGGGGATCCAGAGTTTGGCGGTGGTGTTCATCCAAGGCGCCGGGACGCTGGGGACCGGGTCGTTGTGGTTGACGATGCGGTGGTGCACCAACGCGGAAGCGCCGGCAGTGAACTCGGCATCGGCGGCGCGGGGGGCGCCGTAGGTGTAGAGGAGGATGTTGTAGTTACGCTCAGGAATACGACGTAACGCTTCTGCCAGTAACAACGCAATTGCGCCGCCCAAGCTATGACCGCAAATGACTATTCGTTGATCTATGTGAAATTGACTGAGGTAACGCAGTACGAAGTCACGCACAGCCCGGTAAGCCTGATAGAAACCTTCGTGTGCCTTGCCGACCCCGTCGGCGAATGCAACCTGATGGGCGTTTGCATCCCGTAGTGCGTCGGCCGTGCTGAACGTTCCGCGCACTGAAATCAGGATCACCTCATCGTGATGGGTGATGAACGCCTGGGTGTCAGTGCCGTCTTTTTCGTCATCAAAGAAGTGCAAGCTTGCGGGATGTTCCTGTTTCTCGCCCAACTCCGGGCGAGTTTGCAGGTACAACTCAGGGTCGAAGGGCAGGATTTCGAAGCGCCTGGAATAAGGGACATCTTCATAAAGAGGGAAAAATCGCCGGGTTTGCTCGGGATCAACTCGCCAGGCTTCACGGTATCCAGACAATTGCTTGCCAAACAGATTCCCAACGCTGGGGTCCAGCGGGAAATGGACTTTATCAACGGGTTTCTTTGAGGGTTCCTGCCCAAAATCGCAGTAACTCAACGCTGCAAACAAAGCCAACTGATACAGGTTCAAAGCACAGAACTCATCTTCAGTGGAGAGCATCGGGCGCAAGGCTCGCAGCGGTCGGACTTCGAGAACGGTATGCTGGCTGGGGAACAGCACGATACCCGATAAGGTTGGCTGGGGCGGGCCAAAGCCCAGGTCGGCCATCATTTTTAATG
>Ga0209173_100782_pt1 | contig 10781 bp, 15 predicted proteins | sample SynthPrep_16_END_FD_187206 | JGI IMG/M metagenome (GOLD analysis project Ga0209173, IMG submission 187206) | Synthetic microbial communities from Ohio, USA - SynthPrep_16_END_DS12_MetaG (SPAdes) (version 2) | ecosystem: Engineered > Bioreactor > Aerobic > Activated sludge | place: USA: Ohio... | reverse complement strand
CGCGCCACTTGGCTACATAGCTCAGTTGGTTAGAGCATAGCATTCATAATGCTGGGGTCCGGGGTTCAAGTCCCTGTGTAGCCACCAAGTACCTGTTTATAGATGTCTACAGCAGTCTATAAACAACCCCAAGAAGCCCGCCTAGTGCGGGCTTTCTTGTTTCTGGCTGTTCACCTCTGTCTACCCCTATACCTTCCCACCGTGTATCCCCCTGTGTATCCTTGGTGAAAAATAGAACTCAGGGGATACATGCCCATGAAGCGTTCTGAAATCAAGCGCCGCCCCTTGTCTGACACCGTCCTGGCAAGCCTGGAGCCCGACATCAAGGAATACCGGGAGCAGGACGGCAACGGTCTGTATTTCCGCGTGAAACCCGACGGTCAAAAGTCCTGGCAACTGCGCTACAAAACGCCAGCTGGTACATGGAGCTGGTTAGGTCTCGGAGGTTATCCAGAGGTCAGCGGCGCATTTGCAAGGCAGAAGGCTTCCGTACTGCGGAGTGACGCAGCCGACGGCAAGAACCCAATGGCGACTAAACAGGCTCGCCGAGTTGCTGAGCTAGCGGCAAGTAACAATACGTTCGAGCCACTCGCACGGGAGTGGCATAGCTCGCGGCTCAACTCCTGGGATACCGGTACCGCTAAACGGGTCTTAGGTGCGTTGGAGCGCCATGTGTTCCCCACCTTCGGCAATCGCCCATACACAGGCATTCTGTCGATGGAGTGGATGGAACTGCTACGCGGAATGGAACGACAAGGCATCCTTGAGCAGATGAGCCGAGTCAGAGCCTATTGCAAAGACATTTATGACTTAGCTCGCGTAACCGGTCGGGCGATAAACAACCCACTCGACGGTGTGCATAAATTCCTTTCGGCAGGTAAGCCCGAAAACTATGCCCACGTCAGCATTGAAGAACTACCCGCCCTCCTCCGCGCCATTCGCTCCTACCCCCACGCCAAAGATGTGCAACTGGGCTTGCGCTTGCTGACACTCCTCGCTGTTCGCCCCAGTGAGCTACGTGAAGCGTTATGGGACGAATTCGACCTTGATAAAAAACTTTGGACAATCCCGGTGGAGCGCAAAGGCCGTAAGAAAGGCCTCGAGCATTTAGTACCACTCAGCCGTCAGGCCGTTGAAGCCCTCAAAGAGCTGCACGTCCTGACCGGCGCTTACCCGTTACTCTTTCCTGGCAGAAGCGACCGCACCAAACCTCGAAGCGATACGGTATTTCTAATGGCTCTACGCCGTCTCGGGTATGAAGGTCGACAGACAGGCCATGGGTTTCGGCACATCGCTAGCACCGCCCTGAATGAACACCGATTTGATGCTGACCACATCGAGGCCCAACTCAGTCACAAGGCACCAGGCGTGCGCGGAATTTACAACAAGGCCCAGTACCTGGCGCCACGTACAACGATGATGCAGTGGTACGCCGATTACCTAGATGGACTGGAGAAAGGTAACGTGATCGAAGGGCATTTTGGCAGGGTCGAATAATGATGCATTTCCGTACCCCCTCAAAAAACGGTGTTCCAGGTGTTCCACAAACGCTGAAAGCCACGTATTTCGTGGCCTCCAGACGTGGAACACCTTTTTGTTTTAGCTGGAACACCTGGTGTTCCACACAAAAAAGGTGTTCCACCCATAAAGCGCCAAAAATGGAACTCCTCACACACCCCATACCTGGCTGTAGGCCGCTTTCACTGCGGGTCTTGAAGGATTTGTGTATCGCGCAGTCATCAAGTTACCTGAGGGGTGCGGGGGTGATCAGTGCCTTATAGGGAGCTTCTTGGGCATCCGTTGGAGATAGATCCTGACGACCTTCCAAGTCGACTTACGGAGTGTGCTCTGTATCCAGAGTTCGCGGAGCGCTTCGCAGATGCTTTTGATCTGATCGATGAGGGGCAGCATCTCTGGAAAAAATTTTACTCCCATGATCAAGGCTGGGATCCAGTTGCGAGCCAGGTTGCCTCTAGAGTGAGCCTCATGGCTTTCAACATACGACAGAGCTTCAACAGCTATCCCAGTCATGGATTGGCGAAAGCTATAAGGGATAGCCGCCTCGGTGTCGATACCAAGGTCGTGTCCGACACCCAGCTTGTGGCCGCCCTCGCGATAGATCGCGCTTGTCGATCAATCCAAATCCTTTGGGCGTGGATCAACTGGATTGAAGGTGATGCGCGCCTGGGAGACCTGCCCCACACCGCTCAAATTTCGATGGCACCACCAGATATTTATTTGGAGATGGTCAACGAACACCGTGCGACTTGCCCCCATTTAGAGATTGAGGCTAGAGAGTCCGCCGCCATTTACATGGGTGACGCTCGAAACTACATGACTATCGCAATCGCATATCTGAACCCGGACCTCACCGAAGAGGAAAGGGTGGCAGTTAGTCGCGGCGCGGTGACTGCGGATCGCTATGCCAGATCGCGAAAAGGCACTCTTAAATCTGCCGAAGTCAGAAAATACGTGCATGCAGATCGGGACGCGGCCATCTGCAAAAAAGGCGAAGAGAGAAAAAATGCAACCGGAACAGAGCGTGGTGTTGCACCCTGGATGTTCGAGTATGGTTTTGGCGCAGGGCTTCGCACAAAACAGATTTACAACATCTTGGTCGCTGGCGGCGTCCTGACCCGGAAGAAAAAAAAGAAGAAATGAGCTAAGCACGTTTCCCATTGAGTAAATAGATTCGCTCCTGTTGATCACAGAGACAACAGGAGTCAGCCATGAACACCCGTGTCGCACATGTTTCAATTTCCGTAATTACGAAAACCGAGCTCCCCCCTTCGCATTTAACAGATGCTTCTGACGACCTTCTCTCGGCGGGCCAATTGGCATATGCCCTCCGTATACCTGGTCGTACCCTCGCAGAGTGGCGACATCGCGAACACTGGATTCCCTTTACTAGGGTTGAGGGTCGTCCACTTTATAGCCGCAAAAAAGTGTTGGCCTGGCTCGAAATGAGAAGGCGTGATGTCTTGGCGCTTGAGCAATTGGAGCTCGACGAAGTGAGGGCAGGCAAATGACCAAAGCTCAAGACAGCCACGTTGTTGCAACGCCTTGCAGACTAGACCCACTCACGACGTTGATTCGAATAAATGAAGTCGTAGCAATGGTGGGCTTGGCAAGGCCCACGATTTACAAACTTATGCGCCAACCGGAAAGCGGCTTTCCTCTCCCCGTCAAACTCAGCGAAAGCACCGCCCGTGGAGCGCCGGTAGCCTGGGTTTTGAGTGAGGTTCAAAGCTGGGTGCGAGCACGCATCGCGCTACGCGCCAAGGAGGCCGCATGAGAGCGTCTGTAGCCCAAAAGGCGGCGTTACATCCATTCTCCCTACTCCGGCAAATCGGCCTATCTCCGGCGACCATGCAACGCCTCATCCGGTATCGAAATAAGCATGAAAGCCTGGGCCGGGCTGTCGTCGTCATGACCTGGCCTGACGGCACTTGGGGCGTACTCGCTATGCACACCGAGAAGTTCAGCCTCGTCGCTATCGACGATGACCAAAAAGCAGCGGCCTATGAGGATGCTCGCTCGATGAATGAGGGCGGTTATCTACCGCTGCTTAACCTGCGCTGGGAATTTCATGCCTGAAATGAAAACGCCCCCGGCGGCAACCGGGGGCGTTGGAGGTAAATCTAGATGCCCAATCAATGTATTTCGCCCCCAGCAAATCTTCAAGCTCCGCTTGTGGTTGCACGTCGGAAAACTGAGCGCTATGCTCTGGCCGTCGCTGCAAATTCAGCGACCGGGTTTGACGGCCCGACGAATCCAAGGCGCACTGGCGCCCCCATAACGATTGCAGGCGCTTTTTTTGTGCCCGCACATCTTGTTTATGGTGGCTGTGCGTGGGAGACCTTCGGGTCTGCCGGTTTCCTTGATTCCCGGTCCGTCAACCTGCGCACAGCTGCCACCCTTATTCGTTTGACGGCGAACCGTGGCAGTTCCTCAAATCAAGGAGCTACCACACATGCACGCCCTCAATCCGTCCAAAATCCGTGCTGCTGCCCACCGGGCAATGGCTCGCGCCGCTCTACACGCAAACTCCAGCCTCCGTTCTCGCCTCGCCCGTTACAACTCTCACATGGAAAAAGCACGCGCCCTGGAAGCCACAGGGGGTGTGAAATGAAATCGAAGTGCCTTGCTCTGCCAGAAGAGCTTTTGACCGTCTCCGGCGACGTCGAAGCAGGCATACCGATCGATGCGATCAGCTGCGCCATCATTCGCGCCGACTCGGTCTTGGCCTTGCTTGAGGAACACTTCATAGAGGGCAGACCGCCGCTTCCATCAGCGATAGTGGCGGGCACCCTTTGGGATGTACGCGGCGCACTGGCTCTCATAAAAACACTGGCCGAACACGGCCATGATTCCACTCGCAAAATGCCACGCGATGGAGGTGCCCAATGACCTCGCCAGCCGAACACAAAACACCGGGCCATACCCAGTTCACCAAGGCGAATAAAGAAGGTCGGATGCTGTTTCGCGTCAACCCAGGCATATCAATCGATGAGGCTTTAGAGGTCGCATCACACCTGCAATTTTTCGCCAATCAATTCGCGTTCGACGCCGCCATGACCGATAACTGTGAGCGGTTAAGTTGGGCGTCTTATTACCTGGGTGAGATGGCAAAAGCACTCATCGATGACGTCACGGACGGGCTATTTCTTGCGAGGCCTGACCAATGACAGAGCGCCCCGCTAAAACACGCAAACGCCCCAGCTTCGCACAGGTGAAAGCGGCCTCCATTAAGGCTATTGACCGAGTATTGGCTCACTGGCTACCCAACGGGAAACGCGAAGACGGCGGCAAGGAGTATTCAGCGCCGAATCCAACTCGCGCCGACAAGCACGCCGGATCGTTCAAGGTGAACTTAGCCAAGGGCACCTGGGCGGATTTTGCCACCGGCGACAAGGGCGGCGACCTGATTGATTTGGTCCGTTATTTGGATGGTGGAACAGAGGTCGAGGCATGCAACAAACTCGCTGAATTTCTGGGTGTGGCCAACGACTCAAATAGCGTCTCGACAGCCGCAAAATCGGCGCAAAGCAGAACACCGGATTGGGTGGCGATCCGCCCCATTCCTGATGAGGCCATGGCGAAAATTTTGGTCAAGCATCGCCAGCATGGAACGCCCTCAAAGGTTTGGATTTATCGAGACGCCGACGCCCTGCCGTTGATGGTGCTCTACCGCTTTGACCTGCCCCCAGATGACAGCGGCAATCCGCGCAAGGTGTTTGCTCCTCTGACCTGGTGCAAAGGCAAAAATGGTGTCCACCAGTGGCGCTGGCAAGGTTTGCCGGAACCGCGCCCGCTGTTGCACCTCGACCACCTCAAGCAACGCGACGTGGCACCCGTCGTGGTGACCGAGGGCGAGAAATCTGCCGACGCCGCGGCGCTGCTAATGCCGGGGTACGTGGCCACCTGCTGGCTCAACGGAACGAACTCTTGGCGCAAGTCGGACTTTAGCCCACTGATTGGGCGCGATGTGCTGCTGTGGCCTGATAACGATGCGCCGGGGCTCAAGTGCATGGATGAGCTGGCCGAGCACCTGCGCACGCTGGGAGCGGCCTCTGTGCGCGTTCTGGCGCTCGCAGTGTTCAGTCAGCAACCTGGCCTTGATGGAGAGGCACCGACCTTTGCCAAGGGCGGTGTGTGGGCCGACGGCGATGATGCTGCCGATGCACAGGCAAAGGGTTGGACGCCCGCCCACTTTGCCGAGCTGGAGCGCACCGGAGAGCTTTTCTCTCTGCCGCTCACGGCGCCCGGCGACAAACCGTCCAAAGCCAAGCGGACCACGAGCAAACAACCTGCTAGGAAATCCAAAACCAATACGCTGCCAGGTGGCTTTCGGCTCACATCCGAAGGCGTGTTTTATGCCGGTGATGATGGTGAAGCTAGGCCAGTCTGCTCTCGCCTGGAAATCCTCGCCCGCACCCGGGACGAAAAGGGCAATAACTGGGGCTTACTGGTCGAGCTGGATGATCCCGACGGTGATAAAAAACGCTGGAACATCCCCGCTCGCAACATGGCCGGTGACTTCGGCAAGGAAGTGTTGGGGCCTCTGGTGGACATGGGCTTGCGGTTGGCGGGAAGTCGGTCAGGGCGTAACGCTCGCAACGATTTACAGGGCTACCTGCAAAGCTATGACAGCGACAAACGCGCCCGAGTGGTTAACCGACTCGGTTGGCATGACGATGCCTATCTGCTCCCAGAGCAACAGATTGGCGTCAGCAAAGAGCAGCTGCATTTCTACGATGCGGGTGCTCAACTTCCGCCCATCAGTCAGGCCGGAACACTCGCACAATGGCAACGCCATATTGGTTCCCTATGCATTGGCAACCACCGCCTGACGTTCGTTGTGTGTGCCGCTTTCGCAGGGCCAGTACTGCATATGCTCGGGCATGAGTCAGGGGGCTTTCACCTTTACGGCGATAGCTCCGGAGGGAAGACCACCCATTTGCAGGTGGCCGCATCGGTCTACGGGAGTCCCCGTTGCGTACGCTCCTGGCGCTCTACTGACAACGCCCTCGAGTCCATCGCCGCCGCGCACTCAGATGGCTTATTGGTGCTCGATGAAATCGGCATGTGTGATCCGCGCATCATTGGCGAAACGGTTTACATGCTGGGTAATGGCAGTGGCAAAGCACGCGCCAATGATCGAGGCCAGGCCGGTCGGCACGTTCAGGAGTGGCGTTTGTTGTTTCTGTCGACCGGGGAAAAGACGTTAGCGCAGCACATGGCAGAGGCAAACAAGGATCTTAAAGCGGGCATGGAAGTACGCATGCTCGCAGTGCCTGCCGATGCCAGCAAAGGGCTTGGAATGTTCGACGCCCTCAATGGATTTGAGGATGCAGCTGCGCTTTCAGACGCTCTAAAAGCGCGGGTGACCAAGTACTACGGCACCCCGCTAACCGCCTTCCTGTCTGCCCTATGTGAGCCCGGAAAGATGCTGGGGTGGTCGACCATTTTGCGCCACACCATTGAGCGGTTTGTCTCGACGTCACTACCTAAATCAGCAAGCGGACAGGCCCAACGTGCCGCCACTCGTTTTGGATTGGCCGCCGCCGCTGGGGAGTTGGCCACTGCCCTGGGGATAACTGGCTGGCCTGAGGGTGGAGCGACCACGGCGGCAAAGGTCTGCCTCAATGCCTGGCTGAATGAGCGCGGCGGCGCCGGAAACTTCGAAAGTGACGCCATCGTCGCGCGCCTTCGCCAAGTGATCGAGCGTTTCGGAGAGAGCCGTTTCACCCGCTGGGAATCCGCCGCCGCCAAGATCGACGAGCACGGCCCTCGCACCATTGACCGGCTGGGCTTTCGCAAGACGCTGGAGCATGGCCTGGGTGATGCGTTGCACACCACCACTACCTACTACGTATTGCCCGAGGCTTGGTGTTCCGAAGTCTTCAAAGGCATGAACCTGAACGCCGTTAACAAAGAGCTATTGAGCCGGGCCATTTTAGAGCCTGGCAGCGATGGCAAAGCGGCTCAATCGGTAAGGCTGCCGGGCATGCCTAAAGCCCGTGCCTACGTTTTTAACTCATCTGCACTCATGGCGGATGACAGCGGACACTCCATCGAGGCCGCATAAATTAGTTATCCATTTCGGCCTGCCATTCCGGCAAGCCTTTCGCAGCACCATATGTAAATGGAGATACCCCCATGTTTAAAAGAAACACGCTTTCAACCCCTGAAATCAAAGCGGCTCAAACCAAACACGCAGCTCACCAAAAAACGCGCCAAGAACTGGAAAGGACCAAGGAACAGCTAACCCACAAATTAAAGTCCCTGGTCGCTGAGGACGCTACGGACAAGGAAGCCAAAGCATCTGCGCATGACAAAGCGCTCAAAGCCTACAGTGCGGCCATTGCTGCTGGCGATACAGCTGCTGAAGCCGAAGCAGACACAGCTCTGCAATCAATCCTTGGCGAGTCGGACAGAAGCCGTGGCAAGCACCTGGCTCGAACTGCTGCCATCGCTAAACTTGAACAGGAAGTCACTGAGATCGACCAACGACTTGAACAGGGTAACCAAGCGTTGGAGACTTCACACAAGGAGCTCTTGAGAGCAATTCTGTACAAACGAGCGGAGCAAATAAGAAGCAGCGCTAATGAGTTGGTGGCAGTAGCCAAACAGTATCAGCAGGTCGCGCATCTCATGGGGCTGCAAGGCTCTTTGCAGGACATTCGGATTCCCTTACCTCCCACTCACCGGGAGGACCGGTTTGACTACGTCGGCCCTCATACAATCAGGACAGGCCCAACGAGACCGACAGTTGAGGAACTGCTGTTGGACTGAATTGACACACCATCAACGTGGAACACCTTTTTCCCCTGGAACACGTGGTGTTCCAGCTCAATTAAAAAGGTGTTCCGCCCTGAAAGCCACGTACTCCGTGGCTTTCAGCTTTAGTGGAACACCTGGAACACCTGGAACACCGTTTTTTGAGGGGTATTGGTTTTTAACCTCCGTCACCCCGTCTCATTCGGCGCCGTCAGCGAGGTTCTGTACGAAAAGTCCGTATGGTTAGAATCGCGCCATGATTGGCTGGAGGCCCGCATGTCAAAGCGTTACGAACTCTCCGATGCATCTTGGGAATTGATCAAGGATCTGGTTTCTCCCGAGCAGAGGATGGGTCGACATCGAACACGCCTTTACGCGCTGCTTACAGCCGATCAGACTCTTCCTCCGACACCAAATACTCAACAAAATCCAAGTAGGAACCCCATACTTCAGGTGCTGTCATCAATGCTTCTTTACCAATGCGGTTAACATCAATCGCATCACACCAGAACACCTGCCCCAACTGGGAGTTGCAGTCCATCACGATTAGACCTTCAGCAGGCTCCCCCAACACAAGATAATTTGAAGAAAGTGGGCCACTGCTTCTCAAGCGCTTCGTTTCAACAAGAACATTAGTTGGAGATTCCCAACCGATCTGGTGCAGCGGTAAAACATAAATACCACTTCCGTCAAAAAACTCCCCCACCAATTTGAAGCTACTGGGAAGTGATACTTTCAACTCATGCTCCAGCTTTTCAATAAAATCCGGGGCCACTGCGCGAATACCATTCAACGACTCAAATCGACTCCTTACCATCTCTAAGCTTGACATACCAACCTCACTGTTTTTTACACGCCACTGCCAATATTCTTTAGGTTTTGTACGAAAAGTATTGCCGTATACAACGTGGGCAGCAGCGGGGTTTGCCACGCACATGCCAGACCGAATCTACTACATCTATCCTCACACAAATCACTCCTGACGCAACCTTGCCGACCGTTGAGGAGCGGCTCTCGGACTGAATCAACAGACTATCAACGTGGAACACCTTTTGCCGCTGGAACACCTAGTGTTCCAGCTCAAATAAAAAGGTGTTCCACTCTGCAAGCCCCGTAACTCGTGGCTTTCAGCCTTAGTGGAACACCTGGAACACCTGGAACACCGTTTTTTGAGAGGTATCGGTTTTTAACCCCCATCACCCCATCGCATTGCGCGCCTTCAGCGAGCATCAGAGGGTCGCCACACGCCTGCCGCCAAGCGTCTAGACAGCAGGCAAAACAACACCTTTCCGCGCTGTTCATGGGTCCTTTGGGAGGTTATTTGGATTGGGGTAATTCGAACCCCGATGTTTTTTCAGATTCAAGTGGCTATAGGGGGTTCCGTCTCCGGTTGGGTAGTAGGTCAGTAGATGGCCAGGCCCCCAGCCCTTGCACAGCTATCATTGAAGCTGTTGAGGTGTCAGGGGAAGAGGTGCCCCTGTGGTCACCACCATTACCCGCTGTTGGTACCCCAGATAAAGGGCGGCGGGATGAATGAATAACTCAACCCTCCTCAATCCGGTGCTCCACAGGCTCCCGGTGCACCATAAACGCTGAAGGCCACGGAATATATGGTTTTCAGGAGCTTTACACCGAATAGAAATAGTCGGAACACCTCGTATTCCAGCAGCTAAGCGTGTTGCAGGAGAGGGGAACATGCCCCCCTCTTAGGCTCGTCCCATCAAGCTCACCCACAGCCACACAGTTACCCTTCAAGAAGGGCAGATACCGGCCAGAAGCGGACGTCCAGCCCACCACTTTCTTCAGGCAGAAGCTGCCAACAGGAAGGCAATCTTGAAAAGGATATAAACTCGCCTGGCGGTGTCCCAGACGTCAACATACGGAAATAGATTCGTGCAGATTCATATTATCTACACCCGAACAGTCATGTTGCTCTCCAAGCATACTTACCAATCATGGAGAGAAATTCAAAATCAGTACCCTGACTACATGACTTCGCTCGGCCCTTGGGAAGAAGATACGGTCATCGAATACCTTGCAGATGAATACCCAGAACTTTCCCCGCGTCCGCAAGAGCAAGTCAATGCGTTCATAGCGGATACTCAAGGGGCAAGAGTGCTTACTTTTGCCGCGTAAATCGTCTTAGCGAGCATTCTCAGAAGCTCGCCCTCGACGTCCGCTTTGGGTCGATAGCTGCCGGTGGCGACTGGCAGCCATCGGCCAAAAGCAGTCATTAGTTAGGCTCGATGATCAGGTTCCGTTCACGGTTCTATGGGTTGTCACATTCGAAGCTTCAGGAAGAAGGCCAGGTCCTAAACATCCCCCCGGTATTTCGCCGTCCGTGACAGAACTGATGATCGGGGGGAAGATTCAGGGAAAGGATGAGTCGAAGAAATTGGTAATTAATCGCCATAATGAACTGCACCTAGCCCGAGCGCTGCCGTTGCTGGAACCGTCGCGCCACAGATATGAGTCTTGCAATCTGTGGCGCTGGAATT
>Ga0209173_100781_pt1 | contig 10800 bp, 8 predicted proteins | sample SynthPrep_16_END_FD_187206 | JGI IMG/M metagenome (GOLD analysis project Ga0209173, IMG submission 187206) | Synthetic microbial communities from Ohio, USA - SynthPrep_16_END_DS12_MetaG (SPAdes) (version 2) | ecosystem: Engineered > Bioreactor > Aerobic > Activated sludge | place: USA: Ohio... | reverse complement strand
ATCAAGCCCCTGTCTTGGTGGTCGGCGATGTCATGCTCGACCGTTACTGGCATGGCGGTACCTCACGGATTTCCCCTGAGGCGCCGGTACCGGTAGTCAAGGTCGAGCAAATCGAAGACCGTCCAGGTGGCGCTGCCAACGTTGCCCTCAATATTGCCGCCCTCGGCGCCCCGGCCTCCCTGGTCGGTGTGACCGGCGACGACGAAGCCGCCGACAGCCTGGCCAACAGCCTGCGCGGCGCCGGCGTGCGCGCGCTGTTCCAGCGCATTGCCCATCAGCCGACCATCGTCAAGCTGAGGGTGATGAGCCGTCACCAGCAATTGCTGCGTATCGATTTTGAAGAACCCTTCGCCACCGACGCCCTGGCCCTCAGCGGCCAGGTCGACGCGTTGCTTGAAGGTATCAAGGTGCTGGTGTTGTCCGACTACGGCAAAGGCGCCCTGAAGAACCACCAGGAACTGATCCAGGCCGCCAAGGCGCGGAACATTCCGGTACTGGCCGATCCCAAGGGCAAGGACTTCTCGATTTATCGAGGTGCCAGCCTGATCACACCGAACCTCAGCGAGTTCGAAGCCATCGTCGGCGGTTGCGCCGATGAGCACGACCTGGTGAGCAAAGGCGCGGCACTCATGGCCGACCTTGACCTCGGCGCCTTGCTGGTGACCCGTGGCGAGCACGGCATGACCCTGCTGCGTCCCGGTCACCCGGCGATGCACCTGCCGGCGCGTGCCCGTGAAGTGTTTGACGTCACCGGTGCCGGTGACACCGTGATTTCCACCCTGGCGGCCTCCATTGCGGCCGGCGAAGAGTTGCCCCACGCCGTGGCCCTGGCCAACCTGGCGGCGGGTATTGTGGTCGGCAAGCTGGGGACGGCCGCGATCAGCGCGCCTGAACTGCGCCGGGCGATCCAGCGCTCCGAAGGTTCGGAACGTGGTGTGCTGAGCATCGAGCAATTGCTGCTGGCGATTGACGATGCCCGTGCCCACAACGAAAGCATTGTGTTCACCAATGGCTGTTTCGACATCCTCCACGCCGGCCATGTGACCTACCTGGAGCAGGCTCGCGCCCAAGGTGATCGGCTGATCGTCGCGGTCAACGATGACGCGTCGGTCAGCCGCCTGAAAGGCCCTGGCCGTCCGATCAACAGCGTCGACCGACGCATGGCGGTATTGGCCGGGTTGGGCGCGGTGGATTGGGTGATCAGCTTCCCTGAAGCCACCCCGGAAAACCTGCTGGCCCAGGTCAAGCCGGACGTGCTGGTCAAGGGCGGCGACTACTCCGTCGACCAGGTGGTCGGTGCCGACATCGTCAGCGCCTACGGCGGCAAGGTCAAAGTGCTGGGCCTGGTTGAGAACAGCTCGACCACCGCCATTGTCGAGAAGATCCGCAGCAATGAGTAAGGCTGATCCGTTGGTCCTGATCACCGGTGGCGCGGGCTTCATTGGCTCGCACCTGGTCGACGCGCTGCTTGCCAAGGGCTACGCAGTGCGAGTGCTGGATAACCTGTCCACGGGCAAACGCAGCAACCTGCCGCTGGACAACCCGCGCGTCGAGCTGCTCGAGGGGGATGTCGCCGATGCCGGAATGGTGGCGCGTGCCGCTGTCGGTGCGACGGCGGTGGTGCACCTGGCGGCGGTCGCTTCCGTGCAGGCTTCGGTGGATGACCCGGTCAGCACGCACCAGAGCAATTTCGTCGGTACCTTGAATGTCTGCGAAGCCATGCGCAAAGCCGGTGTGAAGCGGGTGGTATTCGCTTCCAGCGCGGCGGTGTATGGCAACAACGGCGAAGGTGCTTCCATTGACGAAGAGACCGCCAAGGCGCCGTTGACGCCCTATGCCTCGGACAAGTTGGCCGGCGAGCATTACTTCGACTTCTACCGGCGCCAGCATGGCCTGGAACCGGTGATTTTCCGCTTCTTCAATATCTTCGGCCCGCGCCAGGATCCTTCATCGCCGTACTCCGGCGTGATCAGCATCTTCAGCGAACGGGCTCAGCAAGGCCTGCCGATTGCTGTGTTCGGCGATGGCGAGCAGACCCGCGACTTCATGTACGTGGAAGACCTGGTGGACGTGCTGGTGCAGGCCATCGAAGCCCCGGACGCGCCGTTGGGGGCGATCAACGTCGGCTGGAACCGCACGACTACCCTCAAGCAGGTGCTGCAGGCGCTGGAAGAGGCCGTTGGTACGTTGCCTGCCGTGACTTACGGCCCGGCACGCTCGGGAGACATTCGGCATTCGCGGGCAAATAACCAGCGTTTGCTGGCCAGCTTCAAGCTGCCTGAGCCGACCCCGTTGACGGTTGGCCTGGCGCGGTTGCTCAAGGGCTGATCCAGCAGAAACCAGCCCTCATCGGCTGGTTTTTTTCTTTGGCACGATCTTGCGCAGCATCTGGCGCGCCTTGCCGGTCAGGCGCTTCAATTTCGATTCTTTCTCAGGCTCCGCCAGGCCTTGCTGCCGCAGCCAATCCTTCCAGCGAATGCGTTCGTCGCGCACCAGCCAGCCTTCCTGCTGGGCGAAGCTTTCCGCCAGGTACAGGCCGCGGGTGCTGGCGGGGTAGAGCTGGTCTTTCTTGACAGTGTAGAGCTCGGCGAGCGGTTGGCCGTCTTTCAATGGCATCAGGTACAGGTCCGGGCGCTGGCGGTCCAGGCGTGCCACCAGTTGGTCGCCTTCAAGCCGCTCATCCACATGGAACAGGCTCAGGGATTTGGCTTCCTTCGGCACTTCCAGGCGCAAGTCATAAATCAGTTGCAGCGACGCGGTCGGCACATGCACATAGGCCCGCGGGCGCTCGATCAGTTGGGTGGTTGCGCAACGTACCGGGCGTGCGGCCCCTGACAAAGGGCTCAGGCGAAACGGCAAGGCTTCGCGGTAATGCAGCGCGGCGGAGTAGGGGGCCGGCAACCAGGTGTCGTTGAAGCGCCCGCCGAGCCAGCCTTCCGGGGTCTCCAGCAGGCACTCCTCGGCAATCTCCTGGATGGCGGTGTGCAGCGGCAGGTTCAGTTCATGGGCGGGCACGTAGCCGGAGATCAGCTTGAGCACCACATCGCCACGGTCCTGGCGACGCTGGCGCACCAACACCCAGTAATCCTTGTTTTGCCAGTGCAGTGTCAGGCGCACCGATACGCCGAGGTTGGCCAGTTCCAGGGCGAAGCGTTCGGCATCCGGCACCTCTACCGGCTTGCGCCGTTGCAGGGTCTGGGCGAAGTTGAGCGGCATACCCACGCTCTGGTAGCTCAGGCCTTCGGGGGTGGCTTCGACGTGCAGCGGCAGTGTCTTGAAGTTGCTGGGGTTTTTTCTTATGAGCGTTCGCGGCATGTCGGCTCCTTCTTGCGACGGGGTCGGCCGCGTCGGCGGCATCAGAGTTGACGAATGACCTTGGCAGCGGTCGCCACGTTATGGGCCAGGTGCAGCGGATTGATGGTCCCGACAATAGCACTGGCGACGCCCGTTTGCGCAAACAACAGCATGAAACTGGCGTGTATTGGATCCATTCCCGGTTCCAGGCAGACGTGGCCGCTGGCCAGCGCCTTTTTGACCAGGATGCCCTTGCCATGGGCCGCCGCATACTCAATGACGGCTTTTTCCGCCTGTTCGTTCAGATTGTAGGTGACCATCGCGCAATCACCTTGTTCCAGAGCCCTCACGCCACCTTCGACGGTTTTGCCGGAGAAGCCGAAACCGCGAATCTTGCCCTCTTGTTTCAACTGCGCGAGGGTCGGGTACACCTCACAGTCGTTGAGGATGTGCAGGTCGTTGCCATCGGAGTGCACCAGCACCAGATCGATAAAATCCGTTTCAAGTCGTTTCAAGCTGCGCTCGATCGACATCCGTGTATGGGCAGCGCTGAAATCATGGCGGGACAGGCCTGCTTCGAACTCCTCGCCGACCTTGCTGACAATCACCCAGTCCTGGCGCTGGCCGCGCAGCAGTGGCCCCAGGCGTTCTTCGCTGCGCCCGTAGGCGGGTGCGGTATCGATCAGGTTGATGCCCAGCTGGCGGGCCTGGCGCAGCAACATCCGTGCTTCGTCGTCATCGGGAATGGTGAAACCGCTGGGGTACTTCACACCCTGGTCGCGGCCCAGCTTGACGGTGCCGAGGCCGAGCGGCGACACCAGCAGGCCGGTGCTGCCCAAGGGGCGGTGCAGGTCGTGCAGGGTCGGCAGGCTCATGGCAACAGTTGCTCCCAGGCCGGTACGCCGATGGCGGGTTTTGGCAGGTCGGGCAAAGGCTCCGATGCGCTTGGGCGGATGCCGTCGCGTTCGAGGCTGTTGATCACGCGATCGGCGAAATCCGGCGCCAGCGCCAGCTTGGTCGGCCAGCCCACCAGCAGGCGGCCCTCTTCGGCGACGAAGGCGTTGTCAGGCCGGCTCAGGCCCGATTGCAGGGGTTCTGCGCGGTCGACCCGCAGCGTCGCCCAGCGGGTCTGGCTCATATCGATCCAGGGCAGCAGGTGCGCCAGCTCTTTCCGGGCGGTGGCGATCTGTTCTTCGGGTGTGCGTGCCACGCCGTCGGCCTCGGCAATGTCGCCGCCCAGGTACCACACCCAATTGCCATCGGCAGCCGGGTGCGTGGTGACAGTGATGCGCGGCTTGGTACCGCCGCCCAGGCAGTGGGCGTACAGCGGCTTCAGGCCTGGGCCCTTGGCGATGATCATATGCAACGGGCGTTTCTGCATGGCCGGCTGGCTCAGGCCCAGGGCGGCGAGCAGTTCGGCGGTACCGCCGCCGGCGCTCAGGACGATGCGCTGGGCGCGGATTTCGCGGCCATCGACTTTCAGGCCCACCAGGGTGTCGCCTTCGCGCAGTGGTTCGATGCGCTGCCCGGCGAGCAAGCCGTCACCGGCCAGTTGCGCCAGGCGTTCGATCACGCTGGGTACGTCCACCACCAGTTCGGCCAGGCGATAGACCTTGCCCTTGAAGCCACTGTCTTGCAGGGCCGGCGGCAGGTCGTCGCCCTTGACCTGATCGACACGGCCGCGCACGGCCTTGCTGGCAAAAAAGCTGGTGAGGTTGCCGGCGATCGTGCCAGGGGACCACAGGTAATGGGCTTGCGAGAGCACGCGCACGCCGGACAGGTCCAGCTCGCCGTCACCGGCCAGGGCTTCACGCCAGCGGCGCGGCATATCGGCAATGGCTTCGGAGGCGCCGGTGAGGGCGCCGTGCAGGGCATATTTGGCACCGCCGTGGATAATCCCCTGGGATTTCACGCTTTGCCCGCCACCTAATGTGGCGTTTTCCACCAGCACCGTGGAAAACCCCTGGCGGCGTAGGCGCGCATTCAGCCAGAGGCCGGCAACTCCGGCGCCGACAATCAGGACGTCGGTGGAAATAACGGATGGCATGGGCGACCTCATTTCAAAACAAGGCCGCAAGTATACATCCCGCACCATGCACACCGCAGGCGCTGTCGCGCTTTAGCGAGGCGGCGAGTCCTGGATTCAATGGAGGCTCAAGTGAACACTCAATGCCCGGCGGTTTTCGAAAACAGCTGGATGACCACCACGCCCAGCACAATCAGGCCCATCCCCAGCATCGCCGGCACATCGAGCTTCTGCCCATAGATAAACAGCGCGGCAATGCTGACCATCACGATGCCCATCCCGGCCCATACCGCATAGGCCACGCCGACGGGCACGGTACGCACCACCAGGGTCAGCATCCAGAACGCCACGCCATAGCCGACGATCACCAGCAACAGCGGGATGGGAGTACTCCAGCCCTTGATGGCTTTCATGGAAACGGTAGCGATCACTTCCGAGCAGATGGCAATAGCCAGGTAGCAGTAGGCGGCGTTCATGGGTGAGTCCTCGGTGTAAAGCAATCTGATAAGGCCGGCATTCTAGAGTTTTATCAGATGGGGTAAAGTCATTACCTATCCGAAATTAAGATGGGTTGTGGCATGAGCATGCAATGGAACCTGGAGCAGATGCGTTTGTTTGTCAGCGTCGCCGAGCAGCGTTCGTTTTCAGCGGTGGCGCGCGGGCAGCGCAAGGCGCAATCGGCAGTCAGCAACGCAATTGCGATGCTGGAGACGGACCTTGGCGTGAGCCTGTTCGACCGTAGCAGCGGCCGCCAGCCCAGCCTGACCGAAGCCGGCAGTGTGTTGCTGGAGGAGGCCCGCGAAGTGCTGCGCCAATGTGAGCGCCTCAATGGCCGGGCACTGTCACTGACCCGCGGTGAAGAAGCCTGCCTGCGCCTGGCCCAGGATGAAGCCATGTTGTTCCAGCCGGTACTCGACAGCCTTGAGGCGCTGGCGGGGCAGTACCCGTTGCTGGAAGTGCAACTGTCCAGCGCCGCCCAGGGCGATGTGGCGCGCAAGTTGGTGGAGCGCCAGGCCGACCTGGGCCTGCTGTTCTATCACGACCAGATCCCCGAAGCCCTGGAGCGGCGGGTGGTGGGCAGTGTGGAGATGGTCACGGTGTGCGGCGTGAACCACCCGCTGGCCAAGGAGTCGTACGTGACCTGCCAGCACCTGGCCCAGTTTCGCCAGTTGTTGATGTCGACCCAGACCAGTGTCTACCCCGGCAGCGAAGCGGCCAGCCCGCTGGTGTGGCGTGCCGACAGCTTCTACGTACTGGCCGAGTGGCTGATGAGCGGCCTGGGCTGGGCGTGGCTGCCACGGCATATCGTGCAATACCCGACCTATCAGCAGCAGATGGTGGAATTGGACAGCGAATGGACGCCACCGGCCCTGGTGGTGGAGCTGGTCTGGCGGCGCGACGAGCACCTGGGCCCCGCCGCGCGCTTTCTCGCCAAACGTTTTGCCGAGTGCTTGCAGGCGATCGACTGAAAAAGCCGATAAACTCCGCCGCCATGAATAGAACTCTCTACAGCTGTCTGTTTTACCTGGCGCTGCCGTTGGTGGCCTTACGTCTCTGGTTGCGTGCACGCAAGGCGCCGGCCTATGCCCGGCGCGTCGGCGAGCGGTTTTCCTATGGCTTGCCGGTGATGCAACCGGGCGGGATCTGGGTGCATGCGGTGTCGGTGGGCGAGAGCATTGCCGCGGCGCCGATGATCCGCGGTTTGTTGGCGCGTTATCCACAGCTGCCGGTCACCGTCACCTGCATGACGCCCACCGGTTCCGAGCGCATCCAGGCGTTGTTCGCCAACGAGCCGCGCATCCAGCATTGCTACCTGCCTTACGATTTGCCCTGTGCGGCCAAGCGTTTTCTCGATCGTGTACAGCCCAGGCTGGCGGTGATCATGGAGACGGAGTTGTGGCCCAACCATATCCACGCCTGTGCCCGGCGCGGTATTCCGGTAGCTTTGGCCAATGCGCGGCTGTCGGCGCGCTCGGCCAAGGGCTATGGGCGTTTTGCCAGGCTGACGGCGCCGATGTTATCGGAAATGAGCCTGTTCGCGGTACAGACCGAGACCGAGGCCCAGCGCTTCCTGAGCCTGGGCGCACGCGCGGAAACCGTCGAAGTCACCGGTTCGATCAAGTTCGACCTGACCATCGACCCCGAGCTGCCGCTGCGCGCCGCCGCCCTGCGCGAGCAATGGGGCGCCGCCGAGCGCCCGGTGTGGATCGCTGCCAGCACCCACGAAGGCGAAGATGACGTGGTGCTGGCGGCCCACCGGCAACTGCTCGAGAGCTATCCCAACGCGCTGCTGATCCTGGTGCCGCGTCATCAGGAGCGCTTCGGCCCGATGTTCGAGTTGTGTGCGCAACAAGGGTTTGCCACGGTGCGTCGCTCCAGCGGCGAGCCGGTGACCGCGCAAACCTCGGTACTGCTCGGCGATACCATGGGCGAGCTGTTGTTTCTCTATGCCCTGGCGGACAGTGCCTTTGTCGGCGGCAGCCTGGTCGCGACCGGCGGGCACAACCCGCTGGAACCGGCGGCGCTGGCCAAGCCGGTGATCATGGGCCCCCATGTGTTCAACTTCCTCGAAATCAGCGCGATGATGCGCGAAGCGGGGGCGTTGCGAGAGGTGGAGGACGCAGAAGGGCTGGCCGAGGCCGTACGCCAGCTGTTCGAACTGCCGCAGGATGCACGCCGGATGGCACAGGCGGGGCTCAAGGTGATGCAGGCTAACCAGGGGGCGCTTAAGCGCTTGCTGGATGGTTTGGATCGACTGATAGCTCACTGACTTAACACCGTTGCCAATATGGGAGGGAACAAGCCCGCTCCCACATTGGTTTCGCGGTGCGCTCAGTAGCCCGGGCGAGCCTTGAGCTGCTCGGCGGCCGCCTTGGCCAGGTCCGGTGGCAGGAAGTCACGATCCGGGTTGTAGTCGGCCTTGAGGTAGCGCGTCAGGTCCTGCAGGTCCCCTGGGTTCAAGGTGCCCGCCGCCTGTTTCAGGCGCAGGTTGTCGAGGATGTAGTCATAGCGGCTGTTGTTGTAGTTGCGCACCGACGCGTAGAGCTGGCGCTGTGAGTCCAGCACATCGACTATATTGCGCGTACCCACCTGATAACCGATTTCCGTGGCTTCCACGGCGCTCTGGTTGGAGATGATCGACTGGCGGCGCGCCTGGACCTGTTCCACATCGGTGTTCACCGCACGGTGCAGGTTGCGGGTGTTTTCCACCACCTGGCGACGCAGGCCTTCGCGTTGCTGCTCGGTCTGGCCCAGGCGCGAATACGACTCCCGCACCTGCGAGCTGGTCAGGCCGCCGCTGTAGATCGGGATGTTCAGGCGCAGGCCGATGGTGCGCTGCTCCACATCGCCACGGTAGGGCGTGCCAAAGGCATTCGGGTTGCTGAAGCCAAGGGCGTCGTTGTCACCTTTTTCATACTGTGCGACGGCGTCCAGGGTCGGTGCGTGGCCGGCCTTGCGCTGCTTGAGGGTTTCTTCGGCGGCCGTGACGGCGTAGTTGCTGGCCAGCAGGTTCAGGTTCTGGCGACCGGCAGTCTCGACCCAGGCCTTGGCGTCGTTGGGCAGCGGCGGCAACACCGGCAGCGTGTGGACAATGCCCTGGATCGAGTTGTACTGGCGGTTGGTCAGGGTAATCAGCGCTTCAAAGGCATCGTCCACCTGGCGCTGGGCCAGGATCCGGTTGGCCCGTGCAGTGTCATAGCTGGCCTGGGATTGCAGCACATCGGTCTTGTCCGACAGGCCCACGTCGAAGCGCTCGTTGGATTGATCCAGCTGGCGCTTGAAGGCATTTTCCTCGGCCTTGGTCGAGGCCAGGTTGTCCTGGGCGCGCAGCACGGCGAAGTAGCTCTCGGCGCTTTGCAGGATCAGGTTCTGTTCGGTGGCCGAGAGTTGCAGCGCCGCCTGTTCGTTGGTGGCTTCGGCGGCTTGCAGTTGGAACCAGCGATCGGCGCGGAACAGCGGCTGGCTCAGGGTTGCGCGCCAGGAGTGGGCATCGCGGTTGGCGGTGGCGGCGGGTGTGTCGATCTGGGTGCGCACGTTATTGATGTCGGCACCGCCCGACAGGTTCGGCAGCAACCCCGCGCGGGCCTGGGGCACGACTTCTTTCTGCGCGCCGTATTGGGCGCGGGCGGCGGCCAGGTCGGCGTTGTTGTCCACTGCTTCCTGATAGACGCTGACCAGGTCAGTTTTGGCGGACAAGGGCGCTTCAGCTGCCCAGACCATTCCGTTGGTCGCACAAGACACGGCGAGAGCCAGTGAGAGTTTGCGCAGCATGAGGCGATCCCTAGTGTGAATATTACGGCGATAATTTAGCGCCCAAGGCTAAGACGGGCCATTCCTGGCGTCAAGCATTGTGGCGGCAATCGAGTGTAGTGGCGCTGACTCGGCGCAACAATCCCGCAATCACGCCATTCATCACGCTGAATGCACCGCTATTGGCAATTTGCCCACGGCATGGTCTAGACTGGCCAAGTTCTTGTCGGGGTGCCTTGTTGGAAGGCTGAGATCGGTAAATACCGGATCCCGTTGAACCTGATCAGGTTAACGCCTGCGTAGGGAACAAGATTTCTCGTCCCCCGGCGAGTCCTCTTGTGCTTCGTCCGGGATGTTGTTCGACCTTCGAACAACCCTCGTGCACCAAGCACAGCACTGGTTTCAGTGCATCCGTCCGTCACAGGTTCGCTCCGACAAAAAATCCACCGCCTGGATAGTTGGAGAGCCCGTGATGAGCACAGAAATAAAAAGTACAAAACTGAAAAACACCGTGCACTTGAGTGAATCGGCCAAGGTCGACTCCGGCTCTGTGCAGCCGTTTACCCGCTCGCAAAAAATCTACGTGCAGGGCACTCGCCCGGACATTCGCGTACCCATGCGTGAAATCAGCCTGGACGTGACCCCCACCGACTTCGGCGGCGAAATCAATGCGCCCGTGGTGGTCTACGACACCTCCGGCCCGTACACCGACCCGAATGTGATCATCGACGTGCGCAAAGGCCTGGGCGATGTGCGCTCGCCGTGGATCGAAGCGCGTGGCGACACCGAGCGCCTGTCGGGCTTGAGTTCGCACTTTGGCCAACAGCGCCTGAGCGATGCGGAGCTGACTGCGCTGCGTTTCGCCCACGTGAAAAACCCGCGCCGCGCCAAGGCCGGGGCCAACGTCACCCAGATGCACTACGCGCGCAAAGGCATCATCACCGCCGAGATGGAATACGTCGCCATCCGCGAAAACATGAAGCTGGAAGAAGCCCGCGCCAGTGGCCTGCTCGACCAGCAACACGCCGGCCACAGCTTCGGCGCCAGCGTGCCGAAAATCATCACCCCTGAATTCGTGCGTGAAGAAATCGCCCGTGGCCGAGCGATCATCCCGGCCAACATCAACCACACCGAACTGGAACCGATGATCATCGGCCGTAACTTCCTGGTGAAGATCAACGGCAACATCGGCAACAGCGCCCTGGGTTCGTCCATCGAAGAAGAAGTGG
>Ga0209173_100772_pt1 | contig 10873 bp, 8 predicted proteins | sample SynthPrep_16_END_FD_187206 | JGI IMG/M metagenome (GOLD analysis project Ga0209173, IMG submission 187206) | Synthetic microbial communities from Ohio, USA - SynthPrep_16_END_DS12_MetaG (SPAdes) (version 2) | ecosystem: Engineered > Bioreactor > Aerobic > Activated sludge | place: USA: Ohio... | reverse complement strand
CTTTGGAAGAGTTGTTTTGCAAATAGTCCTACTATATAGTCGGTCTCAACTGAGGTATGACCCTGGCGGATTTTCGCGAGAGGCGTCCCCCGAGCTTCTATAAAAACAACAATCGGAGATCGACCCCCATGAGCCAGGAACTGCGGCTTATTCGGCGCATCACGCTGAAACTGATTCCCTTCCTGATCCTGCTGTACCTGATCGCCTACGTGGACCGCTCCGCCGTGGGCTTCGCCAAATTGCACATGGGCGCTGACGTGGGTATCGGTGACGCCGCCTACGGCCTGGGCGCGGGGTTGTTCTTCATTGGCTACTTCCTGTTCGAGATCCCCAGCAACCTGATGCTCGACCGCTTCGGCGCGCGGCGCTGGTTTGCGCGGATCATGATCACCTGGGGCGCCATCACCATCGGCATGGCCTTTGTACAGGGCCCGCACAGCTTCTACGTGATGCGCTTTCTGCTCGGCGCGGCGGAGGCGGGGTTCTTTCCGGGCGTCCTGTACTACATCACCCAGTGGTTCCCGGTGCGTCATCGCGGCAAGATCCTCGGGCTGTTCATCCTGTCGCAACCCATCGCGATGATGATCACCGGCCCGGTGTCCGGCGGTTTGCTGGGCATGGACGGCATCCTTGGCCTGCACGGCTGGCAGTGGCTGTTCATCGTCATCGGCACCCCGGCGATCCTGCTGACCTGGCCGGTGCTGCGCTACTTGCCGGACGGCCCCAAGCAGGTCAACTGGATGAGCGATGACGAAAAGGCTTGGCTCACCGGCGAACTGGCTAAAGACCTGCAAGCCTACGGCCAGACCCGTCACGGCAACCCGCTGCATGCCCTCAAAGACAAGCGCGTGCTGCTGCTGGCGCTGTTCTACCTGCCGGTGACCCTGAGCATCTACGGCTTGGGCCTGTGGCTGCCGACCCTGATCAAGCAATTCGGCGGCAGCGACCTCACCACCGGATTTATCTCGGCCGTGCCCTATATCTTCGGCATCATCGGCCTGCTGATCATCCCGCGCAGTTCCGACCGATTGAATGACCGCTACGGCCACCTCGCCGTGCTCTATGTGCTCGGTGCCATCGGCCTGTTCTTCAGTGCCTGGCTGAGTGTGCCGGTGCTGCAAATGGCGGCGCTGTGCCTGGCGGCGTTCGCGATGTTTTCCTGCACGGCGGTGTTCTGGACCCTGCCGGGGCGCTTCTTTGCCGGCGCCAGTGCGGCGGCGGGCATTGCCTTGATCAACTCGGTGGGCAACCTCGGCGGCTACATTGGCCCGTTCGTGATCGGCGCGCTCAAGGAATACACCGGCAACCTGGCTTCGGGCTTGTACTTCCTGTCCGGGGTGATGGTGTTCGGGCTGCTGCTGACCTTCGTGGTCTACCGTGTGCTTGAGCGCAAGCACGTATTGCCTGCCGACCAGTTCGCCGCCAGCGCCCGTGGCGCCACACGTACTTAATCTGGGAGAAGTTTCATGCGTTTAGTTCAGTTCGAATTGCACAACGGTGAGCGCCGCGTCGGCGTGGTGGAAGGCAGCACATTGCGCGAAGTGAACACGGCGCGCAGCGTACGCGAACTGGCCCTGGCCGCCATCGAGGCCGGTATCAAGTTGCAGCAGCAGGTCGATACCCTCGGCCTGGGCGACAGCCATGACTACGCCGCACTGCTGGCCGACCTGAAAGTCCTGCCGCCGCTGGATCACCCGGACCCGGCCCATATGCTGATCAGCGGCACCGGCCTGACTCACCTGGGCAGTGCCTCGGCACGCGACAAAATGCACCAGGCCGGTGACGAGACCGCACTGACCGACACCATGCGCATCTTCAAATGGGGCGTCGAGGGCGGCAAGCCCGCGGCCGGCCAAGCCGGTGTGCAGCCGGAGTGGTTCTACAAGGGCGATGGCAGTATCGTCGTGCGCCCTGGCGAAGCCTTCCCGGTGCCGCCGTTTGCCGAAGACGCCGGTGAAGAGCCGGAAATTGGCGGCCTTTACGTCATCGGCCCGGACAGCAAGCCCTATCGCCTCGGCTTTGCGGTAGGCAACGAGTTCTCCGACCACATCATGGAGCGCAAGAACTACCTGTACCTGGCCCACTCCAAACTGCGCAGCTGCAGCTACGGTCCCGAGTTGCGCGTGGGCGAATTGCCCCAGCACCTGGCCGGCACCAGCCGTATCCTGCGTAACGGCGAGGAAATTTGGCGGAACGAATTCCTCAGTGGCGAGGCCAATATGTGCCACAGCCTGGAAAACCTCGAATACCACCACTTCAAATACCGTCAGTTCCTCAAGCCCGGCGATGTGCATATTCATTTCTTCGGCACCGCCACGCTGTCATTCGCCGACGGTATACGTACCCAACCGGGCGATGTGTTCGAGATCAGCCAAGCCGAGTTCGGCGCGCCGCTGGTCAACCGTGTCGGCAGTGCCGATGCGGCCTTTGAACCCGGTAACGTCATCACCCTTTGAAGGAGACCCCCATGACCCAGTTCCTCGGCCACAACTACATCGGCGGCCAGCGCAGCGCCAACGGCAGCGTCAAGCTGCAAAGCGTCGACGCAGCCACCGGCGAAGCCTTGCCCCAGGACTTCTACCAGGCCACCCCGCAGGAAGTCGACGCCGCCGCCAAGGCAGCCGCGCAGGCCTATCCCGCGTATCGCGCCTTGAGTGCGGCGCGTCGCGCGCAGTTTCTGGACGCGATCGCAGACGAACTGGATGCCCTGAGCGACAACTTCATTGAATTGGTCTGCCGCGAAACCGCATTGCCGGCCGCGCGTATCAAGGGCGAGCGCGGGCGTACCAGCGGTCAGATGCGCCTGTTTGCCACCGTGTTGCGTCGCGGTGATTTCTACGGCGCGCGCATCGACAAAGCGTTGCCCGATCGCCAACCGCTGCCACGTCCGGACCTGCGCCAATACCGCATCGGCCTGGGCCCGGTCGCGGTGTTTGGCGCGAGCAATTTCCCCCTGGCGTTTTCGACGGCGGGCGGCGACACCGCCGCAGCGCTGGCCGCGGGTTGCCCGGTCGTGTTCAAGGCTCACAGCGGTCACATGGCCACGGCGGAACAGGTCGCCAATGCGATCATCCGTGCCGCCGAGGCCACCGAGATGCCGGCCGGCGTATTCAATATGATCTTCGGCGGTGGCGTCGGTGAAGCGCTGGTCAAGCACCCGGCGATCCAGGCGGTCGGCTTCACCGGTTCGCTCAAGGGCGGTCGTGCGTTGTGCGATATGGCCGCGGCGCGCCCGCAACCGATCCCGGTGTTTGCCGAGATGTCGAGCATCAACCCGGTGATCGTATTGCCCCAGGCGTTGCAGGCCAGGGCCGACACTGTTGCCCGCGACCTCACCGCCTCGGTGGTGCAAGGCTGTGGCCAGTTCTGCACCAACCCTGGCTTGGTGATCGGGATTGCTTCGCCAGCCTTCACCGCGTTCACCCAGCAGGTGGCGCAACTGATCGGTGAGCAACCAGCGCAAACCATGCTCAATGCCGGCACCCTGAGCAGCTACGGCAAAGGCCTGGAAAAACTCCTGGCGCACCCCGGCATCCAGCACCTGGCGGGCAATGCCCAGGCAGGCAACCAGGCGCAGCCGCAGCTGTTCAAGGCGAATGTGGGCTTGTTGATCGACGGCGATGACGTGCTGCAGGAAGAAGTCTTCGGCCCCACCACCGTGTTTGTCGAAGTGGCTGACCAGGCGCAACTCAGCGCTGCCTTGCATGGCCTGCACGGCCAACTCACCGCCACGATCATTGGCGAGCCGGGCGACTTTCAGCAGTTCGCCGAACTCACGCCGCTGCTCGAACAGAAAGTCGGGCGCATCCTGCTCAACGGTTACCCGACCGGTGTGGAAGTCTGCGACTCGATGGTTCACGGCGGGCCGTACCCGGCGACGTCGGATGCCCGTGGCACTTCGGTGGGCACCCTGGCCATCGACCGTTTCCTGCGCCCGGTGTGCTTCCAGAACTACCCGGACAGCCTGCTGCCCGACGCGTTGAAAAACGCTAACCCGTTGCGGATCCAGCGGCTGGTGGATGGCACGCCATCGCGCGATTCGCTGTAAAAAACCAGGAGGCGTCATGTCGTGTACCGCCGTCACCGCGCACCGCGCACAACTGGGGGAGGGCCCGTTCTGGGACGTGCCCACCCAGGCCCTGTATTGGGTCAACATTGCCGGCAAACAGGCGCTGCGCCTGATGGACGGGCAGTTGCAGATCTGGCAGTTGCCCGAGCATGTCTCGGCCTTTATCCCGTGTGAAAGCGGCGATGCGTTAGTGACCTTGAGCAGCGGCGTGTACCGGCTGGACCTGGCCACCGAGGCCCTGACCTTGCTGTGCGTGGCCGACCCGCACGCGGGCAACCGTGGCAATGAAGCACGCTGCGATGCCCAGGGCCGGCTGTGGCTGGGCACCATGCAGAACAACATCGGCGAACACGGTGAAGACGTGCCGATCACCCGACGTTCCGGCGGCCTGTTTCGCATCGATGCCGATGCACAGGTCACGCCGTTGCTGAGCGGGCTGGGCATTCCCAACACCTTGCTGTGGAGTGATGACGGCTGCCAGGTGCATTTCGGCGACAGCCTGGATGGCACGCTGTACCGGCATGCGATCCACGCGGACGGCCAGCTCGGTCCGGCGCAAACGTGGTTTGGTCCACACGAGCGCGGCGGGCCGGACGGCTCGGCGATGGACGTTGAAGGCTACCTCTGGAACGCGCGCTGGGACGGCAGTTGCCTGCTGCGCCTCACGCCCGCAGGAGAGGTGGACCGCATCATCGAACTGCCCGTCAGCCGTCCCACCAGTTGCGTGTTCGGTGGCCCCAACCTCACCACCCTGTATATCACCAGCGCTGCCAGCCCATTGGATCACCCCCTGGATGGTGCGGTATTGGCCATCGAGGTCGACGTGCCAGGCAAACCCTGTCACCGCTTTGCCGGATAACCCTAATGGGAGTGGGTTCCTTGCCAGCCCGCTTCTACAGTTCTACCTAAAAACAACAACAAGGAGTCACCCGTATGAATCGTCGTCGTGGTATCCGTTCCCTGTGCTGCGCCGCTGTGGCGGTCTCGGCCATGAGCCTGAGCGGGCTGTTGCTGGCCGCTGAAGAAGTGAAGATCGGTTTTCTGGTCAAGCAGGCTGAAGAGCCGTGGTTCCAGACCGAGTGGGCGTTTGCCGAAAAAGCCGGCAAGGAACATGGCTTCACTGTGATCAAGATCGCCGTGCCCGATGGCGAGAAAACCCTCTCGGCCATCGACAGCCTGGCGGCCAACGGCGCCAAGGGTTTTGTGATCTGCCCGCCGGACGTGTCCCTCGGCCCGGCCATCGTCGCCAAGGCCAAAGCCAATGGGCTGAAAGTCATCGCCGTGGACGACCGCTTCGTCGACGCCAAGGGCGCCTTCATGGAAGACGTGCCGTACCTGGGCATGGCCGCCTTCGAAGTGGGCCAGAAGCAGGGCGCGGCCATGGCGGCTGAAGCGAAAAAACGTGGCTGGGACTGGAAAGACACCTACGCCGTGATCAACACCTTCAACGAACTCGACACCGGCAAGAAACGCACCGACGGCTCGGTCAAGTCCCTGGAAGAAGCCGGCATTCCCAAGGATCACATCCTGTTCACCGCCGCCAAGACCCTGGATGTACCGGGCAGCATGGACGCCACCAACTCGGCCCTGGTCAAGCTGCCCAGCGGCGCGAAAAACCTGATCATCGGCGGCATGAACGACAACACCGTACTCGGCGGCGTGCGCGCCACCGAAAGCGCCGGCTTCAAAGCCGCCAACGTGATCGGTATCGGCATCAATGGCACCGATGCCATCGGCGAACTGAAGAAACCCAACAGCGGCTTCTTCGGCTCCATGCTGCCTAGCCCACATATCGAGGGCTACAACACGGCGCTGATGATGTACGAGTGGGTCACCAAAGGCACCGAACCACCGAAGTACACCGCCATGGACGAAGTGACCCTGATCACCCGCGAGAACTTCAAGGAAGAACTGACCAAGATCGGGTTGTGGAACTGAGTGTTTGGCATGGCGGCCCCCACAACGGGGCCGCCGGTTTGGTGTGACGAGGTGGTTATGCACGCGCAATTACAGACACACAACGCCGCTGCCCAGTTGAGCTTCAACGGCATCGGCAAAACCTTTCCTGGGGTCAAGGCGCTGGATGGCATCAGCTTCACCGCCTACCCAGGGCAAGTGCACGCCTTGATGGGCGAAAACGGCGCGGGCAAGTCGACGCTGCTGAAAATCCTCGGCGGCGCCTACATCCCCAGCAGTGGCACGCTGCAGATCGGCGAGCAGACCATGGCCTTCAAAAACGCCGCCGACAGCATTGCCAGCGGCGTGGCGGTGATCCACCAGGAACTCCACCTGGTGCCGGAAATGACCGTGGCCGAGAACCTGTTCCTCGGGCATTTGCCGTCGCGTTTCGGTGTGGTCAATCGCAGCCTGTTGCGCCAGCAGGCACTGGCCTGCCTTAAAGGCCTGGCCGATGAAATCGACCCGCAGGAAAAGCTCGGCCGCCTGTCCCTGGGCCAGCGCCAATTGGTGGAAATCGCCAAGGCGCTGTCCCGTGGTGCCCATGTGATTGCCTTTGACGAACCCACCAGCAGCCTCTCGGCGCGCGAGATCGACCGCTTGATGGCGATCATCACGCGCCTGCGCGACGAGGGCAAAGTGGTGCTCTACGTGTCCCACCGCATGGAAGAGGTGTTCCGCATCTGCAACGCCGTGACGGTGTTCAAGGACGGCCGCTACGTGCGCACCTTCGATGACATGAGTGCGCTGACCCACGACCAGTTGGTCACCTGCATGGTCGGCCGCGATATCCAGGACATCTACGACTACCGTCCGCGTGAACAGGGCGAAGTGGCGCTCAAGGTCGACGGTTTGCTCGGCCCAGGCCTGCGTGAGCCGATCAGTTTCAATGTGCGCAAAGGCGAGATCCTCGGCCTGTTCGGGCTGGTGGGCGCCGGGCGTACCGAGTTGTTCCGCCTGCTCAGCGGCCTGGAACGTGCCAGCGCCGGTCAACTGGAACTCTGCGGGCAAGCCTTGCAACTGCGCTCACCGCGCGATGCCATCGCCGCCGGTGTGTTGCTGTGCCCGGAAGACCGCAAGAAGGAGGGCATCATCCCGCTGTCCAGCGTGGCGGAGAACATCAATATCAGCGCGCGCGGCGCCCATTCGGCGTTTGGCTGGCTGTTGCGCGACGGCTGGGAAAAACGCAACGCCGATCAGCAGATCCAGGCGATGAAAGTCAAAACGCCGAATGCGGCGCAGAAAATCATGTACCTGTCCGGCGGCAATCAGCAGAAGGCGATCCTGGGACGCTGGCTGTCGATGCCGATGAAAGTCCTGCTGCTGGACGAACCCACGCGTGGCATCGATATCGGCGCCAAGGCCGAGATCTACCAGATCATCCATAACCTCGCGGCCCAAGGCATTGCGGTCATCGTAGTGTCCAGCGACCTGATGGAAGTGATGGGTATCTCCGACCGCATCCTGGTGCTGTGCGAAGGCGCGATGCGCGGCGAACAAACCCGCGAACACGCCACTGAATCCAACCTGCTGCAGCTGGCTTTGCCGCGTAGCCTGGCGAACTGAGAGACGATCATGACAATCCAAAACAATGCGCTGCCGACCGCGCGCAAACCCCTGGACGTGCGTGCACTGCTGGACAACTGGGCCATGCTGCTGGCGGCGGTGAGCATCTTTTTGCTCTGCGCCTTGCTCATCGACAACTTCCTATCCCCGCTGAACATGCGCGGGCTGGGCCTGGCGATTTCCACCGTGGGCATTGCCGCCTGCACCATGCTGTTCTGCCTGGCGTCGGGGCACTTCGACTTGTCGGTGGGCTCGGTGATTGCCTGCGCCGGGGTGGTCGCGGCGATTGTGATGCGCGATACCGACAGCGTCATGCTGGGCATTGGCGCCGCGCTGCTGATGGGCCTGGTCGTGGGGCTGATCAACGGCATCGTGATCGCCAAGCTGCGGGTCAACGCGTTGATCACTACCTTGGCGACCATGCAGATCGTGCGCGGCCTGGCGTACATCTTTGCCAACGGCAAGGCGGTGGGGGTGTCCCAGGATCAGTTCTTTATCTTCGGCAACGGCCAACTGCTGGGCGTGCCGGTGCCGATCATCATCACGATCCTGTGCTTCATGTTTTTCGGCTGGTTGCTCAACTACACCACCTACGGGCGCAACACCATGGCCATCGGCGGCAACCCGGAAGCGGCGTTGCTCGCGGGGGTGAACGTCGACCGTACCAAGATCCTGATCTTTGCCGTACACGGTGTGATCGGCGCATTGGCCGGGGTGATCCTGGCGTCACGCATGACCTCGGGCCAGCCGATGATCGGGCAGGGTTTTGAACTGACCGTGATCTCGGCCTGCGTGCTGGGCGGGGTGTCGTTGAGCGGTGGGGTCGGGATGATCCGTCATGTGATCGCCGGGGTGTTGATTTTGGCGATCATCGAGAATGCGATGAACCTGAAGAACATCGACACCTTCTACCAGTACGTGATCCGTGGCTCGATCCTGCTGCTGGCCGTGGTCATCGACCGCATGAAACAACGCTGAGTCATGCCATGTGAGGATTAAATGTGGGAGGGGGCTTACCCCCTCCCACATGTTTAGTTTGCGGAGAATTTGAAGACGGTGCTCTGGGTGTAGGTTTGCCCTGGGTTCAGGCGGGTGGAGGCAAATGTCGGTTGGTTAGGCGCATCCGGAAAGTGCTGGGTCTCCAAGGTGAAACCACTCCAGTGCAGGTAGGTCTTCCCAGCCTTGCCCTTCACCGAACCGTCGAGGAAGTTACTGGTATAGAACTGCACCCCTGGCTCGCTGGTGTACAGCTGCAAGCGCCGACCTGACTCAGGATCATGCACCTCGGCGGCCAATTGCTTGACGTCGCCTTTGGTGTCCAGCGCCCAGTTGAAGTCAAACCCGCCCTGTTTCGGCTCGGCAAATTTGAGCTGCGGATGATCCTCCTTGATGTGCTGGCCGATCGGCGTCGGTTTGAGGAAGTCCATCGGCGTGCCCTTGACGGGGGCCAGTTCGCCGGTCGGAATCAAGGTGGCATTCACCGGGGTGTAATGGCTGGCATGCAAGGTGGCGACCTGCTTGAGAATGTCGCCATTCCCCGCGCCGGCGAGGTTGAAGTAGCTGTGGTTGGTGAGGTTGAGCACCGTGGGTTTGTCGGTGGTGGCCTTGTAGTCGATGTGCAGTTCGTTTTTATCGTTGAGGCGGTAGGTGACTTCGGTTTTCAGGTTGCCGGGGAAGCCCATTTCACCGTCCTTGGACAGGTAGGTGAGGGTGACGCCGACCGAGTCCTTGGATTTGACGGGCGAGGCCTTCCAGACATGCTTGTCGAAGCCTTGTGCGCCGCCGTGCAGCGAGTTGGGGCCGTCGTTGAGTGGCACTTGGTAGCGCTTGCCGTCGAGCTCAAAGGCACCGCCCGCGAGGCGATTGCCGAAACGCCCGATGGTCGCGCCGAAAAACGCGGTGCCAGCCTGGTAGCCCTGCACGTCGTCGAAGCCGAGTACCACGTCGTCGACCTTGCCGTTTTTATCCGGCACTTTCAGCGACTGCAGCACGCCGCCGTAGGTGATCACCGTGGCTTGCATGCCGTGGCTGTTGCGCAAGATGTACTGTTCGACGGCGGTGCCGTCGTTGGTTTTACCAAACGGTTTGTGTTCGCTGGTGAGCCCTGCGGCCTGGGCGCCGCCACTGGCGATCAGCAAGGACATGGCCAGGCCCGAGAGCAGGTATCGAGGGTGCTTCATGATCGAACTTCCTTTTGTTGTTTTGAGTGGAATAGTTCTACTAATGTGCGATATTTTGTCGATAAGACAGCGAATTTATAGCCTTTAACGCCGTATTTGCAAAATAAAATAAGACTAATTGAGCGAGGCACCTGTTCTATGAGCACTCAACACGCCGTTTACCCCGACCTTGAAGGCAAGACCGTCCTGATTTCCGGAGGCGCCTCGGGCATTGGTGAATTCATGGTGCGCGCCTTCGCTGCGCAAGGCGCCAAAGTCGGGTTTGTGGACCGCGCGCAAAGCCAGGGCGAACGCCTGGCGGCGCTGCTCAGTTCGCGCGGGCACACCGTGGAGTTCGTGAACTGCGACATCACCGATGAAATCGCCTACAAGGCGGCCATCGGGCGTTTCGAACACTCCCTGGGGCCGATCACCGTGCTGGTGAACAACGCCGCCAATGACGTGCGCCACACCCTGGAAGAAGTCGACTCGGAGATGTTCGACCGGCTGATCTCCGTCAACCTCAAGCACGCCTTCCTGGCCGCCAAGGCCGTGGTGCCGATGATGAAAGGCGCGGGCGGCGGGGCGATCATCAACCTCGGCTCGGTCGGCTGGATGATGGCCTCCGCCGGCTACCCGGTGTACGCCGCCAGCAAAGCCGCCGCCCACGGCATGACCCGCGCCCTGGCCCGGGAACTGGGGCCGAGCCGCATCCGTGTGAACACGCTGGTGCCGGGTTGGGTGATGACCGAGAAACAACTGGCGATGTGGGTCGATGATGCGGCCAAGGAACTGATCAGCCGCAGCCAGTGCCTGCCGGGCAGTGTGCTGCCGGAGCACATCGCCAATATGGCGCTGTTTCTCGCCTCTGACGCCTCGGCGATGTGTTCGGCGCAGAACTTTATTGTGGATGGCGGCTGGGTCTGAGCCGGGCTGCACAGGCCGAATGTGGGAGGGGGCTTGCCAGTTAAGAAGCAGCAAGAGCGAAAAGTACCCCGTGGCGAGGGAGCTTGCTCCCGCTGGACTGCTCAGCAGTCCCAGTCTTTTGAAACAAAGCGCTGGGCCCGCTTCGCGACCCAGCGGGAGCAAGCTCCCTCGCCACAGGTACGGTGCTCATCCTTAA
>Ga0209173_100765_pt1 | contig 11016 bp, 10 predicted proteins | sample SynthPrep_16_END_FD_187206 | JGI IMG/M metagenome (GOLD analysis project Ga0209173, IMG submission 187206) | Synthetic microbial communities from Ohio, USA - SynthPrep_16_END_DS12_MetaG (SPAdes) (version 2) | ecosystem: Engineered > Bioreactor > Aerobic > Activated sludge | place: USA: Ohio... | reverse complement strand
TAGTACGGCTGCCGTCACAGCCTGAACGATGCCATCAAGCGCGGCACCGACCACCTGCTGTCGGGCAAGCAAGCCCTGGTGATCGGCTACGGTGACGTGGGCAAGGGTTCGTCCCAGTCCCTGCGCCAGGAAGGCATGATCGTTAAAGTCTCCGAAGTCGACCCGATCTGCGCCATGCAAGCCTGCATGGACGGTTTCGAAGTGGTTTCGCCGTTCATCGATGGCGTCAATGACGGCACCGAAGCCAGCATCGACAAGGCCCTGCTGGGCAAGATCGACCTGATCGTGACCACCACCGGTAACGTCAACGTCTGCGATGCCAACATGCTCAAGGCCCTGAAGAAGCGCGCCGTGGTGTGCAACATCGGTCACTTCGACAACGAGATCGACACCGCTTTCATGCGCAAGAACTGGGCATGGGAAGAAGTGAAGCCGCAGGTACACAAGGTTCACCGTACCGGCGCTGGCGATTTCGACCCACAGAACGACGACTACCTGATCCTGCTGGCTGAAGGCCGCCTGGTTAACCTGGGCAACGCCACCGGCCACCCAAGCCGCATCATGGACGGCTCGTTCGCCAACCAGGTACTGGCCCAGATCTTCCTGTTCGGCCAGAAATACGCCGACCTGTCGCCAGCCCAGAAAGCCGAGCGCCTGACCGTGGAAGTACTGCCGAAGAAACTCGACGAAGAAGTGGCCCTGGAAATGGTCCGCGGCTTCGGCGGCGTGGTGACTCAGCTGACCAAGACCCAGGCCGACTACATCGGCGTGACCGTCGAAGGTCCGTTCAAGCCGCACGCTTACCGCTACTGATCGGCTTGGCTGCCCGCCCCTTCAGGGGCGGGTTCGCCTTACAGGCTTTCGAGTTCCCAAGGGTATGACCATGTCCCAAGACCGTCGCTACAGCTTCGAGTTCTTCCCCACGAAGACCGATGCTGGGCATGAAAAACTAATGGCAACTGCCAAGCAGTTGGCCACTTACCACCCCGACTTCTTCTCCTGCACCTACGGCGCCGGCGGCTCGACCCGCGATCGTACGATCAACACCGTCTTGCAGCTTGAAAGCGAAGTCAACATTCCCGCCGCTCCGCATTTGTCCTGCGTGGGCGACAGCAAGGCCGACCTGCGCGGCCTGCTCACTCAATACAAGGCCGCCGGCATCAAGCGCATCGTTGCCCTGCGTGGCGACTTGCCGTCCGGCATGGGCATGGCCAGCGGTGAGCTGCGCTACGCCAATGACCTGGTGAGCTTCATTCGTGAAGAAAGCGGCGATCACTTCCATATCGAAGTGGCCGCTTACCCGGAGATGCACCCCCAGGCGCGCAATTTCGAAGACGATCTGCAGAATTTCGTACGCAAAGCCAACGCCGGCGCCGACAGCGCGATCACTCAGTACTTCTTCAACGCCGACAGCTACTTCTACTTCGTCGAGCGTGTACGCGCCATGGGCGTGAACATCCCGATCGTGCCGGGCATCATGCCAATCACCAACTACAGCAAGCTGGCGCGCTTCTCCGACGCCTGCGGTGCTGAGATCCCACGTTGGGTGCGCAAGCAACTGGAAGCCTATGGCGACGACGTCAAGAGCATCCAGGCGTTCGGCGAACAGGTGATCAGCAATATGTGTGAAGAATTGTTGCAAGGTGGCGCACCAGGCCTGCACTTCTATACCCTGAACCAGGCTGAACCCAGCCTCGCGATCTGGAACAACCTTAAACTGCCACGTTAGGCCGGTTTAATCGCTGTACCCGGCCCTCGTTATTACGGGGGTTTTTTTCGTCTATATATCCCCGGAAAGGAAGCCTGCAGTACATGAATACAGCGTCCCCGACTCCCCGCCCGCAGCTGGTGTACCTGGTATTCGGCGCCGAGACCTATCATCAGGAAGCCGTATTCAGCATCGCCAGCGCCCTGGCCCACCTGGGCGGTCCCCAGGGCATGCCATTGGACATCCAGGTGTTCAGCGACAATCCGGCCCCCTATCGCGGCTTGCCGGTACAGGTTCACACCCTGGACGACGCCACGCGCAAACGCTGGAGCGAGCCCCACGGCTACCATTTCCGCACCAAGCACGTGCTGTTGCGCCAGGTGCTGGAAACAGCGGAACGGGCGCTGTTGATCGACACCGACACCTTTTTCCACGACTCACCCATGGCGCTGTTCGAGCGCGTCGCGCCCGGTACCGTGCTGTGCAATGCCTTCCACGCCAAATACGGCGACAACCGCGAAAGCGTGCTGTATGAAGCCCTGGCCAGGCACCTTGAAGACAAAGGCCTGGCCGACGACGACATGTGGCTGCTCAACTCCGGCGTCATGGGCCTGACCCGGCAAGATGCGCACATACTTGATCGCTCGATCGAGTTGATGGACGAGCTGTTCCCGATGGCCCACGGTGCCTACACCCTGGAAGAGTTCTGCCTGTCGGTGGCCGCTTACCGTACGCTCAATGTGCGCCAGTGCCCCGACCTGATCCACCACTACTGGAGTCGCAAGCAGTTGTTCCGGGCCAAGGTCAAGGCGTGGGTCACCAAGCACGCCGCGGACCCCATCTGCGCCCAGGCCCTGGCCGACACCCGCAATGTGTCTGCCCACCTGCCCCGCCCGCCGCGATTGCAACGCTTGATGTACAAGCTGATCACCCTGGCCTTGCCCAAACGCAAGCAGCAGTTCATCCGCGAAATTCTCTACGGCTGCTACGAGCACGAAAATGAATTCGACCAGGCGTGTGGCCCGGTTTGGTGGGACAAGGCTTTGCAGAATCAGGAAGAGCGGCAAAAAAGCCCGGTCGATGCGCACCAGCTCGAACATTGGTTCGCCAACCCAGTGGTGCGCCTGATTCTGGGCGAGCGACGTGCAGCCATCTATGAACACCTGATGACCTCACCGACAAAATAGCGTCGCCCGCAGATGGATGTGCCAGCGCTTCTCTTTAGCGCACGGGCGTCGTAACCTCGGGGCATGCCCGTCACTCTGAAGCTGTTGACCGTTGCGCTTTTTACTTGCTTGAGCCTCGCCGCTTATGGCGAGAAATTGCGCATTGTCACCGAGCCCTGGGCGCCTTATGTGTACGAAGAGCACGGCACCATGCACGGGCTGGACTACGAAACCACGGTGATCGTGTTCCAGCGCCTGGGGGTCGAGGTGCAATGGCAGTTCCTGCCCTGGAAGCGCTGTCTGGCCATGCTCGATCAGGGTCATGCCGATGGCGCACTGGATATTTTCCACAGCCACGAACGCGACGCCCTGCTGCTGTACCCCAGCGAACCGTTGTCGGAAGTGGAATTCGTGATGTTCTACGCCAACGAACGCCCTCACCCGGTCCAAGGCCTCGACGAGCTGGACGGCCTCACTGTCGGCACGTCGCCAGGCTACCTGTACGGCGCGCCATTCAGCGACTCCACCCGGTTCAGCCGCGAGCCGGCCCCCAGCCACGAGGCCAACTTCGGTAAATTGCTGCTGGGACGCATCGACCTGCTGATCACCGACCGCCGGGTCGGCCAGCATGTGATCAAGGCCCTGGGCCTGGAAGGCAAGGTCAGCCAGGCGCCCATTGTGGTCAGCCGCCAGCAGCAATACCTCGCCGTACGCCGTGGCGCGGGGATGGACCTGCTGGTACAACGCTTTGCCGCCGAGCTCAAGCGCTTCAAACAGGAACCGGCCTACGCCGCTTTAAGCGCCAAATATGGTGGAATCCAAGCCATAACCGCGTCCGGACACACCGTTGAGCAGCAGGAAAGCGGCGCACAGTGATTGCTCTGTTATACTCCGGCCTTTCCGCCAGGCTTACGCCCGGCCGCTGAGGTCCTGAAAAAGGCACCCAACCCCGCTACTGCGCAGCTTTCAGCCCGCGCGAGCCGGTGGAGTGCCCGCCAGACGCAGCAGGACCGGACGGGATTGCGCTCCCCTAAGCGCCATTCACGCCCGGCAAGATTATCCCTCTGGGCCAAGCCCTAACTAAAACAGGATTACTCATGTCCTTTGCTTCCCTCGGTCTCTCCGAGGCTTTAGTCCGCGCCATCGAGGCAGCGGGCTATACCGAGCCTACTCCGGTGCAACAGCGGGCTATTCCCGCCGTGTTGCAAGGTCGCGACCTGATGGTTGCGGCTCAGACAGGTACGGGTAAAACCGGCGGCTTCGCCCTCCCGATTCTGGAGCGGTTGTTCCCCAACGGTCATCCGGACAAATCCCAGCGTCACGGCCCGCGCCAACCGCGCGTACTGGTCCTGACCCCTACCCGCGAACTCGCCGCCCAGGTGCACGACAGCTTCAAGCTGTATGCCCGCGACCTGAAGTTCGTCAGCGCCTGCATCTTCGGCGGCGTCGGCATGAACCCACAGGTTCAGGCCATGTCCCGTGGTGTTGACGTGCTGGTGGCGTGCCCCGGTCGTTTGCTCGACCTGTGCGGCCAAGGCAGCGTCGATTTGTCCCACGTGGAAATCCTCGTGCTGGACGAAGCCGACCGCATGCTCGACATGGGCTTTGTCCATGACGTGAAGAAGGTCCTCGCCCGCCTGCCGGCCAAACGTCAGAACCTGCTGTTCTCGGCAACGTTCTCCAACGACATCACCGCCCTGGCCGGCAAGCTGCTGCACAACCCGGAGCGCATCGAGGTCACGCCGCCGAACACCACGGTCGAGCGTATCGAGCAACGCGTATTCCGCCTGGCCGCCAGCCACAAGCGTGCGCTGCTGGCCCACCTGATCACCGCCGGCGCGTGGGAACAGGTACTGGTGTTCACCCGCACCAAGCACGGCGCGAACCGCCTGGCCGAGTACCTGGACAAGCACGGCCTCACCGCCGTCGCCATCCACGGCAACAAGAGCCAGAACGCCCGCACCAAGGCCCTGGCCGACTTCAAGGCCGGTGAAGTGCGCATCCTGGTGGCCACCGATATCGCCGCCCGTGGCCTGGACATCGACCAGTTGCCACACGTGGTCAACTTCGAGCTGCCAAACGTCGACGAAGACTACGTGCACCGTATCGGCCGTACCGGCCGTGCCGGTCGTTCGGGTGAAGCCATTTCCCTGGTTGCCCCGGACGAAGAGAAACTGCTGAAAAGCATCGAACGCATGACCAAGCAGAAAATCGCCGATGGCGACCTGATGGGCTTCGATGCCAGCGCCGTTGAGGCCGAAAAGCCTGAAGTGCGCGAACGTCCGGACGTGCGTAACCCACGCAATCCACGCGGTCCTAAGGGCGATGGCCCGAACGGCGGCGGCGGTGGCGGCGGTGGCGGTGGTCGTCGCGACAAGGGCAAGGACAAGGGCGGCAAGGAAAAAGCGCCAACCAACGGCCGTGGCGAACGCCCGGCCCGTGAGCAGAAGCCCCGTGAAGGCACCCCGGCCCGCGAACAGCGCCAGCCGAGCCAGCCCCCACGTGCCGCAGCCGACCGCGCCCCGGACGAATTCCTCGACGACGACGTGGACAACTTCGGTAACCGCGTGGACTACGTGCCCCAGGCCAAACCGGCCCAGGGCCGCGGCCGTCGTCCAGGTGCTCCGGCACAGGGCGCAGGCGCCGGCGCTCCACGTGGCGGCCAGCCCCAGGGCGGTCGTCAGAACGGCCCGCGCAACAGCAGCGGCGGCACGACCGGCACTCCACCGGCCAAGCGCAGCGGCCCGCGTAACGGTGCACCGCGTGACGGCCAGGCGCGTCGCGAAGATTCGCGCAGCAACAACCGCCGCCCGGCCCGTGACGACCAGCCGCGTTTGTCCGAGCCAGCCGTGCAGAACCCGCGCGGTGGCCCGGCGCCGAAGATCATCCACAAGGAGTCGAAAGCCGACCGCTTCCCGACACCCGAGCAGTTGGATCAACTGCCAGGCCGTCCGCGTGGTGAAAAACCGGCATTGCTGACCCGCAACCGCTGAGTTTCAAAGCGCCATGAAAAATGCCTCGCATCGAAAGATGCGGGGCATTTTTTATCTCCTCCCCACACGTTCCCTGGGATGAGCGAACTGGTTGTGGTGAGCGAGCTTGCTGTGGTGAGCGAGCTTGCTCGCGCTGGGCTGCGCAGCAGCCCCAACACCTGTCACCGTGTTCTGCCAGAAGAATCATGGTGTATCTGATTAGGGCCGCTTCGCGCCCCAGCGCGAGCAAGCTCGCTCACTACAGGAAATACAGGCCAAAAAAAACCGGATCCTGAGATCCGGTTTTTTGTGTGCGGACAGAAATTACTTCTGCTTGACGCCTTCCAGCGAGATGTCCAGGTCGACAGTCTGGGAAGTCGGGCCAGGGCCCTTGATGCCGAAGTCGTTCAGGTTCAGCGTGGTCTTGGCGTTGAAGCCGGCACGTTCGCCGCCCCATGGATCCTTGCCTTCACCGTTGAACGTGGCCTTGAAGGTCACAGGCTTGGTCACGCCGTGGAAGGTCAGGTCGCCGGTCACATCAGCGGTTTTCTCGCCGGTGGATTTAACCGCAGTGGAGACGAACTTGGCATCGGCGAACTTGCCGACATCCAGGAAGTCCTTGCTGGCGATGTGCTTGTCACGTTCGGCGTGGTTGGACCACAGGCTGGCGGTTTTCACGTCGACCGCGATTTTGCTGGCTTCAGGCTTGGCGGCATCCCAGCTGAACGTACCATCCCAGTCCTTGAAGGTACCGTGGATGTAGCTGTAGCCCAGGTGGCTGATTTTCCAGTCGATGAAGGCGTGCTGGCCTTCCTTGTCGATCTTGTAGTCGGCAGCCATCACCTGACCTGCAGACAGCAGCGCTGTACCGATTGCCAGAGCGGCGAGGGTCTTTTTCAACATGCTTTCTATTCCTTGTGAGTCGAGGTTGAACATCAGGCTTTGCGCCCCAGCATTCGCGTGAGGGTCGCATCACGATCGATAAAGTGGTGTTTCAACGCAGCCACGCCGTGCAGGCCGGCGAAGACTACCAACACCCAGGCGAGGTACAGGTGCACCACGCCGGCTGTGTCTGCCTGGTCCGGTAGACCGGAAACCACGGCAGGAATTTCGAACAGGCCAAACACCGGGATACCGACACCGTCTGCGGTGGAAATCAGGTAACCGGCGATCATCACGGCAAACAGCCCGAGATAAAGGAACGCGTGGCCAAACGCGGCACCGATACGGGTCAAGCGGCTGTAACTGGCCAGCGGCGGAGGCGGCGGGCTGATCAGGCGCCAGACAATACGCACCAGCATGATGGCGAACAGCGTGATGCCGATGCTCTTGTGCAGGTCCGGTGCGTCCTTGCGCCAGGCGCTGTAGTAGTCCAGACCCACCATCCACAAGCCCAGGGCGAACAGGCCGAACACCACCAGGGCCACGCCCCAGTGCAAAACCATACTGACCCAGCCATAACGGGCCGGTGAGTTACGTAGCTGCATGTACTTAATCCCGTAAGAGCTGCGCCCAAGACTAGCGATTTACCTATCGAATTAAAGCGGAAAATTTCGCTTTGAAATATCGAGAAATATGATCTTGAGGGTATGAACAGTAAATTAACCAAGGATTAAGGACTATCCAGAAGAAACGTGACAGTCCGTCCTGTGTTTACTGCCAATTCATGCGTTATGGGTTGTGACACCGCCGCCCATTGCATAGGCTTGCGCGATTGTTTTACCTGCGCCGCTCGCAGGACCGCTTCGAGGAGATCACCGATGGGCTTGAACAACCAGTGGATGCAACGCGACCTCGCGGTGCTGTGGCATCCTTGCACCCAGATGAAAGACCACCAGCAACTGCCGCTGATCCCGATCAAGCGCGGTGAAGGCGTCTGGCTGGAAGACTTCGAAGGCAAGCGCTACCTCGACGCCGTCAGCTCCTGGTGGGTCAACGTCTTCGGCCACGCCAACCCGCGCATCAACCAGCGCATCAAGGACCAGGTCGACCAGCTGGAACACGTGATCCTCGCCGGTTTCAGCCACCAGCCGGTGATCGAGCTGTCCGAGCGCCTGATCAAGATGACCCCCGAGGGCCTGACCCGCTGCTTCTATGCCGATAACGGTTCGTCGTGCATTGAAGTCGCGCTGAAGATGAGCTTTCACTATTGGCTCAACCGTGGCCTGCCAAACAAAAAACGCTTCGTCACCCTGACCAACAGCTACCACGGCGAAACCATCGCCGCGATGTCGGTGGGCGACGTGCCGCTGTTTACCGAGACCTACAAGGCGCTGCTGCTGGACACCCTCAAGGTGCCGAGCCCGGATTGCTACCTGCGCCCCGAGGGCATGAGCTGGGAAGAACACTCGCGCACGATGTTCCTGGCCATGGAACAGACCCTGGCCGAGCACCACGACACCGTCGCCGCCGTGATCGTCGAGCCGCTGATCCAGGGCGCCGGCGGCATGCGCATGTACCACCCGGTGTACCTCAAGCTGCTGCGCGAGGCCTGCGACCGCTATGGCGTGCACCTGATCCACGATGAAATCGCCGTGGGCTTCGGCCGCACCGGGACCCTGTTCGCCTGTGAACAGGCCGGCATCCGCCCGGACTTCCTGTGTTTGTCCAAGGCCCTGACCGGCGGCTACCTGCCGTTGGCCGCCGTGGTCACCACCGATGACGTCTACGACGCGTTCTACGACGACTACCCGACCCTGCGCGCCTTCCTGCACTCCCACAGCTACACCGGCAACCCGCTGGCGTGTGCGGCGGCCCTGGCGACCCTGGATATTTTCGAAGAAGACAACGTCATCGAAAACAACAAGGCCCTGGCCCGGCGCATGGCCACGGCAACGGCTCATCTGGTCGACCATCCGCATGTCTCGGAAGTACGCCAGACCGGCATGGTGCTAGCCATCGAGATGGTCCAGGACAAGGCCACCAAGACCGCTTACCCGTGGCAGGAGCGCCGTGGTCTCAAGGTGTTCGAACACGCCCTGGAACGCGGTGCGTTGTTGCGGCCGTTGGGCAGCGTGGTGTATTTCCTCCCGCCCTATGTGATTACACCGGAGCAGATCGACTTCCTCGCCGAAGTCGCCAGCGAAGGCATCGATATCGCCACCAACAGTAAAGTCAGCGTGGCGGTGCCGAAGGATTTCCACCCTGGTTTCCGCGATCCGGGTTGATTGCCGGCACACCTACACCTTTTTCCAGAGAACCGACATGAGACTGTCCCGCTTTTTCACCGACACCCCGCTGAGCCTCGGCGATCACGAACTGCCCGAAGCCCAGGCGCACTACATCAGCCGCGTGCTGCGCATGGGCGAAGGTGACGCCGTGCAATTGTTCGACGGCTCCGGCCAGGAATTCCTGGGCAGCCTGCTGGAAGTCGGGAAGAAACGCGTCACCGTGCAACTGACGGAAAGCTTCGCCGGCCAGGCCGAATCGCCGCTGCACATCCACCTCGGCCAGGGCCTGTCCCGGGGCGAGCGCATGGATTGGGCGATCCAGAAAGCCACCGAACTGGGTGTCAACGCCATCACGCCGATCTTCAGCGACCGCTGCGAAGTGCGCCTCAAGGACGAACGCGCCGACAAACGCCTGCTGCACTGGCGCCAGGTGGCGATCAGCGCGTGCGAGCAGTGCGGGCGTTCGACGGTACCGGTGATTCACCCGCCGTTGCTGCTGGCGGACTGGTTGAAGCAGGTCGAGGCGGACCTGAAACTGGTGCTGCACCCGGTGGCCGAGCCGCTGGTCAGCCATGCCAAACCTGCGAGCCTGGCGTTTCTGATCGGCCCGGAGGGCGGGCTGACCGACAACGAAGTCGACACCGCCCAAGGCGCTGGCTTCCACGCCGCCCGCCTCGGCCCGCGCGTGTTGCGCACCGAGACTGCGCCCGTCGTCGCGTTGGCGGTTGCCCAACAACTCTGGGGCGACTTCTAAATGTGGGAGGGGTGATCAGTCCACCGGATCGCTGATCGGCTTGGCAATGATCGCCTTCAACTCACTGGTCATCGGGAATTCCAGGTTCAAGCCCTTGGGCGGAATCGGCTGTTCAAACCAGCGCTGGTAAATCCCGTTGATCTCCCCCGAACGGTAAAGGTCGCCGAGGGTCTCGTTGACCACCGCAAGAAACTGCGGGTCATCCTTGCGCACCATGCAGCTGTAGATCTCCCGCGACTGCTCCTCGCCCACCACCACCCAGTTGTGTGGGTCCTTGGCCTTGGCACGTTCGCCGTAGAGCAATGCATCGTCCATATAGAACGCGGCCGCGCGGCCCGTCTCGAGCATCTTGAACGCCTCGCCGTGGTCCTTGGCGCTGATCACGAACATATTGCTCTTATGCTCGGCGTTGTAGCTCTTTAGAAAACGCTCGTTGGTGGTGCCGGCGGTAGTCACCACGTTCTTGCCCGCCAGGTCGGCGAAGCCCTTGATGCCGCTGTCCTTAGCCGTCAGCAACTGGCCTTTCACGTAAATAAACCCGTAGGAAAATGCCACCTGTTTCTGCCGCTCGGCCGTGACGCCAGTGGAGCCGCACTCCAGGTCGACGGTGCCATTCTGCACCAGCGGAATCCGCGTTTGAGAGGTCACCAGGTTGTACTTCACCTTCAGGTCAGCCACCCCGGTTTTCTGCTGGATACGCTCGACGATCTTGCTGGCCAGGTCCACCGAATAGCCCATCGGCTTACCGGTGTGATCCCCCACGTAGGAAAACGGCACCGACGCATCGCGATAGCCCAGGGTGATGGACTGGGTGCTGGCGATCTTGCCCAGCGTACCGTCCAGCGGCGCCTGGCTGGCATGGGCGTGTACTCCCAGCAAAAGGCCGATGCAGCCGGTCAACAGGATTTTTTTCATTGTTATTCTCCGTTGGTTTTTGACGTTATTTTCGTACCGCAATCACGCTGATTTCCACCAGCACGCTCGGCCGCGCCAGCTCCGCCTGCAGGGTGGTGCGCGTAGGCGCCATCCCGGGCGATAGCCAGGCGGCCCATACCTCATTCATCGGCGCGAAACCGCTGCCGATGTCTTTCAAGTAAATGGTCGCATTGAGCAAATGATCCTTGTCACTGCCGGCCTGGGCCAGCAGCGCATCGATCCTGGCCAGCACTTCGCGGGTCTGCGTCGCCACATCCTGGCCTTCGCCGGGCACCTGGCCCGAAAGGAATACCAGATCCTTGAACGTGAC
>Ga0209173_100760_pt1 | contig 11066 bp, 11 predicted proteins | sample SynthPrep_16_END_FD_187206 | JGI IMG/M metagenome (GOLD analysis project Ga0209173, IMG submission 187206) | Synthetic microbial communities from Ohio, USA - SynthPrep_16_END_DS12_MetaG (SPAdes) (version 2) | ecosystem: Engineered > Bioreactor > Aerobic > Activated sludge | place: USA: Ohio... | reverse complement strand
GGGTTTTCATAAGCAAACGGCCTCTAAGCACTTAGCTGTCTTACAGGCTGGATGAGAGTGGCAAATGCCAGGCGTCTTACTGTTCCTTCAGTTCCGTAAAACATTGGAAACAGTTTAGACCGCTTTTCTGGGGGTTTATAACCCCTGGGCACTGCCGCACGTCTTGTCATCGCTTGACCTGCTTGGAAGGTGTTAGAGCGAGATTCGTGCCATTTCGTTTAAATAAATAAAAAACCTTACAAATCAAAGACCGTTTTTACAGTAAAAAAACGGTCGTTCAGCACTGACGTCAGTTATTTGGCTGATTGCACCAGCGTGTTGTGGTCAATCTGGTCGATGGACGTGACACCGGTCAACGTCATGGCCACGCGCATTTCCTTGGCGAAGATGTCCAGCAGGCTCTCTACCCCGTGCTGCCCGTCGGCGGCCAGTGCATAGGCGGTGGCGCGTCCGAGCAGGCACGCCTTGGCGCCGAGGGCGAGCATGCGCACCACGTCCAGCCCGGAACGGATGCCGGAGTCCACCAGCACCGTCAGGTCATCGCCCACCACGTCCGCAATCGGTGGCAGAGCCTTGGCGGTGGACAGCACACCGTCCAGTTGACGGCCGCCATGGTTGGAAACCACGATGCCATCGGCGCCGAAACTGACTGCGTCCCTGGCGTCCTGAGGGTCGAGGATGCCCTTGATGATCATCGGGCCTTTCCAGAAGTCGCGGATCCACTCCAGGTCTTTCCAACTGATGGAAGGGTCGAAGTTATTGGCCAGCCAGCCGATGTAATCTTCCAGGTGAGTGGGTTTGCCGAGGTACCTGGAGATATTGCCCAGGTCGTGGGGGCGGCCCATGAGCCCTACGTCGAACGCCCATTGCGGCTTGGTGACGGCCTGCAACATGCGCCGCTGCGCCGCGAACGGCCCGGACATGCCCGAGTGGGCATCTCGGTAGCGCGCGCCCGGTGTGGGCATGTCCACGGTGAACACCAGGGTGGTGACCCCCGCCGCCTGGGCCCGCTCCAGGGCATTGCGCATAAAGCCCCGGTCCTTGAGCACATACAGCTGGAACCAGATTGACTGCGGGCTCTGCGAGGCCACTTCTTCAATCGAACACACCGACACCGTCGACAGGCAGAAGGGGATGCCCTTGTTCGCCGCCGCCTTTGCCGCCTGCACTTCGCCGCGCCGCGCATACATGCCGGTCAAGCCGACAGGGCTGAGGATGACCGGCATGTCCAGGGTCTGGCCGAACAGCGTGGTCTTGAGGCTGAGGTTGTCGACATTACGCAGCACCCGTTGGCGCAGGCTGATCTCGGCCAGGTCCGAACTGTTCGCGCGCATCGTGTGCTCGGCGTAGGCACCGCCGTCGATGTAGTCGAACAGGAAGCGCGGCAGCTTGCGTTTGGCCGCTGCGCGGTAGTCGGAGGCGGACGAGATGATCATTAAGCGTGTCTCCACAAGGCTGGGCGGGTCAGGATAGGCAAATATCTGTCATGATAAAAACAACTTTTATCGCTAGATACCAGTCGCTAAAGGAATACCCATGAACTTGAGAACGTTGCGCACGTTCGTCGAAGTGGTGCGCCAGGGCGGATTCTCCCAGGCCGCCGACGTGGTGGCCTTGACCCAATCCACGGTGAGCAAGGCGGTCAAGACCCTGGAGGAAGAACTCGGCATGCCGCTGCTCGACCGCCTCGGCCACCGCAACGAACTCACCGCCGCGGGTGAGATCGCCTACCGCCGCGCCCTGGTACTGCTTGCCGAACACCATGACCTGGTCGCCGAGATCAACGACCTGCGCGGCCTCAAGCGCGGCGTGTTGCGCATCGGCCTGCCACCGGTGGGGTGTGGGGTGCTGTTTGCGACGATGTTTGCCACCTATCGCAGCCGTTACCCGGACATCGACATCGAACTCACCGAATACGGCAGCAAGAGATTGCGCGAGTGCCTGGAAGCGGGGGAGGTCGACCTCGCTGCGTTGCTGCTGCCGGTGGATGCGGGCTTCGATTATCAGCCCGTGCGCAACGAACCGCTGATGGCCGTACTGCCCAGGAGCCACGCCCTGGCCCAGCGTCAACGCATCGACTTCGCCGACCTGGCGGATTCGCCATTCATCCTGTTCGAAGCCGGCTTCGCCCTGAACGCCAAGATCCTCGCCGCCTGCGAGCGCAAAGGCGTGATACCCCGCGTGGCGGCGCGCAGCGGGCAGATCGACTTCATCGTCGACCTGGTCGCCGCCGGCCTCGGCGTCGCCTTCCTGCCCCGCATGCTGGCGCACAAGCATCAACACGCAGGCATCGCCCTGATCCCCCTCGACGAACCCCACACCGACTGGCACATCGCCCTGGCCTGGCGCGCCAGCGCCCACCTGCCACCCGCCGTGCGCGCCTGGCTGGACCTGGCCAAGGAGCAGCAGCTTTCAGCCGGTCATCCGGATTAATCGTCCAGGCCGTCAGGGAAAGCTTGACTTCTCCTTTTCAATCAGTAACATACGGCGCATTCCGCGATAGCTCAGTTGGTAGAGCAAATGACTGTTAATCATTGGGTCCCTGGTTCGAGTCCAGGTCGTGGAGCCAGATAGGGAAAAGCCTGCAGCGATGCAGGCTTTTTTTTGCCTTGGATTTTCCGGGGTGATCAAAGCGCATAGCGTGACCTGCATGAAAGCATCTCAAATCCTACGATTCCGAGGTCAATATCATGAAAGTCGCTGCAGTCGTTTCAACCAAAGGCGGGCCGGGTAGTGAGGTAATTCAATGCACTGGTCGACGAGATATGGTCTGTGAAAGTTCGTAAGTACTTTTCAACAGCACGCCAGTACAGCGTCTGATGTGTCCAGTCTGACGGAGGCAAAGTGGAGTGTGTAATCAGGGCAAGGCCGCCACACATCTCCTTGCGACTTCTACGGTATACGAACCGCGTATTAGGTTTGCAGCGCGACGACTGAACCAATGCAAATTTCGCTGTCCCGGCATCTGCCATGGATCAGAAGTCGAGGTCGGTAACGAACAGCTTTAGGCCTTGGTGCTCGGTCTCCACTGGGAACGGGTCCTTGCTATGGCATCCAAAAAAATCACAAGATCAATGCATATATATTTTGATCTAGATACTCGTCGCCAATGCGCTCTGATTTTTTGAGTGTTCCTTCGTAATCAAAGCCACAACGTAAAGCCAGTTTGTTGCTCTTTTCATTTCTTACTGCCGCTTTGATAACGAAGCGACATATCTGGTTGCTTTTTCCATAAGTTTCAATAAGCTTTCTTACGGCAGCTGTTAGAAAACCCTTTCCTTGCATGTCAATATCCAACCAGTAGCCCAAGTATGCTGTTTTATTATCTATATCCAAGGAGTTGAAAGACAGCACTCCGCAGGGTTGGCCAGATTGACATAGTATGTAAGTTTTTGAAATGTTTTCTTGATGCTCTTTTGCGCAGGAGATTAAAAACTCTTCTACATCCTCCAGTTTTTTGGTGTGTCTTGGCCAGTGCATATATTTTTCGAAGTTTTTCTTGTTTTTAGCTATCAGGCGGAAAAGATCTTTGGCATGCGTGAGATTCGAGCTAACTAAAGATAAAGTATCTGTTATTTTAATTTCTTCACATCTTTGATAGATATCACCTAAGACTAGCTGACTTGGTTTGAGTTGCGACCGACAGATCACTAGTCGGCTATCATCATACATGTAGACTACAGGCTTACATCTGATCCACTGAGTCATTGTTTGTAGGTCATATGCTCCGCAGCCTCTTATAAGAAAATAATCATTTTCTTTTAAAGAGAAATTCTCACCGAGAACCGTGAGATAATCAGTTTCAAAGCAATTGAAACCTACTAGGTACTGTGCGTGATTTATTGGTGCTCGTAAAGTCTTTGATACTTGTACGGTCGAATGAGCCCATCGATGAATTGAGGGAACCCAGTTTGAAGCTAAGTTTGTTTGGAGAAGTTCTATGCCGTTACGCCATTTAGTGCTAAAAACCTTTCCGCAGAGATAACCATAGTCCTCGCTAAGACATCTGCCTGGCTCAAAAATATAATTCCAGCTTTCCTGTTTTTGTCCAAATAAAGTTTGAATTTTTTTAGAGACTTCCTCAAAGAACATTTCGGCAGATGGGGTTTGAATACTAATGTCTGTTGAGAACGAGTCCGCTGGAAAGCCGCTTCCCAAGTCTAGTATTCCTTGATTCGGCATGTGTTTCATTAGAAATGCCGACCAATCTTCTATGGCGTCTGTTATAGCTTCTGGAGTCGGTAGATTTGATCCGACATTAAGATGAAATCCAACATGCTCTATAAGTTCATTATTGCGTAGCTTGGGAATGATGCTTTCTTCAAACTCATTGGATGTACAGCCAAAACGAGAATAACCATTATCTCTATAGATGTGTGATAGGCGAATTATCACACGGCATTTTTTTTTGATTTTCGAACATATTGAACCTATTCTTTCGACCTCTTTTATACTATCGATTTGCAGTAGCACCTCATTTTCAATAGCGAAAAATAACTCAGTGTCGAGCTTGAGCGGCCCATCAAAAATTATTTGGTTACTTTCAAAGCCTGCTTGTAATGCTAACTTTATTTCTTCTATTGAGCATGCTTCAATCCAGTAATTATTGTCTTTGAGCATTTGGCAAAACGCTCCTAAATTACACGATTTCAGAGATGCAGCGACCTGAACATGATTGAAATACTCTTTAGCAGAAGCCATAAAGCTTCTCGCTTTCGCTCTAGCGCTTTCAAGATCAAAAATAAAGAAAGGCTGATCAGGATCTACCATCTCTCTAAGATGATCGCGAACGGTCGTCATGAGTTCTTCCGGGGGGGCTACTTGTGCCATATCTGAAATGCTACTCCTTGAAAATCTTTCTGAGCGTTCAAACTTTTGCGAATTTCAAAAAAATGATTGTATAAGTTTTTCTGTTGATGGGTGGGAATAACTTTTGTCGAAGGATTTTCTTCAGTTAGATAGCACATTACACGATTTGCTAGCACTTCCTCATTTTCGGCGAACAGTTCATAAGTGAACTCAGAGCCAAGTTTGAATCCGCCTGTTACAAAAAAATCTTTCCAGTAATCATATGTCCATGATGGTTCTGGACGCCAGCCTAGAGCTGCTTCTACCGAATTTAGTATGTGCTCGGGAGGCGGGTTTCTAAAGAAAAAATTGGAAATGCACAAAGTCCCAGTAGGCTTCAGAACTCGGTGGCATTCTGATAGTGCGAGTCGACGATCTTGAATAAACCCAAAATTGCACCCTCCTAACACATGACTAAATGACTCTTTTTCGAAAGGTAATGCGCAAGCGTCGGCTACTTGGTAATGTAAATCTCCAGTTGCGTCCATCGCGCTAGATGTTGCATTTGCAACTTTTACTGAAGAGCTGCTCAAGTCAATGCCGACAGCGCTGCTTCCCACTTTTTCGTAACAGTACCTAGAGCTATAACCTGTCGAGCAAGCTAGGTCTAATAGATGAGAGCTGGATGTAATTCCGGAGTTTTCGATCAAGTAATCTAATGCATAGCTTCCACCTGGAGGTGTGTTCTCTTGTTGCATGAACGCCACAAGATCTGGATAGGACATCGTGCTAAAGTCTAAGCTCTCAGTGTTCATAAGATAATTTTCCAAGGCGGCGAAATTAACATAGTAGATGCGAAGGTATACTTCACATCTACTATGAGTTTCATTAGCAATAAATTTAGTTAAAAATTTATTGCTCCAGACGGATCTTAGTTACAAAGACTATTGTGTGCTGATGCGCTCGGAAGAGTGCAGACGCTGGCAAGAGACTCCTTGAGCACTTCATGCTTTGCAAAAGGCGCTACTGGTCGACCCAGATCATCGTGCTGCAGTTGCGTTTCGATTTTTACTGGTGGTGTTGGCAAGGCGGTGGCCTGCACGGCGGGTGCACTTGCCAAAATTACTGAAGCGATTCCAAGCAGTTTGTGGTTCATAAGATATTCCTTTAATTTATATGAGAACGAGAATCGTTCGTAATAATCATTGAGCTTTTTCTTGCTTTTGTCAACAGCTCTGCACTGATCTTTTTAATATTTGAGTTGCATTGAAATGCGTACGACACTTACGGAAATTCTTACTGAGCCGAAGCGTGATTTTTTTTGACTGAAGACTCAGGCGGAGCGGTTGATAACTTTTCAGTATATCAATTCTAGATGACTATTCTGGAACTATCCCATCGCTCTACTCTGGATTCAAAACCTTTGAAGATATTTTTTGCCAGCGCAGAAATCAGATTGCTGCATAGCACCGACGCAAGATTGAAATTTACTGGGCCATAACTTGGCATTATTCCACTGGGCAACCTCGTTAAGGATGTGGAATGATCACTCCTGACGCTGTCTACCAGATTTCTTGCGTCTTCTGGCTTGAATAGAAATGAGGTGCTGAAGTGATGAAGATAGCCCCCAGAGACAACAGGGATATTGAACTCCTCCGCGATAAGAACGCCGTCTCTTGCGAGAGTAGGAGGGTCATCAGCGGTTATAACTGCACCATGAACTTGTTCTGGGATAAGAGACTTAAGAAGATCAAGTGTGCATGGCTCCGCATGAGTAGTTATGCTTAGATTTTCAAATCTAGCATTTAGTCCATTTTTTAGCACATCCACCTTCAAATGGCCTAGATCTGCTAATGTCCAAAAAAGTTGGCGATTCAAGTTGCTTTTTTCTATAAAGTCATTATCAGTCAGGATGAGATTTTGTATTCCTGCACCCGCTAGAAGCATAGCTACCGAACTTCCAATCCCTCCGCAACCAGCTACGAGAATTTTCGCATTTCGCAAAACCTCCATGTCCGCAATTACATCTGAACATAGGTGTGCAACACTCAGGAAGTAGCTTGCGGTTCTACTGGTTACGGGATTCTGAAGAAGTTTTTTTATTTTTTGAATTTCATCGGGCGATCCTTGGATTAGAGCTCCAGTCTCATTTAAAGCATTTTCAAGAGATTGCTCGTCTCTGCATCTAAAGCTAGAAATTCCTGCAGGGCCGTTTACAACAATTTCATCAGCACCCCGAGAAAACAGGGTAGAGGGGGCGATAATGGCAATCGGCTTGCCTTTTTTGTAAAAAACTAAATCGTCCATGGTTAGCTCTTCTCTTCTTCACGTAGTTTCTTAATTCAACGAATCAGATGGAGAAAAAATTAAGGTTGGCTTGACTTTTTTCACTCGCGTTTTTCTACGCGCAGCGCTAGCGCGCATGTCCCACAGTACCTTCCATTTGCGTCTGTGCACTCACCGATACCATCCTGCCCACGACCAGCACCATCGTTCTCGGCTTAGCGGGTTCAGGCCTAGCCGACAAACGCTAAATTCAGGATGCCAGCTTGTAAGCAATGGTATGCCCCCCACTCATAAGCGCATCGCTGTTACAGCGCGAGTAGTGTCTCCTTCCACCTGTGCGATGGTACAGAGCCTTGATCGTGCTCATGGAGCAGACCTTGACTTCGAAAGGATGATTTTCGTGTTCCAACTGATCCTCGAATGCCATGACATAGGCGTCCGTTTGGTGTTGGGCAGACACATACAAAATGCCATCGCTGGTCAACGCGCACAGTTGACGCAGCTCCGGTTTCAGCTCAAACGGTCCTCCAGTAGCGGTCAGCAACTGCTTGTGCGAAATCAGAATTTCCGCAGCAGACTCGTCGGAGTCTACTTCCGTTTCCTGAGTATTTTCAGTCGGGATCGTCATAGCGTTGGTCTCTCAACGTTGGCCAGGGATTAAGCCGGGCAGCACAGGGGCCGACGCGGCGCTGCTGGGTTCGGGGTTATTGGCGTTGCCTGGGACGACTGGAGGAGTACTGGAAAAGCCAAGTGGATAGCGTTTACCGCTTCGCTCAAGCGTAACGTTGTCGAACGTGAGGATTGCCACCCGGTAGCCCCCGGGTAATTCCCGCGAGGAGGCATCAGCGTCGATCTCAACCCCGCCGCTGTAGAGCAGGGTGGCGCGTAGCCGCTTTGCTGAGCCGAAGACGGCTTTGACAACAGGCAACTCAGGCTGAGCATCAGCGCTGCGGGCCGAGGGGGAGGTCAGTGGGGTGAGGTTCCCTTGAGAAAAAATCAAAGGTGAAGGCTGCGCCATCGCAGTTTGATCTTCACCGTTGATGGATCTTTCGGCTTTGGCCTTTTCGGCCTTGGCGTTCAACAAAATCGTCTGGCTTTGAATGATTGCCAGCTCGCCGACGTTTACCCCGGAAGGCGTGTTTTCGCTCGCCCAACAAATGGGGGCGCCGAAGGCAAGAATTGAACACCACAAGCGCAGCGTCTTATTTCGCATAAAGGTCTCCTATTACTGACCAGACAAGGTGGCCAGCCTCATATTTGCTTTCGATTTCACGCAGCCGAAGGCCCTGAGTCGGCGCGCCGGATAAAGAATCCAGTGGGGTAATCCCGGTGCTGTAGCGCAGCTCAAACGGCTTCCATTGAGGAGGTGGCGGCGGCGGTGGAGCAGGCTGACCAAGAATGGCCGGTTGAACGGGCACAACGACCGGTACTTCTTTCAGGATTGGTTTTTGGTTGAAGCTATGAAGCCAGGAAGACAAATTCGCCAGCATCACGATCGCTTCTTTGAGCGGCTCATCACCAGCTGCCGGCAACGAAATGTCGAGCTTCAACGTGGCCGAATTACCCTCGTCAAAGAACGCCGGCCTATCAGAATAGTGGCCTTGAGTGGCCTGTATCAGTTCGTCGGCCGTGCTATTGCCCGAACGTGTGTAAGAGGACAGGACCTGTGCGCCATCGCACACGGCACTCGTGAACAGCCATCCCTTAATGGACAGTGGCGATTGATAAATACCGCTGCTACAACCACCTAAGAAATCTTTAACAGAGGGACGTTTGGCCCAGGGATGTTCAAGCGCTTGGGGAGGTTGCTCCACACCCGATTCTTTTTGCAGCCTGGCCAACTCAGCTAGACGTTGTTGTTCAGCCTGGAACGCTGCCTCCTTGGCTATTTGCTCCTGATGGCTCTGCCATTGCGCCCAGCCAATGACGCCGACTGCGATCAGCGCTGCAAGAATCGAGAACTGCACCAGCTCGGTCTTGGAGAGTCCAAATACGAGCGGTCGAAGTCGATATTCACGTTTGAGTTTCTCGGGCTGGAGCAGATCCTCGACGTCCAGAGGATGACCGCCCATTTCAAACTCTGGAGGGAGGTACTCATGGCTGAATTGAATGCCGCGACTGCGTTGTTGTACGACCCTGCGCCGCACCTCGGCGCCTGTACCGATCATGTCACAGCCTGAAATCACACCACCTTGGTACACCGCAACCAAGGCGTACTGGTCAAGATCCGGGGCCGTTTGCCAGGCCGCAATCCACGAATCACCTAACTGTCCAGCCAGGGTCGCTGCAAGCGAATACATGCCCTTGGTGACGCTGTCGCTGTGCGCCACAAAACCTGCCTGAATGATTGCAGGTGTTCTGCGAATCGCGACAATGTCCAGTTGGTGTTCGCGGCCATACTGACGTGCTTCCTTCATGTGACCTGTGACACTGCCCAGCGGGTGCCAGCGCAGGCCTGTGACGAAAGATTTTCCTCTGTGCTGCAGTACTTGGACCCGAGCGGATCGTATGTTTTTGGTGATTTCCACGACCATTATTTACCCCTTAAAACCCGCGCAATGCAGCGCTGGGCTAGGGCATTGCCACCATTGGTCGGTGGCAGCGGGTGTATTCAAAGTGCTAGGGCTTGCGGTGTCGTTATCGACAACGGGTGTAATCAGCACGACCAGCACATTGCGGTCTGTGCTTCGGATACGGCTGCCACCCAAACCGAAGAACCCTGGGTCACCAACACCTGACTTGGTCGCGTTTTCGCTGTTCTCCTCGAAACCGGTCAGTACCAGCGTTTGTCCGCTGCGCAATTTGACCTTGGGGGACAGGTTCTTGGTGTCGTAATCGGCGGTTTGGACGCTGGATCCGTTGCTGGTGAAGGGAGTGAATGTCGGTTTGCTGCTCATGCTCAGTGTGATCATCAGCAGCAGGTTGTCCTGGTCGATAATCCGAGGAAGCAACATCATGTTGAAGCCGCTTGTGATCGTCGCAGGAGTCAATGATGTTGACGAGCCGACAGAGGCCGTTGTGGTTGTCGAGCTCGATGCGATATAGCTTTGCACGTTGCCGATCTGGATAGGTGCCGGCTGCAGGTTGAGCGTAGTCACCGACGGCGAACGGACATTTGAAATTCGGCCCTGCTCCGACAGTGCCTTTATGATCAAGTTAGATCCGGCCCAGGGCGACTTTGAGGTGTCCAAAATACTCAAAGAGCCCGAGACTGCATTGGCGCCAATCCCAGTGGTGGCATTTTTAAGTGAAAACCCCCAATTGTTGCTCAAATTGGTATAGACCGCTGTCCAGTCCAGGCCAGTCTGATCCTTATCGCTGAGTGTCACCTCGAAGACTTTGACGTTGAACAGCACCTGGCGCGTGATGCTGCGGTTGATCGAGTTCAAGTATTTCGAAACGTTGGAAAGGACCTCTGGTCGATCACTTACCGTCAATGTGCCGGTGGATCGAGAAAGGAACATCCGACCTTGTGGTTGCTGGCTCAACATCGCCTTTACGTTTTTTTCGATATCCCCGATCAATGATGTCTTGATAGAGACGGTGGTGCTCTGGTTACTGCCGGACTCACCCGATGCACCTGTTGACGAAGATCCTCCACCGCCACCGGAGCTCCCGCTGCCTGTTGCAGTCAGTAAGCCCGACTTCACCGTACTTTCAGACCTGGTCATCGCCAAACGCCCAAACATCGAACGTCTTGGTGTCGAAGTAAGTGATATGCACGCTGCGGTCGTCGGAGGAATACCTGCCGCCCCCCGCACAGATCCGTACGTGCGGAACTACCGCATACGGCTCCTGCCTTGGGTACGTGACGCGAAGCGATCCTCCGGGTATGGGTGTGCATTTCTGGGTCTAGGTATGTAGAGGTCGGCAAGACGTCCGTAACGTGACCATTGAAGCCGATTACGCTGGCTGCGACGCTTAAGGGCTTGCCGCCAGAGACGGCACACCGCCAAACGAAAACCACCAAGACGTATCAGGTTCCCCGGTAC
>Ga0209173_100759_pt1 | contig 11071 bp, 8 predicted proteins | sample SynthPrep_16_END_FD_187206 | JGI IMG/M metagenome (GOLD analysis project Ga0209173, IMG submission 187206) | Synthetic microbial communities from Ohio, USA - SynthPrep_16_END_DS12_MetaG (SPAdes) (version 2) | ecosystem: Engineered > Bioreactor > Aerobic > Activated sludge | place: USA: Ohio... | reverse complement strand
CGCGCCATGGCGATTGGCGAGCGGCTGAATTGCGGCCTGTTGCACATCAACGACCAGACCGTGGCCGACGAATGCATCAACCCCTTCGGCGGGCGCGGCGCTTCCGGCAACGGCGGCAGCGTCGGCGGGCCGGCCGACTGGGACGAGTACAGCCAGTGGCAGTGGGTTACGGTGAAAAACACGCCGCCTGTCTATCCGTTCTGAGTTTCGGCCGTACTGAGCCCTGGCTCATCGGTTTGCTCCACCCATGCCTATACAAAAACAAGAGGGCTTGAACATGAACCTGCATAACAAAACCCTGGTTGTCACCGGTGTCGCCTCCGGCATTGGCGCCGAATTGGCGCGGCTCGCGCGTTTCCAGGGCGCCACGGTGATCGGCGTTGATCGCCATGAACCGCAATTGACCCTGGATGGATTCTTCCAGGCAGACTTGGGTGACCCTGCCAGCATCGATGCCTTGGTGGCGCGCCTGCCGGCACGGGTCGACGGGTTGTGCAACATTGCCGGCGTGCCCGGTACGGCACCCGCGCAGACGGTGGCCGAGGTCAATTACCTGGGGCTGCGGCATCTTACGCAAGCGCTGCTGCCCCGCATGCCGGCGGGCGGCAGCATCGTCAATGTCGCGTCGGTGCTCGGCGCGCAATGGCCGCAACGGCTGGAACTGCACAAGGCCCTGGCCGCCACGCAAGACTTCGCGGCAGGGCAGCAGTGGCTGGCGGCCAATCCGGTGGCGCAGGCCACCTGTTATCAGTACTTCAAGGAAGCGCTGATTGTGTGGAGCTTCCAGCAAGCCCAAGGCTGGTTTCGCGATCACTCGGTGCGCATCAACTGCGTTGCGCCGGGGCCGGTGTTTACCCCGATCCTGGGCGACTTTGTCAGCCTGCTCGGGCCGGAGCGGGTGGCCGAGGACAGCCAGCGCATGACCCGTCCAGCCCTGGCCGATGAGGTGGCGGCGGTGATCGCCTTCCTTTGCTCGGACGCCGCACGCTGGGTCAACGGGGTCAATCTGCCGGTGGACGGTGGGTTGGCCGCCACCTACGTGTAGGGCCTGCAACCGCGGTAAACCCCGGCGCGGATCCACCGTGCCGGGGGTCTTGAACAACAACAAAAATACAGGACACACAAGATGCTCAAGCCTATCTTGCGGGCAGTTGCGGCCATGACCTTTGTCGCACTGTCATCGACTGCACACGCTTACGATTTGCCCGGACTCAACCTGGGCAGCACCAGTTTCTACGACGGCTCACCGGCACCGGCCGGCCCTGGCTGGTACTTGGAGGAGTACCTGACGTACTCCCGCGCCAGCCGTTTCAACGACGCCAACGGCCACAAGCTGGCGTTGCCCAAACAGGATCTGGAAGTGGTGGCGCCGACCACGCAGATCATCTACCTCGGTCAACCTTTGGCCAATGGCGCCATGCCCGGCTTCACCTTGATCAACACCTCGCTGGCCCATGTGGATGTCGATGATGGTTTGCATAACGCCGCGTTGAGTGCTCGTGAAGGCTTTGGCGACGTGACGCTTGGTGCCTTCCTGCAACTGCCGACCCTGAGCCGGGCCGATGGCAGCCCACTGTTGACCCAGCGCGTCGAGGCCGATGTGTCGGTGCCGGTGGGGGCCTATAACCGCAATCGTTCGATCAACCCCGGCAGCAACTTCTGGTCATTCAACCCGTATTATGCGGCGACGTACTGGTTCAACCCGAAATGGTCGGCGAGCGGGCGTTTCATGTACCTGTGGAACGGCAAGAACGATGATCCACAGGCAGGCTTCGGGGATGTTTCCGATACCCAGGCCGGCCAGGCCTTGCATGCCAACCTGACGCTGCAATATGCCTTGAACCAACAACTGAGCGTGGGGGTGAATGGCTACTGGTTGAAGCAGATCACCGACACCCAGGTCGATGGGCACGACGTGAGTGGGCGGCGGGAAAAGGTCTGGGCCATGGGCCCAGGCCTGGTCTATGCCTTCAACAAGGAAAACGTGCTGTCGGTGAACGCCTACTTTGAGCAGCAGGCTGAGAACCGCACCCAGGGCAACAAACTGGTGCTCAATTGGCTGCACAAGTTCTAGGTGGCGCGGCCCGCACCATCACGCTGATGATGGTCAGCGCGGCAATCACCACCCCGGGGGAGGTCGCCAACAGGACCCCCGCAGTGCCGGCGCCGGCTGCGAGCAGTTGGCCGGCCGCCAGCGGCCCGGCCACCGAACCCAGGCGGCCGACGGCTACCGCGGCACCGACGCCGGTGGCGCGTACCGAGGTGGGGTAGGAGGGCGGTGCCGAGGCGTACAGCACCAACTGCGCGGCCATGACGAACAAGCCGGCGGCAAAGCCGGCAATCGCCATGGGCACGATGCCCACTGAGAGTCCCACGCCCGCGAGGGCCGCCAGCAACCCGGCGTACACGCACAACACCACTTTGACGGCATTGCAGCGGTCCAGCAGCACGCCGCCAAGCAGTGAACCCAGGGCGCCGCCGATATTGAAGAGCATCTGCACCATGCCCGCCTGGGGTTTACTGAAGCCTTGTTCCAGCAACAGCGACGGCAGCCAGTTGAGCAGCATGTACATCACGGTCAGGGTGAAGAAGTAGCTGAGCCACAACGCCAGTGTGGTGCGCGCGCGACCCTCGCCGAACAGCGCCTGGGACGTGGTGGGGCGGGCGCCGGGGGTGTTGTCGCGCTGTTGGCGAAAGGCGCTGGATTCAGGCAGCAACAGGATCATCAACGGCACGGCCAGCAAGGGCGCCAGGCCGCCGATGATAAAGGTGGTTTGCCAGTGTTCACTGGAAAACATCGCTACCACGGCAGCCAAGGCGCCACCCAGCGGTACGCCGCAGTACATCACGCTGATGGCGGTGCCGCGCTTGTGCTCACTGACCGCTTCGGCGCACAGGGCGATCAGGTTGGGCAGTGCCGCACCCAGCCCCAGGCCGGTCAGGAAGCGCACCAGCAACAGGCCCGAGTAGCTGTCGACAAACGCGGTGCTCAGGGAAAACACCCCGAACAGCAGCACCGCCATCACCAGGATTTTCTTACGCCCGATGCGGTCGGCGACCCAGCCGCCGAAGAACGCCCCCGGCAGCAGGCCAATGATGCCGACGCTGAAGACCCAGCCGAGCATTTTCGGGTCCAGGGCGAACGTTTGACGTAACCCGGCGGCGGCGGTGCCGGCGGCTTGCAGATCGAACCCCTCGATCAGCGCAACGATAAAGCACAACGCAATAGTCAGCGTCGAACGACGCGATGGACTGTCCATGGGCAAACCTCATTGTTGTTTTTATGGGGATGGCGAGCTTCAGTGGCTGCTGGCGATTAAGATAACAAAGATAACTAAAAAATGAATCGCGGATAAAAAACCTTGAAAAATAAGAATAAAGTGATCAAAAACATGTGGTTATGATTGAGATCCATATAGAGCTGAAAAATAGATAGTTTTATTAATGTTCGATTATCGCTCAGTTGCAGTTGACGAGCACCCTCGGCTGTTTCCATTCTTGGCTCGCAAAGCCGACTGGGCCGAGCGTGTGACACCCCAAAAACAACAACAAAAAATGGACATCGAACATGCCAGAACTCCCGATGGAGGACGCCGTTGCGGCTGCGTCAGTCTCCTGTGTGTCGAACAACCTTCCACGCCTGCTGCTGGCGTCGCTGGCCTTGAGCGTGCTGCCCACCCCACTGTGGGCGGCAGGCTTTATCGACGACAGCCACGGTACCTTGACCCTGCGCAATTACTACCTGGACCGTGACTACAAGGACGACGGTGCGAAGACCGCCGCACGGGAATGGGCCCAGGCGTTCATCCTCAACCTGGAATCGGGATACACCCCAGGCCCAGTGGGCTTTGGCTTGGATGTGCGTGGGTTGATGGGGGTCAAGCTCGACTCGTCACCGGACCGCAGCGGCACCGAGTTGTTGCCGGTGTCGGCCAGCGACAAGCGTGCCGCCGATGAATACGCGCGCCTGGCGCCGACCGCCAAGCTGCGGTTTGCCCAAACCACGGTGAAGGCGGGTGACGTGTCGATCTTCCTGCCGTTCGCCTTCGCCAGCCCGTCGCGCCTGCTGCCGCAGACCTTTCGCGGCACCACCCTGAGTTCCAAGGACATCGAGGGCCTGACCCTCAACACCGGCTATATCGACCGTATCAACAAGCGCGACTCCACGGACTACCAGGCCATGACCGTCGCCTCGCCCAACCGGCGTTTCAATGCCACCGCCACCACCTCGCACCTGGCTTACGTCGGCGGTGACTATCAGGTCAACAAAGACCTGAGCCTGCGCGTTTATCACTCGCAGGTCGCGGACCTCTACCAGCAGGACACCCTGGCGTTGCTGCATAACCTGCCGGTGGGGGATGGCGTGCTCACCAGTGACCTGCGCAGCTTCTTCAGCCGTGAGGACGGCAGTGCCAAGGCCGGGAACGTGGATAACCGTAACCTCTCGGCGCTGTTTGGTTACCGCCTGGGCGGCCACCGCGTGAGCCTTGGCTACATGCATTCAAGCGGCGAGACCGCCACGCCCTATATTTCCGGCACCGAGTTGATGGGCATGAGCGAGCTGACCATGAGTTCGGACTTTCTCAACGCCAAGGAGCGCACCTGGCAGGCCATCTATGACTACGATTTCGCCGCAGCGGGTGTGCCGGGGCTGAAGAGCCGGCTTCGCTATGTGCGCGGCGACAACATCGAATTGGCGGCTTTCAACGCCGAGGATCGCAAGGAGCGCGAGTTCCAGATGGAGCTGGGCTATGTGATTCAGAGCGGCCCGCTGAAGAACGTCGGGTTCATGGCGCGCAAGTCGATCTACCGCAATGACTTCCCCAGCGGCGCAGCCTTTCGCGACGAAAACCAGACCCGCTTCCTGGTGCTCTACACCGTGGCGCTCTGGTAGGGCGATCAGTCCTGATAGACCTTCTTGAGCAAGCGCAGCAGTTCTTCACGTTCCTGGCTGTCCAGGGCGGCGGTAGCGTCCTGGTCGCTCTGGGCGGCGATTTCCTTGAGCGCTTTGAGCAGGGTTTCGCCGGTCTTGCTGAGGAAGATCCCGTAGGAGCGTTTGTCGGGCTTGCAGCGGACCCGCACGGCGAGGGCGCGGCTCTCCAGCTTGTTCAGCAGGGGCACCACCTGGGGCGGCTCAATCGCCAGGGCACGGGCCAGGTCGGCCTGCATCAGCCCAGGGTTCTGCTCGATGATCGCCAGGGCCGAGAACTGCGCGGGACGCAGGTCGTAGTCCGAGAGCCGGCCGATCAGGTTCTGGAACAGCTTGAGCTGGGCGCGACGCATGGCGTAACCGATCAGATCGTCCAGGGCTGAATCCAGCGGCGGCCGCACCTCCTCGTTGTCGGGCAGGGCCGGGCTGGGGGCGGCGATGTTGGAAGGCTTGGCCATTAACAGTGCAATCCTCAAGAGGTGGAGGTTAAGAAGGCTATCTAGTTTGCCGAGGTTGGCGAGCCCTGGCTATGCCGACGTTTCACAACACCAGAAAAACTCGGGTTTTACACCGAAAAAATATTGGTTATCCAGATTAATAGTTAATTGACATAACTATATTTGCGGTTTAATTTCGACTCATCTTCACACCAGAACAAGAGCGTACCGCCATGAGCAATTACGAAGACCGTTGGACCACAGTCAAGGTTGAGATCGAGGAAGGTATCGCCTGGGTCATCCTCAACCGTCCGGAAAAACGCAACGCCATGAGCCCGACCCTGAACCGGGAAATGATCGACGTACTGGAAACCCTGGAGCAGGATCCTGCCGCCGGCGTACTGGTACTGACCGGTGCCGGCGAAGCCTGGACGGCCGGCATGGACCTCAAGGAATACTTCCGCGAAGTGGATGCCGGGCCGGAGATCCTCCAGGAAAAAATTCGCCGCGAAGCCTCGCAATGGCAATGGAAACTGCTGCGCATGTATGCCAAGCCGACCATTGCCATGGTCAATGGCTGGTGCTTCGGTGGCGGCTTCAGCCCACTGGTGGCGTGCGACTTGGCGATCTGCGCTGACGAAGCCACCTTCGGCCTCTCGGAAATCAACTGGGGCATCCCGCCGGGCAACTTGGTGAGCAAAGCCATGGCCGACACCGTGGGCCATCGCCAATCCCTGTACTACATCATGACCGGCAAGACCTTTGGCGGGCAGAAAGCCGCCGAAATGGGCCTGGTCAACGAAAGCGTGCCCCTGGCGCAACTGCGCGAAGTGACCATCGAACTGGCGCGCAACCTGCTCGAGAAAAACCCGGTGGTGCTGCGCGCGGCCAAGCATGGCTTCAAGCGCTGCCGCGAACTGACCTGGGAGCAGAACGAGGATTACCTCTACGCCAAGCTCGATCAGTCGCGCCTGCTCGACACCGAAGGCGGTCGCGAGCAGGGCATGAAACAGTTCCTCGACGACAAGAGCATCAAGCCTGGCCTGCAGGCGTATAAACGCTGAAGGGCGCGGCCGCCTGGCCGCGCCGCTGTACCCCGCTTGAACGTATTCCCGATAAAGACAATAAAGAGGAATCACCATGCTGGACGTGCCCCTGTTGATCGGCGGCCAGTCGTGCGCCGCCCGCGACGGTCGAACCTTCGAGCGCCGCAACCCGGTGACCGGTGAAGTCGTCTCGCGGGTCGCCGCAGCGACCCTGGAAGATGCCGACGCCGCCGTCGCCGCCGCTCAAGCCGCGTTCCCCACCTGGGCAGCGCTGGCCCCCAACGAGCGCCGCACCCGTTTGCTCAAGGCGGCCGAGCAATTGCAGGCGCGCAGCGCGGAATTTATCGCTGCTGCCGGTGAGACCGGCGCCATGGCCAATTGGTACGGCTTCAACGTGCGCCTGGCGGCCAATATGCTCCGCGAAGCCGCGTCGATGACCACCCAGATCACCGGCGACGTCATTCCCTCCGATGTCCCCGGCAGTTTCGCCATGGCCCTGCGTCAGCCCTGCGGCGTGGTGCTGGGCATCGCGCCGTGGAATGCCCCGGTCATCCTCGCCACGCGGGCTATCGCCATGCCGCTGGCCTGCGGCAATACCGTGGTGCTCAAGGCCTCGGAATTGAGCCCAGCGGTGCACCGCCTGATTGGCCAGGTGCTGCAGGACGCCGGGCTGGGCGATGGCGTGGTCAACGTGATCAGCAATGCGCCAGAGGATGCCGCCGCGATTGTCGAGCGGCTGATCGCCAACCCGGCCGTGCGCCGGGTCAACTTCACGGGCTCGACCCACGTGGGGCGGATTGTCGGCGAACTCTCGGCGCGTCACCTCAAACCGGCCCTGCTGGAGTTGGGCGGCAAGGCGCCGTTGCTGGTGCTCGACGACGCCGACCTCGATGCAGCAGTGGCGGCGGCAGCATTTGGTGCCTACTTCAACCAGGGGCAGATTTGCATGTCCACTGAACGCTTGATTGTCGACGCCAAGGTCGCCGATGTGTTCACCGCCAAGCTGGCGGCCAAGGTCGCGACCCTGCGCGCGGGCAACCCCGAGGCGGCGGATTCAGTGCTGGGGTCGCTGGTGGACGCCCGTGCCGGCACGCGCATCAAGGCCTTGATCGACGATGCCCTCGCCAAAGGTGCACGGCTGGTGGTGGGCGGCCAACTGGACGGCAGTATCCTGCAGCCGACCCTGATCGATGGCGTCACCGAACACATGCGTTTGTACCGCGAAGAGTCTTTCGGCCCGGTGGCGGTGCTGCTGCGCGGTGACGGAGACGAAGCCCTGCTGCGCCTGGCCAACGACTCCGAGTTTGGCCTGTCGGCGGCGATCTTCAGTCGCGACACCGGGCGTGCGCTGGCCCTGGCGCAACGGGTGGAGTCGGGCATTTGCCATATCAACGGCCCGACCGTGCACGACGAGGCGCAGATGCCGTTTGGCGGGGTCAAGTCCAGCGGCTACGGCAGCTTTGGCGGCAAGGCTTCGATTGAACACTTTACGCAATTGCGTTGGGTCACCTTGCAGAACGGGCCGCGGCATTACCCGATCTGAGCAAGGCGCGGCGACATAACAATAACAAGGCGGCGTTGATCCGCCTTGATGGAGGACATCCTTGTGAGTTCCGAATTCCGACCGCAACCCCAGCCCACGCCGCGATACCGCGAGGTGTCCATCGGCCACGCGCCGGTGCAGGTCACTGAAGAACAGGGCGTGCTGCACATGCGTTCCCTGGAGCCGCTGGGTGAATTACCGGCACGCTTGCTCGATCGTTTGGTGCATTGGGCCCAGGTGCGGCCCGAGCAAACATTTATCGCCGCACGCCAGGCCGGTGGTGATTGGCGTCGTGTCAGCTACAGGGAAATGCTCGACAGCGTGCGCGCGATTGCCCAGGGCCTGCTGCGTTACGGCCTCTCGGCGGACAAACCGCTGGCATTACTGTCTGGCAACGACATCGAGCATCTGCAGGTGGCCCTCGGCGCGATGTATGCCGGAATCCCTTACTGCCCGGTGTCGCCGGCGTATTCATTGTTGTCCCAGGATTTCGCCAAGCTGCGGCATGTGTGCAACCTGCTGCAACCGGGCTTGGTGTTCGTCAGCGACGCGTCTGCTTACCAACGTGCAATCGACGCCGTATTGCCGGCCGAGACCCCGCTGATCAGCGTGCGCGGCCACGCGTCGGGGCGCACTCAGGCCAGCTTCGACAGCCTGCTGCAAACGCCGGGTGGCGCTGAGGCCGAAGCGGCGTTCAAGGCCACCGGCCCCGACAGCATCGCCAAGTTTCTCTTTACCTCGGGCTCCACCAAGTTGCCCAAAGCGGTCGTCACCACCCAACGCATGCTCTGCGCCAATCAACAGATGCTGCTGCAGACGTTCCCGGTGTTCGGTGAGGAACCGCCGGTACTGGTCGACTGGCTGCCGTGGAACCACACCTTCGGCGGCAGCCACAACGTCGGCATTGTGCTCTACAACGGCGGTACGTTTTACCTCGACGACGGCAAGCCGACGGTCCAGGGCTTTGCCGAGACCCTGCGCAACCTCAAGGACGTGTCGCCCACGGCCTACCTGACGGTGCCCAAGGGCTGGGAAGAACTGGTCAACGCCCTGGAGCAGGACGCTGAGTTGCGCGAGCGCTTTTTCGCGCGGATGAAACTGTTCTTCTTCGCCGCCGCCGGCCTGTCGCAAAGTATCTGGGACCGCCTCGACCGCGTGGCCGAGCGGCACTGCGGTGAACGTATCCGCATGATGGCCGGGCTGGGCATGACCGAAGCCGCGCCGTCCTGCACCTTTACCACCGGGCCGCTGTCGATGGCCGGGTATATCGGGTTACCCGCACCCGGCTGCGAGGTGCGCCTGGTGCCGCTGGACGGCAAATTCGAAGGACGCTTTCGCGGGCCGCACATCATGCCCGGTTACTGGCGGGCGCCCGAGCAGACCGCCGAGGTGTTCGACGAACTGGGTTTCTATTGTTCGGGCGACGCGATCAAGCTCGCCGACCCGCAGCAACCGCAACTGGGGCTGATGTTCGATGGACGCATTGCCGAGGACTTCAAGCTCTCCTCAGGCGTGTTTGTCAGCGTTGGGCCGCTGCGCAATCGTGCGGTGCTCGAAGGCTCGCCTTATGTGCAGGACCTGGTGATTGCCGCGCCGGACCGCGAATGCCTGGGTGCCCTGGTGTTCCCCAGGCTCTACGAGTGTCGCCGGCTGGCGGGCTTGAGCACCGACGCCAGTGACGCCGAGGTGCTGGCCAGCGCGCCGGTGCGCGAGTGGTTCGGTGACTGGTTGCAGCGGCTCAATCGCGAGGCCACCGGCAATGCCAGTCGCTTGGAGTGGATTGCTGTGTTGGATGAGCCGGCGTCCATCGACCGTGGGGAAATCACCGATAAAGGCTCGATCAACCAGCGTGCGGTGTTGCAATGGCGCGCGGCAAGGGTCGAGGCGTTGTATCGCGGTGAAGACCCGACCATCCTGCGCGCCGGACCCAAGCCTTGAGCGGCGCCGGGCAGTATTCGGCGTTTGCCGACGCGGCGATTTTCGAGGCGGTGCGCACCCCGTGGGTCGACCTTGGCGGCGCGCTGTCCCAGGTGTCGCCCATCGATTTGGGGATCAAGGTGGGCCGCGAAGTGCTGGCGCGAGCCGGCATCGAGCCTGGGGCGGTGGACAGCGTACTGGCCGGCTCCATGGCCCAGGCCAGCTTCGATGCCTATTTGCTGCCACGGCATATCGGCTTGTACAGCGGCGTGGCGCAATCGGTGCCCGCGCTGGGGGTGCAGCGCATCTGCGCCACCGGTTTCGAGCTGTTGCGCCAGGCCGCCGAGCAGCTGCGTGACGAGGTGCAACTGGCCCTATGCGTGGCCAGTGAATCGATGTCGCGTAACCCGATTGCCGCCTACACCCACCGGGGCGGCTTTCGTCTCGGCGGCGAAGTGCAGTTCAAGGATTTTCTCTGGGAAGCGCTGTACGACCCGGCGCCGGGCCTGGACATGATCGCCACGGCCGACAACCTCGCGCGCCGTTATGGCCTGAGCCGCGAGGCGGTGGACCGTTACGCCTGCGACAGCCATCAGCGCGCTTTGCAGGCACAACGTGACGGCGCCTGGGCTGAAGAAATCGTCACGGTCGATCACCAGGTGTTCGCGCTTGAGGGCTATCAGCCCAGAGGGATCAGCCTGGCACGCCGCGCCAGTGCCGTCAGCGCCGACAGCCACCCACGGCCCACCGACCTGGCGGCCCTGGCGCGTCTGCACGCCGTGCATGCCAACGGTGTACAAACCGCCGGTAACAGTTGCGCGGTGGTCGATGGCGCGGCGGCCGCCCTGGTGGGGCGCGCCTCGGCCTGCACGCGTGCGCCCCTGGCGCGGCTGCTGGCCAGCGCAGTGGTGGGGGTGGCCCCGGAGTTCATGGGCATCGGTCCGGCACCGGCAATTCGCCTGCTGCTGCAACGCAGCGGGTTGAGCCTGGACGACATCGGCCGTTTCGAGATCAACGAAGCCCAGGCCGCCCAGGTGCTCGCGGTGGCTCAGGAATTGGAGCTGGACAGCGCCCGGCTCAACGTCCAGGGCGGCGCCCTCGCGCTGGGGCATCCGCTGGCCGCCACCGGCCTGCGGCTGGTCATGACCCTGGCCCGGCAATTACGCCAGCACCACCTGCGCTACGGGATTGCCGCCGC
>Ga0209173_100758_pt1 | contig 11085 bp, 8 predicted proteins | sample SynthPrep_16_END_FD_187206 | JGI IMG/M metagenome (GOLD analysis project Ga0209173, IMG submission 187206) | Synthetic microbial communities from Ohio, USA - SynthPrep_16_END_DS12_MetaG (SPAdes) (version 2) | ecosystem: Engineered > Bioreactor > Aerobic > Activated sludge | place: USA: Ohio... | reverse complement strand
ACATGCAGGCATTCCATACAAGGCAGCGAACAGGGGCAGCGAGTACTTGAGCAGGCTGCCCATTTCAATTTGTTTCAGAGCTTATGCTAGATTCGCCAGGAATGCCTGTCTCGCGTAATTCGGGAGACAACCATCGTAAAAAGGGCGAAATGATCAAATCACTGGATAAATTTTTGCAGGAAATCGATGAGGGCGACTGGGCTGTCATCAGTTCGGCCACCGATTATCCGGAAAACTGGGTGATCCCCGACCACAGTCACGAAAAGCATCAATTACTCTACGCCACCGAAGGCGTGATGGTGGTGCATTCGGCGCACAACCAATGGACGGTGCCGCCCCATCGAGGCTTCTGGATGCCCTGCGGGCACGTGCACTCCCTGCGTTGCGTGGGCGCCCTGAAAATGCGCAGCGTGTTCGTGCGCCCCGACAGTTTCCCCAACCTGCCGACCGAGACCAAGGCGGTGAGTATCTCGCCGCTGCTCAGCGAGCTGATCAAGGCCTCCGTGAGCTTGAAACCGCCCTATGCCGAAGACTCCCGCGATGCGCGGATCATGCACTTGATCCTCGACGAGCTGGCGCTGTTGCCGGCCTTGCCGCTGTCGCTGCCGCAGCCTGCCGATCTGCGGATCCAGCAGATCTGCCTGGCGTGGCAGGAGGACCCCGGCGATGCCTCCACCGTGGCGGATTGGAGCGAGCGCCTGGCCCTCGACCAGAAAACCATCCAGCGCCTGTTCCGCAAGGACACCGGCATGACCTTCGGCCAATGGCGCCAGCAGGCGCGGCTGCTGCTGGCACTGGAGCGTATCGCGGTGGGGCAGAAGATTATCGACGTGGCCCTGGAGCTGGGCTACGAAAGCCCCAGCGCATTTACCAGCATGTTCAAGAAACAGTTTGGCAAGACCCCGAGTCATTTTTTCCGCTGACGTCGGCGCAGTAGTCGTCCAGCAAACCGTTGAATGCGTCGATATCCAGCGGTCGGCTGAGGAAGTAGCCCTGGCCTTCTTCACACGCCACGCTTTTGAGCATGGCCAGGTGCTCAGCGGTCTCAATGCCTTCGGCCGTGACCGTCAGGGCAAGGGCACGGCCCAAGCCGACAATGGCTTGGATAATCGCCTTGTCATCCTCGCTTTCCTCCAGGCGGGTGAGGAAGCTGCGGTCGATTTTCAGGCCATCGAACGGGAACGCCCGCAGGTAGCTGAGGGACGAATAGCCGGTGCCGAAGTCATCCATGGCAATGCGGATGCCCAGTTGCTTGAGTGTGCGCATCACCTCAAGTGCGCCGACGGCGTCCTCGAGCATGACGCTTTCGGTCATTTCCACCTCAAGGCGCGCAGGGTCGATACCCGAGGCGTCCAGGGCGTGGCGCACGCGCTCCACCAGGTTGCCGCGCTTGAACTCGGTGGGTGACAGGTTCACCGAGACGAACAGCGTGTCGGGCCACTGCGCCGCGCACGCACACGCGGTGGCCAGTACCCAGTCACTCAGCGCCAGGATCAGCCCCGATTCTTCGGCAATCGGAATAAAGGTGTCCGGGGCGATCAGCCCGCGTACCGGGTGCTGCCAGCGCACCAGGGCTTCGGCCCCGACCATCTGCCCATCGGCGATGCGATAGCGCGGCTGGAAGTGCAGGCGCAGTTCGGCGTGCTTGATCGCAAAGCGCAGATCGCTCTCCAGGCGCCGCCGCTCGATGATCCGCGTATTCATGTCCCCGGAGTAAAAGCGCCAGGTATTGCGCCCGGCGGCCTTGGCCTCATACAGCGCGATATCGGCGTAGCGCAGCAGTTCGGTGGCATCGCGGGCATCGGTGGGCGCCAGGGCAATGCCGATACTGGCGCTGATAAACACCTCTTGTTCGTCGATTTTGATCGCCTGCTCGATGGACTCGATCAAGCGCAGGCACAGGCTTTCGACTTCATCCTGGCTGCCGGCGTCGCTGAGGATCAACACAAACTCATCGCCGCCGACGCGAGCCACCAGGTCACCATGGCGCACGCAAGCAGCCAGGCGGGCGGACACTTGATTGAGCACCCGGTCACCGGCGGCGTGGCCGAGCAGGTCATTGACCGGCTTGAAGCGGTCCAGGTCGAGGCTGAGCATCACCAGCGGCTGCTCGGTGCCGGGCAGGGCCTTGAGTTTGCCGTCCAGAAACGCCTGCAGGCGTGTGCGGTTGGGCAGCCCGGTCAGGGCGTCGTGTTGAGACAGGTACTCGATGCGCCGACGTGCTTCGACTTCTTCGGTGACGTCGGTGGCCGTCCCGCGAAACCCGCCACAGGGCATTTCCCGGGCCGACAGCCGGGTTGTGCGCTCCTGTCCCTGGGCATCGATATAGCGGCATTGCACACTGATGTCCACGCGCCGGCCCGGAGTGCTCAGCCACTGCGACAGCAGGTCGGCCTCGGTGTCCAGCAGGTCGCTCATGGCCGCCCCGAGCCAGGCTTGCCGGGTCAGGCCGGTGACGCTTTCGAAACGCTCCGACAGGTAGGTAAAACGCCAGCCGGCATCGATTTCCCAGACCCAGTCCGAGCTGGCCTCCACCACGTCGCGAAAGCGCGCCTCGCTGGTGGCCAGGGCGGCCTGGCTGTCCAGCAGAGAGGTGTGGCTGGCATCCAGGGCGAGGGCGGCGGCGGTGGTGCGGCGCAGTATCACCCAGGTCATCAGGCACACCAGCAACGCGGCCAGGCCCAGCAGCGGCAGGCCTACGCCCATCAAGCGCAGGCCGGGCCGGGCCGGTTCCCAGTGCAGGCTGCCGGCGGCGCCGTTGTCGCCCAGGGGGAAAACCAGGGTCTGGCCGATGTCATCGGGCGTGGCCACATGGAGCTTGCCCACGCCGAACTCATCGCCGATTGCGTGCAACTTGGCGCTGTTGAGGACATCGACAAAGATCAATACCGAGGCCGGCCGGCCATCGGGCACTACCGTGGGGTCGGTGCCGGGTGTGATCGCGGCGGCGGCCACCAGTGCCGGGCTGCCGCGTACATTGATGAACGCCGTGACCGGTGTTTCGTTTTCAGCCCCGGCACGCGCCTGCTCGATAATTTCGGTCAAGGGCTGGTCGAGCCACTGCGAGAGCTCGATGCTTTGCAGCTCGCCCTTGATCACCGAGTAGACCGTGCCATTGTCGTTATCGACCACAAACAGGCCTTGGAAACCGAAGTCCTGATACAGCGTGGCGCCGACGTTGCCGCGCGCGTAGGCCCAGTCGCTGTCCACGGTCATGTGCAGGTGCTTGTAGGCATCGCTCCAGAAGGCGTAGTCCTTGACAGTCACCCGCAGGGACTTCTCCAGGGATTGCACGGCTTTACGCGTATAAAACGCGCTTTCCTGCTGTTCGGAGTGATCCAGTTCGTGCGCAAGGTAAACCAGGGAGTAGGCGGCGGCGGCAAAGACCAAGGCCAGCAACGCCACGAAATTGAACAGCGACGTGCGCGCCAGCGACAGGCTGCTGCGGTCGGACAAGGTGCGGACGATAGGGGCGAGAGAGTTCGGCATGGTTTCCCGCAGGACGTCGCTGCAAGTCATTGGTATGACGGGTTATCGGCGGTGCGGGTAAAAAGCTTAGTGCTTCGGTGTTGGCGTCAACCGAGGCCGCTGCCGTATCAGGAATGGCTGCGCCTCAACGAGGCGCGGCGCTTGATGTCGAGCGAGTGCCGCGTGTCCAGCATGGCGATATGGCCATGCTGCGCGGCAAAGCGCCGGTCAGCGATCCGCTGGCGTCAAGTTAGCGTAGAAGATGCAGCCGATCAGCCGCGCAAACAGGCTGAGGGTTTCCGGCAGGTTGGGGTCGTCAAACAGCATCGCCCGGGAATCCAGCGCACACAGTGCACCGAACAGGCGGCCATCCGGGAGGAAGATCGGCGCCCCGGCGTAGCTCTCGATGGCGTATTGCTTGACCACCGGGCGCGTGGCAAAGCGGCCATTGGCGCTGACCTGCGGGATGAACAGGGTCTGCGGGTTGATGCAGAACTCGCTGCACAGGGTGGTTTCCAGGTCGAGCACGTCATCGGCATGAATGCCCATGTCGAAGGGGTCGTGCGCTGAACAGACAATCCATTCCAGGTCAGTGAACTTGGCGATGCCGGCAAAGCGCATGCCCGTCAGGCGGGTGACCAATTGCAGGATGCTGGTGGTGGCTTCGATTTCGGCGATGGCAGCGCGTTCGTCGGCGCTGAGTAACGCGTGTGCGGCGGTGAAGCTTGGAAGCATGGTTGAACACTCCACTGGCGTGGCGGCCCTTGCCACCACGCTTGGTCAGGTCTTAATTGATACGCGGATGCTGCTGCACCAGGTTCTGGCGCTTGGCTTCCAGTTCGGCAATCTCGGCGTCGATGTCTTCGATTTTCTGCTCGATATTGTCGTGATGCTCCTGCAGCAACTCCTTCGCTTCTTCCATGTCCGACGCAGCCGGTGCGGCGCCGCGCAGGGGTTTGTTGGCGGTTTCCTTCATGGTCAGGCCGGTGATCAGGCCGACCACCGCAAACACCATCAGGTAGTAGGCGGGCATGTACAGGTCGTTGGTGCTTTCCACCAGCCAGGCCACCGCGGTAGGGGTGACGCCGGCGATCAATACGGAGACGTTGAACGCACTGGCCAAGGCACTGTAGCGCAGGTGCGTGGGGAACATCGCCGGCAGCGTGGACGCCATGACGCCGATGAAGAAGTTAAGCACGACGGCCAGGATCAGCAAGCCGGCGAAGATCAGGCCGGTCTTGCCGCTGGTAATCAGCATAAAGGCCGGAATGGCCAGGAACAGCAGGCCGATGCTGCCGGCGATGATGAAGGGCTTGCGGCCGATCTTGTCGCTTACAAAACCGATGAACGGCTGCACGAACAGCATGCCGACCATGATCGCGATGATGATCAGCACGCCGCTGTTTTCGGAGTAGTGCAGGTTATGGGACAGGTAGCTCGGCATGTACGTGAGCAGCATGTAGTACGTCACGTTGGTGGCCGCGACGATGCCGATGCAAGTCAGCAGGCTGCGCCAGTGCTTGGTGGCGATCTCCTTGAATGACACTTTCGGGCCATGGGTCAGGCCTTCGCGGTCACCCTGTTCGAGCTTGTCGACATGCTGTTGGAACGCCGGGGTTTCTTCCAGCGCATGGCGCAGGTACAGGCCGATCATGCCCAGGGGCAGGGCCAGGAAGAACGGCAGGCGCCAGCCCCAGGCCTCGAAGTCGGCTTCGCCCAGCACGCTGGAGATCAGCACCACGACACCGGCACCGAGGACGAAACCGGCGATGGAGCCGAAGTCCAGCCAGCTGCCGAGGAAACCGCGCTTGCGGTCCGGCGCATATTCGGCGACGAAGATCGAGGCGCCGGTGTATTCACCGCCCACCGAGAAGCCCTGGGCCATTTTGCACAGCAGCAGCAGGATCGGCGCCCAGATGCCGATGGAGGCGTACCCGGGGATCAGGCCGATGGCGAAGGTGCTCAGCGACATGATCACAATGGTCGCGGCGAGGACTTTCTGGCGTCCGTATTTATCGCCCAGCGCGCCGAAGAACAGGCCGCCCAGGGGACGAATCAGGAACGGCACGGAGAACGTCGCCAGTGCCGCGATCATTTGTACGCTGGGGGAGGCGTCGGGGAAGAACACCTTGCCCAATACATAGGCGACAAACCCGTAGACACCAAAGTCGAACCACTCCATGGCGTTACCCAGTGCGGCGGCGGTGATCGCCTTGCGCATCTTGGCGTCGTCAACAATGGTGATGTCTTTCAAACCGATGGGCTTGACGCTTTTCTTACGTAATTTCATGCGGACCACTCTAAAACAGAACAGGGGAGGTGCCATCGTTGCAATGGCACCGCTCTGTCAGTTCAGATACAAGCGGACATGAAATAATTCACCGCTATTTGCGTTTTTTTGCGTGGGGCGCAATTTGCGTGCAATGGCCTGGGTTTGGGGGGGAGCACCTACCCTGTGGCGATCCGGCATTCTGTGGTGAGCGGGCTTGCCCCGCGTTGGGCTGCGAAGCGGCCCCAATCAAGATCACTGTGTTCCATCAGACAAACCGCAGTGCCTGGTTTTGGGGCCGCTTCGCAGCCCAGCGCGGGGCAAGCCCGCTCACCACAAAAAGCCCGCTCGCCACGGTCATGCGCGTTTGTCGTCCTACAACCTAGCCGCGCCTGACACTTTTCACACCCGTGAGATAGCCCGCAAAAGCCGTAATCTTTCAGATTGACAGCGGGTAGGTAGCCCGATATAAAAGCCACAGTTGTACGACGACATATGACGTTACATATGTCCTACCTAACAAAAATAAAAAGTGATGCCATGAACTTGATCGAGCCCATCAACGCCCAGCGCGTTGGCCAAGCTGTAGGCAACTATCGCTGGACCATCTGCGCGATGTTGTTTTTCGCGACCACCGTCAACTACCTCGACCGCCAGGTGCTCAGCCTGCTTGCGCCGCAGTTGTCGACGCAATTTGGCTGGAGCAACACCGATTACGCCAATATCGCGGCGGTGTTCCAGTTTGTGTATGCGATTTCCATGCTGTTTGCCGGGCGGTTTGTCGACAAGATCGGCACCAAGGCCGCCTACGTGATCGCGATTGCGGTCTGGTCCACCGGCGCCATCATGCATGCGTTCTCGGTGCCGATGGGCGAGGGCATCGCGGCGGTCAGCGCCGCGTTCGGCCTGGCGGTGATCCCCGTGTCCATCGCCGGCTTCATGCTGTCCCGGGCCGTGCTGGCGATTGGCGAGGCGGGTAACTTCCCGATTGCGATCAAGGCCACCGCCGAATATTTCCCCAAGAAAGAACGCTCGCTGGCCACCGGGATCTTCAACTCCGGCGCCAACGTCGGCGCGATCCTGGCGCCGATCTGCGTGCCCCTGATCGCCGGGATGTGGGGCTGGGAAGCGGCCTTTATGGTTATCGGCATGCTGGGCTTTGTGTGGGTGGCGGTTTGGGCGGCGGTGTATGAGAAGCCGGAGCAGCAGAAACGCCTCTCGGCCGAAGAGCTGGCCTATATCCGCAGCGACCAGGCGCAGCAGCCCTCTATCCCGCCGTTTGCAGGCGCGGTACAGAAAAAAGTCTCGTGGTTCAAGTTGCTCACCTACCGCCAGACCTGGGCGTTTGCCTTCGGCAAGTTCATGACCGATGGCGTGTGGTGGTTCTTCCTGTTCTGGCTGCCTACCTACCTGTCGGCGCAATACGGCATGAAAGGCGCCGATATCGTCATGCCGCTGGCCGTGCTGTACAGCATGACCATGGTCGGCAGCATCGGCGGCGGCTGGTTCCCCAGCTACTTCATGGCCCGTGGCGATGCCCCCTATGACGGCCGCATGAAAGCCATGCTGGTAATCGCGCTGTTCCCGTTGGTGGTGTTGCTGGCACAACCGTTGGGCTACATCAGCTTCTGGGTCCCGGTATTGCTGATCGGCGTCGGCGCCTCGGCGCACCAGGCGTGGTCGTGCAACATCTTCACCACCGTGTCCGACATGTTCCCGCAGAAAACCGTGGCCTCGGTGGTCGGCATCGGCGGCATGGCCGGCGGCATCGGCGGTGTGGTGATGACCAAGATCGGCGGCTGGGTGTTCGACTACTACAAGTCCATCAATGACATCCACACCGGCTACATGATCATGTTCGCGATCTGTGCGCTGGCGTACCTGGTGGCGTGGAGCGTGATGAAGACCCTGGTGCCGCGCCATAAGGAAATCACTGACCTGTAATACCTCGTGGCCGCCGCGCTGTCGCGCAGCAAACTGGTGCCTCTGTGGCGAGCGGGCTTGCCCCGCGTTGGGCTGCGCAGCAGCCCCAATCAGGATCACTGTGTTCTGTCAGGTAAACCGCAGCGCCTGGTTTAGGGGCTGCTGCGCAGCCCAACGCGGGACAAGCCCGCTCGCCACAGGTCCGTCGAATCACCCATAACGTTGTGTCGAGACCCATTCCTTCAAGCGTCTTTTCTACAACGCGCGCGCCCAGGTCTGGCTGACCAGCTGCTTGCCGAAACTCAAGGTCGGCTCTTCTTCCACCAACTCGAAACCGGCTTTCTGGTAGAGCTTGCGCGCATCGGTCAGGGCGCTCATGGTCCACAGCATCATGCGGGTGTAGCCGGCATCGCGGGCAAAGCGCAGGCATTCGTCCACCAGGCGCTGGCCGATGCCCAGGCCCCGCGCACTCGCATCCACGTAGAGCATGCGCAGCTTGGCGGTTGTATCGTCATGGCGCACGACGAACACCGAACCCACCACCTCACCATCCTTCTCCGCGATCCAGCAGCGCTCCCGCGCCGGGTCGAACTCGCGCAGGTACTTGGCGACGATCTCCGCCACCAGCGCTTCAAACTCCCAGTTCCAATGGTATTCGCGGGCATACAGCGCGGCTTGCCGCTGCACCACCAGGCCCATATCCCCGGGGCGTGGATCGCGCAGCAGGTAGCTCGACGGGCTGCCTTGCAACAGGGCCTGGATGCGTTGCATGGCGTCGGTCAATTGCTGCTGCTGGGGTTCGGGCAGGCTCTCGAGCAGGGCGATGACTTCATCCTGGGTCTGCTGTTCCAGCGGCGCCAGGACCGCGCGACCGAGATCGGTGAGGTGCAATTGCACCGCGCGCGCATCGGTGGCGCAGCGGACTTTCTGGATCAGGCCGTTTTTCTCGAAGCCACTGGTCAGGCGGCTCAGGTAACCCGCGTCGAGGCTGAGCATCTGGCACAGGTCGGCGCTGGTGAGGTCGCCACGGGAGGACAGCTCGTACATCACCCGAATTTCAGTCAGGGAATAGTCGCTGTGCAGCAGGTGTTCCTGCAGCACGCCGATCTGGTGGGTGTAGAAGCGATTGAAGCCGCGCACGATGCTGGCGCGTTCCACAAGCAGGGGAGTGGACATGGCGGATGCTCGAATGGTTGCCTGAGGCAATTATATTGTTGCTTCAGGCAAGCATGTCAATGGCTTTGCTCGACGGTCACCGTCCTCCCTGCACTGGCCGTCGCCTGGGGGCTCGTCAATATGATTCGAATCGCCATGACCACGCCGATCAGCACCGCGCCCAGGCCCGCGGCTTCCATGGGGGTGGGCCAGCGCCCGTGGAACCCCAGGCCGAGCAGGGTGGCGAAGAGGGATTCGAGGGCGATCAATTGGCCGCTGAGCACCATCGGCAGGCGTCGGGTCGCGGCGTTCCAGGCCCAGGCGCCGACGAGGGTCGACATCACCGCAATGATCAGGGCCCAGGCATAGAGCGGGCCTGCCTGGGAAAGGCCGAAGCCGAGCGTCGGCAGCGTGAACAAGCCAAGTGCCTGGATGAACGGCAGCAGGCACAACGTGGCGACACCGGCGCCCACCATCATCAGTGCGGTCCAGAGGCCGGTTGCCTGCGCCGCGAGGTGCGTCAGTTGCCGTTGGTTGATCACGCTGAACCACAACCAGAGGGCGACCGCACTCAGGGAAAAAACCAGCCCCGCGAACCAGGCGCTTGTATCCAATGCAGGTTGATGAAAGCTGCTGATGTTGGAAAGCAAGAGGCCCGTCGTGAGGCATGCCAGGGGGGCTGCCAGTCGGCGCCATGGGACTGTCCGGGTGCTGGCGTTACCCACCAGGGCCAACAATACCGGCACCGTGCCGATAAACGCCGGGGTCATGACCGGGCCGCCGAACATCACGCCGGCAGCGATGCACAGGCCGTAGCCCAGGCAACCCACCGCCCCGAGGGCGGCAGCGAGGCATCGCTGGGCGGGCCTGAGCGTGCGCAGTTGTGCCCGGCATAGCAGCACACCCGTGCCGCCCAGCACGCCTGCGATCAAAAACCGCACGGCCATCAGGTCATAAAGGCTGTAGCCGCCAGTGACGTAGGGCGCGATGAAGTTCAGCGCCCAGCCCAGTGTGGCAACAATCGCGAGCAGCACGCCGACGGCAATGGAGGTCTGTGCAGCGTTCATCTGGGGGCATCCATTGAGGTAATGGATCCATGGTGCCCAGTCATGCGGGTGTGCTACAAACGAGTTCTCGGCCGTGGATGTATAACCTCAGATTATGAATACACTTGGCAAGACCCTGCCGCCCCTGGCCAGCCTGTTGCCGTTTGAAGCGGCGGCACGCCTGGGCAGTTTCTCCAAGGCAGCCGATGAGCTGCACATCACCCAGGCCGCCATCAGCCGCCAGATTCGCGGGCTGGAAGACAACCTGGGGGTGAAGCTGTTCAGCCGGCGCAACCGGGCGGTGTTCCTCACCCAAGAGGGGCGGGAACTGGGCCGGGTGATCGGCGAGGCGCTGCGCAGCATCAGTGAGAGTGCCACCAGCCTGCGGGGGTCAACCCACAGTCATCGCGTGGTGTTGCTGTGCCAGTTGTGCGAAGCGTTTTATTGGCTGATGCCGCGCCTGTCGACGTTCCACCAGCAATACCCGCACATCGAAATCCAGGTGGTGACCTCCACCCGGCCCCTGACGGAGTTCACCAGCCACTTCGACGTGGCCTTGCAAAGTACCGGGCGCGCGAGTGGCAGCCATCCGCTGATGTTCACCGCCGCCGACGAAGTGTTCCCGGTGTGCAGCCCCGGCTATCTGGACAGCAAACCACCGCTGTCGCTCGCCGGGTTGCAGTCGCGCACCTTGTTGCACCACAGCTCCCATCCTCCGCACCTGATGGAGTGGGACAGCTGGTTGCAGGTGTTCGGCCAGGCCTTGGGCGGGGAGGTGCGCGGTGCGACCTTCGATAGCTACCCGCTGATGTTGCAGGCGGCGGTGGAGGGGCATGGGATCGCCATGGGCTGGCGGCGTACGGCGAGCCGGTTGATTGACAGCGGGGCGCTGGTAAGGCCCTGTGTCGAGAGTGTGCATTTGCCCCAGGCGCTATCGATTTATCGGCAGCAGGGAGAGGACATCCGCGCTGAAGTCATGGCGTTGCTCGACTGGCTGGAGGTGCAATTGCAGGATGAAGGCTGACAGGGGCGCCGCCGCCCCTGTCATATGCCGCTATGGCTTGCGCGTCACCCGCCACACGGTATTGGCCAGGTCGTCGGCGATGATCAGCGCGCCTTTCGGGTCCACCGTCACCCCCACCGGGCGCCCACGGGTCTTGCCGTCGTCACCGCGAAAGCCGGTGGCGAAATCAATCGGCTCACCCGATGGCTTGCCATTACTGA
>Ga0209173_100755_pt1 | contig 11164 bp, 13 predicted proteins | sample SynthPrep_16_END_FD_187206 | JGI IMG/M metagenome (GOLD analysis project Ga0209173, IMG submission 187206) | Synthetic microbial communities from Ohio, USA - SynthPrep_16_END_DS12_MetaG (SPAdes) (version 2) | ecosystem: Engineered > Bioreactor > Aerobic > Activated sludge | place: USA: Ohio... | reverse complement strand
CCGGTCTGGGTGTCGTGCCGCTGGGCGAATTGACTCGCCGCTATGTGGATGAAGCCGGTTGGCTGCATCAAGCCTTGGCCGAGCGCTGTCAGCGTGTTGTCCTGACGGTTGCCGGCCTGCCCCTGACGTTGAAAGGTACTGCGTTATGACTGACACCTGGTGGCTCAACCCTTGTAAGGCCATTGACGCCTCGGCGTACGAACAAGCCCTGGCGCGCCAGCAGCAATTGACCAAGCCGGCCGGTTCCCTGGGCCAGCTGGAAGCGCTGGCCGTGCAATTGGCCGGCTTGCAGGGCCAGGTCAAGCCGTCGGTAGATCAGCTGTGGATTGCCATCTTTGCCGGTGACCATGGTGTGGTTGCCGAGGGTGTATCGGCGTTTCCCCAGGAAGTGACCGGGCAGATGCTGCATAACTTTGTCACCGGTGGCGCGGCCATCAGTGTATTGGCGCGGCAACTGGATGCGCAGTTGGAAGTGGTCGACCTCGGTACGGTGACCCCTTCGCTGAACCTGCCCGGCGTCCGTCACCTGAATATCGGCGCGGGCACCGCCAATTTCGTCAAGGGCCCGGCAATGACCGGCGCCCAGGGCCGATTGGCATTGCAGGCGGGTCGCGACAGTGTGCTGCGCGCCCGTGAAAGCGGTGCGCAGTTGTTTGTCGGCGGTGAGATGGGCATCGGCAACACCACCGCCGCCAGTGCGCTGGCCTGCGCCTTGCTCGATTGCCAGGTTGCCGAGCTGACGGGCCCGGGCACCGGATTGAATGCCCAAGGCGTCAGTCACAAGGTGGCGGTGATCGAGCGCGCGCTGGCGCTGCATGCCGCGCAGCGTGGGGATGCGCTGCACACCCTGTGCAATCTCGGCGGCTTTGAAATCGCTGCCTTGGTGGGGGCTTACCTGGCCTGTGCCCAGGAAGGCATCGTGGTGTTGGTGGATGGGTTTATCTGCACCGTCGCGGCGCTGGTCGCCACGCGCTTGAACCCGGCGTGCCGCGACTGGCTGCTGTTCGGCCATCGCGGTGCCGAGCCTGGCCATCGCCATGTCTTGCAGAGCCTCGATGCACAACCGTTGCTGGAACTCGGCCTGCGCCTGGGCGAGGGCAGTGGCGCGGCGTTGGCGGTACCGTTGCTGCGCCTGGCGTGTGCGCTGCACGGGCAGATGGCGACGTTTGCCGAAGCGGCCGTGGCAGATCGTCCGGCATGACTTTGCACCTGGACCTGTTGCGCCATGGCGAAACCGAACTGGGTGGCGGCCTGCGCGGCAGCCTTGACGATGCATTGACCGCCAAGGGCTGGGAACAGATGCGCGCCGCCGTGCTGGCGCAGGGGCCCTGGGATCGGCTGATCAGCTCGCCGCTGCAACGCTGCGCGCGGTTCGCGGAGGAACTGGGCGCGCGGTTGAATGTGCCGGTGAGCCTGGAAAAGGACCTGCAGGAACTGCACTTCGGTGCCTGGGAAGGGCAGAGTGCGGCGGCGCTGATGGAGACCGACGCCGAAGGCCTGGGCCGGTTCTGGGCCGATCCCTATAGCTTCACGCCGCCCCAGGGCGAACCGGTCAGCGCGTTTTCCCAGCGGGTTTTGGGCGCCGTCCTGCGCCTGCATAAGGCGTATGCCGGTGAGCGTGTGCTGTTGATCAGTCACGGCGGGGTAATGCGTTTGCTGTTGGCCCAGGCTCGGGGGCTGCCCCGTGAGCAGTTGCTGAATGTCGAAGTCGCTCATGGTGGGTTGTTCAACCTGCAGGTCGGCGCCGATGGCGTGTTGAAGGAAGGAATCTGAGCATGCTGCCGTTCTGGATCGCCGTGCAGTTCCTGAGCAGTTTGCCGATTCGCCTGCCGGGTATGCCGCAGCCGCAGGAACTGGGGCGCTCGTTGCTGTTTTATCCCGTGGTCGGGTTGCTGTTCGGCGTGCTGCTGTGGGGCCTCAATACGCTGTTGACCGGATCACCGCTGTTGTTGCACGCCGCGCTGCTGCTGACGGCCTGGGTATTGCTCAGTGGCGGCTTGCACCTCGACGGCCTGGCGGACAGCGCCGATGCCTGGCTGGGTGGCTTCGGCGACCGCGAGCGCACCCTCAGCATCATGAAAGACCCGCGCAGCGGGCCGATTGCCGTGGTCACCCTGGGCCTGGTGTTGCTGCTCAAGTTCACCGCGCTGGTGGCCTTGATCGAACAGCACAACGGTGCGGCGTTGATCCTCGCGCCGTTGATCGGGCGGGCGTCGATGCTGGGGTTGTTTCTCACCACCCGTTATGTGCGAGCGGGTGGCTTGGGCCAGGCGTTGTCGGATCATCTACCGCGCGTCGTCGGGCAACAGGTGCTGATCCTCAGTGGCCTGGCCTGCATCCTGATCGGTGGTTTCAGCGGGGGGCTCGCCGTGCTGCTCGCGGCCGTGTGTTTTATCGGCCTGCGCCAACTGATGGTCAATCGCCTCGGCGGCACCACAGGCGATACCGCTGGCGCGCTGCTGGAGTTGTTGGAAGTGGCTGTTCTGGTCGGTTTGGCGTTGTAACACTTTCTTGCATTTCCTTAATCGCGGGTATATACACGTTCCATGCTTGCCTCCCAGTGTTTATGCACCAACCTGCGACGTGCCGCCCGGGGCGTCAGTAGGCACTACGACGGCGCCCTCGACGGCTTCGGGATCAACGTCGCCCAGTATTCCTTGCTGTGCAATCTGCAGCGCCTCGATCAACCGAGCATTTCCAGCCTGGCCGACGCCATGGGCCTGGATCGCAGCACCTTGGGGCGCAACCTGCGGGTGTTGGAAGGTGAGGGCCTGGTGCGGATGGTAGAGGGCGATGACCTGCGCAACCGCCTGGTGCTGTTGACCGCCGCCGGTGAAGAGCGCCTGGCGGCAGCGTTACCCGCCTGGGAGGCGGCGCAACAGAAATTGATCGATCAACTCGGCGCGGAAAAACGCGAAACCCTGTTGGCCTTGCTGGATGAACTCGCCTGAACGCGGGTTTGTTCGAATACAAGCGGGTATATACCCGCGAACGGAGAATAAGAAATGACGTCAATGTGGCGCACCAGTGGTTGGATCCTTGTGGGGAGTGCGCTGATCCTGGCGTTGTCCTTGGGCGTGCGGCACGGGTTCGGCCTGTTCCTGGCGCCGATGAGCAGCGAATTCGGCTGGGGCCGTGAGACCTTTGCCTTTGCCATCGCCTTGCAGAACCTGATCTGGGGCCTGGCGCAGCCCTTTACCGGTGCCCTGGCCGACCGGTTCGGCGCCACCAGGGCGGTGTTTGTCGGCGGGGTGTTGTACGCCGCAGGCCTGGTGTTGATGGGCCTGTCGGATTCGGCGTGGTCATTGTCCTTGAGTGCCGGCCTGCTGATCGGGATTGGCCTGTCGGGTACATCGTTTTCGGTGATTCTGGGTGTGGTCGGCCGCGCCGTGGCGCCGGAAAAGCGCAGCATGGCCATGGGCATTGCCAGCGCCGCCGGTTCGTTTGGCCAGTTCGCCATGGTGCCGGGCACGTTGGGCTTGATCAGTTGGCTGGGCTGGTCGGCCGCCTTGCTGGCGCTGGGCTTGATGGTGGCGCTGATCCTGCCGCTGGTGAGCATGCTCAAGGACCGCCCGCTGCCGGTCATGGCCGGCCAGCAGACCCTGGGTGAAGCCTTGAAGGAAGCCTGCTCCCACTCCGGGTTCTGGCTGCTGGCCTTCGGCTTTTTCGTCTGCGGTTTCCAGGTGGTGTTTATTGGTGTGCACCTGTCGGCCTACCTGGTGGACCAGCACTTGCCGGCCACGGTCGGTACCACGGTGTTGGCGTTGATCGGGTTGTTCAATATCTTCGGCACCTATACCGCCGGCTGGCTTGGCGGGCGCATGTCCAAGCCGCGCCTGTTGACCGGGTTGTACCTGCTGCGCGCGGTGGTGATCATCCTGTTCCTGTGGGCACCGGTGACCGAAGTCACGGCCTACCTGTTCGGCATGGCCATGGGCTTTTTGTGGCTGTCCACGGTGCCGCTGACCAACGGCACGGTCGCCACGTTGTTCGGGGTGCGAAACCTGTCCATGCTCGGTGGGATCGTGTTCCTTTTCCACCAGCTTGGCTCGTTCCTTGGCGGCTGGTTGGGCGGAGTGGTCTATGATCGAACCGGTAACTACGATCTGATCTGGCAAGTGGCGATCCTCTTGAGCGTGCTCGCCGCAGCCCTGAATTGGCCGGTGCGTGAGCGGCCGGTGGCGCGATTGCAGGCGCAGATGGAGGCGGCATGAGTTCGACCTGGTATTGGTTTGGCGGGGCAGCCGCGACCGCGCTGTTGCTGGCCCTGGCCTGGTGGGGCTGGCAGCGCGGTGGCCTGGCGTTGATGCAACTGGGTATGTCGATCTGTTAAGTTCGGTGCCTGAACTTTTTAAAGGACTTTTCGACATGCAGATGCGCTGGCTGGCTGTACCTGTGCTGATGGCTGCTTTTGGCGGTGTGGCGTTGGCTGCCGATTGCCCGCCGTTGCTGGAGGGTCAACTGCCCAAGTTGCGCGCCAAGGAATCCATCGACCTGTGCCAACGTTTTGCCGGCAAGCCCCTGGTGATCGTCAACACGGCGAGCTTTTGCGGGTTCGCGCCGCAATTCAAAGGCCTCGAAGCGCTGTATCAGCGCTACAAGGATGAAGGGTTGGAGGTGATCGGCGTGCCATCCGATGACTTCAAGCAGGAAGCCAAGACCGGCGAAGAAACCGCCAAGGTCTGCTACGTGAACTACGGCGTGACCTTCACCATGACCGAGCCGCAGAAGGTCAAGGGTCCGGACGCGGTGCACCTGTTCAAGGTATTGGCGCAGCAGAGCAATGCGCCGAAGTGGAATTTCTACAAGTACGTGGTCGACCGCCAGGGCAAGGTGATTGCCGATTTCTCCAGCCTGACCAAGCCGGACAGCCCCGACCTGATCAAGGCGGTGGAGCAGGCGATAGCGTCCAAACCCTGATTATCGGGCACTGAAAAGCCCCGCCTCCCTTGCGGGAGAGCGGGGCTTTTTTACACCCATCCGGATCAGAAGGTGTAGGTCATGCCCAGGCCGAAACCGTTGGCACTGTTTTCGTATTTGGCGCGGTAACTGGCTGTCGACGGGGCGTTAGCCGTCTGGTTGATCTTGACGTCTTCTTCTTTCAGGTACGAATACGCCAGGTCGACGGTCATGTTATCCATGACTTTGTAGCCCAGGCCCACGCTGAAGATCGTACGGTCGCCCGTCGGGATGCGCGGCGAACGATCGGTGTTGTTGGCCGGGGATTGGTCGAAGGTCAGGCCGGTACGCAGCACGACTTGCTTGGTCAACTGATACGAGGTACCCACGGCGTAGGCCCAGGTGTCATGCCAGTTTTGTTCTTCGGTGATGGAACCGAGTTGGCTTGGCGCCAGTACGCCGCCGGCAGCCGTTACGCCTTCGTTGTTGACGGTGATCTCTTTCAGGCGACTCCAACGGGTCCAGGTTGCACCGCCGTAGAGTTTCCAGGCGTCGGTCAGGTCTTGGGTGACCGACAGGTCGTAGGACTCTGGGGTGTCGATTTTCAACGAAGCGTCGTAACGGTTGTTACGCAGGAACGGTTGAGTGGCCGCTGGGCCGCTGACCGTGGTGTGGCCTTCCAGCTTGTATTTGACCTTCGAGTGGTAGGTCAGGCCCACGCGAGTGGTGTCGGTGGCCTGGACCAATACGCCGACGTTGAAACCCAGGGCGGTATCGTCACCCTTGATTTTGACGTTGGTATCGGAAGCAAGCGGGCTGAGGGTCCTGTCCGACTCGAGCACACCGGAAATCCGGTTGATGGTCGGGCCGAAACCGATGGATACACGGTCGTTGAACGCGTAGCTGACAGTTGGCTGGAAGGTCATGACCTTCACTTCGCTCTTGCTGCCGAAACCACGGCCCTGGAAGCCGTTTTCATAGTCGGTCACCAGGCCGAACGGTGCGTATACACCGAAGCCGACGGCCCACTGATCGTTGAGTTTATTGGTGTAGAAACCGAATGGCACCGCGGTGAACGGAACCATGTCACCTTTGTTGGAGCCGCGAGAGTTGCCACCGGTATTGCTGATGTCGGTAGAGGCATCGATAGCCGCAACACCGCCGGTGATTTGCTGGCCATTCAGGCGCGACATGCCGGCAGGGTTACCGTAGACAGTGCTTGCATCATCGGCAGAAGAAGAGCGGCCTGCGAAACCCGTACCCATCCCGCTGACACTCTGTTCGTTCAGTGCGAAACCGCTTGCGAACAGTTGGGAGGATGCCATGGCAACGGCGAGGCTAAGTGTGGTCTTGAGCATTACTTTTTTCATTATTAGAACTCCGTGGTGATCACCGCAGCGGAAAGTATCAATAAAATTAACATCGCGCTATAGGCTGTAATGCAGGAGATAGAGCGGTTTTGTAGGACAATCCGACCAAAATTCGGCTTTTTTGCCGAATCTTGCAAATTGCCCGGTCAGCAGGTCGCGTGATTCAAGGGCGAAACACAGGTTTGCCAGGCCTGGGCGAAATCCCGCAGCCTTCCTTGAGGATGAAATATTTCTTTCCAGATACGCGCCATGGCTAAAACATCACCGGGTGGTGGCAGGGCGGGGCTGTGTTGTTCGACCAGGAGCCAGGCGATGGCCGTGGCATAACGCAGGTTTACGGTGAGCTCCAGTTGGGGCGCACTGAGAAAGGCGTGTTGGCTGGCGAGCCCGCGTACCAGGCTGGCACGCTCGGGGTCGAGCGCCAGGTAGTTATCCCACAAGGCGCGATGGCGAGGTTCGGTGATGCTGTACAGGCCGTGGCCGCGTCGATCATGCAGGGCAGAACCCAATTCCGACTGGCTGGCGGCGATACCCAGCAGCAGTGACTCAGCCGTGGGGCTCTGCTGGCCGAGGTACGTCAGCGTCGGCCGGATCACATAACGACACAATTCACTGGCTGCGATACCCATACATGCCTCAATCCGTGAAAAGGGTCGACGAGCCCTGAGAAAGGGGGCTTGGCAGCAGTGGATCGGCTCTCAGGCTCGTCGGAAGCGGATCATGCCGCTTGAGTTGAAGTGTAGTGTCATATTCATGAGGTAAAGGACTGTTTTTAAAACATCTTCTTCAACCAGTTATAACGTTTATATCGATTTGAACTTAGTGCAAATACTCGAGGCAAGAATGACGGGCAATAAAAAACCCTGTGTTTTAAACAGGGTTTTTTGTGTTTCAGCGACTCGGGTCGATCAGGCAACCAGTGCCTGACGGGTACGCTCGATCACGGCCTGCAGCGGTTCAGCGCTGGAGTATTGATCGGGGTACAGGCGTTCGCTGTGACGGGCGATGCCATGTTCGTTGACCAGGGTGAAGCTGAAGCAGCCTTTGCGAGCGGCCATGATCAGGCAGTTCATTGGGGCAAAAGCGTTGGTGAGGGTGCGAATGGCATCCTGAGTGTGGATAGCGGACATATTATTGGTGTTCCTACAAATGACACGGATAAGAACCGTGCAACGTTAAAACGTTCCAGTAACGTTGATCACCATTGATCAAACGAAGAACCCGACTGGAACAAAGCAGCCAGTTTGAAGCGCTGATTAAGTTAGGCGCGCTTGGGCTGGCAGGTAGGTACTTAGGAGGGCAGGCAACACAACAAGGGCAAAGGTTCTGGGCCCGGGGTGAAGATCCTGATCAATTTGCAGGTTGGTTCGGTCAGAGTATGAAAACTTCGCGGCACCCTTTGCTTGTTCAAAGGCAGTGTCGTCGCAAGTGATACCTGGAAACCATCGAGGTGGTCGATCCCGTGTTGTTCAGGGGAGTTGTTCGACCAGAATTGACTTTCAGCTTGGTACTAACGCTGCGGATAGTAACGGATTGAAACAGGCAATGGAAGCGCGTTAATCAAAAAACTTCAATCAGCCGCCCAGCAGGCCGCGATACACCAGCACCGTGACGGCGGCGGCCAGGGAACAACCCAACCCATAGGCGGCCAGGGTCAGGCGCAAGGATTGGCCGGTCTCGACCATCCTCATCACATCGCCCATGTCATCGATACGCCCTTCACCCAGCTCGATGCACAGGCTCACGGCGGTGAACGCGGCCGATAGCAGGATGGCAATGGCAAACAATGCCCCATCCGGGGATGGCAGCACGACATTGATCCCTAATGAAATGGCACAGATGGCGAATAACAGCATTCCTTTCATCGGCCCACTCAGCGTTGTGTTGTCCGTCGGGCAGTGTGGCGAGCTGGCAAAGATTTGAAAAGTCCCTGTTTTGCCTCGGCGGTAACATTTTTGAGGGCTATCGCTTCAAAAAAAGCCGGGGATATAACCATCGGGTCGGTACTTGTGCACATTAGTTGCGGCGTGTGTAACCAGGCTGTCAATCGCTGGACAGGGCTGCCATTTGCCTGCAATGGAAATTTAAGTCAATGAAAAATCTGGCTTTTTTTTATTGGTGAAAAAATCGTCAGTTTGACTGCGGGCCCCGTTCCATGGGCCTTTGCGCGAGTTAAAGGCTGGTTGTCCACTGAGTTATCCACAGCTTCTGTGGATTGTCCCGAGCGCTTGCTCTAGAACGGGCGTGCCGGGTTTTTTCAGCTTTACCTGTGCGAAAAAAAGAGTAGAGTGGCGCGCCTTCCGTTCTGTCCCACAGTGCTTTATGAAGTTTCGCTCAGTATCACCTTCTGTTACCGACACCCCCCAGACTGTTACCGCACCCAAGTGTTTTTCCTTGAAAGTCGCCCTGTGGTTGCTTGACAGCCCACGCCTGGGGCATAGCACCAACGTCAAACACTTCGCCGGGCGCTTGCTCAAGCAGCCGGCCCGTGAGGGCGTAGTGGCTGCGCAAAGCCGTCTGGGCCAATTGATGTGCCGCGAGTGCGGCAACGCCCGCGACCGCCGCATCGGCCACGATCTGCTGCGCCTGGCCGCCCGTGCCGGTGACCGCCGTGCCCAACGGGAACTGGGTCAGGTCGAAGACTGAGCTGTCCTCACGCTCTACGCTTGGTTAACCTTGCTCCTTTTCGGTGATGGCAGAAATGGCTATGGTTTTTGACTGGACCAGTGTTGCCCTGGGCCTGGCTGGCGCCGCAGTGCCTTTATTGGCGGTGTGCTGGCAGATTCAGCGGCGGTTGACCGCGCGGACCACCGGTTGGGAACTGCTCGAAGAGCGCCTGGCCACTGCGCAACTGGCCCAGGAGGGCCTCGCCGCTCAACTGGATGCCAGTCGTGATGAAATCAGCGATCTGAGCCAGGCCAACGCCGCCAAGCAAGCGGACCTGGCTGCAGTGCGCCGCGAGGTCGAGCTGTTGCAGATCGACCGCGACAACGCCCGCGACGCCGCCCACGCCTGGAACCTTGACCGCAGCGCCAAGGAAACCGAATTACGCCGCCTCGACGCATTGTCGGCCGCCTTGCGCGCCGAACTGCGCGAGCAGCAGGAAAGCCATCAGCAGCGCCTCGCCGACCTGCAGGGCTCGCGGGACGAGTTGCGTGCGCAGTTCGCTGAGCTGGCCGGCAAGATCTTCGATGAGCGTGAGCAGCGCTTTGCCGAGACCAGCCAGGAGCGCCTTGGCCAGTTGCTCGATCCCTTGAAGGAACGCATCCAGTCCTTCGAAAAACGCGTGGAAGAAAGCTACCAGAACGAGGCTCGCGAGCGCTTTTCCCTGGCCAAGGAGCTTGAACGCCTGCAGCAGCTGAACCTGCGTCTGTCAGACGAAGCCACCAACCTGACCCGCGCCCTCAAGGGCCAGAAAACCCAGGGCAACTGGGGTGAGTTGATCCTCGAACGGGTGCTGGAACACGCCGGCCTGGAGAAGGGCCGCGAGTACCAGACCCAGGTCAGCTTGAAGGGCCCGGACGGTGAGCGCTTCCAACCGGATGTGCTGATCATGCTGCCCGGCGACAAGCAGGTGGTGGTGGATTCCAAGGTCAGCCTGACCGCGTACCAGCAGTATGTCGCGGCCGATGACGAGGTGATCGGCCAGGCAGCCTTGAAGCAGCACGTACTGTCGCTGCGCAATCACGTCAAAGGCTTGGCCGGCAAGGATTACAAACGCCTGGAAGGCCTGCACAGCCTGGATTTCGTGTTGTTGTTCGTACCGATCGAAGCCGCTTTTTCCGCGGCCTTGCAGGCCGAACCGAATCTGTTCCAAGAGGCCTTCGACCGGCATATCGTGATCGTCAGCCCAACGACGCTGCTCGCCACCCTGCGGGTGATCGACAGTCTCTGGAAGCAAGAGCGTCAAAGCCAGAACGCCCGCGAAATCGCCGAACGCGCCGGGTGGCTGTACGACAAGTTCGTGCTGTTTATCCAGGACCTGGACGAAGTGGGCAATCGTCTACAGCAATTGGACAAGGCTTACAGCGCGGCGCGGAACAAGCTGACGGATGGGCGCGGAAACCTGGTCAGTCGCACCGAGCAATTAAGGTTGCTCGGTGCGCGTGCCAGCAAGAGCCTGCCGGCGGATTTGCTGGAGCGGGCGATGACCGACGCCGACGGCGTGGCGCACCTTCCCGAATAAACACAATCCGAAAGGTGGAAGGGGGCAAGCCCCCTCCCCAATTTTGACTGAGTACATCCGGTTTACAGCGGTAAGTGTCGACTCAGCAACGCCCGCAGCGCGGCGGGCTTCACCGGTTTGGCGAGGTAATCCAGCCCTGCCGCGTGCACCTCTGCCACCATCTCCGGGCGGCCGTCGGCACTGATGACCACGCCGGGAATCGGCTCCGCCATTTGCGCCCGCAGCCAGCCCATGAGCTCGGTGCCAGTCTCGCCGTGGTCGAGGTGGTAATCCACCAGCGCCAGTTGCGGGCGTACGCCTTGCTCCAGCAGCGCCGCACATTGCGCCTGGTCGGTGGCGGTCCACACTTCACAGCCCCAGCGTGTCAGCAGGCTGCGCATACCGATCAGGATGCTCTCTTCGTTATCCACGCAGAGCACTTGCGCGCCGCTTAACGGCAGGCCGTTCTCCTGGGCAGGCTTGGCCTGCGGGCTGGCCTGGTTGCGTGCCAGCGGCACACGCACGCTGAACACGCTGCCCTTGCCCGGCCAGGAGCGTACGCTCAAGCGATGGCCCAGCACCCGGCACAGGCCGTCGGCAATCGCCAGGCCCAGGCCCAGGCCTTTCTCGGCGCGGGTCTGGTGGCTGTCCAGGCGCTTGAACTCTTCGAAGATCACCTTCTGTTTATCCAACGGGATGCCAGGGCCTCGGTCCCAGACTTCCAGGCACA
>Ga0209173_100754_pt1 | contig 11214 bp, 8 predicted proteins | sample SynthPrep_16_END_FD_187206 | JGI IMG/M metagenome (GOLD analysis project Ga0209173, IMG submission 187206) | Synthetic microbial communities from Ohio, USA - SynthPrep_16_END_DS12_MetaG (SPAdes) (version 2) | ecosystem: Engineered > Bioreactor > Aerobic > Activated sludge | place: USA: Ohio... | reverse complement strand
CCCTGCACGCCAGGCTGCACCCCGGCGCCCGAATCGTGATGATCGGCAGCCGCACGATGCAAGGCGTCGTGAAAAGACCTGCGCGGGGTCTTTAGCCGGCTGCAAGTATTCTGTTAATCCCTGGAACCACATCACCTCGACAAAATCACCGCTGATTTTCAGATCGCCTGTACGCAAGCCCGTCAGGAATTCATCCTTGCTGTCTTTAGCCGACAGAATGGCGAAGCCTCTTTCTGTGTTTCTGAACGACAGCGTGAATGCCGGCTTTTGCGTTAAACCTGCGGCGGATTTTATCTTTCCGTTCGCAACGGTGAAGTAGCGACCCACGCCATCCTCTGTTCGAATCTGAAAGACCAACGACTTGCCATTAACAAATTTTGCGCAGCCGGGGTTTTTCTTGATGGCCCGCTGTAACAGCTTGGTCAGCGCCCACAACAAAAATTTAAACTTCAGCATGATGTGCTGGCTCCGTAAGTTGTCATTCGCTGAGGAACGCGATGGCGTGTTTCAGAAAGCGCTCAGGGCATTGGAATTGGGCGCCGTGGCCCGCATCCGGGTACAGGAATAACTGGGCGTTCGGGATGTTCTGGGCCATGTACCAGGAGTTGACTGTTGGAATCATGACGTCATTCATGCCGTTCAGGATGAACGTTGGCTGTTTGATAGTGCGCAGATGATTGAAGGGATCATTTGGGTCCAGCTTGGGCATAAAGTGCATGTGGGCTTCGATCTGTGCCTGCATCACCTGCATCGAGCTGGGTGGATCCTGGTCGACACGCTGATGACGGCGCTCCCAGAACTCGAGCCCTGCCTGCCGCGCCGTCTCGGAGCGACCGAAAAACAGAAACAGAAAATCGTCCACTGTGGGAATGGGCCGTGGTGCGGCCTCCAGCACGCCAGGGTCTGAGTCCGGATTACCGCCACGAGGCCCGGTACCCAGCAGCATCAGTTTGCGCACGAGGTCGGGATGGCGTCGTGTCAGGTCCTGGGCGATAAAACCGCCAAGCGAGAAACCCAACGCATCGACTGTTGATAGACCGAGTGCGCGGATCACTGCGGCAGCGTCGTCGGCCATCAGCTCAATTCGGTTACGCGGCTCTCCGGAAGAAGAGGCAATGCCGCGACCGTTGTAGAGGATGACCTCGCGCCCTGCCGCCAGCCCATCCGTCATGATGGGGTCCCAATGATCCATGCCGCCACGGAAATGCTGGAGGAGGAACAGCGGAGGCTGATCTGTCTTGTCATTGCCCCAGCGGCGATAGGCAAATGTCTCGCCATCGACATCGATATACAGGGTAGGGGCGGTTAAATGGCTATAGCTCATTTTGAAGTCCTCCAAGGGGTTGTCATCTGATGCAGCAAACCATGGCTGTTTGGGGACAGATTGCACCCGCGCGGGTTGGCCGCTCCGGGCTCGATGTCTGGTTGCACGGCGACGGGTGTTGACGGAGCAATGCGACTTCGCAGTGTTACTGCTGCAACATCAAGCTACGCCAGACGATTACAGGCTGAGCCGCGTCTTCAAGTACTTTGCTGGTCGGTGATTTCGCGGGTGTCGCTTGATCCTGATATGGGCCTGTGTGTCCTGTATCGGGCGGTGCGGCTGCGGTTGATTCAACGCACTCATTGATGTCGCACTTATCGTTATTCAACTTCATCTTTCCAGCCTTTTGCGCACTCCTGCCTTACCCCTTGTGCCCCCAGTGGTGATCGTTCTGTAATCGACGCTGGCTCGTTTGGTGCCAGAACACAGGTAACGACACCAAGCACGCCATTTATACGGAGTTACCTGGACCTTCCCGGATACAAGCTTCGGTCACTCAGTGAGAGGGGGGCACAAATAAAACCTGGCCCGGTCAGGCACTGCCTAGTTGGCGACAGCGCTGGCTTCGGCCAGTGTCGGGTAGTCGATGTAGCCCGTCGCACCGCCGCCGTAGAGGGTGGTGGGGTCGAAGGCGGACAGCGGCGCACCGGCCTTGAGCCGCTCCACCAGATCCGGGTTGCCGATAAACGGGCGGCCAAAGGCGATGAGGTCAGCCTTGTCCTGCGCAAGCCGCGAGTTGGCCAGGTTTTGGTCGTAGCCATTGTTGGCGATGTAGGTGTTCTGGAAGCGCTGGCGCAACGCATCGAAATCAAACGGCGCCACGTCGCGTGGCCCACCGGTCGCACCTTCGACGACGTGCAGGTAAACGATGTCGAGCGCATTGAGTTGGTCGACGATGTAATCGAACTGAGCCTGCGGCTCACTGCTCGACACACCATTGGCGGGCGAGACCGGCGACAGGCGAATGCCCGTGCGGTCCGCGCCAATCTCGGCGACCACGGCAGCGGTCACTTCCAGCAACAGGCGCGCACGATTTTCGATCGAACCGCCGTAGGCATCGGTACGCTGGTTGGCGCCGTCCTTGATGAATTGATCGAGTAAATAGCCGTTTGCACCGTGGAGTTCCACGCCGTCGAAGCCGGCCGCAATGGCGTTTGCCGCCGCTTGGCGGAAATCGTTGACGATGCCTGGCAGTTCGTCGAGTTCGAGTGCGCGTGGCTCGGACACGTCGGCAAAGCCGTTATTGACGAAGGTCTTGGTCTGGGCACGGATGGCCGACGGCGCTACTGGGGCGGCACCGCCCGGTTGCAGGTCCACATGGGAAACCCGGCCAACGTGCCACAGTTGCACAAAAATCTTGCCGCCCTTGGCATGCACCGCTTCGGTGACCCGGCGCCAGCCGTCGATCTGCGCCTGGGTGTAAAGACCGGGTGTGTCTTGGTAACCCTGGGCCTGCGCCGAAATCTGGGTGGCCTCGGTGATCAGCAGCCCGGCTGAAGCGCGCTGGCTGTAGTAAGTGGGGGCGAACTCGCTGGGCACCAGTCCAGTGCCGGCGCGATTGCGCGTCAGGGGCGCGAGCACGATGCGGTTGGCGAGGGTCAGTGAGCCAAGGGTATAGGCAGTAAACAGATTTTGATCGGTCATGTGAGGTGTCTTCTGTGGCTGTGGCGGAAGAGGGATTGGTTTGTCTTTATGATGGTGATCATAATCAAAACTGTCAATTATTTTGATTGCAATCAACATCTATGTACTATGGGCGTAGGTTTTTTGTGCAAGTTCGAGGTATCGCAGGTGAAAGTGACCAAAGCGCAGGCGCAGGCAAATCGCGAGCACATCGTCGAGACGGCCTCCGTGTTGTTTCGTGAGCGGGGGTTTGACGGCGTAGGTTTGGTGGATCTCATGGGGGCCGCCGGGTTCACCCACGGAGGTTTCTACAAACATTTCGGCTCAAAGGCCGATTTGATGGCCGAGGCTGCAGCCAGCAGTCTTTCCCGGTCGCTCGCCGGCACCGAGGCGCTTGATATTCAGACGTTCATCGATATCTACGTGTCGAGGGATCACCGTGACCGGCGTGGCGAGGGCTGCACCATGGCGGCCCTGTGTGGAGACGCGGCGCGTCAGTCGGATGAGCTGAAGCGTGCATTCGCCGAAGGCATAGACCGCATGCTGCAAGCGCTGGTGCAAAAGTCTCCGACCGTCGAAGACGCTGCGCCGGGCGAGACGAGAGCGAAGATGATCGACGTACTGGCTCATGCCGTTGGCGCGGTGGTGTTGTCGCGAGCGTGTCCGGATGATTCGCCGCTCGCCGATGAAATACTCGAGGTTTGCCACGCCCGGATATCGGCTTCCTTGCCGGTATCGCCAGGCAGCGAGCAATAGTCCGGGAGACCTCAAGCGCGCCTGCCGATGCGCTTCATGGGCGTGCGAGAGAGCAAGCGGTCGATCCTCGGTTGATCATCGATTTTCGCCAGCAGAGGCAGCGCCTCGGACAACAGCGCGTGGTGGCACTGGAAAACCCCGCCGCCCCGTCACGCGTTCACGTCAACGATGGTGCGCCCCTGAATTTTCCCTGCGAGCACGCGGCTGGCGATGTCAGGAACATCGCCGAGGCCAACCACCTTTGAGGTTCGGGCAAGCTTGTCCAGATCCAGGTCACTGGCAAGGCGCGACCAAGCCTGCAGCCGTATCTGCTGAGGCGCATTGACCGAATCAATACCAGCAAGGGTGATGTTGCGCAGGATGAAGGGGAGCACAGAGGCGGGCAGATCCGCGCCTTGTGCAAGTCCGAAGGCCGCGACCACGCCACGATACCGGGTATGCGCCAGCACGTTAGCCAACGTATGGCTGCCGACCGAGTCAATGGCGCCCGCCCAGCGCTCTTCGGAAATCGGTGCGCCCGGTGCGGACAGGGTGTGGCGGTCGATGATTTCGTTCGCGCCGAGCGCGCGCAGGTAATCGGCTTCTTCAAGCCGCCCGGTCGATGCGATCACGCGATAGCCCAGTTTGGACAGCAGGGCAATCGCCACCGATCCAGAGCCGCCATTGGCGCCGGTCACCAGGATGTCGCCGCGCGCAGGCGTCAGACCGCCATGTTCCAGTGCCAGCACGGACAGCATTGCGGTGTACCCCGCTGTGCCGATGGCCATGGCATCCCGGGCCGAAAACGCTGCGGGAATCTTGACCAGCCAATCACCGCTCACCCGTGCCCTCTGGGCGAAGCCGCCGTGGTGAGTCTGGCTGAGCCCCCAGCCGTTGGCCAGCACACGGTCGCCGGCCACAATGCCGGGATAGGTCGACGACTCTACGACACCGGCAAAGTCGATCCCCGGAATCAGCGGAAACGTGCGGATGATCGGTGACCGGCCACTGAGTGCCATCGCGTCCTTGTAGTTCACCGTTGAGTATTCGACCGCGACGGTGACGTCGCCCGGCATCAAATCCTCGTCCTCAAAGTCAACCAAGCGGGTTGAAAGGGTGTCACCGGTCTTGCTGGCGAGCAGTGCCTTGAATGTCATCGTCTTCTCCTGGTCAGGTGACCACGTGCGTTGTGCTAAATCAGTTGACCCAGCTGGAAAACCTTGGGTTCGCCTGCGATCCACCTGAGGGTAGTTGAAGGTGACGATACCCTTGTCCTTGGGCGTCCCGGCGAGGTTTTCCTGGACCATGGCGGCAAACTCGAAGGCCAAGCCCGCCTCGACGAAAGCAGGTGGGCGCGGTCAGATGGGCGCGCGAATTGCCAGCACCCTTGCGAGGCAACTACTTCAATGATGTCGATCATAATCTTCGTCGTCAAGATCTTTGATTGCGATTGACATCAATGAGGGCTGTAGGCTTCACTGCTGGTCTATCTACACAGATCTTGAAGATGAAAGTCACTAAAGCGCAGGGGAACGCTATCAAGGCGGTCATGCGCCCAGTCGATCGCGACAACAGGGCCGATTCAATTGACGGAGCACAGCATGAAGTACACATCATTTGGAAAGACCGGTTTGCAGGTTTCACAGGTGGCGCTCGGCACGGGCAACTTCGGCACAGGCTGGGGTTATGGCGCCGATCCCGACGCCAGCAAAGCTGTGTTCAACGCTTATGCCGAAGCTGGCGGCAACTTCATCGATTCGGCTGACGTCTACCAATTCGGGCAATCCGAAGAACTGCTCGGTACATTGCTGGAAGGGCGGCGTGAGGATTTTGTGCTCGCCACCAAGTTCAGCAGTGGCGCAGTGCAGAATGCGAACCGACTGGTCACCGGCAACAGCCGTAAGGCCATGGTGGCTTCCGTGGAGGCAAGCCTGAAACGGCTCAAAACCGATCGGATTGATATTTACTGGGCGCATCACCCGGATGGCACCACGCCCCTTGAGGAAATCGTCCGAGGCTTCGAGGACCTGGCGCGTGCCGGCAAGATCCTGTACGCGGGCCTGTCGAACTTCCCCGCCTGGCGCCTCGCCCGTGCGGTCACGCTGGCCGAACTGTCCCATGCCGTTCCGATTGCGGCTGCGCAGTTCGAACATAGCTTGGTGCATCGCGAGCCCGAGGCCGATTTGTTCAAGGCATCGCATGCGCTCGGTCTCGGCATCGTGACGTGGTCGCCCCTGGGGGGCGGTATGTTGACCGGAAAGTACCGGCAAGGTGAAACGGGGCGTGCTGAAGGGTTCGCAGGCCGTGTGTTCCAGCCGGAGAACTCGGCACAGCGCACGCAGACACTGGACGCGGTAGTCGCTATAGCGGGTGAACACGGCGTCAGCCCGGGCCAGGTTGCCATTGCTTGGGCAGGCACGCATGGTGCGGTTCCCATCATCGGCCCGCGCTCACTTGGTCAACTTACCGATAACCTTGGAGCGCTGACACTGCAGCTCTCTGCGGAGCAAATTGGTCGACTTGACAGCGTGAGTGACCTGGCGCCGTCGGCAGTGGCCAGGGTCCCTGTTGCTTGGGCTGACGGCGCTCCAGAGCGTGTCGTTGCCTGACCCGTGAAGGTGCATATATCGGTTTCTCGCATCAAGCTGTGGTTCGCCTTGGGTACGCGGTCAAGTTTATGCCGTCGATCAAAATATGCCGTTGTCCCCGACTGCACTGCTCGATCCGCGCCTCAACCTGGTACACCTCGCGCAGCATGCGTTCGGTGATCACCTCATGACTCGCGCCGCTGCCCTGGGCGGTGCCGTCGGCAATCACCAATACCTGGTCGGCAAAGCGCAACGCCTGGTTCAGGTCATGCAGGGCAATAAACACGATGACCTGCTGTTGGCGGGCCAGTGCGCCCATGAAGTTCAACACTTGCACCTGGCGATGCATGTCGAGGGCGCTGGTGGGTTCGTCCATCAGCAGAATTTCCGGTTCGCGCACCAAGGTCTGGGCGATGGACACCAGTTGCTGCTGGCCGCCGCTGAGTTCGCCGAGGTTGCGAAATGACAAGTCGCTGATGCCAAGAGCCTCGAGCATTTCCTCCACCAGGTTCAACTCGTCATCGTGGACGGTCCATTGCGGCGACAGTTGCTTGCGGGCCAGGAGTACCGATTCGTAGACCGTCAACCGCGCACTGGCATTCAAGCCCTGGGGCATGTAGCAGATGCCCTGCCGGCCCTTTTTCGAGTCCTGCAGGATCACCTGTCCAGGCCCGTCGATCAGCCCGGCCATGCGTTTGAACAGGGTCGACTTGCCCGCCGCATTGGGCCCCACCACCGCGACCACCTGGCCGCCGGTGAACGCGGCGGTGGTAACGCCACGGATGATCGTGCGCTGGCCATAGCGGGCACCCAGGTCTTGCAGCTGAATCTTCACCATGTGTTTTTCTTCCCGCTGAGGATCAGTGATATGAAGAACGGCACGCCGATCAGCGAAGTGACCACCCCGATCGGGAAGATGGCACCGGGGATCAGGGTTTTGCTCACCACTGAACTGGCGGACAGAATCAGTGCGCCGGTCAGCAGCGAGGCCGGCAGGAAGAAGCGTTGGTCCTCGCCGATCAACATCCGCGCAATATGCGGGCCGACCAGCCCGATAAAGCCGATGGTGCCTACAAAGGCCACGGGGAACGAGGCGAGCAGGCTGACCATGATCAGCGTCTGAAAGCGCAGGCTGCGTACATTGATCCCGAAGCTGGCGGCCTTGTCGTCACCCAGTCGCAGTGCGGTCAGGGCCCAGGCGCGCTTGGCAAAGATCGGCAGGGTGATCACGATCACCAGGCAGATCACCCCGAGTTTGGGCCAGGTGGCTTTGGTCAGGCTGCCCATGGTCCAGAACACCACGGCTGCCACGGCTTGCTCGGTGGCGAAAAACTGCACCAGGGCCAATAACGCGTTAAACGTGAAGACCAGGGCGATGCCCAGCAGCACGATGGTTTCCGCGGTGACCCCGCGACGCATGCTCAGGAAGTGAATCAGCAACGCCGACAGCATGGCCATGATGAACGCGTTGACCGGCACCATGTACTGCGCCGCCAACGGAAACAGCGCCACACCAAACGCCAGCCCCATGGCTGCACCAAAACTGGCGGCGGCGGAAATGCCCAAGGTGAAGGGGCTGGCCAGCGGGTTATTGAGGATGGTCTGCATCTGCGCGCCGGCCAGTGACAACGCCGCACCCACGGCAACGGCCATCAGGGCGATCGGCAGGCGGATGTCCCACATCACCACGCGAACCTGTGCCGGCGCACTGTCCGGCGCAAACAGTGCACCGAGTACTTCATTGAAGCTGTAACGCGCCGGCCCCAGGGCCAGGTCAAGCAGCACACTGCACAACAGCAGCAAGAGCAGGCCACCGAGGATCAGGCGTTTGCGCAGCACCAGGGCCCGGTAGGTGTCGCGTTGGATCACGGCACTCATGGCTTGAGGCTCACGAAGTAACCCGGCTCATAGGGCACCGGCAGGAATCGCTCGTGCAATTGGCGAAACGAGTCTTCAGGGTCCAGGTCGGTAAACAGTGTCGGATGAAACCACTTGGCCAACTGCTGGATGGCCACGAACTGATAAGGGCTGTTGTAGAACTGGTGCCAGATGGCATGGAACGCCTGGTCATCCTGGGCCTTGATCCCGGCATAGGCCGGGCGCTGGGTATACCAGGCCAGTTTGCGCCGGGCTTGGGCCATGTCGGCACCGGGACCCACCCCGACCCAGTGGCCACCGGGGGCAAAGGCTTCCCAGTTGGCACTGGTGACCACCACCTGTTCCGGGTTGGCGACGATCACTTGCTCGGGATTCAGCTGGCCAAAGGTGGTGGGAATAACGTCTCTGGCGATGTTATTGCCCCCCGCCATATCGACGAACAGACCGAAGTTTTCATTGCCGAAACTCAGGCAGCAATCGTCGGTGTAGCCACCGATACGCTCGATGAACACGTTGGGGCGCGAAGGGTGTTGCGCGTTGATCACGTCGGTGACGCGGCGGATCTGCTGGTTGCGAAAGTCGATAAACGCTTCGGCACGCGCCTCTTTGCCGAACAACTGGCCGAACAGGCGCATGGTCGGTTCGGTGTTCTGCATCGGGTGGTTGCGAAAGTCGACGTACACCACTGGAATCCCCAGGGCATCGAGCTTCTCGATATAGCGGGCGTCCTCGGTCGCGTGCTGGGCCTCGATATTGAGGATGATCACGTCCGGGCGCTGGGAGATGGCCTGCTCGATATCGAAGGTGCCGTCTTCAAAGCCGCCAAAGGTGGGGATTTTGGCGATGGCGGGAAATTTACGCAGGTAAGCGCCATAGGTGTCCGGGTCGGACTGGATCAGGTCCTTGCGCCAGCCGACGATTCGCTCGATGGGGTTTTGCGTATCCAGCGCGGCAACCAGGTACAACTGGCGGCCTTCCCCCAGAATCACGCGCCGGACCGGCAGGTGCACCTTGACCTGGCGCCCGAGCAAATCGGTGACGGTGCTGCGTGGTGCCTGCGGCTCGGCGGCCGTCGACGGCAGCGCCCATCCCAGCAAACCCGCAAGCAGCAGCCCGGCGAAGGCGTGGCTGCGTCGAACAATGGTAACCATGGTTAAAGCCTTTGCAGTGGTCGGGCCGGGTGGCGGTGCAGCTAGTCGCGCCGGGCCGAAGGTTTCAGAAATCGACCGTGGTCGACAGTAGAAGGGTGCGTGGCGAGCCTTGAGAGAACGCACCATAGGAAGCGACCCCCGACCAATACTCGCGGTCGAACACGTTCTGTACCGTGGCGCGGAAGGTCGTCGGCCGCTGGGCGATGCGCGTGCTGTAGCGCACGCCCATGTCGAAGCGGGTCCAGGGGGCCAACTGCTGGGTGTTGGCCTGGTTCACATATTGGCTGCCGGTGTACAACGCCCCGCTGGTTAGCGTCAGCCCCTCGACCCAGGGCACGTCCCACTCGGCCCAGAGGTTGGCTTGCACCTTCGGCACCCCCACCGGGGTATTGCCCCGGTTGGCCGCAACCGCGCTTTTGGTCAGTTGCGCATCCAGCAGCGTCACCCCGCCGAGCAGGCGTGTGCCTTGGCCGGCCTCACCGGATACGTTCAGCTCCAGGCCCCGGTTGCGCTGTTCGCCTTGTACCGCAAAGGTGGTGCCTGACAGCTCGCCACTGGGTTTGGTGATCTGGAACAGCGCGAGTGTGGACATGACCGTGCCGTAGTCGAGCTTGACCCCCACCTCATGCTGGCGTGAGACGTAGGGGGCAAAGATCTGGCCCGCGTTCGAGGCCGTGGCGGGAGCGATATCGCCTTTGCTCAAGCCTTCCAGGTAGTTGTAGTAGAACGACACATGCTCCCAGGGCCGGACAACTGCGCCGAACAGCGGCGTGGTCCTGCCGTCGTCGTAAGCCGTGGTCACCGTACCCGCCGCGTCGTAGTTGTTGGAGCGGATGGTCTGTTTGCGCAGGCCGGCCGTCACCTGCAGGCGCTGCTCGAGCATCGACAAGGTGTCGGCAACCGCCACGCCGGACAATTCGGTCGCCGAGACTTTCGGCGTGGCCGGCGTGGCAATGTCGGCCTCGGGTCGTGAGACAGGGTGGTAAATGTTCGACAGGATCGGCGGGCCGGAAATAATGCCGCGCGACAACTCATCGCGATAGCGCGTGACCTGCAGCGTGGTGCTGTGGCTGATCGGCCCGGTGTCGAAACGCAGTCGGGCACCGCTGTCGACCGTGTAGCGCCGTACTTTAAATTTGTAATAGCCGGGGATCGACGAGGTGTCGCCGGCGGTGTTGATGATGGTCGGGGTCTGGTCGGAAAGGCGTGCCACGTTCGACTTCCCACCGCCGGCATGGGCAAACAGGGTCAGTGCGTCGCTCACGTCATACTCGCCACCCAGCAATGCCGACTTGTCGCGGGTCTTGGACCAGCCCCACGCCTGGCTGACGTTGGTACGCCCGTTGGCGGCGTGGGGAATCGGCACGCCGGGCGCGATCAGGAAGGGCCGTGACGCCGCGTCGAATTGCTCTTGCTGGTTGATCAGGTCCAGGCTGGTGCGCAGGCGATCGCCCTGGTAATCCAGGGCGATGGCACTGACCCCGACATCCCGCGATTGCTTGTCGATGACAGTGTCACCCTGCTGCACGCGGCCGTTGACGCGCATGCCGAATCGCCGGTCCTCGCCAAACCGCCGACTCAGGTCGATATGGGTGCCCAGTTGTCGGTCCTGGGCATAGCTGGCCGTGACGCGGGTCAGGTCCTCGTCCAGGGCGCGCTTGGGGACCACGTTGATCACGCCACCGACGGCGCTGTTGGGGGACATGCCGTAGAGGAGGGCGCCAGGGCCTTTGACCACTTCGATGCGTTCGGCGTAGTCGGTGAATACCCGGTAATTGGAGGCCACGCCGTACACACCGTCGAACGCCAGTTCCCCGAGGTTGCCTTCCCCCACCGGAAAGCCGCGGATAAAGAATGAGTCGACGATCCCCCCCGTCTGGCCGGTGGAGCGGACCGAAGAGTCGCGCTCCAGCAC
>Ga0209173_100740_pt1 | contig 11514 bp, 9 predicted proteins | sample SynthPrep_16_END_FD_187206 | JGI IMG/M metagenome (GOLD analysis project Ga0209173, IMG submission 187206) | Synthetic microbial communities from Ohio, USA - SynthPrep_16_END_DS12_MetaG (SPAdes) (version 2) | ecosystem: Engineered > Bioreactor > Aerobic > Activated sludge | place: USA: Ohio... | reverse complement strand
GTGGTGCATACGCAGCCAGGGCATCGGCGTCGGGCCATTGGGCGTTTTGCAGTAGGGACTTGAACACATACAGACGATTGCGACGGGTCAGGTGTTCTTCGCAGGCCACCAGCCGGGGATCGGCTGCGGGGTGCCACGCACGCTGACGAAAGCCCTTGGCCAGCAACGGCCGGCTTCGAAAAAGTCGATCACACCAGTGCCGTTGCGAACTTGGAGGATGACAAACAAGTGCGCCTGCATTACTACCCGGAAACCGAAGCCCTGCTCAAACAGCAGACCGGCGCGGTGAAGGTGGTGATCTTCGACCATACGATTCGCGTCGATGACCCCGGCCGGAAGCCCGTGGCCTGCGCAAGCCGGTGCCCGTTGCCGCCCAGGTGATCCTGGCCTGGCAGACCATTCCCTGTCGCCAATCCAGCCTCAGCCTGTTGCCGGCGTCGGTGATTTGCGTGGGCCGTATCGAGGCCGGTGACCGCCACAACATCATCCCCGCCGAAGTGCGCCTGAAAGGTTCGATTCACACCGTCAGCGATGAACAGCGTGAGGACGTGTTGCAACCCATTCGCCGGGCTTCCAGGTGGATGACCCGAGCCTGGCGGTGGGGATCCGGGCACTGAGTCGGATGACGTTGAGCTACATGATTGACGCTCCTCGGTTGTCGCCCTAGGGTCCGGAACGGTGAATTCAGACCGCGCTGCGGTTATATCCATAGCAATAAAGGATATTGGTATATACCAGATCACTCCCTTATAAATCGCTTCCATCAAAACACGTTGGACTGGAGTGGCAAGCGATGGTGTCGGTAAAGGTAATGCTCGAGTACTTCCATCCCTGGCCGAATTCGGCGGGTTTGTACCTGGCGCGGGAGCGCGGCTGGTATGAAGAGCTTGGCCTGGATGTGGAATTGGTGGTGCACGACCCCTACCGTGGCGACACCCTGCAGCACCTGCTGGCCGGTGCGGCGGATTTTGGCGTATTTCCCAGCAACCGCCTGCTGGTGCGCCGTGCCCTGGGCCAACCGTTGCAAGGCATCGCGGCGATCAACCATGCGGGCCTGGAGTCGATCCAGACCCTCACCGATTCCGGCATCCGTCGCCCGCGAGACCTGGTCGGCAAGCGCCTGGCCCTCAACCCGACACCACGTGGCCTGGCCATGGTGCGCCACTTGGTGAGCCGCGACGGAGGTGACTTCGACGCGGTGATCCTGGTGGACAGCGGTGTGCGCGAACTGCGCCCCGAGCAGCTCGCCGAAGGTATCGCCGACGCCAGTTTTGGCGGTTACTGGGCCTGGGAAGCGTTGATGCACAGTCCTATCGAAGCGGCGCGCCGCGTGGTGTTGCCGGTGGACGACATCGGCGCTCCGGCCTATCACAGCTACCTGCTCGGCACCCACGAACGCACCCTCGCCGACAAACCTGAAGTGGTGCGTGACTTCCTCGCGGCCACCGCCCGCGGTTACCTGGCCGTGGCGCAGGATCCGGCGATTGCCCTCGCCGCCTACGAACACACCACGCCGTATTTCCCGGCCGAATTGCTAAGTGCCTCGCTGCATAAAATCGCCCCGACCTGGCTGCATGAAGGCCGCTGGGGTGAGCAACGCCAGGCGCTGCTGGCACCCTACGCCGAATGGCTGCACGAGCATGCGGTGCTCGACGATCCGCAGGTGTGGCAAGGCGCAACCAGCAACGCTTATCTGCCCGAGGTGAGCGCATGAACCCCCAACGCACCGCTCACGGCCTGGGGCTGGAGCCGGTTGCCGCCGATTGGCCGGCCCTGCACGAAACCGACATCGCACACCTGCTGCGGGAGTACCCGCAACTGGGTCCGCTGCATAGCCTGCATTGGCATAGCCCACGGCCGTTTTCCGCCGCCGGATTGATCACCACCGGTAACGCGACGCTGTTCGTCAAACGACATCACCAACGGGTGCGCCAAGCCGCGTGGCTGCAAGAAGAACACCAACTGATCGCCCACCTGCATCGCCGGGGCGCGCCGGTGGCGGCGGTAGTGCCGAATCGACATGGCGCGACGGCCACGGTGCAAGGTGAGTGGACCTATGAAGTGCACCACGTTGCCAAGGGCCTGGACCTGTACCGCGATGCGCTGTCGTGGTCGCCGTTCCAGAATCTTCAGCATGCCTTCGCCGCCGGCCAGGCGTTGGCGCGTTTGCATCAGGCCGCCGAACACCACGACGCGCCCCGACGCCGGACCCATGTGCTTCTGGCCAACGCACGGCTGATCGAACAGTCTGCGCCCCTGGAAGCCATCGCCAACATCGCCAGCCCTTACCTGGCAGGCAAGGATTGGCGAGCCCAACTCAGCGAACTGTTGTTGCCGTGGCACAACGCGTTGCACCCGTTGCTACGTGAACAACCACCGTTGTGGACTCACAACGACTGGCACGCCTCCAACCTGTTATGGAATGCTGATGGCAGCGTTTCGAGCGTGCTGGATTTCGGCCTGGCCGACCGCACTTTCGCCCTCTTCGACCTGGCCACGGCCATCGAACGCAACGCCATACCCTGGCTGGAACTGGACACTGGCGGTGCGGCTCGCGCCGATCTCGACAGCGTCGATGCGCTGCTTGCCGGTTATCACCAGGTGCGCCCGCTGGGCGCGAAGGATCTACATACCCTCAGCGCCTTGCTGCCGTTGGTGCATGTAGATTTCGCGCTGTCCGAAGTGGCGTATTACCAGGATGTGGTGGGCTCCACGGCCAGTGCAGATGTGGCGTACTACAGGTATCTGCTGGGCCATTTGCGCTGGTTTGCCGGGCTGCAAGGGCAACGTCTGCTCGGCCATATCCGACGTAAAACCGTATGAGTATTCTGGTCGATAGCCAATGGCTGCAGGCGCATCTGGACGACCCTGGAGTAGTGGTGCTGGATGCCACCGTCGTGCTGCCCTCACCCGAGTTCGATGGCGATTACCGCGTCGATAGCGGTTACGACGGCTGGTTGCAGGCACATATCCCAGGCTCGCGGCATGCCGACCTCTTGACTGAACTGGCGGACACCCAGGCCAGCTTCAGCTTTGCCTTGCCGAGCCCCGAGGCACTGGTGAGCGCCTTGGCAAACCTTGGCGCAGGCGAAGAAAAAGCCGTGGTCATCTATGACCGTGCCGACGGCTTCTGGGCCGCACGGTTGTGGTGGATGCTGCGTGGAGCAGGTATCGACGCCAGGGTGCTGGATGGCGGTTTCAACGCCTGGCGTGAAGCCGGTCTGCCCGAACACAGCGGCTCTGCCAAGCCGATAACGCCTGTGTCCCCTTGGTCGATCAACCCACGCCCAGAGCTATGGATTGACCGCGGCGGCGTAGAAGCAATCGTCGCTGGCAACGCACGGGGACAACTGATCTGCGCCCTCGGCGCGGCCCTTTTTGAAGGTACCGCTGCCACCCGCTACGCCCGACGCGGGCATATCCCCGGCAGCCTTAACCTGCCGGCCCGCCTGCTGTTCGACGCCCACGGCCACTACCTGCCCAAGGATGCCCTGGCCCTGGCGATTGGCCCCACGCTGCTGCACAGCGAAGGCCCTTTGATCCTGTATTGCGGCGGCGGTATCTCCGCGGCTGCCAACGCGCTGGCCCTGACCCTGCTGGGTCGCCAGGACATCGCGATCTACGACGGCTCCTTGCAGGAATGGGCCGCCGACGCACGTTTACCAATGACTACCGGAGCAGCTCCGGCCTGACGCCACTTTCGGCGAATTCGGCTTTTTCATCACGAACTGGCAACCCGTCCGTTGCGCAGCGCTGGGCCCCTTTGCGCCCGATAAAAGCGTACGGCAATGGCCGGCAGACCTTTGGAGCGCTCTTTATATGGCTACACCTTACCGTCACACGCTGCTCGCCCTGAGCATCACCCTCGCCGCTGCGGCGGCCCATGCCCAGGATGCGACGCTGGACACCGTTACCGTCGTCGGCCAGGAAACCACCGACTATCAGGCAAAAAAAGCCGCCGTGGCCGGCTTCGATAACGCGCCGTTGCTGGACACCCCGGCGTCCGTCGCCGTGATCACCGAAGCGCGCCTGAAAGACCAGCAGGCACGCCTGCTCAGTGAGGTGTTGAAGAATGACGCCTCGGTGGGCGACAGCTATGCGCCGGTCGGCTACTACGAGAATTTCGTGATCCGTGGCTTCGCCCTCAACCCGGCCAGCAGCTACAAGATCAACGGTCGCACCATCACCGGCGAGCAGAACGTGGCGCTGGAAAACAAGCAACAAGTGGAAGTGCTCAAGGGCCTGGCCGGTTTGCAAAGTGGCGTCTCCGAGCCCGGTGGGCTGGTCAACTACGTGAGCAAGCGCCCGGAAAATGTGCGCTCGGTGACGGTGTCCACCAACGAACAGGGCGAGCGCTACCTGGCCACCGATGTCGGCGGCTGGCTCGGCACCGAACAGCAAGTGGGCGTACGCATCAACCTGGCCCACGAAGACATCCGCTCCTATGTCGAGCACGCCGACGGCAAGCGCGACTTCGCCTCGTTGGCGCTGGATTGGAACATCAGCCCCAACGCCCTGCTGCAACTCAACGCCGAGTACCAGGACCGCGAGCAGCGCTCGGTGCCGGGCTATCAATTGCTCGGCGGCACCGAGGTGCCGCATCACGTTTCGCCCAAGGACCTGCTGGCGTACCAGAGCTGGTCGAACCCGGTGGGGATCCGTTCCCTGAACCTCGACGGGTTGTTCGAATACCGCTTCAACGACGCCTGGAAGGCCAGCTTCAGCGCCTCCCGCAGCCGCGTGGTGATCGACGACTACAGCACCTTCGCCTGGGGTTGCTACGGTGCCGCCAGTTGCGCCAATACCGCTGTGCCCAACCACTTCAGCGCCGAGGGCGATTATGACATCTCCGACTACCGCAGCCCCGACGACACCCGCCGCAACGAAGAAGCACAGGCTGCACTCAATGGCCAGTTCGACACCGGTTTCCTCAAGCATGACCTGACCTTCGGCACCACCGCGTTCCGTCGCCTGGTGGACCGGCGCACGTCGGTCAACGCGTACATCGGCGAGGGCAATATCTACCAGCCGTCACCGGTACTGGAACCCTACGACGGCCCGCTTGGCCACACCTACCGGCGCCTCGACAGCCGCCAGTACGGCCTGTTCGCCAGCGACCGCATCAGCTTCAACGAGCAGTGGCAAACCATCCTCGGCGGGCGCCAGGTACGCCTCGATGAAGAGACTTACAACCAGGCCGGCGCCACCACTCGGCACACCCAGCGCAGCGTGTTCCTGCCCCAGGTGGCGCTGATCTATAAACCGCGCCCGGACACCTCGTTGTACGCCAGCTACAGCAAGGGCCTGTCCCTGGGTGGCGAGGCCGCGTGGTTCAGCAGCAACGCCGAGGAGGTGCTGCCGCCGACCACCTCGCGCCAGCTGGAGGTGGGGGTCAAGCGTGACTTCCAGCGCCTGAGCCTGACCGCGGCGCTGTTCCAGATCACCCAGGATTTGCAATACAACCGACCGAACGACGACGGCACCATCACCTTCGTGCAGCAAGGCAAGCAGAAAAATGTGGGCCTCGAATTGTCCGCCAACGGCCACCTGACTTCCGACCTGCAAGTGTCGGCCAGCGTTGCAGCGATCCGCGCCCGGGTCAGTGGCAGCGGCACCGACGACTACGACGGCCACCAGGCAATCAACGTGCCCAAGCTGCGCGCCAGCCTGCACGGCGACTACAGCATTCCCGGCGTCCCTGGCCTGGCCTTGCTCGGCGGGGTGCAATACAGCGCGAGCAAATACGCCAACCGCGAAGCTACGGTGAAGGTCGACGACTACGCGGTGTTCGATGTGGGCGGTCGCTACAGCACCAAGGTGGGCGATTACGCCACTGTGCTGCGCCTGACTGTCGACAACCTGTTCGACAAACGCTACTGGCGCGATGTGGGTGAATCCGCAGGCGACGGCTACCTGTTCCTGGGTGCGCCGCGCACGGCGCGATTGTCCGCCACCGTCAATTTTTAAGGCCGAGCGTTACCCTGGCCGACCAGCTCAAGCAACAGGCGTTGCACCTGGAAAATTGGTTTTTGAGAGAACCCTATGTCGCCACTCGAAATCGTCGCCGTACTCTTCAACATCGCCGGGGTCTGGCTCACCGCACAACGGGTGCGCTGGTGCTGGCCCGTCAGCGTGGTCGCGGTGTTGTTGTATGCCTGGATCTTCTTCGATGTGAAGCTGTATTCGGACATGCTCCTGCAACTGGTCTTTGCCGTGCTGCAAGGCTATGGATGGTGGCGCTGGAGCACCGGCCGCGTTAATGCCGGCAAGGTGCGGGTGGAACGCCTGCCGCTTCAGGAAGCGTGGCGGCACGTGCTCGCGGGCGTGATCGGAGCCGTGGCCCTGGGTGCGGTGATGCACCACTTCACCGACGCCGCCCTGCCCTGGCTGGATTCGCTGCTCACGGCCTTCAGCCTGGTCGCCAGCCTATGGGCGGCGCGCAAGTACGTGGTCAGTTGGTGGCTGTGGATCGTGCTGGACGCGGCCTATGTGGGCTTGTTCCTGTACAAGGACCTGCAACTGACCGCTGCGCTGTATGCCGGTTTTGTGCTGCTGGCCGCCTACGGTTTGCGTGCCTGGCAACGTGACCTGCAGCAGCAGGAGCATATAACCAAAGTGTCGGCTAACAGCGTTTAATATCATTAAACACAAAGCATTTATCACGTTTAAATATAAACAAACGCCCGGCTGTTCTTAGGCAGCAGACCTGCCCCCGCGTGTCCCCCAACCTTTTTTCCCGCAGGAAGCACCATGTCCGATCCCACCCCGCTGTTATTCGGCCTTTATGAACAAGCCAGTGTCGGCTGCGGCGGCGCGCCCAGCCTGTGGACCCACCCGGCGGATGAACGGCTGAACATCAACACCCTCAAATACTGGTCGAACCTGGCCCGCACGGCGGATGAAGCTAACCTGGACCTGATGTTCTTCGGCGATGTGCTGGGCTTTTACGACGTATTTGGCGGCTCTGAAGCGATGGCATTGAAATGGGCCGTCGAAGCCCCCGCCAACGACCCGCTGACGATCATTCCGGCGCTGGTGGCCCTCACCGACAAACTCGCGTTTGGCGTCACCGTCACCACCAGCTACGAGCACCCGTTCACCCACGCCCGACGCTTCAGTACGCTTGATCATTTGTCCGATGGGCGCATCGGCTGGAACATCGTCACCTCGTATCTGTCCAGCGCCGCGCGCAATTTCGGCCTGGAGCAGATGATCAAGCACGATGACCGCTATGAGCGCGCCGAAGAATTCCTGGAGGTGGTCTACAAGCTCTGGGAAGGCAGCTGGGCGGATGACGCCGTGGTTGCCGACAAACGTTCGCAGACCTACGCCAATGGCGCGCGGGTGCGCCCGATCCAGCACGCGGGTGAACATTACCGCGTCGCCGGCCCGCACCTCAGCTCGCCGTCGCCACAGCGCACGCCGTTGCTGATCCAGGCCGGCTGGTCGGCACGGGGCCGGGAGTTCGCGGCCAAGCACGCGGAACTGGTGTTTATCGCCAAGTCCAACCCGCTGGATATCCGCGAGGGCCTTGAAGATATCTGGCGCCAGGCCGAAGCCCGTGGCCGTCAGGCCGCCGATGTGAAGTCGCTGACCGTGCTGCGCATCGTCACCGCTCCCACCGCCATCGAGGCACAGAAAAAATACGACACCCTGCAAAGCAACTATCACCTGCAAGCACAGTTGGTGAGCTATGCCGGCGACACCGGCATCGACATCAACCGCTACGCCGACAACGAAGCGCTGTCGACCCACACCGAAGGCATGACCTCCTACGTGATGCGACCCGATGGCAGCGGCAAACCGTTGACCGCAGGCGAGGTGCGCCAACGCTTTGCCAATGTCACCCGTGGCAGCGACCTGATCCTGGTGGGCACCCCGGAGCAGATCGCAGAAAAGATCGAGGAGCACGCACGCATCTCCGGCACCAGCGGCTACATGCTCAACCCGCTGATCAGCCCAGGTTCGTTGAATGACTTCGTCGAACTGGTGATCCCGGCCCTGCAAAAACGCGGGCTGTACCGCACCAACGCGCAAAGCGGCACACTGCGCTCGCGCCTCAGCGTCGATGGCAGCGATCGCCTGCCAAGCTCGGCCCATGGCGCTTCGTTCCGCTTTGCCTGAAGCCTGCGTGGGACCAGGTGACCTGCGCCAACAGGAACGGTAGAGTCACCCCCACGCCATGCCTGCACACGGAACCCCAGGATGCCTTTCGACCCTATTTCCCCGCACTACCAGCGTATCCGCGAACAGATCGCCAACGACATCGCCGCAGGCAGGCCCCAGGCCGACGAGAAATTCCCCTCCGAGCGGGACATGATCGAACGCTTCGGCTGCACCCGCGTCACCTTGCGCCAGGCCCTGCAGCAACTGGAAGCAGAGGGCCTGGTGTATCGGGAAAATCGCCGGGGCTGGTTTGTCAGCCCGCAGCGCATCCGCTACGACCCGACGCGCATCAGCGGTTTTATGGATTACGTCAGTGCCCAGGGTCGCACACCGCGCACCGAGTGCCTGCACGCCGAACTGCGCCCGGCTGGCCCGTGGCTGGCCAAGCGCATGGGTTTGGCTTCGGTGGATGAACCGGTGTTTTTCCTGCAACGCCGCCGCTGGATCGATCGTCGCCCGGTGCTGCTGGAATTCAACGCGCTGCTGGCCAGCTGGTGCCCAGGCCTGCTGGAAGCCGACCTCAATACCTCGCTGACCCAACTGCTGCGCGAGCGGTTTGCACGGGTGCAATCCCGTTGCGAGCTGGAGATGCACATCGGCACGGTGAATGAAGAACAGGCCGAGCTGCTACAACTGTCGCCGGGTTCCACCAGTGTGTACCTGGAGCGTTTGAATTTCGGTGAGGACAACCGGCCGGTGGAATTCGACCAGGAATTCTGGCGCCCGGATGCGTTGTCGATTGTGATGGAGACTCGGTACCCGGGAACTCACTGAGACGTCAACACGTCGCTGACAAGTCCAGTGCAGTTGATATTTATCACTTCTTGTCGAAGCATCCTGCTGAGTAGCCCAGCGGTCGCGCATAAACGTCAGTCCGGCTGTGAAAAGCTGTCCTGAATCCACTAAGCCGCAGAGAAGAACGCCACTTTAGCGGTAAGACGATCCGCTAAATCTGATAGCTCGATGCTGGCTGCTGCCACTTGGCGCGCGCCATTGGCCGACTCAACCGTCGAGCCATGAATGCGGTTGATGTTTTCAGCGACCTCGTCGGTCACGCTACTCTGCTGCACGGAGGCACTCGCGATCTGGGCGTTCATATGACTGATAGCGGCCACCTGCTCACTGATCCTCGCCAACGCCTCCTGCGCACTGCGCGTTTGAGTGACCGTTTGGCTCGCCAGCCCACAACTATCGCGCATGGTTTGAGATGCTGTTTCGGTACCCGATTGCAACGTACTGATCATCTCTCGAATTTCTTCGGTCGACTGCTGTGTCCGGTTGGCCAAGGAACGTACTTCGTCCGCTACCACCGCAAATCCACGTCCGTGCTCGCCAGCTCTAGCAGCCTCGATAGCTGCGTTCAAAGCAAGCAAATTGGTTTGCGAGGCGATGGAGTTGATTACGTCGATCACTGACGCAATATTTTCACTATGTTTGGAGACCTGGTTCACGGTAGCAGTCGTTTGCTCGAGGGTTAATGCCAGCTGTTCGATAGCAACCGTGGTGCTTGCAACCAATTTGTTCCCACTTCCCACGTCAGTATCAGCCAACCGGGAGGCATCAGCTGCCTGCGCGGCATACCCGGATACTTCATTAACCGTCGCCGCCATTTGCATGATGGCTGCGGCTACCTGCTCGGCTTCGCGGGTTTGCAAGCTGGTCTGCTCATTATTAGCCGATGATGCGGCAGACAACTGGGTGGCCGAGTAATTGACTTCTTGGGCCGCCTTGCGTACTTGACGAATGGTCTCTGCGAGATGGCCCAGCGTGTCTTTCAGGACGCCCATGACACTGCCGGGATACTCTGTGGAAATCGTTTGATTCAGATCACCAGCTGCCAGTCGCTCGATGGCCAATGCAACGTCTGTGGGCTCAGCACCCAGCGTGGATTTAACAAAGCGAATAAGTACGGCCGACAACGTGATGCTCAGCAGCAGGGCAATACCTGTCGCGATAAGCATCAGCGTACTGAACTGGCTGGCGGTGGCCTGCACTGCACCCAACTTCGCCTTGATTGATACTTCCTCGTAGTCGATCAATGCATTGACGCGCTTGAGCCACTCACTGTAATCCAAAGACGTTTGACGCATCAGCAGCGCCTGAGCCCCTGGTATGTCACCCGCCTGGCGCAGGGAGATTACCGCCCTGGTGGAGTTAAGGGTTTGTTGTTCGATGTCCTTGATAGCGCTCAGTAATCGAACCTCCTCGCCAGTTACGCTTGCGCCCTTGAACAACTGATCCATTGGAGCTGCCGAGTCAGAGTAGGCCTTTTCCAAGGCTGAGACTTCCGATAAGTGTTTTGCCAAATCCAAATCAGTCGTTACCAGCACGGCATCCCGAATAGCGATGGCACGGTTATGGACACTGCCTCGGAAATTGATTGCGTAGCGCTGCACCTTTGCGGCATTTTCGCTTACGTCGCCCAAGGTGGAGTCAATGAACGCAACGCGGTGAATGCCGATGGTGGTTATCAATATGAGCAGCGCCAGGATGGCCGCGAAACTAAGCCCTATGCGTGTGGCCAACGAAAGCGTTTTCTTCATGGAAATCTCGGAAACATGACCTGTACAGGCCTGTGTTGATTTGGAAGACGCGAACGGTGCTACCGGCCCATCACGCTTAATGCCTCTACGATACGTAGACGCAGAATGGTCATCTAGTTAGTAATACGCACGGCCATGATAGCTCATGGCTATCATGGCCGTGCGCATGCTTCACAGTGGGCCTCGCGAGTTAGGCAGCAGGTACCAAGGCAGAGAGCGTATGGGTAACCGTGCGGTAGACACGTATTGACGAAATCATCTTAGGCCGGGCATTTACGAGCTTTTGGTGTCCGGGAGAGAGCCTTTAGCCCAGTGGTCAGATGCTTCGGCAGAGCCTCGCGGGCCGCATCTGCGAACCGAGTAGTCCTGTTCGCTCCTTGCCGTTGTCTTTTGGAATGCGCTTTCCCGTAGAGGTGGCGGGAAATACGACACTGAACACAACCGGTTCCAGATGCGGTAGAGGTTATGATCGCGTTGCCGATCAAAGTCCGTGTGCTCTACCGCATTACGCACAGAGCGACGTAAACCGATTCAGTGTGCGTCCGAACTCAAGACTCTCATTCAGGACTTAAAAACACTGGATGGTGCTGGATTTAAGGGGTTCCCGCCGGAACGAAAAAAGGACCCGAAGGTCCTTATTTCAATCGCTTGCAGAATTCAGTGGAACTCTGCAGCGCAATATTTGGAGCGGGAAACGAGACTCGAACTCGCGACCCCGACCTTGGCAAGGTCGTGCTCTACCAACTGAGCTATTCCCGCTTGGTGATGCGCATTCTATAGAATCCTCAGCACCCGTCAACCCCTT
>Ga0209173_100739_pt1 | contig 11548 bp, 10 predicted proteins | sample SynthPrep_16_END_FD_187206 | JGI IMG/M metagenome (GOLD analysis project Ga0209173, IMG submission 187206) | Synthetic microbial communities from Ohio, USA - SynthPrep_16_END_DS12_MetaG (SPAdes) (version 2) | ecosystem: Engineered > Bioreactor > Aerobic > Activated sludge | place: USA: Ohio... | reverse complement strand
AGGTCGGCGCCCGCTTCTGGATTGCGCGGATCATGGTGACCTGGGGCCTGATCTCGGCGGCCATGGCCTTTGTGCAGGGCGAGACCTCGTTCTACGTGCTGCGCCTGTTGCTGGGGATTGCCGAGGCCGGTCTGTTTCCAGGCGTGATGCTGTACCTGACCTACTGGTTCAACCGCGAACAACGGGCGCGCGCTACCGGTTATTTCCTGCTCGGCGTGTGCTTCGCCAACATCATCGGCGGCCCGGTGGGCGCCGCCTTGATGCGCATGGACGGTGTGCTCGGCTGGCACGGCTGGCAGTGGATGTTCCTGCTGGAAGGCTTGCCGGCCGTGGCGTTCGCCTGGGTGGTGTGGCGCAAACTGCCGGACCGTCCGAGCAAGGCGCCCTGGCTGTCGGCCGAGGAAGCACGCGGGATCGAACAACGCATCGCGCTGGAAACCGAAGAGGGCGCAGGCGAGGGTGGGCACTCGTTGAAAAACTGGCTGACCCCACAAATCCTGCTGGCGATCTTTGTGTACTTTTGCCATCAGATCACTATCTACACGGTGATCTTTTTCCTGCCGAGCATCATCAGCAAATACGGCGAGTTGAGCACCATGAGCGTTGGCCTGCTGACCTCCTTGCCCTGGATCGCGGCGGCACTCGGCGCGGTACTGATCCCGCGTTTCGCCACGACGCCGGGGCGTTGCCGTCGACTGTTGGTCACCGGGCTGCTGACCATGGCGCTGGGGTTGGGCATTGCGTCGGTGTCGGGGCCGGTGTTCAGCCTGCTGGGCTTTTGCCTGTCGGCGGTGATGTTCTTTGTGGTGCAGTCGATCATCTTTCTGTACCCGGCCTCGCGTCTCAAGGGCGTGGCACTGGCGGGCGGGCTGGGGTTCGTCAACGCCTGCGGGCTGTTGGGCGGGTTTGTCGGGCCGTCGGTGATGGGCGCGATCGAGATGAGCACCGGCAATGCGATGAACGGCTTGAAAGTGATTGCGCTGGTATTGGTGGTGGCCGCGTTGGCGGCATTGCGTCTGCGCCAGGGCCAGGAGGCGGCTCAGACCAGCAGCGAAGTCGGAAACCCGGAAGCCAGCACCAGATAAGCCACGACCGCCGCCAGGCATAACCCGACAAAGGCGCGCAGCAGTGTCCTGGCGGTGGGATGAGCGATGAACTTGATGGCCCAGAGCAAAACGCCGCCGAGCAGGATGCTTAAGGCAAGAATGACCAGCACGGCGGTGTTCCTGTGACCATTGAGAGCTGATTTATAGTCGCAAAGCGTCTGGATGAACAGTGCGCGCATAGACGCAGCCCCCCGCGCTTTCTAAACTGCGGCTTGGCTTGGGGAAAGGGGCTGGCGCCGATGAATCGCAATGAATTACGCAAGGCCGACATCAACCTGATGGTGGTGTTCGAAGCGTTGATGCTTGAGCGCAATGTGACGCGAGTGGCGGAGAAGCTGTTTCTCGGCCAGCCGACCATCAGTTCGGCCCTCAACCGCTTGCGCACGCTGTTCAACGACCCGCTGTTCATTCGCGTCGGCCACCGCATGGAGCCCACCGCGCGGGCCGAGGAAATCATCCAGCACCTGTCGCCGGCCCTGGATTCGTTGTCATCGGCCTTGAGCCTGACCCACGACTTCGACCCGTCCGTCAGCACCATGACGTTCCGCATCGGCCTGTCCGATGATGTCGAGTTCGGCCTGCTGCCACCGCTGCTGCGCGCCTTGCGCCAGGAAGCGCCGCAAGTGGTGTTCGTGGTGCAGCATGTGGACTACTGGCGCATTCCCGATTTGTTGGCCTCCGGCGATATCACCGTCGGCATCACCCAGACCCGTGGCCTGCCGGCCAATGCCAAGCGCAAGCTGCTGCGCCATATCCGCCCACGCTTGCTGCGCGCCGATGCGTCGGACACACCGCTGACCCTCGATGAATATTGCTCACGGCCCCATGTGCTGGTGTCTCACACCGCCAACGTGTCGGGGTTTGCCGATGAGTGGCTGGCGGAAATCGGCCGAAAACGCCACGTGGTGCTGTCGGTGCCGCAATACAGCGCGCTGCCGGCCTTGCTGGCCGGTACGGACCTGATCGCCAGCCTGCCGGACTACACCGCCGAGGCCATGGCGGTGTCGGGCCACCTGTTCTGCGAGCCGTTTCCGTTCGAGACGCCGACCCTGGATTTGTCCATGGTCTGGCTCAGCCATGTGGACACCGACCCGGCCGAGCGCTGGGTGCGTTCGCGGCTCGAGGCGTTTATGAGTGATCGAGGATTGGCGACCCAGGCCTGACTCACGTGATATATCTACAAATCTTCCTACAACAAATTCGGAGCCCTCCATGCCACATCTGCACTTGGAATACACCGCCAACCTGACGAACCTGGCCGTTGAGAAAACACTGCTAAGGCTCAACAACGTGCTGATGGCGTCCGGGCAGTTTGGTTCCGAGTTCGATATCAAAAGCCGAGCGCTCAAGGTCGAGAGTTTCCAGGTCGGCACCTCTCTCGACCCGCGTGGCTTTATGGCGGTGAGGCTGTCACTACTCAGTGGGCGGTCGCCACAGGTCAAAAAACAGTTGTCGGAGAGCCTGCTGGCAGCACTGCAGGATCTGGGCGACTGGCCGGCGGATATCCAGGTTCAGCTGAGCGTCCAAGTGATAGATATGGATCGCGAGTCCTACAGCAAAGTCGCCATTGGCTGACACACCATCAACTGTGGCGAGGGAGCTTGCTCCCGCTGGGCTGCGCAGCGGCCCCAACATCTTGGGAGCGCTTCGCACTGGAGCGCCAGCCCGGTCCAACGGTAGCAAGCGGCTCGCCACAGACGTTAGAGTAACCCCTGATCCGCGCACACCTTCACCACCTGCTCACGAAACCAGGTATTGGCACTGTCCTGTTCACTGGTTTCATTCCACTGCATCTCCAGCGTGAACCCCGGCAAGCCGTTGGGCACTTCGCAATGGCCGAACACCGTCGCGGGCGCCAGCAGTTTTTGCACGCGGCGCGGCAGGGTGACGATGAAGTCGGTGCCGGTGATCATCTTCAGCGCCGCGCCGTAGCTGTTGGCGCGGGCGATCACTTGGCGCTTGTGCGCCTGGCGCGCCAGCCAGCCGTCGATCATGTTGGTGTCGGAGGTCCACGGCGTGGGGAATACATGGCGCCGCTCGACGAAGGATTGCAGGCTGAAGGCCGCTTCCCGCGGTGCCGAGCGCTTATCGAAGACGCACACCAGATCGTCCTCCAGCAACATCTGGGTGCGGAAGTCTTTATGGGCACGGTGGAAGTTGGGGCCGAAGCAGATCACCAAGTCCAGGCGGCCCTCACGCAGGTCATCGGCGGGGATGTCGGTTTCCAGTTTCTGCACATTGACGATCACCGGCAGGTCGGCGTGATCGAAGTGTTTCAACAGGCGCGGCAGGATCAACTGTTCGAAGTATTCCGGCGCGCAGACATTGAACGTCACGGCTTTCTGGGTCGGGTCGAAGGCCTGGCCACCGGCGTGGCACAGGTTGATGCTTTCGAGGATCTTCTGCACATGGCCGTACATGGTGGTGGCCTTGTACGTCGGCCGCATGCCCGCCCGGGTGTTGATAAACAGTTCGTCTTCAAAACTGGTGCGCAGCTTCTTCAAGCTGTAGCTCACGGTGGACTGGCTGACAAACAGCGTTTCGGACACCTCGGTAACGCTGCTCTGATCGTAGACGGCGATAAACACCATCAAGTCCTGCATATCGAGTTTTCTGAGCAAGTTACTGTTTAACATCGGTTTCGTCCGTAAACCCGTTGTACCGAACTCAGTACAAGACAGCGCAAAAGCTTAACGGAACGGACGTGCCAATAGAAAGCGCTGTAGGGCATTTCTATGTTTGCTGTGGGACAAATACTGTTTGCAACACGACCTCAGCGGATATGGTGCGCGTAATGCTTGGGGTTAAAACGCACGACGATCAGCAGCATCACCACGATCACTGCCGTCAGCGACCACCAGGCCCATTCGAAGCTGCCCAGCTGGTCGCGGATCATCCCGGCGATCAGCGGCGACAGCCCGGCAATCAGGTAGCCGATACCTTGCACAAACGCGGTGAGGCCACCGGCGCGGCGCGGGTTGTCGAGGTGGTCGAGGGACAGGATCAGGCTCATCGGGAACAGGCCGCCGATGCCCAGGCCCAGCAGGCAAGGCCACAGCAGGCTCAGGTGTTGCGGGCTGAGGATCAAGCCGCAGAAGCCGAGGATGATCAGCACCAGCAGCACGGCCACCACCCCGCGTTTATCCTGGCGGCGGTTGGCGATGGCGGGCGTGACCAAGCCGGACACCACTTCCATGGCCGTCAAAAAGCCCAGCAGCAACCCGGCGTTCTGTTCGCTCCAGCCTTGCTCCACGTAGTACGGCGCGAGCCAGGCGAGTACGCAGGTGTAGGATGCGGTGCCCAGGCCAAAGAAGACTGCCAGCAACCAGGCGCGGCCATTGCCGAAAAACGATTCTTGAGGGCCGGCGCCGGCTTGGGGCAGCGGCGGCAGCGCTGAGCGCTGCGCATACCAGAACACCAGGGCCAGCACGGCGAGCACGGCCCAGATCGCCAGGCCAATGCGCCAACTGCCGGTCTGCACTTGCACGAAGGGCGCAAACGACGCCGCCAGCGCCGCACCGCCCATGATCGCGGTGACGTACAGGCCCATGAACAGCGAGACGTTATCGCTGAACCGCGATTTGATCAGCGCCGGCATCAACGCCTGGATCATCGCAATCCCCACCCCGGCGGCGATGGCACTGACGATCAACTCCAGCGCCGAGTCGAGGAACAACCGCGACAGCGTGGCCACGCCAATCACCAGCAGCGACACCACGATGCTGCGGTGCTCGCCAAAGCGCTTGGCCAGGCCCATGCCAAAGAACATCGCCAAGCCCATGGCCATCACCGGCAACATCGTCAGCAAGGCGGCGCTGCTGAAACTCAACGGCACATCGGTGCGAATCGACGACAACAGCGGGCCCACGGCGGCCATCGACGGGCGCAGGTTGAGGGCGACCAGCACGACGCTGATCATCAGCCACAGGGCGGTGGTGGGTTTGGTGTGAACGGTTTCCATGGGACGGCCTTGAGTGAACAAGGGGGCATCAGGCCATGGGCGGGGGAGTGGGGCAAATGAGAAAGTCGCTAGGTCTATCTAAAAATTGCGCTGATCAACATGTGGGAGAGGGCGAGCCCCCGATAGCAGTGGTTCAGTCAGAACATTGTTGACTGACACACCGCCATCGGGGGCAAGCCCCCTCCCACATTTGACCTGCGCCGTCAGTTGGATCTGATCACATGCTTGATCTCCTGAAACGCCGCCAACCCCCACGGCCCTAGCTCGCGGCCGATGCTGCTCTGCTTGTAACCGCCCCACGCCGCTTGCGCAAAGATCACTTGCGGCGCGTTGATCCACACCAGCCCGGCCTGCAAGGCATTCGCCACGCGCTCGGCGGTTTCGTTGTCACGGCTGACCACGCTCGCCACCAAGCCGAAATCGCTGTTGTTGGCCAGTGCGATGGCCTCGTCCTCAGTCGCGAACCGTCGTACACACAGGACCGGGCCGAAGATTTCTTCGTTCCACAATGCGCTGTCCAGCGGCACATCGGTAAACACGGTGGGGCGAATGAAAAAGCCCTTCGGCAGATCCGCCGGGCGCTCACCGCCGCAGAGCAAACGGGCGCCGTCTTCGATGCCGCGCTGGATATGCCCCAGCACCCGCTGATACTGCACGCGGTTGATCAGCGCGCCCATTTCTACTTCATCGGCAAAGGGGTCGGCCACGCGAATGCTTTCAGCGCGTGCCTGCACACGCTGCAGGAATTCATCCGCCAGGCTGTCAGCCACCAGCACGCGACTGGTGGCTGAACACATCTGCCCAGCGTTGAAAAATCCACCGCCACAGGCCAGTTCCACCGCCAGGTCCAGGTCGGCATCCGCCAGTACCAACAATGAAGATTTGCCGCCCAATTCCAGGCTCACGCCCTTGATGGTTTCGGCCGCGCGTTGCATCACCTGCACACCGACGGCGTTACTGCCGGTAAAGGAGATCTTCGCCACTCGACGGTCTGCCGCCAACGGCGCGCCGACGTCCAGGCCGGTGCCACACACCAGGTTGAACACACCGGCCGGTACGCCTGCCTCGGCGATAATCCGCGCCAACTGCAACTCCGCCAACGGTGTGACTTCCGATGGCTTGAGCACCACGCAGCAACCGGCCGCCAGGGCCGGCGCGAGTTTCCAGGCGGTGGTCACCATCGGGAAATTCCACGGCACGATCAGCCCCACCACGCCGCACGGTTCGCGACGCAGGCGTGCGCTGAAGTCAGCGCTGGGCAGCGCCACCGGGCGGTCCTGGCCGGCGTCCAGGTCGTCGGCCACCGTGGCGTAATACTCGAAGGTGGCGATCACGTCGTCCACGTCGATCGCGGCTTCAAATAGCGGCTTGCCGTTGTTGCTCGACTGCAGGTGCATCAACTGTTCGCGCTGCTCGCCCACGCCCTGGGCGATCCTGCGCAGCAGGGCGGCGCGATCGCGGCCGGTGCTTTTCGACCAGTCGGCGAGGGCTGCGCTGGCGGCGTCGACCGCCAGGCTCACGGTGCCCGCATTGCCGACGCTGACCTGGGCCAGGATGGCCTCGGTGGCCGGGTTGATCACCTCCAGCACGGCCTCTCCGGCACGCCACTCACCGTTGATATACACACCGTTCACGACCGGGCTCATTGCGCCACCTCCCGCATCCACTGGCCTTGGTCGATTTCAATCAGTGTCGGTCCCTGGCGATCAGCGGCGTTGCGCAATGCCGTGCGCAGCTGCTCGATGCCCTGGATGCTTTCGGCCGCGCAGCCCAGTGCCTTGGCCACACCGATAAAGTCCGGCGTGTAGATGTCCACGCCGACCGGCTCGATGGCACGGTTGAGCATGTATTTCTTGATCTCTTCATAGCCGTGGTTATTCCACAGCAGCACGATGATCGGCGTGCGTGCTTCCACGGCGCTGGCCAGTTCCGGCAGGGTGAATTGCAGGCCGCCGTCGCCGATCAGGCACACCACCGGTTGCCCATCGCCACGCCCCAGCCAGGCGCCGATGGCGGCGGGCAGGGCGTAGCCCAAGGTGCCGTAGCCGGTGGACGAGTTGAACCAGCGGCGCGGGTGGTCGAGGTTCAGGGTCAGGTTGCCGCTGTACACCGGTTGGGTCGAGTCTCCGACCAGCACGGCGTTGGGCAGTGTGTCCAACACAGTGTCGAGGAACAGGGTTTGCGCACGGGTGGCGGCGTCCCAGGTAGGGTTCAGTTCGGCCCACAAGCGTGCGACACGTTCAGCGCCCCAGGCACTGTTGCGTGGCGGCAATGGTTGGCTGCTCAGCGCATGCACCAACGCCTCGGCGGCGATCTGTGCGTCGGCCACCAGCGCCACCTGTGGCGGGTAGTTGCGCACAGTCTGGTCCGGGTCGATGTCGATGCGCAGCAAGGCTCCGGGAATCTCGAAACCGCCGGCGAAGGTGACGTCGTAGTCGGTCTCCGCCAGCTCGGTGCCGATGGCCAACACCACGTCTGCTTCGGCCACCAATGCACGGGTGGCGACCAGGGTCTGGGTCGAGCCGATCAGCAGCGGGTGGCGTGCGGGCAGCAGGCCTTTGGCGTTGATGGTCAGGGCCACCGGCGCGCCGAGCGCCTCGGCCAATTGCGTCAGTGCCGGGGCCGCGTCGATGGCGCCGCCACCCGCCAGAATCAAGGGCCGCTTGGCCGCCGCGAGCAACTGGCTCATCTGCTTGACCGCCGACGGCGCCGCACCGGCACGGGCCACGCTGACGGGCTCACTGCCGAGCAGTGCGTCGGCATTTTCCACCAACACATCCAACGGGATTTCGATATGCACCGGTCGTGGTCGCCCGGCCTGGAATAACGCAAAGGCCCGCGCCAACACGCCGGGTAATTCCGCCGCCGACATCAAGGTGTGGGAGAACGCCGCCACGCCGGCCATCATCGCGCCCTGGTTCGGCAGCTCGTGCAACTTACCGCGCCCGCCGCCTAATTGGCTGCGTGACTGCACGCTGGAAATCACCAGCATCGGGATCGAGTCGGCATAGGCCTGGCCCATGGCGGTGGTGATATTGGTCATGCCGGGGCCGGTGATGATGAAGCACACGCCGGGCTTGCCACGGGTGCGCGCATAACCGTCGGCCATGAAACCTGCGCCCTGTTCGTGGCGCGGGGTGACGTGACGGATGCTGGAACGGGCCAGGCCGCGGTACAACTCCACGGTGTGCACGCCAGGGATGCCAAACACCTGGTCCACGCCGTAGCCTTCCAGGAGGTTGACCAATACTTCGCCGCAGGTCGCCATAGAGGTCGCTCTTGTTATGGATTCGAGGCGCTATTGGAGCGGCTGGCCGGTAGCGACAACAATCGATAAAAAGTCATACTAGCCATGTCCTCACGTCATGGCTCCGCCCGTTATGAAACGCCTCCCGCCACTGCCTGCGCTGCACACCTTCTGGGTCACGGCCCAGTGCTGCAACTTCACCCGCGCCGCCGAGCAATTGCACATCACCCAAGGCGCGGTGAGCCGGCAGATTGCCGGGTTGGAAAGCCATTTGGGCTACGCGCTGTTCCAACGCCAGGCGCGCGGCTTGAGCCTGACCGAAGAGGGCCGCGAATGGTCACTGCGCGCCCACCAGGTGTTCGGCCTGATCAGTGAGGCGGTCGAGCAGATCGGCAATCGCCGCCAGACCCTGCAACTCAAGGCCTCCACCTGTGTGATGCGCTGGCTGCTGCCGCGCCTGATGCAATGGCAGCGGGAGCGCCCCGACGTGCCGGTGGAACTCACCACCACCGTGGCCTACACCGTGGACTTTCGCCGTGAGCAATTCGACGCGGCGGTGATCTATGCGCCCATCGCCGAGCAGTCGGCCGAGGCCCGGCACCTGTTCGATGAGCAACTCACCCCGGTCTGCGCGCCGGCGTTGCTCGGTGGCTTGCACACACCGGCCGACCTGCAGCAACAGGTACTGCTGCACCCCACGCGCGATGAGCGGGATTGGGCGTTGTGGCTGAAGGCGGCGAATACGCGGCTGAACAATTTGAGCCAGGGGCATCATTTTGAAACGCTGGATCTGGCGATGACGGTGGCGTCCCAAGGTTCGGGCGTGGCGATTGGCGACAGTGCGTTGATTGGCGAGGATTTGAAAGCGGGGCGGTTGGCGACGCCGTTTGAACTGAGGGTACCGACGGGGATGGGGTATTACCTGGTGTATCCACCGGACACCAAACCATCGGCGGGGCTCGAAGCCTTAATGGTTTGGTTAGTGAGCCAAGCACAACAACCGTAGCGCTGAAGATCAACTGTGTTGTGTCAGTAGCCGACGGTGAAGCGTTCGGTGCGAGTGCTTGGGCGATTCAACGTTTCCAGCGACTTGAAAATCCCAATGTGGGAGGGGGCTTGCCCCCGATAGCGGTGGTTCAGTCAACGATATTCCAACTGACCCACCGCCATCGGGAGCAAGCCCCCTCCCACAGTTTTAACTGTGTTGTGTCAGTAGCCGACGGTGAAGCGTTCTGTGCGAGTGCTTGTGCGATTCAACGTTTCCAGCAACTTGAAGATCCCAATGTGGGAGGGGGCTTGCCCCCGATGGAGGTGGTTCAGTCAACGATATTCCAACTGACCCACCGCTATCGGGAGCAAGCCCCCTCCCACAGTTTTAACTGTGTTGTGTCAGTAGCCGACGGTGAAGCGTTCGGTGCGAGTGCTTGTGCGATTCAACGTTTCCAGCAACTTGAAGATCCCAATGTGGGAGTGGGCTTGCTCCCGATGGCGGTGGTTCAGTCAACGATATTTCAACTGACCCACCGCTATCGGGAGCAAGCCCCCTCCCACCGTTTTAACTGTGTTGTGTCAGTAGCCGACGGTGAAGCGTTGGCGGGAGTGCTTGGGCGATTCCACTTCGTCGATCAGGGCAATGGCATAGTCGGCAAAGCTGATCCAACTGCGGCCTTCACTGCTGACCAGCAGATCATCCTGACCTACACGGAATGTGCCGGTGCGTTCGGTTTCAACGAACTCCGCCGACGGCGACAGGAAGGTCCAATCCAGCTCTTTTTCCTGACGCAGTGCTTCGAGAAATGCTGCGCCGGCACTGGCTTCGGCCTTGTACTCTGCCGGGAAACCCTCGCTGTCGATCACTCGCCCGCCACCCGGCAGCAGCAGTGAACCGGCACCGCCCACTACCAGCAGACGTTTCACCCCGGCTTTTTTCACCGGCGCGATCACGGCGCTGGCGGGTAGGGTGGCGAAGTGCGCTGCGCTGATCACCACGTCGCTGCCGGTGATGGCCTGTTGCAGCGCATCTGCATCCAGTGCGTCCACTTGCTTGACGGTGACACCCGGGCGCGCCGCCAGTTTGTCGGTGTTACGCGCAATCGCCACAACGCTATGCCCACGACGCAGCGCTTCTTCCAGCAGTTGGCTACCGGCACGGCCGGTGGCCCCAATGATTGCAATCTTGCTCATGACGTTCTCCAGTACGTTAGGGTTTAACACCATTCACCACTTCATTTCGCCCTTGGCGACTTTAGCGCTCAACTCCAGCGAGCTTTCGTCGGCGAGGATGGGGTAACGCTTTTTCATGGCCGCGATCAGGGCGGCGGAGTTCTTGGCCTTGGTGGTCTCGGCGTCAAAGGCCTTGATGTAGTCGGCGGTAAAGGCCACGGATTTCAGAGACGGTGTGCCCAGGTAATGGCCTGGGATCACGGTGCGCGGCTTCAGGTCTTCGATGCGTTGCAGGGTGGTCAGCCAGTCTTTGTGGGATTGCGCACTCTGGGTGTCGGCCATCCACACGTGAATGTTTTCGGCGACCACTACGCCACCGACCACGGCCTTGATCGACGGGATCCACACAAAACTGCGGTCCGGCTGCGGGCCGTCGAGGCCGATTACGTCCAGTTGCTGGCCTTCGAGGTTCAGGCTGTGGCCCTCGAGTACCTGCGGCACGAGGGTTCGGGCGGGTTTATCGGCGCCCATTTTCGGGCCCCAGAACGCAAGCTTGCCGTCCACGGTCGCCTTGATGTGGTCGACCACCGGTTGCGGGGCCAGCACCTTGGCGTCGGGGAAGGCGGCGGTGAGGGTATCGAGGCCGAAGTAGTAGTCCGGGTCGCCATGGCTGATGTAGATGGTTGTCAGGTGTTTGCCGCTGGCGCGGATCTTCTGTACCAACTGTTCGGCCTGGCCCTTGCCAAATTGGGCGTCCACCAGGATCGCGTCCTTGGCGCCTTTGACCAGCACCGAGCTCACCGGAAAGATCGCGGCCTCGCCTGGGTTGTACACCTCCAGAGTCAGGTCGGCTGCCGCCGCATGGGCGGCGAAGGCCAGGGCGGCGGTCGCCAGGGTCAAGCGCTTGAGGGTTGAGAACATCGGTCAGCTCCAGCATCGGTAAGGGATGCACAGAGCTTAGTTGCACAAAACCAGACTAAAAATGCGATGCTGGGACATAGTTTGTTTCTGAAATCGGGCAGATCATGGATCGTTTTCAAGCAATGCGCGTGTTTGTCACGGTGGTGGACC
>Ga0209173_100736_pt1 | contig 11605 bp, 15 predicted proteins | sample SynthPrep_16_END_FD_187206 | JGI IMG/M metagenome (GOLD analysis project Ga0209173, IMG submission 187206) | Synthetic microbial communities from Ohio, USA - SynthPrep_16_END_DS12_MetaG (SPAdes) (version 2) | ecosystem: Engineered > Bioreactor > Aerobic > Activated sludge | place: USA: Ohio... | reverse complement strand
GTTCCAGGACGTCCGGACGGCTTTGCTCTACCGCGTGGCCAGTCTTTTTTTACGAGTCTGGCCGTGCCGGACAAGAAACCGGTGCAAAGCCGACTTGCTGATGGTGATGCCCTGGGCAGAAAGCGCGTCGCGCAGCTCGAACAAGGTTCCATCGCGGTGCTCAGCGAGCCATGCCATGATCGCCTCGCCATGGGCCTCTGTCTTTCGAGAATTTCGATCTCCGCCAAGAGGACCAGGTCGCACGTCGCCCTGGCGAAGTTGCAGATTTCGCCAGCGGCTGACGCTTGCGGCACTCACGCCAAACCGTTCGGCGGCCTCGCGGTGGGTCGCACCAGCGGCAACAGCAGCAACCACGCGAACACGCAGATCGACAGAAAGGGCTTTCGACATATCCGCCGACCTCCATCGGCAGATAGTTTGAATCAGAACCCGCCTGATTTGCAAAGCCCCGCAGATTCACTCAGTCAGGGAACCGCTCTATGGCCGGATTTCCATCAATCGGTCTCGGCGGTGCATTCGTCATGTGGATCGTTTACAAGGTTGCCGCCGACTGGCTGGACGACTGGTGCTCGCGCGAACGCTGGCTACCTTGAAACCAGAAGGGGCGCTCACGCGCCCCTTTCCCGCTTTTCCATCGACAACAAAAAATGATATGACTTCGTTGTGAAACAAACAACGGAAGTGATGGATGGAAGACGGCGAACAAGAACCACTGACGATCTACCGTCTCTCGAAAATCATATTCGTCGGGCCGGTGCTGATTGCTGGCCTCGGAACAGCGGCTCTCTGGTACGTCTGGACCTCTGACCTCTACCTTATGCACAATCTTGGCCCGATGGTGCTCGGGTTATCCCTTTACGAGAGCTTTTACCCCACGATCTTCCTTGTCTGCCGAATTGCGACCGCCATCATTGCCATGGGCTTTGCAACACATGTGCTCGTGTGCCTCATCAGGTACATGACAACAGAGCTTAGAGTTTTCAGTAACCGCGTGCTCTGGCGAACCGGTTTCATCAGCCGGGATATGTTCACGACCTCTGTTCGAGAGATCATCGGCGTTCAGCTTACGCAATCCGTTCTCGGCCGGATACTCGGCTTCGGCTCGATATCGATCAGTACGCGAGGGGACGATCAGATCGTAGCTGACCTGATCAGCGGAGCGCCGCAGGCATCACGAACGATTATGGCACTCAAGAACAACGCCGAATAGGACGGCCATCCGGTCATTGCTCTTCGTCGGCTAGAGCCTTCACCAGTGAGAGAACCTTTCGTCTGATACCCCCATCGGGTATTTGCGCGAACGCACGATTCAAGGCTAGACCTTCGGAAGTGCCAACGAACTGAGTAAGAAGGTCAGACTCCCCGGAGCTTTCAGCCACATCATGGCTTTGCCCATCTTCAAAGAAATACGAAACCGGCACCCCTAGAATGCGGGCCATATCCGACAGTCGGCTTGCGCCGACCCGGTTTGTGCCCTTCTCGTACTTCTGGACCTGCTGAAATGTGATCCCAAGGGCTGTCCCTAGAGCCGTCTGGCTCATGCCAGTAAGTCGCCTTCGCAGCCGGATTTTATTACCTACATCGATGTCAATTTGGTTCGGCTGTTTCGGATGAATGCCCATGTGTTGCCTATTCAGTTGCGTCTCGATCATCATCAATACGAGTCACGATCATCAGATCGCTGGGGACTTGATTAGCGGAGCGCCACTAGCGTCCCGCACGAGTGGCCTCAAAGAGACCGTCATCCATAACGACGTTCAAACATCATGATGAGCGAGAAGATCGCCCGAAGAAGAGAAACAAAAGCATATCCGAAGGAAATTAAGCCCGCCAATCCAATTACTAACATCACAAGGATGTCCAGAATCGTGTGCTCAGCAATCTTGGTTGCGATGAAAAAATGAATTTCCCCTAAACCAGTACCAATGCAAAACGCTAGAACCGACCTCTTCAATCGGCTCCACTCAAGACGCGCGCCCGCTAAAAACATATCTTTCGAAATGTTATACCCCATCTGTTTTCCTTCCATCTGCACTCCGGTAGATCATATCCTCAAGACGCTTTGCGCTTACGCGTCGTCTTCGGCTTGCTCTTTCCGCTCTTACCATTCTTCGAGATGAATGCACTCGCCACGTCACTGGTGACATTATCTGGCCAGCCCTTTGGAGGCTCTAATCCGTTCTGTTCGATCAAGGTCGCGATAAAGTCCCGCTGCTTGTCGCTGGCAGGGCGCGGTGGCGCAGCCGCGATGGCCTTGTCTATCCATTCGGATAGCGCCTTGGCAGACGCCATAACCTCATCGGGCAACGATAAGCCATTCTCTTCCGCGATCCGCTTTGCAAACGCTGCCTGCTTCTCTGAAGGCGTGTCCGACCGCTCTATGACTGCGCCCGGCTTGCCGTTGTCGTTTTCACAAATGACAGGGCATCCATCCCGATAGCCCGAACAACCGAAAAAGCTTCGCGACTTACCGGTCACAAGTCGCAGCGCCTTCCCGCACTTAGGGCATGGGTGGGCAGGCTTCACGCTCGCGAGCTTCCCAAGCTCAACATCGAGGCGCTGATCAAGATCAGCGATCACATCGACATAGCGTTCTTTGCCCTCCGCTATGAGATCGAGGCGTTTTTCGAGGTCTTTGGTGAAGTCGTATTCGGCGAAATCAAAACGCCCGACGAGGTTTCCGACTATAGCCCGGCCGCTCTGTGTCGGGACGAGATACCGCTTTTCCACCACAACGTATTTCTTGTTGCAGATATTCGATACGATAGCCGCAAAGGTCGATGGCCTGCCGATGCCCATTTGCTCCAGTTTGCGGATCAAGCTGGTTTCGGTGTAGCGCCGGGGCGGCTTGGTCGCCTTGCGCAAAATCTTGCCTCCCGTCGCTGTCACGGAAGTACCTGGCTGTAGCATCGGGACGCGCCCGTTGTTCGGCTCGTCCTCGTCGTCGTCATCGTTCTTTTCATCCGTTGCAGCAATCTTCCAGCCTTGTTTGACCAGCTCGGCGCTGCGAGCGCGGAAATGGAAGCGCTCGCCATCGGCGTCGGCAGCAAGATCGAGCGTCACTGATTTGTAGACGGCATCGGCAAGCTGCGATGCAACAGCGCGCTGCCAAATCAGCCTGTATAGCGCTTTCTGCTTGTCATCCTCCCCAGCCTCACGATCCTCAACATGAGTTGGTCGAATAGCCTCATGGGCCTCCTGTGCTCCTTCCGGCAGCTTCCAGCGTCGTTTTTTTTCCGAAAGCTGCCATCCCTGATCCTCGGCATAGGCACTGATAGCCGCAATCCCGTCATCTGAGAGGTTCGGATTGTCTGTCCGGTGGTAGGTAATCAAACCGGCTTCGAAAAGGCTCTGTGCCAGCTTCTGCGTCAGTGCGGGAGGGTATCCAAGGGTGGCCCCGGCCGCCTGCAAGAGCGCGGAGGTCGTAAACGGTGCTGGCGGCCCCTTGGCAACAGGCTTCTCGGCCGCTGCCGTCACCGTGAAGCGGCGGCAAGCCGCAGCTCGTTCGGCCAAACTCTGATCGAGGATGTATTCGTCATCTCCCTGCAGAAAGGATTTGGTCTGCCACTCGGCGGTCCACGAGCCGTTTTCAAACTCCGCTAGCGCCGAAAAATGGTCTGTCACCTTGAAGCGGTCTATCTCATTCTGCCGTTCGACAACGAGACGAACTGCGGGCGACTGGCAACGACCGGCCGTCAGGGATTGCCCCGCTGCCGTCGATATCGGAAAGGACACTCGGTAGCCGATCAACCGATCCGCTGCTCTGCGTGCCTCCTGTGCCGCGACAAGCCGCCGATCGATCGGACGAGGCGCGGCGAGCGCCGCCTTTATACCGGTCTCGGTTATCTCGTTGAATGTGACCCGCTGATACCGCTCGATGCGCAAGTAGCGCTTCAGATGTTCGGAGATTGCCTCCCCCTCACGATCCGGGTCCGTTGCAAGATAAATGGCATCCGCCTCGGCGACCAATGGCTTTAACCGGCTAATGACGGATCGGCCGCGCTCGGAGGCTACATAGGTGAGCTGGTATGTTTGCGGTTCAACGGCCATCTGGTCCGTTGGAAGATCCACAATATGGCCCATGCTGGCTTCTACTCGCCAATCAGACCCAAGCAGCGATCCAATTTTCTTAGCCTTGGTAGGGCTTTCGACAATCATGAGTTTCACTGCACCCTCCTGATAGCAAATCGCTGAAACATTTGATAACGTTTCCGCTAATGAAATCATTGTCAATGATCGAGTGGGAAAAGGGAAAATGGCACCAAGGGAACAGAAGAGCGTCGGATGGCTGGAAATCGGCACGGCGCTGTTTTTCTGTCTGGCGATCCTAACCGTAGTATGGGTGATTTTCCGCGCGCCAGTAGGAATGCTCTATCGCGCGGCTCGCACTGCTGAAACCGGCACGCTTTGGAAACTGACCGCGTGGGGCGACTATTTCGCCTACACGCCGGGCAAGGACCTGAGTATCCAGTCGATCTTTCTGTCTTCCCTTCCCTTCGGCGTGGTGTGCGCCGGGATCATAGTTTTAGTCGGCCTCTTCATGAGAGCAAAGGTCGAGAGCAAGCACATCATTACCTATCTGCGGCCGAAGAAGGATGCAGAGTACGCAATGAGCCACAAGGAGCTGATGCAGCGCTTCGCGCCGTTCTATCCTCATTGCGAGTTCTTCCTGAAATTCCCCATGCACAGATATTCAGCCAGCTCCGGCCCTGCGTCTCAGCCGATGTCAGCACTTGAACTGCTGATCGACAGCGGCGCTATCGTAGCTGATAAATTCAAGGCTCCTGAGAACGACGAAGAAGAGACCTCACCAAAGCCGGAAGAAGCCGACGAGGACCGAAAGGCAGGTGAACGGGCAATCAATCGCAGCGCTCTGCGAAAGGCCCTAGAGAAGCCCTTTGGGCCGCATAACCCGTTTCTAAATGTGAACCTTCGTAATGACGCCGCTGTAAGGGCTGCGATAGACGAATTGCCATGGTACGCGACTGTGATCCTGTACTCGGCGCTTGTGCGCGTAAATGCGCTCCACGACAGCGACATCAAGCTCTCAAGTGTCTTGGATGCGAGCGAAGAGTTCCTTCGAGATGTCTGGCGCGACATCAATCGTGAAAAGACCAAGCTTGGCGACAGTCTTGTGATAGGGCCATACGATTACCCTGATCCCGATAAAAAGGCCGGGAAACCTAAGAAAAAGAAGGCAAAGGGCGCTGATATCGGCACTGGCATCGAGCAGCCATCTAACATGATAATCCTGTCGGAACATCTGGCAAAGGTCGGCCCAACTTTCAAAACAACAAAGCGGGCGAAAGAAGAGCTGGCAAAGATCATCGTGAAGCCCGCCACCGGGATCGATCCGAAGCGCCCGGTCGATGTGATAGACAGGATCGTGCAGCGGCACGGATACGTATTCGGCGTCTTGGCCTCGTCGCTTACTGACGGCAAGGATGGTACACTTAAAGCCGCTCGATCTGCCGGGGTCATGGCACCAAACACGTTCCTCTGGCTGCGGTTTGCCGACAGAAGCATGTGGCGTTTTCTAAACTATGTCGGCATGCAAACCCCCTGCCCGGAAGCGGCTGGAATGTATGATCACTGGCAGACAGAGCTTGTGCTGAAGACCGGCCGCACACGGCCTGAGATTGCGGAAAGCACGATAACGGCCATCGTCCAAGAAGCCAGAAAACAGTCGCCTGACGCGCTTACGATGCGCGATTTTGATGAGCTGGTAGCGAAGGTACGAAACCAGACCAACGCGGTCGATGAGATGATTATCAAGTCGTCCGAAATGTGGAACGACGACAACGCACAAGTGCCAGAGCTGGTGCCGGATCGGTAGGGATTACGATGACGAGATCGGATAAATCACAAGCCTCATGGGGCACATATTGCCGTAGCTACCTCGTAACACTCGGCGGTCTATTGGGCGGCGGCGCGAGCGTGTTCCTTGTCGCGCACTACACGGAATCTCTCGTGCTTCCGTGGCAAATCACCCTGCTACTCTCTACTTTCCTGCTAGGGGGAATCATGCTCGCTCTCGCTGGCCTCTTCGGTACGGCAGCGCAGATGGAGAGGCTTGCGGATTCGACCTCAGATTATGAGCTGGTGGGAAGGATCGCTATTGTCGCTCATCCCGTCTACCTGATGCTGCGACCGATCTATGAGCGGCGTTAGCGCCGGGCGTCAGCGCTGGCGGCAATAACGCTTTACCACATCACCGACGCTGCCCTGCTCGTCAAGCTGGACATCATGGATGGTGATCGAGATGTAATTGCTGTCGTGCTGCTCGATGAAACCTTTACGGTCAACCACGCTGTACTCGTGTTCTGCCTTGATCGAGAAAGGGGTGCGCCCTCCCTCAGTCCGGCCGAATTCAACGATCCCGGTAACATCTGAGCCTTCTTCATCGGTCTCCATGCGATGAGGCGTAATGGTCAGATTTGCCGCTGCACTCTCGTCGGGATCGTACTCGTCTGATCGCAAGAAAGCCTCACAGCCTTCATTGGTCTTTGGATCAGGCTCTTCCCCCTCTGCGGTTATCACTCGCAGCCAGTGCCCAACGTATCCATCCGCAAAAGCAATTTCGGGAGACGCGAACAAAGCGCCCCCCGAGAAAACTAACGCGATCACGACACCGCGGATCATCACTGCTGCCCGATTTCTGTTCGTGACATCAACAGGAGCATATGTGCGAGAGCACTATCGGTTCGACCCTCAAGGTTCTGCGCCAGCGAAGCTGCTGCGCGAAGCTCAAGGGCATTCTGCCGGGTCATATTTATCGCCAGCGAGCGCAAATCCTTGTCGGCGTTTGCCGCCGCGCTGCCTCCGCTAGTCATGTAAGTCCCCTCGCCTCCTGCCATCGCGGCCGAATTGTCGCTATCACCAGAACTGGTCGGTGTCTCGGCAACATCTTGGCCCGGCGTGCAGGTATTTGGGAGCGACTGGCTGCGTCCGGCGCGAACAGCAGCCATGCCGACGACAGGCACGCGCTCTTTCAGGTAGCGCTCTGGATTTACATAGTACCACGTGTTTGGGGATGCCGACGACAATGCATCCGAGGTGGCATAGCCGTTCGGATCGCGTTTGCCGCCGCCTACGGGGAACACGCAATCGTCAGTGCTCGATCCCGGCACGCATTTGCTGGCTTTGACGGCACTTGCTGGAACTTGCACCTCGAAATGGAGGTGCGGTTTTCCTGCCGACTGATTGTCGCCGATCTTGGCGATTTCTTCCCCGGCGCTCACGTCTTTCGGGTCAGGCCGCGAATATGAGTGCAGATAGAGTGTTCGGAACTGACTGCCTGTCACTTTGACGCCCATCGAGCCGACGCTCAGTTTTCCGTCATGGGCAGCAAATAGAGGCTGATTAGTAGATGCTTGGCCCTGCGCTCCCTGCGGATAGATGTCCGATCCGCGATGCCAGCCGTTACCAGAACCCGCGCCGGGGCGATTCCAGGCACCGTACTCACTGAAGACGACAGGACTTTGAACGGGATGGGCTGACAAGCAGGAGCCGCCGCCGCCTGCCGCGACTTCATCCCCGCTGCACGTCTCATTGACCTGATTTTCGGCAACATAGGTGCCCGCGCACGTTCCATTGCCATCCACTGCTCTACCAGTGCAGGAGCCGCCGCTTGTGAGCCAATCTTTGAGCCCCCCCGCTCCGACAAGGTGACTGCCGGCGATCAAACCGCCACGGGTGACAGTGACCCCGTTTATCGTCTGACCAATGTACTGTTGGTAATTCCCGAGATAGGTGAGGTTCCGGTTTCCGTATTCCAGAAATGCGGCGTCCTGCGCCGATGGCGTATTCAGATAGTCCTCTAGCGAGTTGATGCCATTCTTACCGGTCCAAGTGCCGTCGCCGCGCATATACCCGACATCGATCAAAGCAGATCGGCCCATCTGATAAGCACCATAGTAACCGTTCCCGGTGTTGGTGCTATAGTTCCCGCTGCCCTCGCTCTGCCGTATGTTGTTGAGCATCGAGCCGCAATTTGTCGCGGTTGGCTGCGGATTTCTGGCCGCATTGGCAAACATGGTGCCCGCGAGAAAGATCGTCGCGGCCGTGAACAGGATGCGCGAGGATCTGATCATGGAAGCTCCACCTGTTTGCCGCAAATCGAAAGCTTATCGTCAGTCACATCGACCGTGTTCCGGTCTTGGCAAGCGTTGATGCGCTCACTTGTCGCCAGCACCTTGAAGTCAGGCGAAACACGCTGGACGTACCATGAGCAAGAATTGGCGCCGCACAGAGGCGATCCCATCATCGAGACGAGGTAAGTGTTACCCTTCGCCTCAAAAGAGGCATACATGAACTCGTAACTCGCGCCCATAACCTCTTGGATATCGTTCTTCCACAAGCGGTTCATAATCGAAGCAACGACATTCTTCGGATCGTTGATCTCGGCCGGGTTGAAAAGCTCTGTGAACGTCAACGGTGCCGCCATGGTGGCGGTAGACGAGAGCGCTGTGGCGACCGAAACAGCAGTAATCATGGCCGTTCGCTTCAACTGCATGAGTTTTCCTCTCCTTGCTCAAGCGCGCGAGTGCTACTCCTACCCGCACAAGGCGCAGACGAAGATTCCAGCGCCCTTGACTGGAAACTGTTTTGCCAGAAGAAAGGCGACATGACAATGTTTCCGTATCGAGATACATTGTCGAATGAAACTCGAAACAGGTCACGGACAAGGTATGTTTTCACGAATTCTCTTCACGATAACGCTACCGATCCTGTGCGGAGCGCTACCGCAGATGGCCGCAGCTCAGGACGCGCGCGCACCAGACCCTGTGATTACTAGGCCGGGCGGCGAAGGCAACGTGTCTCGCTACGAATTTGCCCCCGAAGACCAGCCGACGCTTCAATACAAGGCCCCTCCTGCGGGAGCTGACACCGATCTTTTCGGCAACGAGGTCGATATTCTTCGCGATCAGGTCCGCGAGCTGGAGAACGCATTGATGGAGGTTCGGGCAGAGAACCGGAAGCTAAAAGCGTACAACGAAACACTTCTGAAGGAATTGGGGAAAGCGGACTAAAAAGATGACCGATCTCACCGAAATCATAATCAATCTCTTCAAAGCCAACTCAATCCTTCTCTCCATTATGATCCTGTCGATCACGATCTTTGGGGTCATCGTGGGCGGCATGGGACTGTTAGAAGGCTACCAGTACACCAGCGGCAATAGCCGTTTCTCGACGCGTCAGGCGACGTTTACCGGCGCGATCATGAAGCTGGCCCTCGGCAGCGCAGCGGCGATGGGCGCAGTCATTTTCTACCGCTTGGCTGGCACCTTCTCACTCGCCGAAGATGCGACCACGAGCAATGTTCTAGATTATGCGCAATCTGGCTCGATCACGGGCACTTACTGCCAGCAATTCCAATATTCGGTAACTCTGATCTGGATGATCATCGGCACGGTTGCGCTTTTCAACGCAGCACGTTCGGCATACCGCAAATCCAATGGCGAGATGGTGCCATGGAGCACACCGGTCTACTATCTGATCGGCGGAATTATGTGCTATTTCGTCAACGGCATCACTGCAATGATCGCGAACACTATCGGCCTTGAGGTCGGACTCGACAACATGTGCAAGGCTTTCGGTATGGCCGGGGCTTAACCGTCTGGTGCGAAGACCGCACGCAAAGCTGCGGTCCTCGCCTTGATCCGCTCCTAGAAAGCTGGCGGATTCCCATCTTCATCCACCCCTGCCCTTTCCAAAACCCATTCAAGCGTTTCGTCGTAAGGCATGCGCAATGTCTTGGATAGCTCCACGAACCGGTTGTGGGTTGCTAGACGCACGCGCATGTTCAAAGGCTGAACGATCCCCTTGCTTTTGCGCTTGCTGGCGATCTTTAGCGGCTGCTGTCGGATCGTACCTTCCTGCGTTTCTACAATTCGCTCGACTTCCTTGGCAGTCGGCAAATCGTCGCTCACAGGGGTCGGCTTCATGCTGGCAGCGAGGCTAAGCTTGTCTTTCACAGCGGCCGGGTTTGGTTCGATATGGCGGTTGCCAAATCCGAGAGGTTTGCTGCTCATGCGGCTTTCTCCTGCTTGTTGATGATGTATTCGACCAGCTCGGCCGCGAGAAGGTCCGCATTGGTTATTGCCTTATCGACACCGTTGTACTCGTCGCGATTTAGCTCTGCGAGTGGAACGCCTTCCAGCATCATGGCCTTGTAAGCAGACCGCTCGTGGAGGTGGGTTGTGAAGGAGGGCACATCGTTCCCTTGAATCTCAGCCATGATTTTACGCTCCACGCGCGAAATCATATTCGGCACGGTCCTCGACCAGAGAATTCGCTTATCGACTGACCGTCCTAGCGTCTCTTCGTCGCTCGTAATCAATGCGAAGGAGTCTGCGGCTTTCCGTGCATCTTCAGGACTAGGCTGCATCGGGATAATCATGAGATCGGCCCTACTCACGACAGGGGTTCTCATGTCAGACGTGAAGCCTGCCATATCAACAAACACAAATGCGCTCTTGGCCGAGGCATCTTTGATAGCTTTATGGATGCCGGTGCTCGATGTCTGCTCAACCACATCAATGGTGGAAGTCGTCGCCTGCTCACGCCAATTGGCGATCGATCGCTGTGGGTCCGTATCGATTACCGTCACTGACGCATTCTGTCGCGCCAACGAATCCGCAAGCACTAGCAGGGCAGTGCTTTTGGTTGATCCACCCTTCGAATTAAATGCTGCAATAACGGGCATATAGGCGCTCCTTCTGGATTGTAGCGTGAGCACGCACGCAAACTAATTCAAACGCGTTCGGTAGCTTGCATGCCTTCATCCATGGCTTCAAGCATGGCATCAGCGCGATCTTCGACCATCCCGTTCCGCTCCTATCGGTGAAGGAGCTGTTCTCGCGGCCGCGATCGCAAAAGGAAAGGTGGGGTGTTCGTCGCGCTCACAGAAGATCGACACGTCCTCGGCTGCCGGCGAACTGGTTTTCCATGTGTTCGGTGCCATTGCTCATTTCGAGCGGAGGTTGATCTCGGAAAGGACGAAAGACGGCGTGGCCACCGCAAGGGCAAGGGGCAAGCGACCTGGGCGGCAACCGCTCGACATGAAGAAGGTCGAGGCCGCCATCAAGCTGGTTGCGGCAAAAACCTCACCCGCCGAAGCCGCCAGGCAGCTCGGGCTCGGCCGCTCCACGATCTATCGGGAGATGAGGCGGTTGGGTATCAGTCGCACTGCCTGACCAAAATCCCGCTTTGTTCTCCCTTGGCGTTGTGTGTGGAAGGCTCCCGCGTTGAGGGAATTTGGTTCGGTCATGCAGCGCATCTCGAGTGCAGTCGTGTGTCCGGCCTTTGGTGCAGCCATTCTTGTTGACTGCTGGCCTTGAAGGGTTCCGCCAAGATCATGCTCCCAATCGATTAGACGGACTTTGACGTCCGCTACGCTAAACGGGTTCGGCTGATCCTTCGGGATCGAGTTGCTGCCTTCACTTACCTCTTTCGCCTCATACTTTGAACGGGCTCAACTGGTGGTCTGTTGGGCCGCTCTCAGTTCGTTGATTTCCTCGTACTCACCGCCGCGCCTCATGATCGACCATGCGATGCGAGCCATCTTGTTGGCAAGGGCAACGGCGACAACCTTTGGCGGCCG
>Ga0209173_100735_pt1 | contig 11619 bp, 10 predicted proteins | sample SynthPrep_16_END_FD_187206 | JGI IMG/M metagenome (GOLD analysis project Ga0209173, IMG submission 187206) | Synthetic microbial communities from Ohio, USA - SynthPrep_16_END_DS12_MetaG (SPAdes) (version 2) | ecosystem: Engineered > Bioreactor > Aerobic > Activated sludge | place: USA: Ohio... | reverse complement strand
CACCATCGGTAAATATCAGGAAAACATCGAGATGAGCGAATACTCCCTTTTCACCTCCGAGTCCGTGTCTGAAGGGCATCCGGACAAAATCGCCGACCAGATTTCTGACGCGGTGCTGGACGCCATCATTGCTGAAGACAAGTTCGCCCGTGTGGCGTGCGAGACTCTGGTGAAAACCGGTGTAGCGATCATCGCTGGCGAAGTGACCACCACCGCCTGGGTCGACCTGGAGCAGATCGTCCGTGACGTGATTACCGACATCGGCTACACCAGCTCCGACGTCGGTTTCGACGGCGCGACCTGCGGCGTGATGAACATCATCGGCAAGCAGTCCCCAGACATCAACCAAGGCGTCGACCGTGCCAAGCCGGAAGACCAGGGCGCTGGCGACCAGGGCCTGATGTTCGGCTACGCCAGCAACGAAACCGACGTGCTGATGCCTGCACCGATCACCTTCTCGCACCAACTGGTGCAACGTCAGGCCGAAGCGCGTAAGTCCGGCCTGCTGCCGTGGTTGCGCCCGGACGCCAAGTCCCAGGTCACCTGCCGTTACGAAGGCGGCAAAGTCGTGGGTATCGACGCCGTTGTATTGTCGACCCAGCACAACCCGGACGTGTCTTACGCCGACCTGCGTGAAGGCGTGATGGAGCTGATCGTCAAGCACGTGCTGCCGGCCGAGCTGCTGAGCAAGGACACCCAGTTCCACATCAACCCGACCGGCCAGTTCATCATCGGTGGCCCGGTAGGCGATTGCGGCCTGACCGGACGCAAGATCATCGTCGACAGCTACGGCGGCATGGCCCGTCACGGCGGTGGCGCGTTCTCGGGTAAAGATCCTTCCAAGGTTGACCGTTCCGCCGCTTACGCCGGTCGTTACGTGGCCAAGAACATCGTCGCCGCCGGCCTGGCCGAGCGTTGCGAGATCCAGGTGTCCTACGCTATCGGTGTGGCCCAGCCTACGTCGATCTCGCTGAATACCTTCGGCACCGGCAAGATCAGCGATGACAAGATCGTCAAGCTGGTGCGTGAGATCTTCGACCTGCGCCCTTACGCGATCACCACCATGCTCGACCTGCTGCACCCGATGTACCAGGAAACCGCAGCCTACGGCCACTTCGGTCGTACCCCTGCGCAGAAGACGGTCGGCGACGACACCTTCACCACCTTCACCTGGGAAAAAACCGACCGCGCCAACGACCTGCGGATTGCCGCCGGCCTGTAATCGCTCTCGGTACAAAAAAGCCCCGCCGGGTTCGCCCGGCGGGGCTTTTTATTGCGCAATCATTTGCGCGATGGCCTTCACGTTTTTTGGATCCAAACCTTGCAGGCTCAATGATGGCCCTCTAGAATCCGCGCCCTCTCGGGCCCGTCACCTTATTTGGATATTGCCCTGCGCCAGCCCGGGACTCATCAGCGCGCAGGCAATCGAACATTGAGGTTTTCCATGCGCATCTCCACGCTCGCCCCTGCCGCCCTCCTGCTCAGCCTGTTTGCCCTGCCGGCAAACGCCGCCGACCTGAGCGCACTGAGTGGTGCCCTGAGTTCCCAACTGGGCGGCGGCAACTCCGGCGACTGCCAGAAGCAAGCCAACGACCTGCAAGCCAAGATCGATGCAGCCGAGGCCCAGAAGGACAGCTTGAAAGTGAAAGCCTTCAAAGCGGCGCAGGACCAGATCAACAAAGGTTGTAACAAACTCACTGAGGCCCAGGCCAAAGCCGACGCCAAGCAGCAAACCCAAGAGGCCAAGGCCGATAAGCCCGACGCGGTGAAAGCCCTGGGCGGCCTGTTCAAGTAAATAGAAACACCCCGTAAAGAGCCCCGCACTGCCGGGGCTTTTTTGTGGCCGCGTGGATCATTTAGGCTGGGCACCCTTTCCGAGCAAGGATGCTCATGATGCACTTACTGTTTGCCCTTTTACTCAGCGCCCTACCCTGCTGGGTGTGGGCCCAAGCGTGCTCCGATGAAGCCCGAGCACACGTCAGTACCCTGGCCGAACAGATACGCCAATGGGATGACAGTTACCACCGGCTTGGCCAGTCCCCGGTGAGCGACGAACTCTACGACCAGGCGCGCCAGCGCCTGGCTCAGTGGCATCAGTGCTTCCCCGCCCCCACCGCCACACCCAACAACCCACTGGCGAGTTCACGTGGCGCCCAGCCTCACCCCGTTGCGCATACAGGCCTGGAGAAACTGCTGGACGAACACGCAGTCGACGCCTGGCTGGGCACACGAAAGGATGTCTGGATTCAACCCAAGGTGGACGGAGTGGCGGTAACCCTGGTGTATCAACAGGGTCGCCTGCGCCAAGTCATCAGCCGAGGCGATGGTGTCATGGGCCACGACTGGTCTGCCTCCGCGCGCAAAATCCCCGGCATTGTCCAGCAGTTGCCCGACCTCATCGACGTGGTGCTGCAAGGCGAACTCTATTGGCGCCTCGACGACCATGTGCAATCGGCAAGCGGCGGTCTCAATGCCCGCAGCAAGGTGGCCGGGTTGATGAACCGCAAACACTTGGGCGACACCGATGCCGCCGGTATTGGCCTGTTCGTCTGGGCTTGGCCACAAGGGCCGGCAGCCTTTACCGAGCGCCTTTCCACACTGAAACGTTGGGGGTTCACTGACACCCAGCGCTTCAGCCAGCCCATCCGGAACATCAGCGAAGCCGCGCACTGGCGCGCCTATTGGTACGGTAATCCACTGCCTTTCGCCAGCGATGGGGTGGTGCTGCACCAGGCCCAGCACGCCCCCGCCGAGCGTTGGCAGGTCAGTACCCCCTACTGGGCGGCCGCCTGGAAGTACCCGACGACCAAGGCCCTGGCGCTGGTGCGCGACGTGCAATTCAAGATCGGCCGTACCGGGCGCATCACACCCATGCTGGAATTGGAACCGGTGCGCTTGGATGACCGGCAGATCAGCCGGGTGAGCGCCGGCTCATTGAAGCGCTGGCAATCGCTGGATATCCGCCCTGGCGACCACGTCTCCATCAGCCTGGCGGGCCAGGTGATCCCTCGGTTGGACGAGGTCATCCTGCGCAGCAGCACAAGGGCGGACTTGCCCGTGCCCAATCCGGGGAAATTCCATGCCTTGAGTTGCTGGCAACTGGACCCCGGTTGCGAGGAGCAGTTGCTGGCGCGCCTTTCCTGGCTGAGCGGCAACCAGGGCCTCGCCTTGCCACACATTGGCCGCGAGACCTGGAACGTATTGATCCAGGCCGGTCTAATCGCAGGCTTTCTCGATTGGTTAACCCTGGATACGGCAGAGCTTGCTAACATTGATGGCTTCGGTGATCGCACCCGTGCGCGCGTGGTCGACAGCTTCCACAGCGCGCGGCAACGGCCCTTCGCACAATGGCTCAAGGCCTTGGGTGTACCGCCTGCGGCACGTAATAACCTGGAAGGCGACTGGCAGACGCTGGTCGCCAGAGACACCCAGGCCTGGCTGGCCATTGATGGGATCGGCCCGGGCCGCGCAGCGCAACTGAGCGCTTTTTTTCGCGACCCGCACGTACAGGCCTTGGCTGAAACATTACGCGTGGCGGGGATAGACGGTTTTTGAACCCGCTGTCCGCGCCATCAGATTGCGACTTTGGAGCCCCACATGAAATTTCTAGCCCCCTTTGCCTTGCTGACCGTCGCAAGCTTCATGGCCACGCCGCTGCTGGCCGCCGAAGAAGCCCCTCAGCTCACCGGCTGCGCGGCCAAGCGCCAAGCCATCAGCACCCAGATCGAACAAGCCAAGGTCCACGGCAACAGCGAACAACAAGCCGGCCTGGAAAAAGCCCTGAGCGAAGCCACTGCCAACTGCACCGACGCCTCCCTGAGGAAAGAGCGGGAAAACAAGGTGCTCGACGCCAAGCATGAAGTCAGCCGCCGTCAGGCCGACCTCGACAAGGCCATGAAAAAAGGCGACGCGGACAAGATCAACAAGCGTAAGGACAAACTCGCCGAGTCCCGCAAGGAACTGCAGGACGCCGTGGAAGAACTCGACCAGTAAAACCAGTCAGTGGTCCCGAAACTGTTTATGGCAGGCGCTGCAGGCATCTTCAACTTTCTGCACCGCAGGCCCCAGGTTGCTGGCCTTGTAAGGCTGCACTTGGCTGGCGGTCACCAATTCACCGGTGGCCGCTTCAAGGTTGCGGGCCAGTTGCTGGAATTGCGCCTGTTTCTGCCAGACATCGTCCTTTGCGCTGGTGTGATCCTCTTCACGCACGCTCGGAAAATGTTTCCATGGTTCATGGGACAACGCGTCCAGCTTGACCGCGCCGTCGGCGAATTTCGCGCCGTCGAACGGGATGCGTCCGCGCAGCATGCCGCCCAGGTCTTCGCCGGTCTTGAGCATCTGCTTGAAGATCGCCTTGCGCTGGCCCAGCGGCGAATTCGGATCAACGCCGCCACAGGCGGACAACGTCAGGCAGGCCAGCAGTACAACGGTCAGTCGTTTAAAAGTCATGGTGGCTTCGAGGTCACGGAAAACGGCGGCCAGTATCCTCGCCCCGCCCGCAAAGACCAATAGCCCTATTATTAATAAGGGTTGCCCAACAGCGCTGCTACGCGGGCAATCGCTTCAGGAAGTGTTTGTATGAATGTCAGCTTGAAACCCTGGAGCCGCCGCCTGGCGTGGGCTCTGCCGATGATCGCACTGCTGGCCGGCTGCGACGCGGGCAAAGAAACAGCCAAAGATGAAACTTCCAAACCCCACGCCGTCGCCACCTATGTGAGCGCACCGTGGGAAGCCTTGCCGACGGTGTCCGACAGCGATCTGCTGGCCGGTTTTGAATCCTGGCGCAGCGCCTGCCAACGGCTCAAGGCCGACCCGGTGTGGGGCGCGACCTGTGCGGCAGCCGCCACAGTGCCGAGCAATGCCGTGGCGGTGCGCGGATTCCTCAAGGAGCGCCTGGATGTGTTCGGCCTGCGCTCGGCCGACAACACCCCGAACGGCTTGATCACCGGCTACTACGAACCGGTCTACCCCGGTAGCCTGACCAAGACCGCCAAGGCCAACGTGCCGGTGTACGGCGTGCCGGACGACCTGATCATCGTCAACCTGGAAAGCATCTACCCCGAGCTCAAGGGCAAGCGCCTGCGCGGTCGCCTGGAAGGTCGCGTGCTCAAGCCCTACGACGACGCCAGCGCCATCAACGGCCAGGGCTCCACGGCCAAGCCGATCGCCTGGCTGACGAACCCGATGGACCTGCAATTCCTGCAAATCCAGGGCTCGGGCCGCATTCAACTGGCCGGTGGGCGCCAACTGCGCGTCGGTTATGGCGACCAGAACGGCTACCCCTACCGCCCGATCGGTCGCTGGCTGGTGGAACAAGGTGAGCTGAAGAAGGAAGACGTGACCATGGGCGCCATCAGCGCTTGGGCCAAGGCGCATCCGCAGCGTATTCCGGAGCTGCTGGCGAGCAACCCAAGCTATGTGTTTTTCAGCGCACGGCCCGACAGCAATGAAGGCCCGCGCGGTTCCTTGAACGTACCGTTGACCGCCGGCTACAGCGTCGCGGTGGATCGCAAGGTGATTCCGTTGGGCAGTCTGCTGTGGCTTTCGACCACCAAGCCGGATGGTTCGCCCATTGCCCGCCCGGTAGCGGCACAGGACACCGGCGGTGCAATCACGGGTGAAGTGCGCGCGGACTTGTTCTGGGGCACTGGCGATGCGGCGGGTGAACTGGCGGGGAACATGAAGCAGCAGGGGCAAATCTGGATGTTGTGGCCCAAGGGCGCAGCATTACCGCAAGTGCCGGATGCACCTGTCGGGAGCTGAAAAACGCTCCGCCATACTCGATTTACCGTAGTGAGCGGGCTTGCTGGGGTGAGCAGGCTTACTGTGGTGAGCGGGCTTGCCCCGCGCTGGGCTGCGCAGCAGCCCCCATCAGCCTCACCCCATTTATTCAGGCACACCGCGGGGCGGCTTCGCCACCCAGCGCGGGGCAAGCCCGCTCACTACAAACACCGCGCCCATAGTTGCTCTGCTTCAGCCTTCAGATCGAGACGAAGAAGAAACTCGCAATCAGCGCCATACCCACGAACCACACCAGTGAACGAGCGATCGCCCAGTCGGCCAGGTAGCAGATGATGTAGAGCAGGCGACTGGTGATAAACAGCACAGCCAGCACATTGATGGTGACCAACTCAGCCGTACCGGCCAAGTGCGCGATAATCACTGCCGCCGCAAATGCCGGCGTCACTTCAAAGCTGTTGAGTTGAGCACTGTGGGCACGCTTGGCAACCCCTTCGAGGGTGTCCAGGAACGCGCGAGGGTCGTGGTTCTGCCGCGGCCCGAACTTGCCACCGCTGAACTTGGCCACGCCTGTGCACAGATAAGGCAGAAAAATTGCGATCAACACACACCAGAAGGCCACCGTCATCACTGATTCCTTTTTTAGTTTGCTTTTTAGTTTGAAGCAGAATTTAGAGTTTTAGCACTCAACATGAAACGCCGCACCCATCGCTATGAGCCGCCAGCCCCGCAAAGGTTCTATCGGTGATTTGCCCCCAGCCCTGCAACATTGTGCAGGGGTTGCGGTCCATCCCCCCATTAACGCTCTTCCACCCAACTTCCAAGGACCCCGGATGCTTGAACTTGTCGCCGCCTTCATTTGCCTCACCACCCTGCTCACCTATGTGAACTTCCGCTTTATCGGCCTGCCGCCCACCATCGGCGTGATGGTCACGGCCCTGCTGTTTTCGCTGATCCTGCAAGGCTTGAGTTTTCTCGGCTATCCAGGCCTGGAAGAGCGCATCCAGCAACTGATTGGCCAGATCGACTTCGGCGATCTGCTGATGAACTGGATGCTCTCATTCTTGCTGTTCGCCGGTGCCTTGCACGTAAACCTCAACGACCTGCGCAGCTACCGCTGGCCCATCGGCCTACTGGCGACCTTCGGCGTATTGATCGCGACCGTGGTGATCGGCAGCCTGGCGTATTACATCTTTGCCCTGTTCGGCTGGCACGTCAGCTTCCTCTACTGCCTGCTGTTCGGTGCGCTGATTTCCCCCACCGACCCGATTGCGGTACTGGGTGTGCTGCGTACCGCCAACGCCTCCAAGCCATTGAAGACCACCATTGTCGGTGAGAGTCTTTTCAACGATGGCACGGCCGTCGTGGTGTTTACCGTTTTACTGGGCATTGCACAGTTAGGCGAAACGCCGACCGTGGGCGCCACCGCTATGCTGTTTGCCCATGAGGCGATTGGCGGCGTGGTGTTCGGTGGCCTGATCGGCTACCTGGTGTACCTGATGATCAAGAGCATCGAGCAGCACCAGATCGAGGTGATGCTGACCCTCGCCCTGGTCATCGGCGGTTCGGCGATGGCCACCGAACTGCACGTCTCGGCACCGATTGCGATGGTGGTCGCCGGGCTGATCATCGGCAACTTGGGGCGCAAACTGGCAATGAACGACATGACCCGGCGCTACTTGGACGGCTTCTGGGAATTGCTCGATGACATGCTCAATGCGCTGCTGTTCGCACTGATCGGCATGGAGCTGCTGCTGTTGCCGTTTAACTGGCTGCACGTGTTCGCCGCCAGCTTGCTGGCCGTGGCGATCCTGCTGTCGCGTCTGTTGACGGTTGCACCGGCCATCCTGCTGCTGCGGCGCTGGCGCACAGTGCCACGCGGGACCATCCGCATCCTGACGTGGGGTGGCCTGCGTGGCGGGGTGTCCGTGGCACTGGCATTGGCCCTGCCGCTGGGCCCGGAGCGCGACTTGCTGCTGAGCATCACCTACATCGTGGTGCTGTCGTCGATCCTGCTGCAGGGGTTGAGCATCGGCAAGCTGGTCAAGCGCGTGACCCGGGACGAGCCCCAGGCCGCGCCGGACGTTCACTGAGCCTTGTCGATCTGCTGCGGATGCCTCGGGTCCGCAGCTTTCTTGCCCGGCAGACTGCTTTCGCTGCGAATCTGCGCATGGCTGATCAGCGCAAAGATAAAGCTGCCGCCAATAATATTGCCCGCCAGGGTCGGCCCGGCGAACACCAGCCAGAAATCCTTCCACGACAACTCGCCAGCGAATACCAGGTACGACACCTCGGCGGAGCCGACGACGATATGGGTGAAGTCGCCCAGAGCCATCAGGTAGGTGATCAAAATAATGATCCACATCTTGGCGCTTTCCATGGAGGGGATCATCCACACCATGGTGGCGATCATCCAGCCGGAGACGATGCCCTTGGCAAACATCTGGCCGGCGTCGTTTTCCATGATCTTGCGGCCGATTTCCAGGAAGGCCAGGTCGGTCTTGGTGTCGAAGATCGGCAGATGCAACATCACATAAGCCACCAGCAAGGTGCCGCACAGGTTGCCCACCAGCACCACTGTCCATAGCCGTAACAATCGCCCGGCATTGCCTAGCGTGGGTTTGCTCATCACCGGCAAAACAGCGGTCAGGGTGTTCTCGGTGAACAGTTGCTGGCGCGCCAGGATCACTGCCAGGAACCCTGCGCAGTAGCCGAAGCTGGCGATAACCTTAAAGCTTTCGCCATCCGGCAGCCGAGAGTTGAGCAGCCCCATGGCCATCAGCGAAAGGCCCATGGTCAACCCGGCCGCCAATGCCGACCACCACAAGGCAGCAACACTGCGCTCCAGTTCCTGGTCACCCTGTGTACGGATGATTTCATGCAACACCGCCGCACGGGGTGGTTGGTTCTTGTCCACGTCCTGTTGCTCTTCCTGCGACAGGTTTGGGGTCTTGCCGTCTGCTTGAGTGGCCATGATGTTCCAGAGTCCTAGGGGTGCCTGTAGCTACGACACGCCGCCACAGTAGCTGTTCAGTGGCCACACAACTAAACCTGCACCTTCCAGGCCTTTGCCATCTCCACGGTGGTTGAGCGGCGCGCCTTGTCCCAGGGTTTGTTACGCGCTTTGTAGTGACCACTGATGGTGTCGAGTACCTGATTGAATTCGCTGGGGGTAGTAGCCCGAGCCAGGTCCTGAGCCGCACGGTGCAACAGTTCAACGTTAGACTTGGGCTGGCCTGGCCGAAACAACGAGGGGTAGATCACTTCCCGTGTGAAGTTTTCAGCTTTCATCGAAATATCGCGTACTTTCATTTCGGTCACTGCACCGCCGATGACTTTGGACAGAGGCATTGCATCACTTTCGATCTGTTTGGCCGCCACTTGCAGCAATTGCTGAAAGTTGCGCTGACTTGCAACATTGAGGCTGCGCCCCAACCAGTCGATGTGCTCTGGCCGTCGGGCAAGGGCATCCAAGTTACGCAGGGCCGATGAAATGTTCGGCGTGAACACCAGCGAGCCCTGTGACTGATTGGCCTGGGTGATCGCACCATCCAGGTTTCGCAACGCCTGTTGCGCGTTTTTTCGAAACATCAGCACATCCGCGACCGCCGGATCGCTTTGCAGCGTGGGTTGCACGCTGGCGAGCATTTCATCATCCATGGCCAGCACGGCTTCATTCAGTGATTGGAACGAATGATGCTCAAGTGCCTTGGTCCGTCGCTCCAAATGCGTCTCCACCGCCTGTCGCGCTTTCGTCTGCAGGAGTTGCTTCTGCTCATCCTGCATAGTGAAGTTGACCGTGCCATTGAGCAGACCCGTAAAGTCGCCTTTTTCGGTCTTCAGGGGCAGTGTCACAATCTGATCGGCGAACGCTTCGAGCCTTTTATCCTGAAACGCTCCAGCGGCCGAATGCTCAACGCCCACGAGATGGTCGGCCAGACTGCTGAAAAAACTACCACTGCGAGCGGATGCAGCAGAAGAGCTGGACTCAAATTTAACGATCAGCGATTCAGGCTTGTTCAGCGGACTATCGGGACATGGTCGCGCCACAACACCTGGCGCCGGAGTGTTGAGCAGCAACCCACCATCCTTGAATGCGGTTTTTTCAGCTGATGCCAGGAAGGCATGACCTTGCTCCACCGGATTTTTGAACACCACCGGTAACGAACCCGAAATATGCGCGGCCCGGGCAATATCCATCGCTGGAGTCAGGCTGGCATTGAACATCACTAATTGCGGGCGACCATCAAACATGCCGCTACCGGTGATACTGAGTTGCTTGATCGCAGGAATATGCCGGCTCAACACCTCGAGATCACCAAACGTGGGTGCGCCACCCGCATTCAGCTTGTCAGCAATGCTCATGACTTCGGTCGGCCTGGTTTCTCGAGGGGTTTGCGCGATATGACCAAGAACCGACGCGCGCGACTCGTTGCGGATCAGTTCCTCAAGGGGAAGGGCTTCAGTCTGCAGGCGCGGCGCCAAGGTCATCAACAAACGGGAAATAGTGCCGACACCACCGGGCAAACGCCCCGCACATTTGCCAAGTGTCGTACAGGCATCCTGCATCCAGGCCGTCACGGCGTCCTGGCTGTTCAGTAGGCTTGGTAAATCGATGCTGTCCGACAACCGGTCAAATGCCGCAGCGCCCATTCCGCTGGCAATCAACGCCGCCGAAATCGCACCGGCGGATGAGCCGGATATCGACTGAATACCGTTCAGCTTCCGGGCGTCCTCAAGCGCCTGCACCACTCCCGAAAAGGCGACGCCCTTGGCCCCTCCACCGCTCAACACCAGGCTCGTGACGGGCGGCGCCGATAAAATCACCTCCACCCGCCCCTTACTATCGCGTAGAAGCGTCACATTGCGCTCGCCCACGCCCTCCACCAGCGCCGTCTTCACAGTGTGCTGGGTCGGGGAATGAGCCTTATCACTCAATGCGGGTTGATTCCGGGCGATCGAGTTACTCACTTTCATACGCAGGCTCTCTACAGGGTGTGGTCCTGAGTGATGAGAGAGCCTGGCAGAGATCCATGCGGAATGATTTGGTAAAGCAAATCACGCCGAGGGTTTGTTACTCAGGAAGACTGTCGTCCTTGAACTGGTCCTTCACGTACCGGATCTCGGTACGGCCATGAGGCGCTGGCAGACCATCTTCACCGAGGTTGACGAAGACCATTTTCTCTACCGTGAGGATGCTCTTACGCGTGATCTTGTTGCGTACTTCACAGGTCAGGGTGATGGAGGTGCGGCCGAACTCGGTGGCGGTGATGCCCAGTTCGATGATGTCGCCCTGGCGCGAGGCGCTGACGAAGTTGATTTCGGAGATGTACTTGGTGACCACCCGCTGGTTGCCCAGCTGGACGATGGCATAGATCGCCGCTTCTTCATCGATCCAGCGCAACAGGCTGCCGCCGAACAGGGTGCCGTTGGGGTTGAGGTCTTCGGGTTTTACCCATTTGCGGGTGTGGAAGTTCATGGTCACTCCAAAGCGTGTTGCGAAATGATGGGCAACATCATGGCAGAGCCCGGCCCCAAGCTCTATGAGCCATTGCCTATCACGCCTATGTGCGATCTTCATGTTGCCGACAGAAAGGCTTGGGAAGTCTGGCGCACACGGCTATAATCGCCCCCGCTTCAAAACGGTCATCTTCAGTTGATACCGTTCTCCCGCCACCTGTCCGAGGGGCGCTGCAGCAGGTTCAACCTGTCAGGCTCGGATGGGGCGTTGTCCGGCCTGGTACACCTGGCCTGATACTAAACGCACAACGGCGCCCATTCGCACACTACGAATGGAGGCTCTTCATGAGCGCAGTAAACACGCCTGCAGATTTCAACGACTACAAAGTCGCCGACATGTCCCTCGCCGCCTGGGGCCGT
>Ga0209173_100734_pt1 | contig 11696 bp, 9 predicted proteins | sample SynthPrep_16_END_FD_187206 | JGI IMG/M metagenome (GOLD analysis project Ga0209173, IMG submission 187206) | Synthetic microbial communities from Ohio, USA - SynthPrep_16_END_DS12_MetaG (SPAdes) (version 2) | ecosystem: Engineered > Bioreactor > Aerobic > Activated sludge | place: USA: Ohio... | reverse complement strand
GCGACAAAAAATAAGACGATCCAGCCGTCTGGTGACCACTTTCCCCTATAAGAATAAATGAAATTATGTCTAACCAAATCTCCACGCCGTTGCGGCGCGTCAGCATTTTGGCCATTGATCGGGTATTTGCTTCAACCCTCATGCAAGCCAAGGATTTCTTCCACCTCGCCAGCCTGCGTTACGGCAAGCAACAAGGCCTGGGCCTCACCCCGGCATTCGAAACACGCCTGGTCAGCCCCGACGGGCAATCGGTGTGCAGCTTCAGTGATGTAATCATGCCGGTGGATGGCGGCCTGGAAGACGCCGACATCATTGTGTTGCCGGCCTTCTGGGATGACTTCGACGCCTTGTGCACGCGCTACCCGCAGGTGCTGCCGTGGTTGCGCGAACAGCACGCACGCGGTGCGGTGTTATGCGGCGAAGCCACCGGGGTGTTCTGGCTGGCCGAAGCCGGCCTGCTCGACGGCAAGGAGGCGACCACCTACTGGCGCTTCTTCAACGCCTTCAGCGAACGCTTCCCCAAGGTGCAGCTCAACCAGGACAAGCACCTCACCGACGCCGACAACCTGTATTGCGCCGGCGGCACCACGTCCGCGTGCGACCTCTACATCTACCTGATCGAACGTTTCTGCGGCGCCAACATTGCCCAGGCCGTGGCCCGCGACATTCTCTACGAGGTGCAGCGCAGCTACTCACCTGGACGCATTGGGTTTGGCGGGCAGAAGCTGCATCAGGATGTGATTATCCTGCAGATCCAGCACTGGCTCGAAGAGCACTTCGCCGACAAGTTCCGCTTCGAAGACGTGGCCAGGGAACACGGCATGAGCATCCGCAACTTCATGCGCCGCTTCCAGACCGCCACCGGTGATAAGCCACTGCATTATCTGCAACGCCTGCGCATCGAAACGGCCAAGGGCTTGCTCTCGGGCAGCCGCAAGAGCATCAAGACCATCAGTTATGAGGTGGGGTATGACGATGCGAGCTTCTTTGCGCGGCTGTTCAGGCAGCACACGGAGTTGTCGCCTAACCAGTATCGGCAGCAGTTTCAGCAGGCTGCCTGAAATAAAGGTGGAAAAGGGCGTGCTGTGGTGAGTGGGGCTTGTCCCCCGACGGGTTCACCGCAGACCCAATGGGGCTGCTCCGCAGCCCAGCGCGGGACAAGCCCGCTCACCACAAAAAGCCCCCACATATGATCTGCGTAGTGCTTAGGGCTTGTGTCCACGCGACAGGAACTCGTGGGACTGCATCTCCAGCAAGCGGCTCAACGTGCGCTGGAACTCGAAGTTCAGGCGGCCGCCGGTGTACAGGTCCTTGAGCTCGACTTCCGCCGAGATGATCAGCTTGACGTTACGGTCGTAGAACTCGTCGACCATGTTGATGAAACGTCGCGCGATGTCGTCGGTGGTAACGCTCATCTGCTCCACGCCGCTCAGGATCACTGCGTGGAAGATCTTGCCCAGTTCGATGTAGTCGTTCTGGCTACGCGGGCCGTCGCACAGTTGGCGGAACTCGAACCAGGCCACGTCATCGCAGGTGCGCAGCGCGATGATTTCGCGGTTCTCGATCATCAGCTTGTCGTTTTCCACCGCCTGGGTGCATTCCGGCGTGAGGGCGCGGAAGCTCTTTTTCAGGCTTTCGTGGGCCGCCTCATTCAGCGGAAAGTGGAACAGTTCCGCTTGCTCCAGGTGACGCAGGCGGTAGTCGACGCCGCTGTCGACGTTGACGATCTCGGTGTTCTGCTTGATCAGCGCGATGGCCGGCAGGAAGCGCGCGCGTTGCAGGCCGTCCTTGTACAAGCCGTCGGGTACGATGTTCGAGGTGGCGACCAGGGTCACGCCGTTCTTGAACAGTTCTTCCATCAGGGTGCCGAGGATCATGGCGTCGGTGATGTCGGAGACGAAGAACTCATCGAAGCAGATCACTCGCGCTTCATCGGAGAAACGCTTGGCGATGATGGTCAGCGGGTTTTTCTCGCCCGGCAGGGTCTTCATCTCTTCGTGCACGCGCTTCATGAAGCGGTGGAAGTGCGTGCGCACCTTTTCCTTGAACGGCAGCGCTTCAAAGAAGGTGTCGACCAGGTAAGTCTTGCCGCGGCCGACGCCGCCCCAGAAGTACAAGCCTTTGACCGGCGTGTGGTCTTTCTTGCCAAACAGCTTGCTGAACATGCCTGGCTTGCTCTGCGAGGCCGCGACCAAGTCGTCGTACAGGCGCTGCAAATGACGCACCGCCGTTTCCTGGGCTGCGTCATGGAAGAATTCAGGGCGTTTCAGATCAGCTTGATATCGTTCTAGGGGCGTCATAATTCGTTAGCAAGGCAACAAAAACGGGCCGTCACTGTAACGACGGCCCTGGATAATGGCAATCAACCCTTGGTCGGGTTAATCCTCGAGGGGGGTCAACGCAACGCGCAAGGCTTCGATGGCGGCATCACGGGATGCTTCGTCGGCGAACTCGGCGCTGTCTGCCACGGCGGAACCGTCCAGCCATACGCTGAAGCCCAGGGCCTCAGTGCGTACGTCCAAAGCGTCACCGCTCTGCAGCTGCTTGGTCACCACGCCCGCCGCCTTGCCATCGGCAAAGTGGCGCGACAGCAGCAGTTGCTCACCATCGGCCGCCAGCAGGCGGAAGCGGAAGCTGCCATCGTCTTCGCGAAAGCTCACGAACCGTGCAGCTTTCGCCGCTTTCTTCTTGGCCGCAACCGGCGCCGCAGCCTGGTTGACGAACGAACGCAGGCCCACCGCTTCACGCAGTTCAGCCAGGAACGGTGCCGCCACGGCACGGGCCTTCTTGGCACCGACCAGCAGCAGGTCTTCCATGTCCGATGGGCGTGACATCAGTTGATGGTAGCGCTCACGGGCTTCGCCCAGTTGGCCATCCAGCAGCTGGAACAGACGGCTTTTCGCCTCGCCCCAACCCAGCCCTTGCAGCAGCTCGGCGCGGAACTCTTCTTCCTGGGCCTTGCTGGCAAACGCCTGGTACAGGGTGAACAGGTGCGAATTGTCCGGGTCCTTGGCTTCGCCAGGCGCGCGGGAGTCGGTAACGATCCGCGAGATGGCGTCCTTCATGTCCTTGGCGCTGGTGAACAACGGGATGGTGTTGTCGTAGCTCTTCGACATCTTGCGGCCATCCAGGCCCGGCAAAGTGGCGACGCTTTCTTCGATCAACGCCTCGGGCATGGTGAAGAATTCTTTGCCGTTGCCGAACAGGTGGTTGAAGCGCTGGCCAATGTCACGGGCCATTTCCACGTGTTGGATCTGGTCGCGACCCACCGGCACTTTGTGCGCGTTGAACATCAGGATGTCCGCCGCCATGAGCACCGGGTAGCTGTACAGGCCCATGGTGATGCCCGCATCCGGGTCTTCGCCGGTTTCCACGTTCTTGTCCACCGAGGCTTTGTAGGCGTGGGCGCGGTTGAGCAGGCCCTTGGCGGCCACGCAGGTCAGCAGCCAGGTCAGCTCGGGGATTTCCGGGATGTCCGACTGCCGATAGAACGTCACCCGGTTCACATCCAGGCCACCGGCCAGCCAGGTCGCGGCGATTTCCATACGCGAGCGCTGGATACGCTGCGGGTCATCGCATTTGATCAGGGCGTGGTAGTCGGCCAGGAAGTAGAACGAGTCGGCATTCGCGTCCTGGCTGGCCAGGATTGCCGGGCGGATCGCACCGGCGTAGTTGCCCAGGTGCGGCGTGCCGGTGGTGGTGATGCCGGTGAGGATACGGGTACGAGTCGTCATGGGTAATCGCTTATCAGACTGCTATCAATTCGAGAGACGCGGCAGCACCAGATCCTTGAGATCGGTCAGCTTGCCGTGAAAAAAGTGTCCGCATTCTGCCACTTTCAGCAGCTCATGGGGGCGTTTCAGGGCGGCGGACCAATCGTAGACCAGTTGCGGGTCGACCACTTCGTCGGTTTCCGGTTGGATCAAGGTCAGTGGGCAGCCTTGGGGAAGCGTGTCGGTATCGCGCAGGCGCATCACCGCAGCGGCGACCATGAACAGGTGCGCGAGTTTTTCACCCTTGGCTTCCAGGCGCCCGCCAAGGCTGGCAGCCACGTAGCCGCCGAAGGAAAACCCAAGCAGGGTGATCGGCAGATCAGGGTGTTTTTCCCGCAGCCACGTGGCGACCGCTTCGGCATCGTCCACTTCACCGGCGCTCATATCGTGCGTGCCGGCACTGGCGCCGACGCCACGGTAATTGAAACGCAAGGTAATCAAACCGGCATCGCGGGCGGTACGTTGCAGGGTCGATACAACTTTATTGAGCATGGTCCCACCCTGCACCGGGTTAGGGTGGCAGATCAGCGCCAGGCCACGTGGCTCGGGGTGATCCAGGTACAGGGCTTCCAATTGGCCTACCGGGCCATCGATCAAAACGGGGGTTTCACGCATGAGCAAGGAATGAACTCCGTGACCTCTCAAAGGGTCGACTCGTCTAGCTAAAAGTCTGTGCATGGCATCATTGCGAGCTTAATCGCGGTATACAGCGCAGGTCCGAGCCGTTAACGTAAAGCAAAGCCGTTTATAGAGGAAGGACTCGTGGAACACTCGCTCTTAGTTTGGTTGTTGCCGACTCTTGCCCTGGTTGCCGGTGTCGCCATTGGATTCCTGGTTGCTCGCTTGCTGCCGAATGCCGCGCCTAACCGCACGCAGCGTCAGCTGGATGACATTCAGGAACGTTTTGACAGTTATCAGAACGAGGTTGTTACCCACTTCAACAGCACCGCGACCCTGGTCAAGAAGCTCACCCAGAGCTACCAGGAAGTACAGGATCACCTCGCCGATGGCGCTAACCGCCTGGCCCTCGACGACATCACCCGTCAGCGTCTGCTGGCCGCGTTGCATTCCGATGCACCGCAAACCCCACGGGAACGCCTGACCCCGCCACGGGAAAACCAGGAGCCACCACGGGACTACGCGCCAAAGACGCCGAACGCCCCAGGCATGCTGGATGAGCATTACGGCTTGAAGAAGTAAGTCCTCTTCAGGCAATTAAAAAGCCCGGTTGATCGATGATCAGCCGGGCTTTTTTGTGCACGCTCGTTCTCTAGAACACGGTAGATCCACTGTGGACGTGCTCCCACACTGGCTGCACGCGACCTTAAGCCAGTGGTTGCTCCTGCAACCAGCCACCCTCGATCCGCACATGCCTACCATGGAAGCGTTTGAGGCTGCTGCGATGACCCACGCTGACGATGCTCAGACCCGGCAGCTCATCAATCAGCGCCTGGTACAGCGTCGCCTCGTCCTCTTCATCCATCGCTGACGTGGCTTCGTCCATGTACAGCCATTGCGGTGCGAACAACAACGCGCGGGCAAAGGCCAGGCGTTGCTGCTCACCCGGCGAGAGCATTCGCTGCCAGTGATTGGCTTCATCCAGGCGCCCCACCAGGTGCGGCAGGCGGCAGGTTTCCAGGACCTGTGCATAACGTTCTGCCGAGTAGACGCTGTCGTCCTGTGGATAACTCAATACCGCCTTCAACGTGCCAATCGGCAAGTAGGGTTTCTGTGGCAGGAACAGGTAACGCTTGGCCGGCAGGCGAATGCTGCCGTGACCCGCAGGCCAGAGATGGCCCATGGCGCGCAGCAAGGTACTTTTGCCGCTGCCGGAACGGCCGCTGAGCATGACGCGCTGACCCGGCTCGACGATCATGTTGGCATCGGTGAGCAGGTGGCGGCCATCGGCCAGGTTCATGCCCAACCCTTGCACCACCAGGCGTTCGCCTTCCGCGTGCACCTCAATGGCGGCCGGGCGTTGCTCGTTTTCATCCATGGCCTGCTGAAAGCTCAAGAGACGGTCGCTGGTCGCCCGCCAACCGGCCAGGTCGGCATAAGCGCTGATAAACCAGCTGAAGTTGCCTTGCACGTTGCCAAACGCCGAGTTGATTTGCATCAGCTCACCCAGCTCGATCTTCCCGGCAAAGTAGCGGGGCGCGGCGACCACAAAGGCAAACACGATCGCAATCTGTTCATAGCCGGCGGTAAAGAATGTCAGGCGCTTGGACACCTTCATGATGTCCCAGAAGTTATGCCAGACCTTGCCGAATCGCGTGCTCAAGCGCTGGTTTTCGTTAGCCTCGCCGTTGTACAAGGCGATGCTCTCGGCATTCTCCCGCACCCGCACCATGGAGAAACGCAAGTCCGCTTCGAAACGTTGTTGTTGGTTGCTCAAGCCGATCAACCGGCGACCGATCAGGTGGGTCAACCAACTGCCCACGCCGGCGTAGACCAATGCACACCAGAACATGTAGCCGGGGATGGTGATACCGAACACGTCAATGCTGCCCGACACGCCCCACAGGATGACGGAAAACGACACCAGGCTGACCACATTGCGCAGCAGCCCAAGACCTAGACTCAGCGTGTTAGAGGTAAAACTATTGAGGTCTTCGGAGATACGTTGGTCCGGGTTATCGGTATAGCCGCCCTGCTCCAACTGGTAGTAGTTTTTGTTGCCGAGCCAGCGCGCAAAGTGCTTTTCGGTGAGCCACGCCCGCCAGCGAATGGTCAGCATCTGAGTCAGGTAAAGGCGGTATACCGCGCCGAGAATAGCCACCGCTGCGATAGCGCAAAAATAGCCGATCTGTTGCCAGAAGGCGGCGGTGTCCTTTTTTTCCAGGGCGTTGTAGAAGTCCTTGTACCAGTGGTTGAGCCATACGGAAATTGCCACGCTGAACAGCGACAGGCCGATCACCGCGGCCAACAGCAACCAGGCTTTGCCCTTCTCTTCACTTCGCCAATAAGGCGTGATCATCGCCCAGGTTCGGCGAAAGAATTGCCCACGCACAGCGTCATTGACCGCGGAGTACTCAGCGTTCGGATTCATCGTTCAGGCTCGTAGGGAAGAAGGCAGGCGTTTGAACCGATCATAGGTGATCGGTTCAGCGTTTCGCGCGGCCTGAAGCAGGTTGTTCAGCTTAGGTTCAGCGTCGTACCGGACGTTTCTGCAGCTTGCGTTGCAGGGTGCGACGATGCATACCCAAGGCCCGCGCGGTGGCGGAGATATTGCCTTCGTGCTCGGTCAGCACGCGCTGGATGTGCTCCCACTGCAGGCGGTCCACCGACATCGGGTTTTCCGGCACCAGGGTGTCAAGGTCGGCATGCTCGGACAGCAACGCGGCCAGCACGTCGTCGGCATCTGCCGGCTTGCACAGGTAGTTGCAGGCGCCGCGCTTGATCGCCTCGACAGCGGTGGCAATGCTGGAGTAACCGGTGAGGATCACCACGCGCATTTCCGGGTCGAGCTCCAGCAGCTTGGGCAGCAGCACCAGGCCGGAGTCGCCGTCCATTTTCAGGTCGAGCGCGGCGTAGTCCGGCAGATCGGCCTGGGCGATGGTCAGCCCTTCTTCGGCGGAGCCTGCGGTGCTCACGCGAAAACCGCGACGGCTCATGGCGCGCGCCATCACGCGGGTAAAGGTGGCGTCGTCATCTACCAGCAGCAGGTGCGGCAGTTCTTCGCCTTCGACTTGGATCTCGTCACTCATCGATATCTCCTCGTGCGACACGGGGCAGGCGCAGCTCGGTGAGCGTGCCGCCTTCCTCATGACTATAGAGTTTTACTGAGCCACCGGCGCGGGTCACGCTGGCCTTGCTCAAAAAAAGACCGAGGCCGAAGCCTTTGCCCTTGGTGGTAAAGAACGGTTTGCCGATCTGTTCGGCAATGGCCAGCGGCACGCCCGCGCCGTGGTCACGAATACTGATGGTGACGTTTTCCAGGTCCCAGTCCAGTTGAACGCCCAGGCCTTCGGGGCAGGCGTCGGCGGCATTGTTCAACAAGTTGAGCAGGGCCTGGGTCAAGTCCGGCGGCGGCGCCATGCGCGGCACGGTGCCTTGCCCTAATAGATGAAAACGGTAACTGGCTTCGGGGCGCATCAGGTGCCAGCGGTTCAGGGCTTCATCGAGCCACTGGGTCACGTCCTGCATCTCCACCGCCAGGCGGCGATTGGCTTCGGCGGCGCGCACCAACTGCTGAAGGGTCTGCTTGCACTGCTTGACCTGCTCACGCAGCACGCCGAGATCTTCTTGCAACGCCGGGTCGTGATGGTCCTGGGTCATTTCGTTGAGCAGCACGCTCATGGTGGCCAAGGGTGTGCCCAGCTCATGGGCGGCGCCGGCGGCCTGGGTGGCAACGGCCAACAACTGCTGGTCGCGCAAGCCTTCTTCACGGCGAATCGCGCGCAGTTCTTCCTGGCGGCGCAGTTCTTCGGCCATGCGGGCAGCGAAGAACGTAATGACCGCAGCGGACAGCGCAAAGCTCAGCCACATCCCGTATATCTGCAGGTTTTCCCGCGCGATCGGGAATGTTTGCAGCGGATAGAAGCGCGCCAACAGCAAGGTGTACAGCGTCAACGCGATGCCCGACAGCACCACCGAATAGCGCCACGGCAGGGTCACGGCGGCGATGGTCAGTGGCACCAGGTAATAAGAAACAAACGGATTGGTGGAACCACCGGAGAAATACAACAACACACTGTGGATAAACAGGTCGCACGCCAATTGCAGGGCGTATTCCAGCTCGGTCACCGGCCACGTGGTGCGCAACCGGATGGCGGTAAACACACAGAGCACAATGGAGAAACCCAGGGTCACGCCCAATTGCAGCCATGGCAGCGGCAACAGGTCGAACCAATAGGCGAGCCCGACGGAGCCGGCCTGTGCGGCCAGTACCAGGGTACGGATGAACGTCAGGCGCCAGAGGTTCTGGCGGGTGGCGGAAGTCAATTTTACGGCGGCGAGCATGAGCTCTCCCGATGAGCGCTGCAGGCGGATCGGCAGGAGTATAAACGAAGCAGGCCGCCTGGCACGGCGCGTGTGGCTCTTTGCCGCAGCCCGGGCAAATGACCGTTCGTCGGCATCGTCACATGTGTAGGTAATGTGTAAACCCGAAGAACCCACTGCCACCGTCTACAGTCATACCCAACACGCACATCCCAAGGAGCTTCCATGTCTCGTTTCACTCGCAGTGCAGCCGTCATCACGCTCAGCGTCGGCGCCCTGGCCAGCCTTCCAGCCCTGGCCGCCGATGAGCTGCATTACAACCAGATTTCCCTGCGCGCCGAGGTCAGCCAGGAGGTGGCCCGCGACAAGATGATCGTGACCCTCTACACCGAATCGCAGAACAGCGACCCGGCCAAGCTTGCCGCCGAAATCACCAATACCCTGAACAAGGCCCTCGGTGAGGCCCGCGAAGTCAAAGGCGTGACACTGCGCCAGGGCAGCCGTAACAGCTATCCGATCTACGACAACAAGAACCAGAAGATCACCGGCTGGCGTGAACGCGCCGAACTGCGCCTGGAAAGCGCAGACTTCCCGGCGCTGTCCAAACTCACCGGCGAACTGTTGAATAGCCTGAAAATGGAAAACATGGACTTCGCCATCGCCGACGCCACGCGCAAGTCCAGCGAAGATGCACTGCTCAAGGACGCAGTCGCCGCGTTTAAAGCACGCGCGCAACTGGCCACCGATGCGTTGGGCGGCAAGGGTTACAAGATCGTGAACCTGAACTTCAACACCAACGGCTACCCGATGCCTTACGCCCGTGGCGGCATGATGATGAAAGCAGCCATGGCGGATTCGGCACCGACGCCTGAAGTCGAGGCCGGCACCAGCCAGGTAAGCATGAGCGCCGATGGCGTGATCGAAGTGCAGATGCAGTGACCCCTACCTGATTGGCCTGAACGGCGTTACCCTCGGTAGCGCCGTTTTCGTTTGGGCAGCTTATATATGCCTGCCATTTCAGGGGTCTCCATGGAAAGAATTGCCTTAAAACCGCTCATCCTCGCCGCAGGCCTGCTGGCCTTTATGCCACTGGCCCAAGCGGCCAGCACCCTGGTCTACTGCTCCGAAGCCAGCCCCGCCGGTTTCGACCCCAGCCAATACACCAGCGGCACCGACTTTGACGCGTCCGCCGAAACCGTGTTCAACCGCCTGACCCAGTTCAAGCGCGGCGGCACCGAAGTCGAACCTGGCCTGGCGACCAGTTGGGACATCTCCAAAGACGGCCTGACCTACACCTTCCACCTGCGGGATGGCGTCAAGTTCCACACCACTGATTTCTTCACCCCTACCCGCGACTTCAACGCGGATGATGTGCTGTTTACCTTCAACCGCCTGCTGGATGCCGATAGCCCGTTCCGCAAGGCCTACCCGTCCGAGTCGCCGTACTTCACCGACATGGGGTTGAACACCACGATCAAAAACGTCGAAAAACTCGACGAACACACCGTGCGTTTCAACCTGAACAACGTCGACGCTTCGTTCGTGCAGAACCTGGCCATGAGCTTTGCCTCGGTGCAGTCCGCCGAATACGCCGCCCAACTGCTCAAGCAAAGCAACGCTTCCGACATCAATCAAAAACCGGTGGGCACCGGCCCGTTTGTGTTCAAGCGTTACCAGAAGGACTCGCAGATCCGCTACGTGGCCAACAAGCAATATTGGAAACCCGAGGATGTGAAGCTCGACAACTTGGTGTTCGCCATCACCCCGGATGCCGCGTCGCGCCTGCAGAAGCTCAAGGCCGGCGAATGCCAGGTCAGCGGTTACCCGCGCCCTGCCGACATTGAAGTGATGAAACAAGACCCGAACTTGCGCGTGCTGCAGCAAGCCGGGTTCAACCTGGGCTTCCTGGCCTACAACGTGACCCACCCGCCGCTGGACCAGCTCAAGGTGCGCCAGGCGCTGGACATGGCCATCGATAAGCCGGCGATCATCAAGGCGGTGTACCAGAGCGCCGGGCAATTGGCGCAGAACGCGCTGCCGCCTGCGCAGTGGTCTTATGACCCCAGTATCAAGGACGCGCCCCACGACCCGGCAAAGGCCAAGGCGCTACTAAAAGAAGCAGGGGTTGCACCAGGTACCACCATCAACTTGTGGGCGATGACCGTACAGCGTGCTTCCAACCCGAACGCGCGGATGTCGGCACAAATGATCCAGCAGGATTGGGCAAAGATCGGCATCAAGGCCAACATCGTCAGCTATGAGTGGGGCGAATACATCAAGCGCGCCAAAAACGGCGAGCATGACGCGATGATTTATGGCTGGACTGGCGACAACGGCGACCCGGATAACTGGCTCGGCGTGCTCTACAGTTGTGCCGCGGTCAAGGGCAGCAACTACGCCAAATGGTGTAACCCGGCCTACGACAAACTGGTGCAGCAAGCCAAAGTCAGCAACGACCGCGAGCAGCGCATCAAGTGGTATCAACAGGCACAAAAAATCCTTAAGGAACAAGTACCTATAACGCCTATTGCGAACTCGACGGTTTTCCAACCGCTGCGCAAGGAAGTCCAGGACTTCAAGATCAGCCCTTTCGGGCTGACGCCGTTCTATGGCGTGAGTCTAGATAAGTAACAGCCGTGCGCCAACCGAGTGCGCCAGACGCCTCGGTTGGTCTTTTTTGGTGCAGCTCACGCACCGAAAAAACCCTCAAAATATGCGCAAATATGTACAAACTTTCATAATTGCGACATTCCTGTACGTTCGTACCACTGTTTCACCCTTGCAACGGTTCAGCATCTTGCAATGGGTATGGCGCCTGCATAAGTATCCGCAGGCCGACTCACGAGGTCGCCCTCACCACCAAAAATGACAACAAATCATGAGGCCAACATGCTTAAACACGCAGTCCTTCCGTTATTAGTGAGCGCTGGCCTTATGGCCGCGGCCCCATTCGCCCAAGCGGCGACTAACCTGGTGTTCTGC
>Ga0209173_100733_pt1 | contig 11699 bp, 7 predicted proteins | sample SynthPrep_16_END_FD_187206 | JGI IMG/M metagenome (GOLD analysis project Ga0209173, IMG submission 187206) | Synthetic microbial communities from Ohio, USA - SynthPrep_16_END_DS12_MetaG (SPAdes) (version 2) | ecosystem: Engineered > Bioreactor > Aerobic > Activated sludge | place: USA: Ohio... | reverse complement strand
ACGGCCATGGCGCGCTTCCTTCAGCTAAAAAGTCGGGCTTTATAGCCCACAGGGCGACTTTATGACCACGCGATGGCCGATCGGTTTTGCTTCAGTCTGTTTCAGGTGCGTCCGGTGTCGGCGATGAAGTGCCCGTCTGCCGGCTGAACAATGGCCCACCGCAGCGACTGCAGAACGCCGCACTATGCTCGTGACGGTTCTTCCGACAATGCGGGCAGTCGTGCTCCATCAGCCCGTCCTGGCGCATGGCGTTGGCCAGTTCGGCGGTGAAAATGCCGGTGGGCACGGCGATGATCGAGTAGCCGGTGATCATCACCAGCGTAGCGAGCATCTGGCCTACGGGTGTTTGCGGGGTGATGTCGCCGAAACCCACGGTGGTCAGCGTCACCACCGCCCAATAGATACCGGTGGGAATGCTGGTGAAGCCGTTGGCCGGGCCTTCGATCACGTACATCAGCGCGCCATAAACGGTGACCAGGGTCGAGACGCTCACCAGAAACACCACGATCTTCTGCTTGCTGCCGCGCAGCGCCACCAGCAGGAAGTTGGCTTGGGTCAGGTACTGGCGCAGCTTGAGCACACGGAAGATGCGGATCATGCGGATGACGCGGACGATCATCAGGTACTGCGCATCGGCGAACATCAACGCCAGGATGGCCGGCAGCACCGCCAGCAGGTCCACCAGGCCGAAGAAACTGAAGGCATAGCGCATCGGTTTGGGCGAGCTGTACAGGCGCAAGCCGTACTCGATGGCGAACAGCGCGGTGAAGAACCACTCCAGCGCGCCGAACACATCGGCGTACTGGTTGTGGAAGTGCTCGATGCTGTCGAGCATCACCACCACCAGGCTGGCGAGGATGGTCACCAGCAGCCAGTTGTCGAAGCGCTGCGCCGCGGGCGTGCTGGTTTCGAAGATGATGATGTAGATGCGTTGACGCCAGCTCTGCCGGTTTTCCATGGCAAGGTCCAAATTAAGCGAAAGGGCACAGCCTAGGCAGGAAGGCGGAGTGAGGGCAAGGGACGAGAAGGCTGGTGGCTATATGCCATTTGTCGGACGGAAAGGCTCCGAGGCAGTGATTGTGACGCCGTTCATCAAAACCCTGTTTGATGTCAAGGTGCCATGTGTTTTAATCGCCGCCGATTTTACGACGCCGTTTTTCTGCTATTCAAAGGACTGAAAGCATGTCTTTCCGTATTAGCCCTTTATGGCCTGCCATCTCTGGCGACCACCCTGCGGGCCGTCGCTGCGCGACGTTAAAAGTGGCTCCCGGCCTTTTTTGGGCCGTATGGCTGTGTTTTTCTCTTCCTGCTATCGCGCTGGCGCAGACGCCGGGCGACCGTGAGCTGATCCGCGAGCGCCAGGAGCGCCTGTTGCAGGAACAGCAGCGGCGCCTCGAGGAGCTGCAGCAACTGCCCGGTGAAGCCCCCAAACTGCAAGCCACCCCCATCGAGGATGAGCGCTGCTTCGCTATCGAGCAGATTCGCCTGGAAGGCGCCACTCTCCTCGCTGAGGACGACCAGCAGGCTGTTCTGCGGCGCTTCTCCGGCGAGTGTTTGGGCGTTGGCCAGCTCAACGAGCTGCTCAAGGCCATCACCCAGTTCTATATCGACCGCGGCTACGTCACCCCGCGCGCCTACCTGCCGCAGCAGGACCTGTCCTCAGGCGAGCTGCGCGTCATCGTGGTTGAAGGCCGCCTGGAAGGGCTGGACAGTTCCGAGTTGGCCAGCGACCGCGAACTGGCCATGGGTTTCCCCGGCCAGCCGGGGGAAGTGTTGGACCTGCGCGAACTGGAGCAACTGGTCGACCAGCTCAACCGCCTGCCGTCGCGCCAGGCCCAGCTGGAGCTGGTGCCGGGCGAAGAAGTGGGCGGTAGCCGTGTGCGGCTGCAAGGCCAGCGCGACAAGCCCTGGCGCGCCGGGCTCAACCGTCACAACGACGGGCAGAAAAGTACCGGCGAGCAACAGTGGGGCCTGAGCTTCGACTGGGACAGCCCGCTCGGTCTGGCCGACCAGCTCAGCCTGCGCGCCAATCGCGATGCGGTGAGCGACAGCTATCGCCATTCCCACAGCCAGAGCCTGATCTACCAGGTGCCCTACGGCTGGTGGAACTTCAGCTACAGCTACAGCCAGAGCTACTACCGCACGCAGAGTGACGGCGGCGGCTTTCTTTTCGATCAGGATGGCGACAGCAAGACCCACGCCCTGCGCGGCGAGCGTGTGCTGCATCGCGACAATGTCAGCAAGACCGCCTTCAACCTGGGTGTCAGCCACCTGCGTAGCAACAACTTCATTCTCGGCAACCGCATCGACACCTCCAGCACGCGCCTGTCCGAGGCGCAGTTGGGCTTCAACCATGGCCGCCGTATCGGCAGCGCCTTCGTCAACGCCGATCTCGGCTGGCAACGCGGCATCGGCGCCTTCGACGCCCAGCGCGCCGGTGACCCGCAAGGCAGCCAGCCGGTGGCGCGCTACAACAAATACACCCTGGCCCTGAGCTACCTGCAGCCCTTCGCGCTGTGGGGCGAATCCTTCAGCTTCGACAGCCTGGCCTACGGCCAGAAGAGCGAAGACGTGCTGTTCAGCCCGCAGCGCATCAGCATCGGCGGCCTCAGCTCGGTGCGTGGCTTCAAGGACGAGTCCCTGTCCGGCGACACCGGCGGCTACTGGCGCAACCAGCTGCGCTGGCGCCGCCCGGTCACCTGGGAGGCGCTGCGCCCCTTCGTGCACGAATACAGCCTGGCCTTCGCCTATGACGTCGGCGTGATCCACGGCGGCCGGCACAACCCCGAGCAACGCGGCCGCATGACGGGCAACGCCCTCGAGTTCGCCCTGCGCGGCCAGCACCTGGCGGCCTCGGTGAGCTTAGCCCATGCCCTGGAGCGCCCCGACGCCATCGAGCGTGACGAGCGCCCGGTCTATTTCCGATTCGACCTGTTCTTCTGATTGCCCGGCCGGACGGCTGGTTGGAGTATCGACATGGACGTACGCAGTCCCCTGTTTCAGAACATCGCCCTGATCGTTGCCGGCGTGCTGTTTCTCAACCCCATCGTCGCCACCGCGGCGCAACTGGCGGTTGACCAGGCCGCAGGCGGCAACACCGCCGTGACCCAGGCGCAGAATGGCGTGCCGATGGTCAACATCGCCACGCCCAATGGCAGCGGCCTGTCGCACAACAAGTTCACCGACTACAACGTCGGTCAGCAGGGGCTGATCCTCAACAACAGTGCGCAGAACCTGGTGCAGACCCAGTTGGGCGGCTACGTGGTCGGCAACCCCAACCTGAAGAACGGCGCTGCCGGGCTGATTCTCAACGAAGTCACCGGCGGCAACGCCAGCCAGCTTAGGGGCTACACGGAAGTGGCCGGGCGCTCGGCAGCGGTCATCGTCGCCAACCCGCATGGCATTACTTGCGATGGCTGCGGCTTCATCAACACCCCACGCGTCACCCTCAGCACCGGCACCCCGGTGATCGAGAATGGCCGCCTGCAGCGTTTCGACGTCGACGGCGGGCAGATCGCCATCGAAGGCCAGGGGCTCAATGCCGGCAACGTCGACCAGTTCGACCTGATCACCCGCAGCGCGCAGATCAACGCCGAGCTGCACGCCAACAAGCTCAACATCATCACCGGCCGCAACGAGGTGGATGCCACCACCCTGGCCGCCACCGCCAAGGCCGACGACGGTTCGAACAAGCCCATGCTGGCCATCGACAGCTCGGCCCTGGGCGGCATGTACGCGGGCGCCATTCGCCTGGTCGGCACCGAGCAGGGCGTTGGCGTGAAACTGGCCGGCGACATGGCCGCCAGTGCCGGGGATATCCAGATCGATGCCAATGGCAAGCTGAGCCTGGCGCGTGTCGCGGCCAGTAATGACCTGAAACTCACCGCCAACGAGATCGAACTGAACGCCGATACCTATGCCGGTCGTAATGCGACAGTCATAGCCACGGATAAGACCCAGGTGAAGGAAAGCCTGGCGGCTGGCAATCGCCTCGAGATCGGCGGCGGCGAGCTGGATAACCAGGGCATCGTCGAGGCCGGGGTCAAGGCCGACGGTGCGCTGGTAACCGACAGCAAGCTGGTATTGAACAGCCAGCGTGTCAGCAACCGGGGCGAGCTGATCGCTCGCGGCAGCCTGGAAGCGGATGTCGAGGTGCTGGACAACAGCAACGGCAAGTTGCTCAGCGCAGGTAATGCCAAGATCCAGGCAGCGCAACTTGCCAACAGCCAGGGCCAAATTCTCGCGCAGAAGAACCTGGAACTCGGCGGCGGCGCCCTGAGCAACCAGGACGGCGAGTTGTTGGCAGCCGGCGAACTGCGAGTCGACGCTGCGTCGCTGAACAACCAGAGCGGCATCCTCGCTGCTGACTCCATCGATGTGAAGCTGACAGGTGCTTTGAACAACGGCCAGGGGTTGATCGAGTCCAGCCAAGTGCTGACGCTCGCAGCCGGTAGTGCCGAGAACCACGATGGCCGTCTGCGTGCGTTGGCCAGCAGCGGCAGGAGCGAGTTCCAGATTGGCAACCTGTTCGATAACGACCAGGGCCTGGTGGAAATCGGCAACGCTGCCTTTGCTCTCGCCAGCAGTTCATTGAGCAATCTGGGCGGCACGGTTCGTCATCTGGGCACCCAGGGTTTCGAGCTGGATCTGGCTGATCTGGGCGGTGCCGGTGGGCGCTTCATCACCAATGGTGAGCTGAGCCTCAGCGCTGCTGACTGGACCAACACCAGCGAGCTGCAGGCCGAGCGCCTGACGTTGAATATCGGTCAGTTCACCCAAGCCGCCACCGGCCAGTTGATCTCGCGGCAGAGCATCACAGCCACTGGCGACAACTGGGTCAATGATGGCGTTATCGCCACCGATGGCGCGCTCGACCTGACGCTCAGCGACAATTACGAGGGCAATGGTGCCTTGCGCAGCCTGGGCGACCTGACCTTCAAGGCGGACAGCGCCGCATTTGGCAACGACGCACAGGCCCAGAGTGGCGGTATCGGACGCTTCGAGCTAAGCGGCCAACTGCTCAACCAGGGTCGTCTGACCGCCGCGCAGGACATGTTCCTCAGGCTGGGTAGCCTCGACAACCGCGGCACACTGGGTGGCAGTGGCCTGCTGCGTATCGAGGGCGACTCGCTACGTAACGAGCAGGGGCTGATCTTCAGCGGCTCTGATATGTCTCTGCGGGTAGGCGCTCTTACCAACTACAAAGGCGATATTTACAGCCTCGGTGCACTTAGCATTGCGAAGGATGAATCGCTTGGCCAATTAGCCTTGCTGGAGAACATCTCCGGAACGATTGAGAGCTCCGGCGATATGAGCCTGGCTGCTTCGTCGTTGATTAACCGTAAGGATGTTTTCGCTTCTACGGTCAGCCAACTCAGTGGGCGTGCAGTGCTTACAGGTACTGATAACTGTAAGGGGGAGCACTGCGAAGCATCTTATGTCGTTAATGAAGTTTACGGCCTGAAAATTACTCAGGACTCCGCACGTGCAAACCTAATTTCCGGTGGAAATCTGGACTTCATCGGTGGGAGTTTCGATAACCGCTTTAGCATGGTTTCAGCTGGCGGATATATCGAGCTCGACACTGTTAGCTTCCAAAGTTTCGGCGCTGCGGGGGGCGAAACCCGTTACTACGACTATTACGTGTACACAAAGAGCAGGCCTGACTACCACGGCCTTCTCACCAATATTGACCGCTATAACGCTTATCACAATCCTGCGTCCGCCAGCTATAACCCCACAGCAATGCCGCTGCGTTCATTTGCCATCGGTAGTATTCGCCACTCTAATATCGTGAAAACCACGGATGGTGGCGAAGTTGCCAACTCGGTCATTCAGGCTGTCGGGCGAGTTAACATCAGCGGCACTCAAACGCTCGAAAATACCCTGTTGCGCCCTGGTGAGCAGATCGAGCAAGGTCCGAGCCGCGTTGGTCAGACGACTGTCAGCAGCGACGTCAAGCCTGAAGCCACGCTCAACGCCCAGTTGCCACCGGACGTTAAGCAACAGGCTGTTGATCCCCTTTCTCAGCCTGGATTCAGCCTGCCCGAGGGGCAGAATGGCCTGTTTCAGGTCAGCACCGATCCGGGGCATCGCTACCTGATTGAAACCAATCCGGCGTTCGCTGACCTGGGCAACTTCCTCAATTCGGATTACCTGCTGAGCCGCCTGGGTTTCGACCCGAATACAGCTCAGAAGCGCCTAGGCGACGGGCTTTATGAGCAACGCCTGATACGCGATGCTGTCGTCGCGCGCACCGGTCAGCGGTTTATAGCGGGGCTAGATAGCGATGAGGCTATGTACCGCTATCTGATGGATAACGCCATTGCCAGCAAGGACGCCTTGAGCCTTGTCCCCGGCGTGGGCTTGAGCGCCGAACAAGTCGCTGCGTTGACCCATGACATCGTGTGGATGCAAGAGCAGGAAGTGAACGGCGAGAAGGTGCTTGTACCGGTGCTTTACCTCGCTCAGGCGAGCGGCCGACTTGCACCGACAGGGGCGCTTATCCAGGGCAGCGAAGTACGCCTGATCAGCGGTGGTGACCTTACAAACAAAGGCACCCTGCGGGCTAGTGGTGACTTCAAGGCGACTGCCAACAACATAGGTAATCAGGGGCTGATCCAGGCAGGCAACCGTTTGGCATTGCTGGCAACAGACAGCATTCGCAACGCTCAAGGAGGCATCATCAATGGCAAAGATGTCAGCCTCGCCTCCATCAATGGCGACATCACCAATGAGCGCTCTATTGGTTATACCGAACAGGGTGGCCGTTTCGCCTTTAGTCATGCATCGGTTGATAACGCTGCTCGAATCGAGGCCGATAACGATCTCGTGTTAGTCGCTGGTCGAGACCTGAACAACTTGGGCAGCGTATTGAAGGCAGGTGGGGATGCCACGCTGAGCGCCAAACGAGATCTAACCCTCGGTGTTATTAGCGAGGTGGATAGCTACAGCTCTCAGTATAAAAAGTTGAGCGTTAAAGGCTCTCAAACAACACAGCATGGCAGCGATGTGCAGGTGGGCGGGAATCTGGCCGTGACTGCCGGGCAGGATATTGCCGTGGTGGCCAGTGCGGTGAAGGCGGAGGGCAATGTACTGCTGGACGCTGGCCGTGATGTGACAATTACAGCGGCCGCCAACGAGAGCAGTAGCGAGTACCGCTACAAGCGTAGTGGCAAGAAGGTTGAGAAGGAAAACAGCAGCATTCGTCAGCAAGCGGCGGTGATCGAGGCGGGCGGGGATCTGGATGTCCTGGCCGACGGCAACCTGATCCTGAGCGCCAGCCAGCTCAGGGCCGAGGGAGAGGCATTTCTGTATGCCGGTGAGCAACTGGCGCTGCTGGCTGCACAGAACAGCGATTACTACCTCTACGACATGAAGAAGAAGGGCTCCTGGGGCAGCAAGAAGACCCAGCGAGACGAAGTCACCACCGTACGCAATGTCGGCAGCTCCATCACCACCGGCGGTGATCTGATCCTGGTCAGCGAAGGCGACCAGCTGTACCAGAAAGCGCGACTGGAAAGCGGCAACGACCTGATCCTCGACAGCGGCGGCAGCATCACCTTCGAAGCGGTCAAGGATCTGGATCAGGAGAGCCACGAGAAGAGCAGCAACAGCCTGGCCTGGACCTCAGCCAAGGGCAAGGGCAGCACGGATGAAACCCTCTACCAGAGCCAGTTGATCGCCAAGGGCGACCTGGTGATACAGGCCGTGGACGGCCTGAAGATCGACGTCAAGGAGGTCAATCAGCAGTCGGTCAGCCAGACCATCGACGCCATGGTCAAGGCCGATCCCGAACTGGCCTGGCTCAAGGAGATGGAGCAGCGCGGCGATGTCGATTGGCGGCAGGTGAAGGAGATACATGACTCCTTCAAGTACAGCCATTCGGGGTTGGGGGCTGGGGCAGCGATGATCATTGCCATCGTTGTAGCGTATTTCACGGCAGGCGCTATGAGTGGCCTTGTAGCCAATGGTGCTACTGCTGCCGGCGCATCCACTGCTGCTACATCAGCAGGCGGTGCTTGGGCTGCTGGCACAGGGGCTAGCCTTTCAGGGATTGGTTGGGCTAACGCAGCTGTTACGGCGGGTCTGACTGGCATGACCAGCAATGCTGCCATTAGCACCATCAACAACAGGGGCAACCTCGGTGCCGTACTCAAAGACATAACCACTGAGGATGCGCTGCGAGGCTATGCAGTCGCAGGTATCACGGCGGGGCTGACCAATGGTCTATATGACGGTTGGGTCGGGACGGAAACTGGTACGGCAGGCGCTATCCAGAACGGTGGCAAAGTCATCACCGGCGGCGGTGGCCTATCCACTCTGGAAGGGATTGGTCGCTTTGCTGGAAATCAGCTGCTGCAGAACGGTACTTCAACCGTCCTCGATCGTGCTTTGGGCGGTGACAGCTCGTTCAGTGATGCCTTGCGCAGCAGCTTGGCCAATACCTTCGCGGCAGCAGGGTTCAACTTGGTTGGGGATCTGACAGCCCCTGAAAGATGGGACTTCAAAGATGGCAGCCCAGTTAAGATTGCCATGCATGCCGTGATGGGTGGTCTGGCAGCAGAAGCGGCTGGCGGCGACTTCAAGACTGGAGCATTGGCGGCAGGGGTGAATGAGCTGCTGGTCGACAGCCTGTCAGACATTTACGGCAAGATGGATCCTGATCAGAAGAAGAGCCTGCTGGTGATGAACTCGCAGGTGATCGGGGTGCTGGCGGCTGCTGCGCAGGGGGGAGATGATAAGGCGCTGCAGACGGCCTCGTGGGTAGCTAAAAATGCCACGCAATATAATTACACTGCTCATTGGGACGAGTTTGAGAAACAACATGATGCCTGCAAGAAAAACCCCTCAGGCTCTGGATGTTCTACTGTTCTAAAGGTGGCTGGAGTTTCTAGCGAGTCGCTCGGTAATGTGGTGCTTAATAAGGATGCCAATGGCACTATTGTTAGTTACACGCTGCTGGGTGATGCAGGTGCGCCTTGGATGGTCATGGAGCCTGCAGAGTACAAGATGTATATCGCATCTCCCCAGCAAATTCAGGAGGGTTACAAGACTGCTCCGCAATGGCAGCTAAATCTTTCTTCAGCTTTGCTCTATGCTCATCACGGCGATACCGAAAAAGCTGTTGAAAATTACGCGTTTATGCTGCGAGATCCAGGCTATCAACAGGAAATGTTGCTCGGCTTAGCTATGGGAGGGTTGGGGCGGTTAGCTTTGGGTCCAAAAACAGCGGTGGCAAGTACTGGGCCAAAGGTGCCGCCAAAGCTGCAAGCATTCACCAATCCGCCTCAAGGGCCAGTAATTCCATCGGGCTGGATAAGCCGTCCAGGCAGGGCTCCCGGGAGCACCATTTATTACCCACCGGGCACTGATCCAAGCGCTCCCGGTAGTACCTATATTCGACTGATGCCTTCAGGTTCGACCCCTGTCCCTGGGTTAGAAAATGGCTATTGGATTTCTGTGAAAAATGGACAGCCGATAAACCCAGCAACCGGTGGCACTGGTACAAGGGGAGACACTCATGTGCCATTACCGCCAAATACTGTGCCGCCTAAGCGGTGAGAGGTTATTCATGATTACTGAGACAGACTTGGCAGAGCTGGAGTCAACAGTGCTTACAGGTGTAACAGTTGGCATTGGTTCGCAAATTTTGATATTCGGGAACGGTGCAACTGTGCTAGTGCAGTGTCCTTTTACAAGTGAAATTCAAGGAAAGAAAAAGCAGGGGCACGGTGAGTACGTGAATACCAGTGAACTGCTTTATGATTATCTAAATAATCAGGTGGCGCATGCTTCGCTTGAGGAGGGTGCGGTTCTTGTTTTGGAGTTTGAAGGAGGAAAGTTATTGAGGATTGTTCCTGAATATAACGGGCTTGAGTCGTATGTGGTCTCGACTCGCCTTGGTATTTGTCCTGTTGCAGTATTTTGATCGCGCGCGATTAACGAAAAAGGGGACACCCATTAGCCGGCCTGGCGTCAAGACTCAAAGCAACCCGCTCAAGCGTGAACAATAGGTGAACAATAGGGGACAGACCACGTTTATTGGTCTAGGGTTATGGAATTCCATGGAAGGAGGTCTGTATGCCACGTCGAGCACGGATATCACTGCCAGGCGTTTCAGTTCATCTGATTCAGAGAGGGAATAATCGCTCAGCCTGTTTTTACGCTGACGAGGACTATCTTTTTTATCTGGATGTATTGATGGAGCAAGCAAAGAAGCATGGATGTGCGATCCATGCCTGGTGTCTGATGACCAACCATGTTCATTTGTTGGCCACGCCCGAAAGCTCTGATAGTGCAGGACTCATGATGAAGGGGCTAGGGCAGCGTTACGTGCAGTATGTTAATCGCACATACCGCCGTAGCGGGACGCTGTGGGAAGGTCGTTTCCGCTCTTGCCTCATGCAGGAGGAGGCTTATGTGTTGGCTTGTTATCGTTACATTGAGATGAATCCTATCCGCGCAGGCATGGTTGAGCACCCGGCTGAATATCGCTGGTCGAGCTACCGGGCCAACGCGCAAGGTGAGTCCTCAGTGCTGCGCTGTCCACACCCTCTCTATCAGGCCCTGGGTCGAGATGAGGTGCTCAGGACTGAGGCTTATAGAGAATTGTTCCGCTATCAGCTAGACCCAGGGCTTGTTGATCAGATACGTGCCGCGACAAATGGAAACTACGCACTGGGAAGTCCGAAGTTTTCTGCCGAAGTTGAGGCAGCGTTGGGGCGAAGAGTCACAAGAGGCAAGCCAGGGCGTCCCAAGAGTGCGCCAGATATTTAGTAAAACGTGGTCTGTCCCCTATTATTTTTTAGTAAAACGTGGTCTGTCCCCTATTATTTCGGATCAGCTGCGTGCTGTCATGCCCGGCCAGGTTGAAACCACCACGGGTCAGCCACCACCAGATGAGCGCCAGCATGATCACCGCCACCGGCACGCCCAGCAGCATCCACTGGCCGAAGCCGATCTGCACGTCATAGTTGTCGGCGAGGAAGGCGGCCAGCAGGGCATTCGGCGGTGTGCCGATCAGTGTGGCGATGCCACCGACGCTGGCGGCGTAGGCAATCGCCAGCAGCAGGGCGGTGGCGAAGCGCTCACGGTCGGCTTCGCCGGTGCTCTGCTCGCTGGTGAGCATGCCTATCACCGAAAGGCCGATGGGCAGCATCATGATGGTGGTGGCGGTGTTGCTCACCCACATGCTGAGAAAGGCCGTGGCCATCATGAACCCGGCGATCTGCCTGCTGGGCCTGCTGCCCATGGCCAGCAGCGTCATCAGCGCGATGCGCTTGTGCAGGTTCCAGCGCTCCATGGCCAGACCCAGGACGAAGCCACCAAGGAACAGGTAGATGGTCGGGTTGGCGTAGGGCGCGGTCGCGGCGTTGAGACTGTCGATGCCCAGCGCCGGGATCAACAGGATTGGCAGCAGCGAAGTGGCCGGAATCGGAATGGCCTCGGTCGACCACCAGGTGGCCATCAGCAGGGTCAGGCCTATGGTGGCCCAGGCGGTGCTGGAGAGGCCGGCTGGCGGCTCGGTGACCAGGCAGACGAGCAGTAGCAAAGGGCCCAGAATCAGGCCAATCCAGGCGGCCTTGGCAGGTGCCGTGGATTCATTGGTGGTAACGGCCATGGCGCGCTTCCTTCAGCTAAAAAGTCGGGCTTTATAGCCCACAGGGCGACTTTATGACCACGCGATGGCCGATCGG
>Ga0209173_100731_pt1 | contig 11709 bp, 14 predicted proteins | sample SynthPrep_16_END_FD_187206 | JGI IMG/M metagenome (GOLD analysis project Ga0209173, IMG submission 187206) | Synthetic microbial communities from Ohio, USA - SynthPrep_16_END_DS12_MetaG (SPAdes) (version 2) | ecosystem: Engineered > Bioreactor > Aerobic > Activated sludge | place: USA: Ohio... | reverse complement strand
CGATCGCAGCGCGTGCGCGACAGTGCCAATCACTACCTCAGCTGCAGTTGAAGACATTTCACCAACCGCCGAAATCCCTTGCCCAAGATGCTCGACGAAGAGCTTCCCGTCCGGATTGAGCATGATCTCGACGACGCTGTTGTCATCGAGTGCGGCGCAAAGCTGGTCACCGAACGCCTCCTGTAGTTTTCTTACGAGCCTTGAATGTGAAGGAAGCTGGACCACGGTCTACTCCTGTTGAAAAATCATCGGTGACAGCGAGCGATCGAAGATCGGTAGCTTGAAGGCCTAAGCCTTGCGAAAACGCCAGGATCTGTCGGAAGCGTTCCCGCAACGGCAGTTGTGACCCCGATTCTCGATGGGTGGCCAATGCGCTGCAGAGGCCAGCCAATTCGAGACAGAATGCGTTCGAAACGCAGATCAGTGACTGTTACGATCTCGGAGTAGCCATTGGCGACGGACCATTCGATGATCCCGGAAAACATCGCCAATGTCGTTTCGTGGATGACGTTGGAGCCCCTTCCCTCCTCGATCCTCGTATCGACGCAAAAGCGCGAACTTTCGATCATGGCAGGGTGGTAGTGGAGCTTTCCGTCCGGAAGAAGTGATGGGAAAACGTCGGCGACCATTGTTGCGCCCGTGGCCGGAAGTAGCCGGGCACATCCTATGACTTTTTCCTCGCCCAGCACGGCAAGGATATACGTTGGCCCGAGATCATCGAACCGATCCCTTTCTGCTCCGCCACGGACTTCGACTTCCCAACCCAGGCGATCCCCAAAGATGTGCGCTCTCAGCTTGTGCTGCTCGATTAAGAGTTTTTTGTCGATGTCGCTCTGAGGTTTCGAGATTGCCCTGATATCCATGAAGTTCCCCTTGTTTTTATTGGCGATGAAATCAGCACAGATCAGAAGGGCGTGGCAGTTGGTGAATCCTACAAATCCGGATTTGTGATGAGTCGCGCGAACTCTGCCGACTCGGTCATGGGCGCCGGGTGCCGGGAGCCTTTGCATGTGCAATTGACCCTAGAACAAACTGCGCACGGTCTGACTTGATAGGGTCGCTAAGTATCTGGTGAATATGATATAATGGCGCAAACTTTCCGATGGTCGCCGATGTCTTACTCTCCCTTCATTAGGCTTTTGTTAACTCTAAACAACTGGACGTCAGGCTAGAATCATGTTGTATCTTGGCGGATATGGGTCGGCAAAACGGCGATTGCCCGCCAAGAGGGAATGATGGCGATAGCAGGACAGGCAAAAGTAACGGACGGTCAGAAGGAAGATGCGGGCGCAAAGATCATGCGCCACGCCGGACTTCTGTCGCAGCAATTGCAGCAGCTTCGCACGCGCATGTATCCTCCCAAGTCGGAGAAAAGCCTGAGGCCTTTCCTGACCAACGAAGTCTCGAAGCTGACTTCCATACCCGATTCTACACTGAAGCTCATGTCGAGCGAAGGACGCGGACCGGTTCCAGGACGACTGGAAAACAATCACCGTGTTTATACGCTTGCCCAGATCAACGAGTTGCGTGAGCTTTTTGCGGAGCAGAAGCCGGCCGAAGCGTTGAGGTTTCTCCCGCGCCGTCGTGCAGGTGAGCATCTTCAGGTCGTTTCTATCGCCAACTTCAAGGGCGGCAGCGCCAAGACGACGACCTGCGTTCACCTTGCGCATTATCTAGCGTTGCAGGGATATCGTGTCCTTGCGCTCGACCTTGATCCCCAAGCATCCCTTTCTGCGCTTTTCGGAGCACAGCCGGAATTCGATGTTGGCGCCAACGAAACGATTTATGCCGCTTTGCGCTATGATGACGCCGGCCGGAGACCGATCCGAGAGATCATTCGCAAGACCTATTTTGATGGTATCGATCTTATTCCGGGTAATCTCGAGGTCATGGAGTACGAGCACGACACGCCACGTGTTCTGGCCGAGAAATCGAACTCGGGACCGATCTTTTTCGAGCGACTGAAGATTGCGCTCGCTGAGGTCGAGGCGGATTATGATGTCGTTATCCTCGATACGCCTCCTTCACTTGGTTTCCTGACGCTGAGCGCGATGTATGCTGCGACCAGCATGATCATTACCGTTCATCCCGCGATGCTCGATGTCGCGTCAATGAGCCAGTTTCTTTTGATGATGGGTGATCTGATTGGCGTGCTGAATGAAAGCGGCGCTCAGCTTGATCAGGACTTCATCCGCTATCTCGTGACACGCCACGATCCAAACGACGCGCCGCAGTCACAGGTCGTCGCCATGATGCGCCACTTGTTTGGCTCAGACGTGCTTTTGCCGACCTCCATCGAGAGCACTGCGGTGGAGGCCGCAGGACTTGCGAAGCGGTCGATCTACGAGCTTGAAATGGGACAGATCGGACGAGACACGCATAAGCGGGCGCGCGAGGCGGTTGACGCTGTGAACGAGGCTATCGTCAAGTTGATCAACAGCAGTTGGGGGCGCACATGAGCAAGTCATCGAACAAGTCGATCGTTGCCAATTTTGGCCTCCTGTCTGCGGAGCTGGAAAACAAACTCTCGACAGACACTCCCTCCGCAACAGTGACACCACCATCGGGCCGCGTTGGCGCTGGTGTTGTCGGTGCTGCACACAGGGCAATCGACGATATCAAGTCTGAACGTGACCGGTTGAAAGCGCTTGTCGAGGCAGGTGGAGGGGCTATCAGGGAACTTGACCCTTCCAAGATCGATCCATCGCCCTATCCTGATCGTCTGCCAGACGACGACGGCTCACGGTTTGAGGTCTTCCGCAACTCGGTCAAAGCGGAAGGCCAGAAGGTTCCGATACAGGTCCGCAAGTCTCCCTCGTCTCCTGATCGCTGGCAGGTCGTTTATGGTCATCGCCGTCTCCAGGCGGCCAAGGATCTGGGGATTCCGGTCAAGGCGATCGAGGTCGAGATTTCGGATCTTGATCTGGTGATTGCTCAAGGCATCGAAAACGCCAATCGACAGGATCTTTCCTGGATCGAGCGGGCACTCTTTGCGCGCCGGATGGATGAAGCTGGCATCAAGGCGCGTGACATCTATGCTGCCCTGTCCATCGACGGTGCGGAGCTTGCGCGGATGAGAACAGTCTATCGCACCGTACCGTCTGACATGATCGAGGCGATCGGCAGGGCACCGAAGGTTGGCCGCCTTCGTTGGGCCGATCTCGCCAAGGCGGTTTCCGACAATCCCAATGAAATGGATCGGCTTCGCGCTGTCCTTTCAAGCGCTGCAGAGAAGCGCTTCGGATCCGACCAGAGGTTTCTTGCGGTGCTGAACGGCCTGAAATCCAAGAACGCGGTGAAAAATAAGGGTAATGCGATCACGGGTGTGACGGGCGAAGCGCTTGGACGTTTCACGATCTCTTCGAAAGATATCCGCATTTTGGCCGAAACACCCGATGGCGCAGAATTCTTGAAATTCGTCGAAAGGGAACTGCCGGCGCTTGCCGAGCGGTTCAGCCGTGAGCGATCAGAGCATTAAAAAACCGACACGACACGGTCGTCCAGGTCGATTTTAAGGAAGGGAAACGAGGAAAAGAAAAAGGCCCCCGAAACGTTGCCGTCATGGAAGCCTCTCTCGATGTGTGAGAACTTGAGAATCGCATTTCCATGAATCCTAGTCAAGAGTTTTTGGCACCGCTTTGGTGAGCGTTTTTCTTTTGCCTTTTTGAAAAGGCGGTATCAATGGAAGGTGGACAAGTAACGACGCCCTTTGGGCGGCGACCGGTGACGCTTGCGCTTGTGAAACGGCAGATTGCCACGACCAAGATCAAGGATGGTGCATCGGCTGACAAATGGAAAGTGTTCCGGGATGCATCGGAGGCACGCGAAGTTCTGGGGTTGCAGGACCGCAGCCTTGCTGTGCTCGATGCACTTTTGAGCTTCTATCCGGAGAATGAGTTGAGACAAGACGCCCAGCTCGTGGTGTTTCCGTCTAATATTCAATTGTCGATCCGGGCTCACGGTATCGCGGGCGCAACCTTGCGACGTCATCTGGCACTCCTGGTGGATGCAGGACTGATCGTACGCAAGGACAGTGCGAACGGCAAACGATACGCGCGCAAGGACGAGGCTGGCTCTATTGAGCACGCATTTGGCTTTGATATTTCGCCGATGTTGATGCGCGCGGAAGAGCTGGCATGCTTGGCTCAACAGGTTGCAGCGGATAGGATCGCTTTTCGCAGGGCTAAGGAGAATCTGACGATATGCCGGCGCGATGTCCGGAAACTGATTACCGCGGCAGTAGAAGAGGGAGTGCCGGGTGACTGGGGTGCAATCGAACTGCGTTATCTCGAGATTGTGCGCAGGATTCCGCGCTCTCCGGCTCTTAACGACCTGACTGCCTTGAGGCAACAGGTGGAGCTTCTGATGCAAGATATCGTCAAACTCCTGAATCTCGGCGATTTTTCATCAAAAATGAACACCAATGGTGCCCATTTTGAGCATCACATACAGAATTCAAATACCAAACCCCCTACTGAACTTGAACCTAGCTCTCGAAAAGAGCAGGGCGAAAAGTCGAGGGTTGAAAGGCAGCCTACGCATGTGCCGATCAAGTCATTTCCGTTGAATGTCGTTCTGCGGGCATGCCCAGACATCACGAACTACGGACCTGAAGGCGAAATCCGGAACTGGCGCGAGCTCATGACGGCCGCGGTTGTCGTGCGATCAATGCTGGGGGTCAGCGCATCGGCCTATCAGGAGGCTTGTGAGGTGATGGGGCCGGAAAATGCTGCCGTTACGATTGCATGTATCCTGGAAAAAGGCGGCCATATCAACTCACCAGGTGGATATCTCCGTGATCTGACTAATCGAGCAAAACGCGGCGAATTTTCTCTCGGGCCCGTGCTTATGGCGTTGCTGCGCGGTGCCGGCCACCCAGTGAAAGAGGCTGTGTAGATGAATTTGAATGCTAGTTGTGAGGTTTCGTTTGATAAATGACCTGAATATCCTCTCGATGACGGGCATGCGTTCCGGACGGGGCTTGTTTGATGCCTCGCTCGTGAAACAGTCCGATATGAACGTCATGATGCGTAATCTCACCCTCCCCTTCCCTCTTGGTCCGGTTGGCTCCTAGCGTTCAGCTTTGCAAAGATTTCCTGTCATTCGGTTTGTTCAACTGATCTTCCACTTATTCAAATCTCAAGGGGCGCGCCTTGGAACATGTTTCGAGGAAAAATATGCGAGTGCGCAGATGACGACGTAGGTGTTCATTGAGTGGTCTGGCTTAACCGCGGTGATTTCGATAATCCGTGGAAAGGAGGACCGTCATAAGGTCGTCCTGCTATTCGACATCAACAAAGGCTCTTTCTCGTTCTTGCCGTTCTACGATTATTCCACACCTGGAATGCACTCGGATTGCGCGCTCAATGTAGCGCGAGAACTCTAGCACCGATGCGAGGAAGTTTCAGCGCTGAGAACCCCTGCCCCTATAGCAGAGCGATCGCCTCGGTTCCGATATCCATTCCGAGAGGGCCACGATCATAAATACCAATCGCCATCGAAGCCTGGCGAGCCAGAGAGCTATCTGTGAGTATCGGCATGTTCAATCTCGGAAACGCAATCGGTGCAGGGGTTGGCGGTGCAGCCGTCGCGGCAGGTTTCGGTCTGGCCTCCTCAAACTTCGCGGGTGCAATTGCGTCGTCTGTTGCGCTGGGTTTGGCTGTGAAAGCCGGGATAAGTACTGGTTGAGAAGCATCGGCGATACCTGCGGTTGGTGTTTTGAATCATAGAGTATCCAGATGTAACTCATAATAAACCCGCATCTTTCATCAGGATAACAACAATTCCTGTGGTTCTTCTGGCGCTAGGAATGAGAAGGTGTCAGCCGCCAAGTTGTCGTGGCCGGCCTTACCTTTGAAGCCTTGTGCTTGGTTCGGTGGAGTTTTATTCGAGACACTCAAATGAACAAAAGCGAGTACCAGTCCGGGGAACAAATCGGCCGAAAATTCCGTTGCCCTTCACGATTATTTCCTCTGGAGAAAAGTCATGAAACGCAAGCTGTTTTTAAGTGTGGTTCTCGGCGTTACCCTCACGGCGGCAGTCGCAGATGCGCGGACGCAATTGCATCTTTACGGTACTGTCCCGGTGACGGGTAATAACGTACTCGAGAGCGCCTATCGAGCGGCATTCGATAGATGCAGTGCTTACGCGTACCCATCATACGACCGGTTTGGCCAGTATGGAGGCGCGTACAGATCGCCCGCGATGAGCCGTTGCATGTCCCGGATGGGCTTCATCCAGGAAAATGGTGTGACATTCGCTTACCCCGTGCGAAAGGCAGCATACCTCCCACGGTAACAATGTTTTCCAAACTGGTTATTGGAAAACTGGTTTTGGAGTTTCGATCTCAGGAATAACCCTGTAGGTCGAAATAACCTACGTTGGTTCCGCGTCATGCGTCCTTGTCGCGCCATTTTTTGTTAGCCGGTACTATGCCGCCAACTGTCCAGTTTTCGACGACGACATTCAGAGCCATCGCACGTGAAATTGCGTCAAGTAATACGCTCAAACTATCGACACTCCGTGAGGAGAATGCCGTGGTGCGAAACCTATTGCGAGATCTTCTGGAGAACGAAGAGTCTCTTCAGGTCCAGCAGTTAACGGTTACCAAGGACGATTTGCCAGGATGAAAGCCGCAAAGGTCCAGAGGTATCGGGAGATACTTGCCGAAAGCCAGTATGTCTTGAAGCAGAACGAAGACAGCATTGTTCTCGAACAATTCGGACAAACGTCGCGCGAATCCAAGGATAAGGCCATCGGTTCGTTACCAGTAAATCACGGCGGCATCGATGGGTGCTATCGGCAGGCTCCAGGGCCGTCTCCAAAGTTGGTACCTTGATTTAACTCGTTTAGCGGTCCGGTCCTTACAGAGCTGTCGCCAATTTTCGGTGTGCAACATTTCAACCTCGGGAATTGGAGCGTAGGTTTCGAACGCGGCAACCGCCTGTCAGTTCCTTGAAAAGCTGATAATCCCATCGCTTCATCTTGTTGGAATTCCTGCCAAAGCCCCTGAATGACTGCACCAGAATTTCCGGCCATGAATTTCAGCGACCTCGGCTTTCGCCTTATGAGCGAGGATATCTTCGGGTCAGTCACGTACCGCAACGGTATCAGAGTTCTCGGCAACTGAGCAGAACTCGCAAAAGATTCTGCATGTCGGCAATATGTAAATTCCCTTAGCCTTCCCGCTCAGAGCTAGGGGTGGAGCATTGCGCACCCTAACCGGGGTTCTTGATGTATCTTGTTATGATGACAACGGTTCGTGGTATCGTCCTGCTGGTGGCGTGGGGTGGGTTTGATCCCGGTTTCAACCGGGATTTTTGGGGATGATGAGAGAAAATTCTGTCAGGTGACAGAGTTTTATGTGCTACACCTCCACTGCTCTCGTGGACCAGCGGTGTCCCCTACCCGTTTGACCCTTCTCCAGCCCATTGGAACTGGTCGAAAAGCAGTTTGGGAGTCGCCTAGAGTCCCCGCCCTCATCTTTGCTCGCGTAGAGGCGTTTGGCTTAGAGCCTTTCGGTGTGGTGCGCCGGGAATGGGGAATGCGTGTATGGCCTCCATCGAATGATCATTGCCCGCATTTGCCTGTTAGGCTGTGGAAGGTTTGAGCTGCACAGCTCCGGCGTGAGCTTTTAGGTGGGCGAGGCTGTTCAAAAATATCTGTCAGCTGACAGATATTTTTCGCAAAGAAGAACGAGTCTTGCGCGTGGAGGTGCGCTCCTGAACGATTTAAGGTGGCCTCTTTCGGGTTGTCCTGCCTCCCCGTCGCAGACCTATCTGTAGGCCCGTCGAAGATTGTTGAAATCGGGGTCCGCCTTTGCATCTGGGTACAGCGATGTTCTTGCCAATATCCTAGCTGGCTGCGCGAATGATCACGACCATCTTATTTGTTGAACTTGAAGTGCTTTCGGTCACCCGTGCCTCAAAACTCAGTTCCGCATACTCCAGCGGAAAAACTCTGTCAGCTGACAGAGTTTTAAGTGTATGCGGTCTTCGCGGATTCTGATGTGCTTTGGTCTGGGCCGCGTGGCATTCTATCATTGCGGACCCATACCTGATGCTGAAATGCAGAATCCCAGCAAGCCCTTGCTTCAGGTGAGTTATCCTAAGGGTGCTATGCCGTGAGAACTGATCAAACTGGAAAATCGCGATGCACGGGGCTGACGTCAGTGAACGAGCAACGCTCTCTCCGAAAATCTTCGCCGGCATTATCGAGGTTTTCATAGTCTCACGGACGATGAACAACGAACATCAACATCAACATCAACAGCAACGCCTCGGCGCCGACCAGATCAGCGAATTGTCCGTCGCGGCCTTCCGACAATGCCTGAAGTTAAGTGAGATCGGAGATCAGCGGCCGTAGAGTGTTACCACCGAAGCAACAGGTGACTGGCGGTTGAGAGAGACATAGGAGTAACGTCGTTTTGAAGCGAGAAGACTCCGTTTCCGGGATTTTTGACAGTTTGGCCCGGTCTGCCTCCGTTTCCAGATTGAGATAGATGGAAGGTCGTTTCCGATATCTATTGGCGTAGCCGTCGTGCCGACCTGGCGAGGACCAAGCAGCGCGCGGCGGGGCTTTCATCAATTAGATAAGGGAGTTATTCATCGACTCAACGTTCACTCATCTTTGCACTTATGGATTAGCATTTCAGAAGTCCAGGGATGATTCCGCTCCTTTTAATTGTCGAGCGGCTCTGCCGCGATGGGGCGTGGCGTTATTATAGTCACTTGCGGCTTGCTGAACGGGCCGGTGGCGTGACTGCTCCATTGCTTCGGGGAGGGGAACGCCACGATTAGCCGCTTCGGTCAGATGGCCGGACCGCAGTCCTCGTGCAGAGAAACCTTCTGGATTAAATCCGGCGATAGGCGAAGGGGTGCGGGGTTCGCGTAGACGGAGTCAATCATGGCGTTCGCGGTCTTGACCGGATCGCCATTGTTGGGAACCAGACCCTGCGCGAAAGCGCGACGGAAGTGTCCGACCGCATAGCCGACACCAATTCCAGAGCGGATCATATCCCATGCCGCCTCTGGGTCATCGAAAACATGTCGTACCTTAGGCTGGTGACGGATCATTTTTCCGCCAAACGGGCTACGAAAACGCCAGCTTTCGACCTCTGGCTTTTTGAAGCGATGCTTACTCGGCCATTCGCGGTGTTCTTGTCAGCCGATAAACGTTTATCCCACGGTGCTGGTTCGGCACCTTGGATCATAACGTATGAAATGATTTCCGTTATCGATCACGAAATAAATGGAAGATCGAATGGTTGCGTTTTCACCCACTGCGTTCGCTGAGTTCTTGACCTCCAAAGATGACAAGGCCGTCATCGTGATGAATCTTTTAAGGTTTGATCCCGATGGCGGTCGCGAGAGGCATCTCGTATATCTGACATTGGCTGAACCGATACTAGCTCGCTTTGGAACAAAGATTTTGTTTCGTGGCGACGGTCTACCCATCCTGATTGGCAGCGAAATCCGAAAGTGGGACGCGGTATTGCTCGTGCAGTCTCCGGGGAGAGTGGCGTTTAAAGCGTTGGTTGACGATGCAGGGTACCAGCACGCGTTCGAAGTCGGTGCATCGGCACTCGCGGACATTGTCCTGCAGTGGCTGACCATGGCTGATGATCTAATTTGATGCCTCGCGTCGGCCAGAGAACGACGTTTGGGCCACAGGAAGATTACTGTGTGGCCACAAACCAGATTGAAACCGTCGGAGACGTCCGTTTTGGGCTGATGTCAGTCATTTTCGGTAGAATGGCTTTTGAGACCAGGCGTCTTTCAACTTTCATTCTTGGGGTGCACCCTGCGATCCGCAGCAATCGATCGTGGCCAGCCGATAGTCCGGCCGGGAGTTCTCGATCGCGCAGACACCTGACAAGATGCTCATCAGCGAAACCGCTTGGCAAAAGGCCGTGGATCGCGAAGTCGTCATTCGGCCCATCGATTTCGTTAAGAAGCTGAGCGGCCAACCGGACCGGAAGCACAGGCTGTGATACATAGGCCGGCGTAGGTTTTGCGCGTATTGGCGGAACTGGCGGCTTCAACATAGCCCCGCGCGCGATCAGCAAGACCTGCAAGATGAGTTGGCGTCTGATCCTGGCCGACGAGAGAGGGGGAGGGGGCTATCGCCCGACGCCTCCGGCGCGGAAACACCATGCCCAGCCTCCGTGCCGAGAGACGGCGCTGGGTCTCCTCGACCTGAATTTCGGTGTTTTGCTCGATGATCTGGGCCATTTTCTATAAAAGAAAAAACATCCGATAATCCAATATTGTCATATATTTATAGAAAGCAAGTGTCGAGGAGGTAAGCTGGCACGCACACTTTACCCATCAACCAATATTTGGCTATCGGTCAAGCAATAGGCGACCTGCGGCAGAGAGCGACATTACCGTCACACCGTTCGGAAGGGGGAAGGACTCTTGACCGGGATAGATAACGATCCGCTTTTGCGGCTGCAAATCCTCGCAGGCAAGATAAAACCCCTTTTCAAGTTTCGGGGTAAGGCTTCGCTTGATCTCTATCGCCCATGGCTTTTCGCCTGGAGGGGTTAGCAGGAGATCGATTTCGGCTCCGGCAGCTGTACGGTAGAAGTTGGCCGTAGTGCCATCTGGCGAGGACGCGATCAGTGTTTCGATCACGAAGCCCTCCCAACTGGAGCCGACAATTGGATGACCAAGTAATTGTTCAGCGCTTCCAAGCCCAAGCAGCGCATGGGCAATGCCGCTGTCCCTGACATAGACTTTTGGTGATTTGACCAACCGCTTGCCGACATTGGCATGCCACGGTTCGAGACGACGCACCAGCAGCAGGTCGACAAGAAGATCGAGGTAAGAAGCGACGGTTTTGCCATCTACCCCCAGCGAACGGGCGAGTTCGGCTGCGTTGAGAAGACCAGACTGGTGATGTGCCAGCATAGTCCAGAACCGCCTCAACGTCTCGGCGGGAATGCGCGGCCCGAGAAGCGGGATATCGCGTTCGAGATAGGTGCGAATGAAATCCTGTCGCCAGCGCATACTTGCACGGTCGCTGGAAGCGAGGAAACTGTCGGGAAATCCCCCCCGCAGCCAAAGCCTCTCGAGTGCGTCTTCCGGCACTTCCAGCCCGTCGACGGGCTGCATTTCAAGATAGGCAATGCGGCCAGCCAATGTTTCTCCGGATTGTTTGAGGAGGTCGATCGAAGCCGAGCCAAGCAACAGAAACTGGCCAGTGCGCCGTCCGGCACGGCGATGGCGATCGATCAAGCCCCGCAGAATCTGGAACACGTTTGGCAGACGATGAACTTCGTCAAGGATGACCAGCTTGTCATCATGGCTTGCAAGATAGAGTTCTGGTTCCGCTAGTTTGGCCCGATCCGCCTCCGACTCCAGATCGAGATAAATCGAGGGCCGGTTTTCGCCAATATTGATTGCTAGCGTTGTTTTGCCGACCTGGCGGGGCCCCAACAGCGCAACAGCAGGACTTTCGTCTACCAGATGTCGGAGTTCGGTTTCAATTCTTCGTTCAATCATCCTCGCATTTATGGAGTTGTACTCCGTAATTGCAAGGAGAAAATCAATTATGTTAGGAGTTGGGTTGCTCGACCGCTTCGCCGTACAGCGTTGTTATAGTAGCTCGAAGCCTGCTGCACGGATCGATGGCGTGATTGCTCCATCGCCTCTGGGAGCGGGATGCCGCGGTTTGCCGCCTCGGTCAAATACCCTGACCGCAACC
>Ga0209173_100730_pt1 | contig 11720 bp, 7 predicted proteins | sample SynthPrep_16_END_FD_187206 | JGI IMG/M metagenome (GOLD analysis project Ga0209173, IMG submission 187206) | Synthetic microbial communities from Ohio, USA - SynthPrep_16_END_DS12_MetaG (SPAdes) (version 2) | ecosystem: Engineered > Bioreactor > Aerobic > Activated sludge | place: USA: Ohio... | reverse complement strand
TCGATGATCAGGTAGCAAGTATCGCTTTGCCGGGCATACAGCTCAGTCGCCAGCTAGGCTATATCGTGCACACCGAAAGGACGCTGTCGAACGCTGCGCGGGCTTTCATGAGCCTATTGGATGCACAGGTCGATCTGCCAGGGATACCGGCATGAAACCGTGCGGCCTCAGGGCCTGAATAAACCGCGCTATACGCCCATCGAGCCAAGGCCCTTTGATAATGCGCAACCCCGTCGATTCCGTGCCACCCCTGCCCCGCATTTACGCCCTTGACCCTCAAGAGGCGGAGCAAAGCTGGGACAGCGCCCCGCAACTGCTGGCAGCCCTTAATGCTGCCCGGCTGGGTGCGTGGTGCTGGGAAATCGACACCGGGCGCATCAGTTGGTCACGGGGCACCCAGGCGCTGTTCGGCTTCGACCCCCGCCAGCCGCTGCCCAAGGACCTGGATTACCTGGACCTGCTGGCCCCGCAGGATCGCGGCCGGGTGATACGGGCTTTTCACGCGGTGCTGGCTGGGGAGCCGTTCGAACAGGCCATGCACCACCACATTCAATGGCCGGATGGCACCCATCACTGGCTGGAAATCAACGGCAGCCTGGCGCCGGACAAGGCCGGGCGGCGCCGCATGATCGGGGTGATCCGCGAGACTACGCGCCAGCGCGAACGCGAGCACGCCCTCAGCCACTCCGAAAAACGCTTCGCCACGCTGTTCCACCTGTGCCCCAACATGGTCCTGCTGACCCGCCAGGCCGACGGGCTGATCAGCGAAGCCAACCAGTATTTCGAAATGCTCTTCGGCTGGCCGGTGGCCGACGCCATCGGGCGCACCACCCTGGACCTGGGCCTATGGCGCCACCCCGAGCAACGCGTGCAGTTGGTCAAGGCCACACAGCGCAAGGGCGAGCCCATCACCATGGAGGTGCAGTTTTGCGCCAGTAATGGCCAGATCCACGATGGCACCCTCAGCGCGCAAAAGGTCGAACTGGAAGGCGAGGCCTATTTGCTCAGCACCTTCCTCGACACCACCGAGCGCAAAAACGCCGAACAGGCACTCAAGGACAGCCAGGAGCGCCTTGACCTGGCCCTGGACTCGGCGCAACTGGGCACCTGGGACTGGCACATCCCTACCGGCATGCTCTACGGCTCGGCGCGCGCCGCTCAGTTACACGGCCTGCCGCCGGAACCGTTCCACGAATCCTTCGATGCTTTTTTCGAAGGCATGCCCGGTGAAGAGCGCGAAAACATGCGCAACGCTTACCGAACCCTGCGCGAGGGCCCGGCCGGCAACTATCAACTGACCTACCGGGTGCCCATGGAAGACGGCAGTTCACGTTACCTGGAAAGTCGCGCCCGCCTCTACCGCGACGCCCAAGGCGCGCCACTGCGTATGGCCGGGACCTTGCTGGACATCACCGACCAAGTGGAACGTGAACAACGCTTGACCGCCTCCGAAGAAAAATTCGCCAGCCTGTTCCAGGCCAGCCCCGACCCCATCTGCGTCACCTGCCTGGACGGCGGCGCGTTTATCGAGATCAACCCCGCCTTTACCCAGACCTTCGGCTGGACAGCGGCCGAGGTGATCGACAAAAGCGCCGAGCAGATTGGCCTGTGGGACGAGTCGAGCAAGCGCCTGGAGCGTATCGAACGGGTGATCCGCGAGCAGGCGCTGAACAATGTGGCGATCATGGTGCATCACAAAAACGGCCAAAGCCTGACCTGCGTGATTTCCAGTCGCCTGATCAAGGTCGGCGACCAGCCGTGCATTGTCACCACGCTGCGTGATATCACCCAGCAACAACGCTCGGAAGCGGCCCTCAAGGCCAGCGAAGAGAAGTTCGCCAAGGCCTTCCATTCCAGTCCCGACGCCATTTCCATCACCGAGCGCGATACCGGGCGTTATGTGGAGGTCAACGATGGTTTCTGTCGCCTGACCGGCTACCGTGCCGAGGAGGCCATCGGCCTGACCCTCTACCAGATCGGTATCTGGGCCGATGAAAACCAGCGCTCAGCGCTGTTGGCCGAGTTACAGATCAAAGGCCGCATCCACCATCTGGAAATGCTCTGGCACAACAAACGCGGCGACTTGCTGGCAGTGGAAGTGTCGGTGGAGCCCATCACCCTGAATGAAACCCCGTGCCTGCTGCTGACCGCCCGCGACGTGAGCTTGCTCAAAAACGCCCAGGCGCAGATCCGCCACCTGGCCTACCACGACCCGCTGACCAACTTGCCCAACCGCGCCCTGTTGATGGACCGCCTCAGCCAGCAGATCGCCCTGCTCAAGCGCCATAACCTGCGCGGCGCGCTGCTGTTCCTCGACCTCGACCACTTCAAGCACATCAACGATTCCCTCGGCCATCCGGTGGGGGACACGGTGCTGAAGATCGTCACCGCACGCCTGGAAGCCAGCGTGCGCATGGAAGACACCGTGGCGCGCCTGGGGGGCGATGAATTTGTGGTGCTGCTCAGCGGCCTGGACGGTTCGCGCATGGAAGTCAGCGCCCAGGTACAGGAACTGGCCGACACCCTGCGCGAATTGCTCTCGGAACCCATGTTCCTCGATGGCCACCGCCTGCAGGTCACGCCGAGTATTGGGGTGGCGCTGATTCCCGATCATGGCTCCACCCCCGCCGACTTGCTCAAGCGCGCCGACATCGCCCTGTACCGCGCCAAGGACTCAGGGCGCAACACCACGCAGATGTTCCACAACAGCATGCAAAAAACCGCCAGCGAACGCCTGCGCATGGAGACCGACCTGCGCCTGGCCCTCTCGCGCGGCGAGTTCAGCGTGCACTACCAGCCGCAAGTGGACGCGCGCGGCAACAAGATCGTCGGCGCAGAAGCCCTGGTGCGCTGGCAGCATCCGCAACTGGGCGCGCAGTCGCCCGCCGAATTTATCAAGGTGCTGGAGGACAGCGGCCTGATCCTTGAAGTCGGCACCTGGATCCTTGATGAAGCCTGCGCGGCCTTTCAACAGCTGATCGCGGAGGGCTTGGTGGACCCGCTGAATTTCAGCCTGTGCGTGAATATCAGCCCACGGCAGTTTCGCCAGAACGATTTTGTCGAGCGGGTGGAGCGCAGTCTCAAGCAACACCAACTGCCATTCAGCCTGTTAAAGCTGGAAATTACCGAGGGCATCGTGATCCAGAACCTGGACGACACCATCAGCAAAATGCGCCGCCTGAAAAAGCTCGGCGTGAGCTTCGCAATGGATGACTTCGGCACCGGCTACTCGTCGCTCACGTACCTCAAACGCTTGCCGGTGGACGCGCTGAAGATCGACCAATCCTTCGTGCGTGACGCCACCCATGACCCTAACGACGCCGAAATCATCCGTGCCATCGTGGCCATGGCCCGCAGCTTGAACCTGGAGGTGATTGCCGAAGGTGTGGAAACCCAGGAGCAATTGGCATTTCTGCAAGGCCTGGGTTGCCATCTGTACCAAGGGTATTTGCACAGCCGGCCACTGCCTATGCTCGGATTCAGGGAGCGCTTGATCGCAGGCGACGGCCGGGCCTAAATCAGTTTGAGTGCAACGCCGCCCTTTTGCATCCATTCCGAGCCTTGCAAGTCGCGCTTGGCGCCATATTCATCCAGGGCGCCCTCGACCACCACCACGGAGTGCCAGAAGTTCGCCAGGGTGCCTGGCACGCCTGACGCGAGTTCCTGCACACTGCTTGGCCGAGTAAAGGCGTACAAGCCAAGGCGGCGCAATGCATCGCCGGGCATCTCACCGTCGTTCAGCGTTTGTAGCGCAGCGTCAAAGCTGCCCCCGGCCTTGAACTCATGATTCTCCCGTTGGGCGCGCTTGGCGCTCACCGCATAAAGGAACACAGCGTCGTCAACCAGGCCCTTATCCTCCCCCTTGAAGTTGGCGGCTGCTCGTGCCATTTCCAGCTCGGCATGGGTGAGCGTCACCGTGCAAGCGTCGCGCATGGTGATGGTGAAACCTTCCGATGTTTCAGTCACTCGCTTGTAGATGCCCAGCGGGTTTTGCCCGTACTTCATCATCGCCGCCTTGATCGCCGACACCGTGACACAGTTGCCCTCCACGCCTTGATAGAACCCGGCCCAGATATCGGCAGGCGGAACGCCTACAGGCGCCGCCGAGAACTGCGCAGGCCTACCCTTGTGGGGTTCGCCGGGTAAATCCGCGGCAAGTTGATAGCCGTAGTCCTTCACGACAGCCGCTTTCCCACCCTGACCATGCTTGATGCCCTCGACAACCAACGCGCCTGAAAAGTTGAACGTATTGGTGACGCCGACGCTGTGTGGTTCAAGCAACTTGCCGGGTGGTGCAACCCGCAAAAAACCGATCAGGCCCATGCCCCTCAATACGTTGTAAGGCGTTTCTCCACGCAAAGTGCCCGATAACGCCGAATCAAACTGAACATTGCGTTCAATTTGCCTGCGCTTGGCAAACGCGGCCAGCATGAAATGGGCGTCCGTGATCATTTGCACGTCCGGGCCGGTAAACCGTGAAGCTTCGCTGGCACGCTGCAGCTCTTGCCGGGATAACGTCAGTTCAAACCCATCCTTCATGGTGACGCTGTACCCGCTCTGCGTACCCTCGACTTTTTCAAACATGTCGGAGGGCGACCGACCGAACCTGAGCATCATCAGTTTGATGACAGCGGCATGGCTGCTCAGGTCGAATACTTCACCAAAGTTTCGCGAGGACGTGGTGAAACCCTGCAACACCTCGGCGACCTGGGGGCGGACATTCTTCGTGGGCGGGTCGGCTTCAGGCACGACGACCGGCGTGACAGGGGACGGGATGATGCGAGGCTTCGGCGCGCTATCGTTCACCAACGTGTACAGATAACTACGATCAGGTGAGCTCTCCCTGCCGAAGCGGTGTGCCTTGCCAGCGTGAATCAGGGACGAACCCGCATCATAGCTATCTGCCACACCGTTACCCCCTTGGCCGACAACCGTCGCGGTGGGTACATATTGGAGATGACCGGACAACCCCATGCCTTTGAGCATGTTAAACGTCGTCTCCCCCTGCAAAGACTCGGTCAATACCGCCTCAAAACCTGCCAGGCCAGCGGCGTTGCCACTGCCGAGTTGTTTGCGTTTGATGAATACAGCCAGCGCGAAATAGGCACTGCTCAAGATATCGCTATCATTGCCGGCAAAACGCGACGCGGCGGCCGCCTGCTGCAACTCCTGCCGGGAAAGATGCAGTTGGATACCATCTTTCATGGTCACGTCATAACCATCACCGGTGCTGCGTACATCATTGAACATATCGGTAGGACGCGCGCCAAAGGTAAGCATCATCAGCTTGATGACTGCACTGTGTGAACTCGCGTTGAAATGCTCGCCAAAGCGACGCTCCGGCGCATCAAATGCAGTGAGGGGCATAACTTGTTTTTCCAAGTGACTCGACAACAGCGGCGCCAGTGACATTGAGCGAGCAGAAGAACCCGTTGCGAACGTACTCATATCATTAACTCTTAAATGAAATAGTCGGGCGAATCCGTGACCGATAATTCGTGCCGTCGAACGGCGTTATCAGATCAACGCAATGGCTTGCCCCTCGGTGGGTCGGCCGCCTTTACGTCCGTAGATCTCCTCACTCCCGTTCACCACCGCAACCGAGTGCCGGCGCCTGTTGACCATCCCGATCAACGATTGGTCAGCGAACTCACGCACCGACACGCGCTTCATATGAGCTTTTAACCCCAGGCGTTTGAAACCTTCCCCCGGCCCGTATTCATCCTCACCATTATTGAGCGTGGCGATGGCCGCATTAAAACTTCTATTCGCCCAGCCGTCGTTGTTCTCCATTTGCGCTCGCTTGGCAGAACACGCAAACAGGAAGTGCGCGTCCTTTAGCATTCCAGGATCATTAAGTTGCACAAAGTTGGAACCACGAATAGCGCTATTCAACTCTGACTTCGTCAGTTTCAACTCAAACCCATCGCGCATAACGACTTTAAAACCCTCTGCGACCGGCTCAACAGACGTGTAGATATCCTTTGGGCTTTGACCAAACTTCGCCATCGCCGCCTTGATAGCGGAAACGGTTACGCAATTACCATCCTTTCCTTGCCGAAAGCCATTCCAGATATTGTCGGGTTTTTCACCTTTACGCTTAGTGGAAAGTTCGTGGATCGGCTCGCGTCGCTTATCGGTGGGTGTTGTATCAGGAGCCGGTAGCACACGGGGTTGTGGTAGAGGTACGTCATTGTGGGTCGAATCAGGTGGGGGTACATCTTTACGCAAAAGCCTCTGCAACTGGTTGAAGAACTGTGCGAACAGATCTACCAGCATCCCCATCAAGGCCGTAGGGTCTGCGTTGTTACTGAAACCTTGGGGCGTCACGTCTATACGGGGCGCCGGTGTCGCCTCATTTACACTAGCCCGGTTAACGGAAGCCGATGCGCCGCGAGTACCAGGGTCAGTGACTCGGAAGGGCTCGATGGAAAGTCGTGCAGCAGGGTTATGGCTTATCGATGACATGCTTCAAATCTCTCTGAGTGCTCCCTGACCGCATGGCCAGGGAGCGGACATTGATGCTCAACGCCTCAAGACAGCAGGCTCAGAAGCGTGGACGGAGGCTGGGCCTTGCAGCTCGATGGTTGTCGAAACGGTTGTGCGAAGCCTTGTTGAAACCGTCCACGTCATCCGGTGCGGGGCAGGTAATGTCCGGAGTGGGCGGAGTGTCGGGCTTCGGGTCCACGGTGGACGGGGTAACCGGAGACTGTGGCACCGGTCGCTTATCGACATTCGTCGTCACCGGCGGCTGTGGCGCCGGTTGCTTATCGACATTCGTCGACACCGGCGGTTGTGGCGATGGTCGCTTATCGACATTCGTCGTCACCGGCGGCTTTGGTGATGGTCGCTTATCGACATTCGTCGTCACCGGCGGTTGTGGCGATGGTTGCTTATCGACATTCGTTGACACCGGCGGTTGTGGCGATGGTTGCTTATCGACATTCGTTGACACCGGCGGTTGTGGCGATGGTTGCTTATCGACATTCGTCGTCACCAGCGGCTGTGGCGCAACTTTTTCACCGGTATGCGGGCAGTGACAGCCCTGGACCTGCACGGTCAGGTTGATCTCCGAAGACTGTTTATTATTCTGTTCAACACGGGTGAGAGGCGTTAATTCCGGCTTGCTACTAGGCAAGAGCGTGAGTGGCACGCTCGTAGTCGTAGCCGCTTTGGAATCCTGGCCCGGCTTCGTGTTGGCCTTGGCATCCCCTTCAGTAACAAGCTTGGGTAGCACGCTGGTCTGCGTAGTCGCCTTGGAATCCTGTTCCGGCTTCGTTTTGGCCTTGGCATCCCCTTCAGTAACAAGCTTGGGTGGCACGCTCGTCTGCGTAGTCGCTTTGGAATCCTGCTCCGGCTTCGTGTTGGCCTTGGCATCTCCTTCAGTAACAAGCTTGGGTGGCACGCTGGTCTGCGTAGTCGCCTTGGAATCCTGTTCCGGCTTCGTTTTGGCCTTGGCATCCCCTTCAGTAACAAGCTTGGGTGGTACGCTCGTCTGCGTAGTCGCTTTGGAATCCTGCTCCGGCTTCGTTTTGGCCTTGGTATCGGCTTCAGGAACAAGCTTGGATGGCACGCTCGTATTCGTAGTCACTTTGGCGTCAGGGCCCGGCTTGGTTTTGGTCTTTGCATCCGTTTCGGGAGTCCCTTTGTCGGATACGCCCGTGTCCGCAACAACCTTGGAATCGGCGCCAGGTTTCAGTGGGGGCTGGGCATCCAGTTCACCGGGCAACTTGGGCAGCACCCCCATGCCGGCGAGCATGCTACGCATCGCCTTCACCGCGAACTCAAACATGGCAAACAACTTTTCCAGGGACTCCTTATTCACGCTCCCATTGTTTTCTTTTGGCGCAGGATGACTGTCTTTCAGAAACTTATTCGCGCTGTCCGTGGACGAGGTCAGCTCACGCGGATTATTCATGGGCACTGCTGATTGATTAAGTTGTGCGTAATCCGTGTTCATCGGCACGAACTGTTTGGTCGATACATTAGACATATTTTTATTCCTTAAGCTGTGCCATCCCCCGCACTGACAGAGGAGGCACACTGAGTGATTTAGAGTATGAAACAACCGTGAGCACTACAAACTCGCAAGATTCGTGGGGCGTAACGGAGATGAGTTCCGAAAAACCGCAGCTCATATAAGGAAACCAAATGACCGATGGAAACTTTTACCTATGGACATCCAGCGAGAAATCAAGGCTGAGCGTGGATCATTCGCCTCTTTAACACACACATCGGGTAACACCCCGGCAAAAAAGCAATTTAAAGAAAACATTCAACTTAATTAGCTCATCCAACGTATGTTAATTGACGCGCACGCAATGACTTGGGCAGCCGAGCGACAAAATCACGCATTAAAACTTAGTAGCAGTCGAGCCAGCCACTCATGGTTACTTTCATATATCCCGCAACACCCCAACAACTGTCCAATGACTATGAATACTGAAAATCGCCCCAGACATCATGCCGTTACGCCCCACGTAACTTTTCAGGCAAAAAAAAGGCGCCTTTCGGCGCCCGTTACAGCAAAGGATGAAACACTTATATATGTAAACTTAATCTTGCAACACCGCTGACTGCTCTCGTTGACCGGGCATACCCAGCAAACGTCCGACCTGCTCCAGGTCTGTCTCCCTGCGCATCAGGGTAAATAACTCCACAGCCTCAGGGTAGTTGCGCGTGAGCATCGCCAGCCATTGCTTCAAGCGGCCCGGTGCTTGACGTTCGGTCAGTTGCGCCACCGACTGGGTCCAGAAATCCTGAAGCATGGGCTGCATCTCTGCCCAGGTCATCTCGACCACTTCCTCGCCCGCCCGCGCCGCTGCGATCTGCCGCGCCAAGTCCGGACGTGCTACAAGGCCACGACCCAGCATGATGTCTTCGACGCCGCTGATCTCCCGGCAACGCCGCCAATCTTCGACGCTCCAGATATCACCGTTGGCGAACACCGGCACCTTGACCACGTCCTGGACCCGCGGGATCCATTCCCAGTGGGCCGGCGGCTTGTAGCCATCGGTCTTGGTGCGCGCATGCACGACAATATGTGCCGCGCCGCCTTCGGCCAGGGCGGTGGCGCAGACCAGGGCGCCGTCCGGGCTGTCGAAACCCAGGCGCATCTTGGCAGTGACCGGTATGTGAGCCGGTACCGCGCGGCGCACGTGCTCAACGATTTGATTAAGCAGCTCCGGCTCCTTGAGCAGCACCGCGCCGCCCCGGGATTTGTTGACGGTCTTGGCCGGGCAGCCGAAGTTGAGGTCGATGACTTGCGAACCCAGCTCACACGCCAGGGCGGCGTTTTCCGCCAGGCACACCGGGTCAGAGCCGAGCAATTGCACACGCAGCGGCACGCCCGCAGCGGTGTGGGCACCGTGCAGCAGTTCCGGGGCGAGCTTGTGGAAATACGCTGGGGTGAGCAGGCGGTCATTGACGCGGATAAACTCGGTCACGCACCAATCGATACCGCCGACGCGGGTCAGCACGTCCCGCAGGATGTTGTCGACCAACCCCTCCATGGGCGCCAAAGCAATTTGCATGGAAAACACTCAACAAAAATCGTGGCGCAGTTTACTGGGTTTCCCACAGCAACCGTTAACCCCCTGTCAGGGCGGGGCCGTAACCGTCGAGAAACTCGGCGGGCATGCGCTTGGGCTTGCCGCTGGACAGTTCGATGCAGACAAAGGTGGTGTGCGCGCGCAACAGCGTTACGCCGTCACGCGGCCGGACCAGCTGAAAACGCCGGGTCATCTTCAGGCGCTGGTCCCAGTCGACGATCCAAGTGGCCAGTTGCAATTCGTCGCCTTCATAACCTGCAGCCAGGTAGTCGATCTCGTGCCGCACCACGGCCATGGCACGGTCCAGGCGGCGATATTCGGTAAGGTCCAGCCCCAGGCGCTGGGAGTGGCGCCAGGCGCAGCGCTCCAGCCAGGACACGTACACCGCGTTATTGGCGTGCCCCAGGCCGTCGATGTCTTCAGGCGCAACCTGCAGATCGATGATAAACGGCGTTGCCAAATCCCAACCCATGCCTTGCTCCCAGTCGATTAATGTCGGCGGGGAGAGTGTATCAGGCGCTTTGCAGCGCCTGTAAACGACGGCCGGCCAACAACGCCAGCACAGCGTCGATCACACGCGGATCAGCCAGCACTTTTTGGTGACCGCCCTGCTCCAGGCGCAGCAAGCGGCTGTCGAACCAGGCTTCGTGGATGGCCTGAGACGCCTTGACCGGGACGAAGGTATCGTCTTCGGCATGCACGATCAGGCCGGGAATATTCATCTGGTAATGGGCCACGTCCAAGTGTTTGAGCGGCATCCCGAACGTCAACTCGACTTCCTGGATAAACGCCGAACGCGCCCGCGCCGGCAAACCGACCATCTGGGTAAAGCCGCGCAGCACGTCCAAAAAGCGCGACGGCGAGGCAATACTCACCAACGCCTCGGTGCGCAACCCCAACTGCACCGCGAGCATCGCACTGGCGCCCCCCATGGAATGGCCGATCACGGCGTGCAGCGGCGGCAACTCGGCGGCGGCTTCAAGCATGGCGCGGGCAAACAGCAGCACATGGGCTTCACGCCCTGGCGAACGGCCATGGGCAGGACCGTCCAGGGCAATCACCGAGTAACCATTGTCGACCAGCGCAGTGATCAGGCTGGCAAACTGTGTGGGCCGGCCTTCCCAACCGTGCATCAACAACACCGCAGGCCCTTGGCCCCAGCGCAGGGCGGACAACCCGAAACGCAAGGTGATGCGCTCCGATTGCGCCAGCAGCGGCAGTTCCCAGTCGCGCGGTGGCAGGTCGCGTGGCGTCATGAAGGCGCGACGCATCCGATTGGCCACGGTTTGGGGGGCCAGGCGCCCCAGCGTGCCGTTGAAGCGACGAATCCAGGTCAGCGTGCCCATCATGCAGCCCTCTTCTAGCGCACGGCCGACTTGGCGGCGCGCAGCACACGGTCAGACAGTTCCCCCGGCCCCAAGGCGCGGGCCAAGGCCAGGCCACCGATCATCAACGCCATGTCAGCCAGGGCTTTGTCGGTGTCTTCAGGGCCCGCGGCGAGTTGCGCCGCCATCAGCTCGCAGTGTTCGTTCAGCGCCTGGCGGAATTCATCCGGCAGTCGGCTCATCTCGCCGACGGTCGCGGGGATCGGGCAGGCCTGGGCGGTTGAGTCACGGTGCTTGCGCGACAGGTAAAATGCCGCCACCAGGCCTCTGCGCTCCTCGCCGGTGAGCTGTGAGTCCATGTCGTCAATCGATGCGCGACGCTTGGCCAGCAACTGGGTGAAGGCCTCCAGCATCAGCGCGTCCTTGCTTTCAAAATGCGCGTAGAAACCACCGACGGTCAGCCCCGCCGCGCCCATGACTTCACCCACACTCGGTTCGGCCGGGCCACGCTGGATCAACGCGGCGCTGGCGGCCTGCAAAATACGTTCGCGGGTTTGCGCTTTTTTATCGCTCATCATTGCCTCCGTCGTTCATGGGTTGAATATTATTACCATAATAATATTTGGCAAGCGACAGGCATGACCGTCGGTCAGAAGAGAAAGCAGGAAGGAAAGAAAGAATTGGCCAAACGCCAGACAAACAAAAGGGCCATTCAATAATTGAATGACCCTTAAAAATCCCGCAGAGCGGGTAATCGTGGCGTCCCCTAGGGGACTCGAACCCCTGTTACCGCCGTGAAAGGGCGGTGTCCTAGGCCACTAGACGAAGGGGACACAAACCTTCT
>Ga0209173_100721_pt1 | contig 11876 bp, 8 predicted proteins | sample SynthPrep_16_END_FD_187206 | JGI IMG/M metagenome (GOLD analysis project Ga0209173, IMG submission 187206) | Synthetic microbial communities from Ohio, USA - SynthPrep_16_END_DS12_MetaG (SPAdes) (version 2) | ecosystem: Engineered > Bioreactor > Aerobic > Activated sludge | place: USA: Ohio... | reverse complement strand
CAGGGGTTCGAGTCCCCTAGGGGACGCCACGATTACCCGCTCTGCGGGATTTTTAAGGGTCATTCAATTATTGAATGGCCCTTTTGTTTGTCTGGCGTTTGGCCAATTCTCTCTCCCCATTCCCTTTGCTCTGCTGACCAGTGGTCATGCTTGTCGCTTGCTAAATATTATTATGGTAATAATATTCAACCCATGAAAGTCGGAGGCAACGATGAGCGATAAAAAAGCGCAAACCCGCGAACGTATTCTGCAAGCCGCCAGCGCTGCATTGACCCAGCGTGGTCCGGCCGAGCCTAGCGTGGGCGAAGTCATGGGCGCGGCGGGGCTGACCGTCGGTGGTTTCTACGCGCACTTCGAAAGCAAGGACGCCTTGATGCTGGAGGCGTTCACCCAGTTGTTGGCGCGGCGGCGTGCATCTATCGACGATATGGACGCACAGCTGACGGGAGAAGAGCGCAGGGGCCTGGTGGCGGCGTTTTATCTGTCACGCAAGCACCGCGATTCTACAGTCCAGGCATGCCCGATCCCGGCCACCGTGGGCGAGATGGCGCGGCTGCCGGACGCCTTCCGCGAGGCGCTGAGCGAGCATGTGGAACTGATGGCGGCCCAGCTTGCCGCGAGTCCCGAAGACACTGACAAAGCCTTGGCTGATATGGCGTTGATGATCGGCGGGCTGGCCTTGGCGCGTGCCCTGGGGCCGGGCGAGTTGTCGGACCGAGTGTTACGCGCGGCCAAGTCGGCTGTGCGCTAGAAGAGGGTGCGAGGATGGGCGCGTTAACCTGGATTCGTCGCTTCAACGGCACCGTTGGACACCTGGCACCGCAAACCGTGGCCAACAAGATGCGGCGTGCCTTCATGACGCCACGCGACCTGCCGCCACGTGACTGGGAGCTGCCGCTGCTGGCGCAATCGGAGCGCATCACCTTGCGTTTCGGCCTGTCGGCCCTGCGCTGGGGCCAAGGCCCTGCGGTGTTGTTGATGCACGGCTGGGAAGGCCGGCCAACCCAGTTCGCCAGCTTGATCACCGCGTTGGTAGGCAACGGTTACTCGGTGATTGCCCTGGACGGTCCGGCCCATGGTCGTTCGCCGGGACGGGAAGCTCACGTGCTGCTGTTCGCCCGAGCCATGCTGGAGGCGGCTGCCGAACTGCCGCCGCTGCACGCCGTGATCGGCCATTCCATGGGCGGCGCCAGTGCGATGCTGGCAGTGCAGTTGGGGCTGCGTACCGAGGCGTTGGTGAGCATCGCCGCACCGTCGCGCTTCCTGGATGTGCTGCGTGGCTTTACCGCCATGGTCGGTCTGCCGGCGCGGGCACGCTCGGCGTTTATCCAGGAGGTGGAGTTGACGTTCGGCATGCCGCTCAAGCATCTGGATGTGGCCCACTACCAGATGAATATCCCCGGCCTGATCGTGCACGCCGAAGACGATACCTTTGTTCCGGTCAAGGCGTCTCAAGCCATCCACGAAGCCTGGTTCGACAGCCGCCTGCTGCGCCTGGAGCAAGGCGGGCACCAGAAAGTGCTGGCCGATCCCCGGGTGATCGAGGGCGTGCTGGCGCTGTTGGCCGGCTGTCGTCTACAGGACCGGCAAACCGCCTGATACACTGCTCCCGCCGACATCAATCGACTGGAGCAAGGCATGGGCTGGGATTTGGCAACGCCGTTTATCATCGATCTGCAGGTCGCCCCTGAAGACATCGACGGCCTGGGGCACGCCAATAATGCGGTGTACGTGTCCTGGCTGGAGCGCTGCGCCTGGCGCCATTCCCAGCGCCTGGGGCTGGACCTCACCGAGTACCGCCGCCTGGACCGTGCCATGGCCGTGGTGCGCCATGAAATCGATTACCTCGCGGCAGGCTACGAAGGCGATGAGCTGCAGCTGGCCACCTGGATCGTCGATTGGGACCAGCGCCTGAAGATGACCCGTCGTTTCCAGCTGGTACGCCCGCGTGACGGTGCGACCTTGCTGCGGGCTCACACCACCTTTGTCTGCATCGAATTGTCCAGCGGCAGGCCCAAGCGCATGCCGGCCGAATTTCTCGACGGTTATGGTCCCGCCCTGACAGGGGGTTAACGGTTGCCGCGGGAAACCCAGTAAACTGCGCCACGATTTTTGTTGAGTGTTTTCCATGCAAATTGCTTTGGCGCCCATGGAGGGGTTGGTCGACAACATCCTGCGGGACGTGTTGACCCGCGTGGGCGGTATCGACTGGTGCGTGACCGAGTTCATTCGCGTCAACGACCGCCTGCTCACCCCGGCGTATTTCCACAAGCTCGCCCCGGAACTGCTGCACGGTGCCCACACCGCAGCCGGTGTGCCGTTGCGCGTGCAATTGCTCGGTTCCGACCCGGTATGCCTGGCGGAAAACGCCGCCCTGGCCTGCGAGCTGGGTTCCGAGGTGATCGACCTGAACTTCGGCTGCCCGGCCAAGACCGTCAATAAGTCCCGCGGCGGTGCGGTGCTGCTCAAGGAGCCGGAGCTGCTCAACCAGATCGTCGAACACGTGCGCCGTGCCGTGCCGGCCCATATCCCGGTGACCGCCAAGATGCGCCTGGGCTTCGACAGCCCGGATGGCGCGCTGGTGTGTGCCACGGCCCTGGCCGAAGGCGGTGCGGCGCATATCGTGGTGCATGCGCGTACCAAGACCGATGGCTACAAGCCGCCAGCCCACTGGGAGTGGATTCCACGGGTACAGGAGGTGGTCAAGGTGCCGGTGTTCGCCAACGGCGATATCTGGAGCGTCGAAGACTGGCGGCGCTGTCGGGAGATCAGTGGTGTTGAGGACATCATGCTCGGTCGCGGCCTGGTGGCGCGTCCGGACCTGGCCCTGCAAATCGCCGCCGCGCGTGCAGGCGAAGACGTCGTGGAAATGACCTGGGCGCAAATGCAACCCATGCTCCAGGACTTCTGGACCCAGTCGGTCGCACAGTTGACCGAGCGCCAGGCCCCTGGCCGGTTGAAGCAGTGGCTGGCAATGCTGACGCGCAACTACCCCGAAGCTGTCGCGCTGTTTACCGCCTTGCGCCGCGAGACCGAACTGGAGCAGGTCAGCCGGTTGTTGGGGATGGATACTCCGGTCGCCGCCTGACCTTTCACCGCGCTGTGTCGAACACCTGATATATTTCACAGAAGGCTCCTTGTCGAAAGACAAGGAGCCTTCTGCGTTTAAAAGTCTTTGGATAAGGACTGAATCATTCTGCACGTTCTGGTGACTGTTCCTGCGACGCTTTGATGATTGCGGGTGAATGTTCTGTGCGTGTGAATTATCACAGTTCAACTATTAGTGGTGTGTTCAGTTATGTCTCTTAATTGCATGTCCAGCACTTTATGAGTGGGTATGTCTGTTAGTACGGCGCCGGTGCGCGATGAATCAAGGTTTTCTTGGAATGACCATGGGGTAAAGTCTGAAAGTTCGCGTTGGTTTCCTTATGTGAGGCGCGATTTCTGGAACTCGATAGTCTCACGCTCCACGAAGTAGGGACTGTAAGGCAGCGCTGTTGTTTTCCAGTACATATAAATCCTGTCGCCACTCCTGGCGTGTAACCGCCGGGCGGCGCCCACTAAGGAGCGTATTCATGTCCATCTCGATTAATGGTTCACCCTCTGTAAAGGTTGAGACCCCACGTCATCATTTGCTGCCATCGACACCTGTTAAAAACAATGAGCCGCTGAGTTCTTCCAAGGCGGATCCAATATGGATTTCGCCTGCGCTTCGGCCTGATATTGCCCGAGCGCCTCACGGTGAAATGATGATCAACGCCGGAGCATTTTCAAAATTGTTCGACATGCTTGAGCAAGTCTTCAAAACCATGCGTGAGATGGTGTCGGGGAGAAACATGACCCCCGCCCTGGCCACACATTCCGATAAAACACCCAAGCACACGCCGGATATGACGACCCTGCTGAAAGTGAAGGCAGACCCAGCTCAGTTGACGGCGGTCAAGTCGGATACGACGACCCTTCTGAAAGGGAAGGCAGATCCAGCTCAGTTGACGGCGGTCACGTCGGATACGACGACCCTGCTGAAAGGGAAGGCAGATCCAGCTCAGTTGACGGCGGTCACGTCGGATACGACGACCCAGTTGAAAGCAAAGGCAGATCCAGGCAAGTTGCCGCAGGCCGCGCCGGCCATGATGACTCAGCTGAAAGCAAAGGCAGAGCCCGCTCAGTTGACGGCGGTCACGTCGGATGCGACGACCCAGCTGAAAGCAAAGGCGGAACCAGCCACGTTGCCGGGGACCACCCCGGACCTGGCGACCCAATTGAAAGTGAAGGTGGAACCAGGCACAACGCCCAGGGCTACATCGGATACGACGAACCAGCTGACAGTGAAAGTCGACAAAGGGACGCTTCAGTCGGTCCCTGTGCCCCATGTCAACGTGAGCAACGACTCGAATGCGCAGGTCAAGGTAGAGCTCAATATCGGCAATTGCCACTGTCCTGATACCCATGTGGAGCGCGACGGAGGAGGGGTCAATCCTCTTTCGGTGCCCACCCCCGGGGTGACTCCACAACCCGATGCCAAGGTGCCGCCCATCAGGCCTGAGGTACGGCTTAATGCTCACCCGTTGCACAGGCTCGACGTGACTCCACGGCACGACACCAAGTTGCCGGACACCAAGTTGTCGGACACCAAGTTGTCGGACACCAAGTTGTTGGACACCAAGTTGTCGGACGCAAAGTTGTCGGACTCCAAGGCTCCTGACGCCAAGGTGACACCACCCTCCAAAGCCAAGTCTTCAGGCATCCATCCTGGCGCGCTGCACCGGCTTGAATCGACGCCCCTGCCCGGAACTACACCGCGACCTGACACAAAGACCGTGACCTCGACCGATAACAGGCAGAAGGATATTCCAGATCAGTCAAAGCCCGAAGCGGACGTCACCAGTCCTGGCCCTGCTGAAAATGAGACTGACTTCAAGGGGTGGGCCTTTATCAACCGTCGTCGGTTAGGAAACTGATTCCTGCCATTGCGTCGCAACTTCTTGGATAAATAAAACGGTGTTTCTCCGGGCGGCACAGCGCTTGGAGAAATACTCGGAAAGTGGAGTGAACACCATGTCGTATTGTTCGATTCATAATATTGCGCGCGTAGTGAATGTTCGTCAGGCGTATAACAGAAACTTGCCGGCGGCCGTCAACGAACCTGCACCTTCCTATCGGTTTAAATCTATCGAGTTTGGTACAGGCGCTGCATCTGCTACCGCAGGCGGGCCACGCGGTCAGGCGGCGATAGGCGCCGATCCAGATCCGGCTGCCAGCGTTATTGCGTTGTTCACTTCGTTTTTTACGCAGTTATTTAATCTTCTAACGAGTAAAACGGATAAGTTGGTTCCCGATAGTACGCCGCGCCCTCAGGTAAATCCGACCGTCGAGCCCGTCGTGCCGCCGGAGCCGCAACCCAAACAGTATGTGCCTATACCGAACCTGTCGGATAAACGTAATGGCGCAAAACCTGACAATATCTGGAGTGGGTTTCGTCAAGGCCCGGATGGTAACTGTGTCACGGTATCGGCCATCAAGGCAGCCATGTACAAGTTCGGCCAAAGTCCAACGGATATCTATAAAGAGGTGATCAAGACAAGTGATGGTTACCGGGTGACGATGCGCGATGATTTTGTACTTAACTTGACGGATCAAGAGTTAAAAATTGGCGCCGCGGCTTCGCGTTTTATCGGCCGCGATAAAGGCATGCTCAAGGACGCGCAATTCCTGTTCGCCGTCAGTGCCAAGCGTGCGCAGATGGAAAACAACGACGGCTGGGCGAGCCGCAGTTATCCCGCCGGCGTGAGAAGCTTGAACAATGGGGAGGATGAGTTTGGGCCAGGCGAGGGTTTCCTGCGTCTGGGCCTCAGGAAGCACATGAAGAGGGTGAGTGTGCGAGATCTCGCCAGGGGGCAGCTGGGCATGTGCAATCGAGCCTTCCATTCCGTGGCGGTGATCAATGGCCGCGAAGAGATGTATGGGCGCCAGGGTTCCGCGCCGACTCGTGGGGACGCCATCGCATTGGTGTGATGTGCGCGTGCAAGAGGTGCGGCCAGTGCCCTGGCTGTACGTTTTCGTCCAGCCTTGAGTGAGCAGTCCGATGAACACTTTGATTGAGGGGCATCGCACGGTCATTGCAAAACGGCTGCCTGAGCATGGTTCAAGTATGGTCCGCTCCGGGGCCGGGATGAGCCTTGATGGGCCTGTGAATGCATTCGCAGCCGCCGAGCGTCGATTCGGCGAAAATATGGACTGCAGTACTCACGTGGCGGTTATCAAACTGATGATGATGACCCTCGGCCCGCGTCCCTCCGATGTCTTCCACCAGGTAACCCAGGCAGGTGAAGGTTATGCCGTCACCATGAAGGATCAATACAGGGTGCATGTGTCCCAGGCAGAGCTTGAGCAGGTCACCCGGGCGTCAAGGTTCACAGGGCAGGACCCTGATGCGCTGAAGCACGCCAACTTCATGTTGGCGGCCTTTGTAAAGCGCAAGCAGCAACTGGGCGGCTACGCGACGTTCGACGCCGCCCTGGCGAAGACCCTTGAGGGCGAGACAAGCAAGCGTTGCCTGGAGGGAATGGGCGTGTATGGGTTGTCGCGATGGGTTGCCGCCCGCGACATGGTCGGCAGGGATTTGGCCTCGGTCCGCCAGACCCATGACTTCGGAGCGGCGCTCGTGGTGGGCGGCGCCAATCACACGCACGGCGAAGGTTACGGTTATGTGCTGTTTGATGATCGTGAGACGCCACCGCAGCGTGACAGGGGCCTGGCTCAGGTATCGGAAAGTATCCGGCACGTCGATATCTGGAGCGGTTTTTATCAAGGTTTGGAGGGCAATTGCGTGACGGTGTCGGCGATCAAGGCGGCTATCACCCGTTTCCCCGAAGGCATCTACACGGCCATCTACAGAACGCCAGCCGGATGCGAAGTGACCATGCGCGATGGCTTCCGGTTGCGCTTGAGCCATGAGGAACTGAGGCAGGCTACCGCCGCGTCGAACTTCTATGGCAGCAACCCGGTATTGCTGGATTACGCCAACTTCCTCTATGCCTGCAGCGCCAAGCGGGCGCAGTTGGAGAACAACGATTTCCGTGCGGGGAGAAGCTTTACGGCGGCCCTGGAAACCCTCAACGATGGCGAATACCCCGGTGAGGCTCTCCAGCGCCTGGGCCTGTTCGGTTACATCCGTAACAGCACTGTCGAGGAGTTGGTCAACGGTGCAATCGGTACGATTGCAGACGGTTGGCATTCCGTGGTGGTCGTCAAAGGGATGCTGGACCTGTATGGGCAAAAGTACGCCTTGAACGAGTCGCCCTGGCGGCGCAAAACGCTTACTGCGTTGAAGCTGGTGTAAGGGCTAGACCAACAACCGCCGAAATCCTTCGATCGGCAGTGGCCGACTGTGCAAATACCCCTGGAACAAATGGCAGCCCAGCTTTTGCAGGAACGCCAATTGCTCCGGGGTTTCCACGCCTTCGGCAATCACCGTCAGGTTCAGGCTGCGGGCCATGGCCACAATGGCGCGGATGATTTCGGCGTCGTTCGGGTCATGGGTCGCGTCGCGTACGAAGGACTGGTCGATCTTCAGCGCATCCACCGGCAGGCGCTTGAGGTACGTCAGCGATGAGTAGCCGGTACCGAAGTCATCCATGGCAAAACTGACACCGAGCTTCTTCAGGCGGCGCATCTTCGCCACGGTGTCGTCCAGGTTCTGAATCACGATGCCTTCGGTGATTTCCAGTTTCAGCAGGTTGCAGGGCAGTTGATGCCGCTTGAGGCTGCGCTCCACCCGTTCGACAAAGTCGTTCTGGCGAAACTGCCGGGGGCTGATGTTCACGCACAGGCTGAAATTCAGCGGGTCCACCAAGCCTTCGGCAATCAGCTGTGCAAAGGCGGCGCAGGCCTCGTCGAGGATCCAGGTACCCACTTCGAGGATCAGGCCGCTGTCCTCCAGGACCTTGATGAATTCGGACGGCGACTGCGCGCCCAGCTGCGGATGCTGCCAGCGCACCAGGGCCTCGGCGCCGACGATCCTGTTGCCGCGCGCATCCACCTGGGGTTGGTAATGCACGCTGAACTCGCCGCGTGACAGGGCCAGGCGCAGGTCGGTTTCCATGCGCAGGCGCTCGCTGGCGGCCTTTTGCATGCTGTTATGGAACATCTGCGTGGTGTTGCGCCCCGAATCCTTGGCCCGGTACAGGGCGATGTCGGCGCGCTTGAGCAGGTCCGCCGGGGTCGTGCCATGGTCGGGAATCAACGCCACGCCGATGCTTGGCGTGACCTGCAGGCGATGGCCATCGAGGAACATCGGCTCCGAAAGCAATTCGCGCAGGGTATCGGCCAGTTCCTGCACCTGGGTGCTGACTTGCGTGCGCGTGCCATCCAGGCCGCTGAGCAGTACCACGAACTCATCGCCGCCCAGGCGCGCCACCGTGTCCTCCATGCGCACGCTGGCTTCCAGGCGCGCGGTGACGATTTTCAGCACGGTGTCGCCCACCGGGTGGCCGAGGGAATCGTTGATGTGCTTGAAATGGTCGAGGTCGAGAAACAGCAGGGCGCCGCGCAGGTTATGGCGCTTGAGCAAGGCGATCTGTTGGCTCAGGCGATCCATCAGCAGCGCACGGTTGGGCAGGTTGGTCAGCGGGTCGTGATAGGCCAGGTGACGGATCTGCGCCTGGGCGTTTTTGAGCAGGCTCACGTCCCGCGCGGTCAGCAGCAGGCACGGGGTTTCATTGAGGGTGATCGGCTCGACCGAGACTTCTACCGCCAACACGTCGCCGCGTTTATTGTGCCAGAGCATTTCCAGGTGAGGGATGCGCCCCTTGATCTGCAATTCGGCCAACAAGGCGGAACGCTGGTTTTCATCGGCCCAGATGCCGATCTGGTACAGCGTCAGGCCGATGGCTTCTTCGGCGCGGTAGCCGGTGAGGCGGCAGAAGCCATCGTTGACCTCCACATAACGGCCGGTGTCGCGCTCGGTGATGGAGATGGCGTCGGGGCTGGAATGGAAGGCCTTGGCGAATTTCTCCTCGCTGGCCTTCAGCGCGGCCTCCGAGCGTTGTTGCTGGGTAATGTCGCGCAACGTGGTGACGATGCACGGCTGGTCGCCCACCTTGATCAGCCGGCTGGAAATCATGCAGGTCAGGGTTTGGCCGTTCTTGTGGTGCACCACGATGGCCACATTGCTCAACGCCTGGTCGCGAATCACCTGTTCGATACGCTGCAGGCGTTTGCTTGACTCGTCCCACAGGCCGATCTGCTCGGCGCTCTTGTCGATCACCTCGGCCGCCGTCCAGCCAAACGTCTGGGTGAAGGCGGGGTTGATCTCGATGAACGCGCCACTGTCCAGGCAGGTGACGCAGATGGGATCGGGGCTGGCCTGGAACAGGCTGGCGAACTTTTCTTCGGAGGCGGTCAGGCGTTGTTCGCGCTCCACCTGGTCGGTGATGTCCAGCAGGGTGCCGGCCATGCGCAGCGGCGCCCCTTGCTCGTCGCGGTAGAGGCGGGCGCGGCTTTCCAGGTAGCGCGAGCTGCCGTCGTCCAGTGGTACGCGGTAAGTCAGTTGGTAATTGCCGGCCGGGCCTTCGCGCAGGGTGCGATAAGCGTTGCGCATGTTCTCGCGCTCTTGCCTGGGCATGCCCTCGAAAAACGCTTCGAAGGATTCATGGAAGGGCTCGGGCGGCAGGCCGTGCAGTTGAGCGGCGCGGGCCGAGCCATAGAGCATGCCGGTGGGGATGTGCCAGTCCCACGTGCCCAGTTGCGCCGAGTCCAGAGCCAGGTCCAGGCGCTCCTGGCTGTCCTTGAGGGCATTTTCGGCGTTTTTGCGCTCGGTGGTGTCGAGAAAGGTGCTGATCAAGTAGGCCTCGCCCTCCAGCTCGACCTTTTGCGCGCTGAGGGTGCCATCGTGGATCTGGCCGTTGCTGGCGCAGAACTGCACTTCCATGGTGATGGGTTCACCCTTGCGCTGGGTGGCCTGGACCAGCTGCGCGCGTTGTTCGGGGTGGCGCCACAGGCCCAGGTCCAGGGTGGTGCGGCCGATGGCATCGGCCACCGGCCAGCCGAAGAGCATCTCGAAATACTGGTTGGCTTCGCTGATCAGGCCGTCGGACTGGCGGGTCAACAGCACCATGTTCGGGCACAGGTGAAACAGCGTGGCGAAGCGTTTTTCGGAATGGCTGAGGGCGTGCTCTCGCTCGCGCTGGCGAGTGGTCTCGCGGATCACGCCGATCATGCGGCGCCGACCGGCCTTGTCCGGTGCCAGGCTGCCGTTGATCTCCAACCAGTGATACGTGCCGTCCGGCCATTGGATGTGATGGTGCATGGCCTGCTCGAACGGCTCGCCGGCCAGCACTGCATGAAAGGCGCGCACCACCCGGGAGCGATCCGACGGCGCCAGCAGGTCGAGGTAATCCAGGTCCTTGGGCAGTGGTTGGCGCGGGTCGAAGCCGAACAGCGCCTGGGTGCCCCGTGACCAGCTGATACGGCCCGTGTCGATTTCCCAGCACCACGCGCCCAGCCGGGCCGCATTCAGGGCTGCCAGCAGTTGCGGGGCGCTGTCCCAGCTCTGCTCCGCCTGCTGGGGGTCCAGGGCGTAGATGCGGGGCAGGGGAGGTAGAGGGTCGACAGGGTTGCGCATTATCAAAGGGCCTTGGCTCGATGGGCAAACAGCGCGGTTTTATTCACAACCTGGGGCCGCACGGCGTCATACCGGTATCACTGGCAGATCCACCTGTGCATCCAACAGGCTCATGAACGCCCGCGCAGCGTTCGACAGTGTCCTTTCGGTGTGCACGATATAGCCTAGCTGGCGACTGAGTTGTATGCCCGGCAAAGCGATGCTCGCCACCTGATCATCGAGCATGGTGCGCGGCAAGACGCTCCAGGCCAGGCCGATGGAGACCATCATCTTGATGGTTTCCAGATAGTTGGTACTCATCGCGATGTTCGGCGTAAGGCCCTGGGCCTCGAACAGACGGCTGACAATATGGTGGGTAAAGGTATTACCGCCAGGGAAAACCGCCGGGTGGCCGGCAATATCGGCCAGGCTGACGTCGCGGTTGCCGGTGAGGCTGTGCTCCGGCGCCACCACGAAATCCAGCGGGTCGTCCCACACCGGGGTGGCGCTTACCAGGTGATGGGGGGCGGGCGCCAGGGTGATCACCGCCACTTCGGCGCGGCCGTGGAGGATTTCTTCGTAGGCCACTTCCGAATCGAGAAACTGAATATCCAGGGCCACGTTCGGGTATTCCCGGGTGAAGGTGCGCAGGATCGGTGGCAAACGATGCAGCCCGATATGGTGGCTGGTGGCCAAAGTGAGGCGGCCGCTGACTTCTCCCGTGAGGTTGGTGAGGGCGCGGCGGGTGTCGTCCAGCACGTTGAGAATCTGATAAGCGCGCGGCAGCAAGGCCCGGCCGGCTTCGGTCAAGCCGACTTCACGGCCCAGGCGATCGAACAGTCGCACCTTCAATTGCTGTTCCAGGCCGGCGATGCGCTTGCTGATGGCCGGCTGGGTCAGGTGCAGGCGTTCACCTGCGCCGGAGAAGCTGCCGGTCTCGGCGATGGCAATAAAGGCATTGAGGTTGGCCAGGTCCATGGTTGTATTCCAGTTGGTAATCCAAAGCATAAAAAATATGAATTTGAGTTATTTAATGTAGCGCCATACCATCAGCCTCACAAGCCAAAGGGTTATTGAAAAGCCCGGCGCATAGAAACACCGCTGATGAGGACCGACTGATGGCCGGCAAAACGCTTTACGACAAGCTTTGGGATTCCCATGAAGTGAAACGGCGCGACGATGGCTCGTCGCTGATCTATATCGACCGTCACATCATCCATGAAGTGACCTCGCCCCAAGCGTTCGAAGGCCTGCGGCTGGCCGGGCGCAAGCC
>Ga0209173_100719_pt1 | contig 11926 bp, 8 predicted proteins | sample SynthPrep_16_END_FD_187206 | JGI IMG/M metagenome (GOLD analysis project Ga0209173, IMG submission 187206) | Synthetic microbial communities from Ohio, USA - SynthPrep_16_END_DS12_MetaG (SPAdes) (version 2) | ecosystem: Engineered > Bioreactor > Aerobic > Activated sludge | place: USA: Ohio... | reverse complement strand
TGTGTAGACCACGAATTATTGAGGGAAGGCTGGCAGACGGAAACGCCAGTCGCTTTGTTCCACGTGGAACAAGGCCGTATCACCCAGACCCACGACCATCGGGAGTGAAGGCATGAGCGAAGAAAATACGAATACGTACGACTCGACCAGCATTAAAGTGCTTAAAGGTTTGGATGCCGTACGCAAACGTCCCGGTATGTACATCGGTGATACCGATGATGGCAGCGGTCTGCACCACATGGTGTTCGAGGTGGTCGATAACTCGATCGACGAAGCTTTGGCCGGTCACTGCGACGACATCAGCATCATCATCCACCCGGACGAATCCATCACCGTACGCGACAACGGTCGCGGCATTCCGGTAGATGTGCATAAAGAAGAAGGCGTTTCGGCGGCAGAGGTCATCATGACCGTGCTCCACGCCGGCGGTAAGTTCGACGATAACTCCTATAAAGTATCCGGCGGTTTGCACGGTGTAGGTGTTTCGGTAGTAAACGCCCTTTCTGAAGAGCTGATCCTGACTGTACGTCGTAGCGGCAAGATCTGGGAACAGACTTACGTTCATGGTGTTCCACAGGAACCGATGAAAATCGTCGGTGACAGCGAAAGCACGGGTACGCAGATTCACTTCAAGCCTTCGGCTGAAACCTTCAAGAACATCCACTTCAGCTGGGACATTCTGGCCAAGCGGATTCGTGAACTGTCTTTCCTGAACTCCGGTGTGGGTATCGTCCTCAAGGACGAACGCAGCGGCAAGGAAGAGCTGTTCAAGTACGAAGGCGGCCTGCGTGCGTTCGTTGAATACCTGAACACCAACAAGACCGCGGTCAATCAGGTGTTCCACTTCAACATCCAGCGTGAAGACGGCATCGGCGTAGAAATCGCCCTGCAGTGGAACGACAGCTTCAACGAGAACCTGTTGTGCTTCACCAACAACATTCCTCAGCGCGATGGCGGTACTCACCTGGTGGGTTTCCGTTCTGCACTGACGCGTAACCTGAACACCTACATCGAAGCGGAAGGCTTGGCGAAGAAACACAAAGTCGCCACCACCGGTGACGATGCCCGCGAAGGCCTGACCGCCATTATCTCGGTCAAGGTTCCGGATCCGAAGTTCAGCTCCCAGACCAAAGACAAGCTGGTGTCCTCCGAAGTGAAGACAGCGGTCGAACAGGAAATGGGCAAGTACTTCTCCGACTTCCTGCTGGAAAACCCGAACGAAGCCAAGCTGGTTGTCGGCAAGATGATCGACGCAGCACGGGCTCGTGAAGCGGCGCGTAAAGCCCGTGAGATGACGCGTCGTAAAGGTGCGCTGGATATCGCCGGCCTGCCGGGCAAACTGGCTGACTGCCAGGAGAAAGACCCTGCCCTCTCCGAACTGTACCTGGTGGAAGGTGACTCTGCTGGCGGTTCCGCCAAGCAGGGTCGCAACCGTCGCACCCAGGCCATCCTGCCGTTGAAGGGTAAGATCCTCAACGTCGAGAAGGCGCGTTTCGACAAGATGATTTCCTCGCAGGAAGTCGGCACCTTGATCACCGCCCTGGGCTGTGGCATCGGCCGCGATGAGTACAACATCGACAAGCTGCGCTATCACAACATCATCATCATGACCGATGCTGACGTTGACGGTTCGCACATCCGCACCCTGCTGCTGACGTTCTTCTTCCGTCAGTTGCCGGAGTTGATCGAGCGTGGCTACATCTACATCGCCCAGCCACCGTTGTACAAAGTGAAAAAAGGCAAGCAAGAGCAATACATCAAAGACGACGACGCCATGGAAGAGTACATGACGCAGTCGGCCCTGGAAGATGCGAGCCTGCACCTGAACGACGAAGCCCCGGGCATCTCCGGTGAAGCGTTGGAGCGCCTGGTAAACGACTTCCGCATGGTGATGAAGACCCTCAAGCGTTTGTCGCGCCTGTACCCCCAGGAGCTGACCGAGCACTTCATCTACCTGCCATCCGTCAGCCTGGAACAGTTGGGTGATCATGCCCACATGCAGGCTTGGTTGGCCCAGTACGAAGTCCGCCTGCGTACCGTTGAAAAATCCGGCCTGGTCTACAAAGCCAGCCTGCGTGAAGACCGTGAACGTAACGTCTGGCTGCCAGAGGTCGAACTGATCTCCCACGGCCTGTCGAACTACGTCACCTTCAACCGCGACTTCTTCGGCAGCAACGACTACAAGACGGTTGTAACCCTCGGCGCGCAACTGAGCACCCTGCTGGACGACGGTGCTTACATTCAGCGTGGCGAGCGCAAGAAAGCGGTCAAAGAGTTCAAGGAAGCCCTGGACTGGTTGATGGCGGAAAGCACCAAGCGCCATACCATTCAGCGATACAAAGGTCTGGGCGAAATGAACCCGGATCAGCTGTGGGAAACCACCATGGACCCAGCGCAGCGTCGCATGCTGCGCGTGACCATCGAAGACGCCATTGGCGCGGACCAGATCTTCAACACCCTGATGGGTGATGCGGTCGAGCCTCGTCGTGACTTCATCGAGAGCAATGCCCTGGCGGTTTCCAACCTGGACTTCTGATCAGGTTGCAGCGCAAAAACAAAAAAGGCCAACGCTTAGCGTTGGCCTTTTTTATGGGCTGGATATGAGCATTTTATAAATGCTCCACGTGGAACATCTCAGTCCTCGGAACCCGCCGTCACACTCTCCAACCGATATCCGTACCCATAGATCGTCAGCAACTGCCAACCCCGATCCGCCGTCAGCCCGAGCTTATTCCGCAGCCGATAAATATGCGTATCCAGCGGCCGCGACGACACCATCTCCTCATGGGTCCAGAACCGTTCATACAGGTACTCTCGAGACAGCGGCCGCGCCAGGTTCTCAAACAGGCACCGCGCCAGACGGTATTCGCGCTCCGTCAGGCTGATGGGTTTTCCCGCCCTGCTCACCGTGAGTTCAGCATCATCAAAGGTCAGGTCATTGAAGGTATGCACCTCACTGGCTGCAGACTTCTGCAACCCGTGGCGACGCAGAACGGCATTCACCCGAGCCTTAAGCTCATTGGGACGAAACGGCTTGCTGACGTAATCATCTGCACCACTGTTCAGCGCCTGGACGATATCGCTCTCGGCATCGCGGCTGGTAAGCATGATGGCGGCTGGCGGCGCTTCCATGTGCTCGCGGGTCCAGCGCAGCAATGCCAGGCCACTGAGGTCGGGCAGTTGCCAGTCAAGGATCAGCAAGTCGAAGGTCTCGCGGCGCAGTTGTCGCAGCAGGTCTTCTCCACGCTCGAAGCAGTGCAGGGCCCATGGCTGATCCGCAGCGCTGGGGATTTGTCGCAGTGTCTGTTCCACCCGCCGCAGTTCAGCAGGTTCGTCATCCAATATTGCGACACGCATGGCAGGGTCCTTTCTTATTGAAGAATGCGGGCATCGAATCTGAACAATTATGGCCAGATTCTCAGGCCCTCTGAATCTCTCGGTACGCTGATATCAAATGGCCGCAAGCCATTGGAAATCGTCAACACCCAAGCTGGGAAGATACCGGCTCGAGACCTTCAGGAAAAGGATCAATGGCAATCTGGTTTTATGCTGTTTCGAGACGTATGGCCGTTCTGGGGAAGGTTGATGTATGGGGAAGACTGGTATTGGTGGTGATGGTTGCTACGCTGGGCACGGAAACGGTCGGGGCCAATAAGCCGGCGATACCTATGCCGTTCGAGGAAAGGCAGACTTTGAGTGAGCCCGGCAATGGCATGGGCTTCGCCCGTTCACCGTTTCAGCAACTCAGCGAACAGCAGCAGACCCAACGTTGGGTATTTTAAGTACCCGCAAATCTGAACAAATGTTGCGAATCGGTCCGATGCACCTATGTTGTAGGTAAATTCGCTCTCGCTGGATGACACACGGATTGGAGCGACGGAAGTGCTCCGACACAGGGACGTGTCATCTTCTGCAATGGATCTCACGCCCCCAGATATTTCGGCTATCGACTGGATACCTCATCGAGTATCGTAGACGGTACTCAAGGTCTTCCCGCTGCAAGACGCTGCCTGAAAGTGCTTTCTGATGACCCATTAGAACTAGAATCTTGATGAGCGCCATGACCTTTTTCCCCTGCCGATTCCGCTCTGCCGCTTCTACGCTGTTGAGTTCGGGCCTGATCGTTACGCTTGGCGTAGTGAGTCTTCCGGCCTTGGCACGCCCTGCCCCTCCCCGTGCACCCTATATCGACGACAACCGGATGTGCCGCGCGCAACCGCTTCCGGCGGTGGTGCAGCACCTCACGGGCGAAGCCTGGAAACTGGATGCCAAGGGTGTGTCCACGGCCCTGGAAGAAGGCATGTTCATTGATGAACAAGAAAGCGTGAAAACCTCATCGGGCGCATTTGTCAGCCTGTTGCTGGGGGACGGCTCGCGGATTGTCTTGCCCTCCAGCTCCCAGGTCCGATTGCATCTGGTCGAGGAGCAATCCATTCCCCAGGTGATTCTTGAAGAAGGTCAGGTCGAGGCTTACGTGATCAAGCGTGCCAGCGACTATGACCGTTTCCAGATCATGACCCCGGTGGGCGTTCTGGGGGTACGCGGCACGCATTTCCGTGTACGTAACGATGGCGAACAATCGCTGGTGGAAGTACTCAACGGGCAAGTGGCAGTCAATCGTGATGACGCTCCACCGAGCCCGCGCCCTATCAAGAAGAAGCCCATTACCGGTCCAGTCTCGGGTGAAGTAAAGGTTGGTGCGCGGCAGGGCCTGGCCTTCAAGAAACAAGGCGAACTCAAACCCGTGGAACTGCTTGATGCGCCACGGTTGGTCGGCCAGGACGGTCAAAAGGGCGATGCGCCTGTCTGGACCCTGTTCCTGCGGCCATTGGCCGGGGCCCAGCGCTACCGGGCCCAGGTCGCGACCGATAAGGAGTTTCTGAACATCAAGCAGGAAAACTTCTCCGACAAGCCGCAAATGCGCTTCACTGGGCTGAAAGCATCGTTCTATCACGTTCGCTTGTCGGCATATGATGAACACGGGCTTGAGGGAGAAACCGGGGTTTATGACATTTTCTATTACCCACCCGCGAACCGCGTGCAGTAGTGCCCTGGACGCGAGCCGGTGAGGCTGTGGCACAGGGCTGAAAAGCGCCAACCGACTCAGGCTCAGCGGCTGTTCAATGGCCTGGTGCGCGAATGGCTGTGGGTCAGCCTGTTGCTATTACCCATCACGGCCTTCCTGTCCCTGAGCCCTGGCCTGGCCCTCAATAACCTGCTGTATGACAGCCTCCGCCGGCTGGCACCTTTATCGGTGGATCCACGCATCCTGCTGGTAACGATCGACGACCGAAGCCTGAAGGAACTTGGCCAATGGCCATGGTCCCGACGTGTGCATGCCGACCTGCTTGATCGGCTGAGCGGCGCCAAGCCTGCCGGCATCCTGTTTGATGTGATCTTCAGCGAGCCCGCCCGGGAGCCAGCCAATGACCTGCGCCTGGCCGAGGCTATGTGCAACGCTGGCAACGTCCTGTTGCCTTTGATTCGTGAAGGCTCGCCACGCTACGGCCAGCCTGTGGCGCAAATCCTGCCCGTGTTGCCCTTGCGTGATTGTGCCCGTAGCGTCGGCCATATCAACGTGGAAGCGGACAGCGACGGCATCGTTCGAAGCCTGTATTTGCGTGAAGGTCCACCAGGTAATTTGACACCGCAGTTAGCCTGGCTGGCGTTTGAACTGAGCGGCCAGCGATCCGGAATGCCGGGCGCACCTGGTCCGTCGGAAAGCTCCAGCTGGCAGCGGGAAAATGCCATTCGAATTCCTTTTATTGCCAGTCATGCCGGCTTTCCCAGCGTGCCGTATATCAGTGTCTTGCGCGGGGAGGTGCCATCCGAGTTGCTGCGCGACCGCTTGATCCTGATTGGCGCTACGGCACCGGGCATGGGCGACCGTTATGTCACGCCGCTTTCGGCCAGTGTCGGCACCACCCCGGGCGTGGAGATCCAGGCAAATATTCTCAATGGCTTGCTGCAAGGGCGCAGTATTGTCGATCTGCCCGTGTGGATGGCGACGCTACTGGCCACCGCGATGGTCGCGGTGCTGTTGGGCCTTCTGCTGTTTCGACCGCGTTATGCACTGTGGCTGACCCTCGGTTGCATGGGGGCTGCGCTTCTGGGTTCTTGGGGCCTGTTGCGCCTGGGCCATTGGTGGTCGCCGGCAGCAAGTCTGGTTGGCATGTTGCTCAGCTATCTGATCTGGAACTGGCGGCGCCTGAGCGTGATCCTGGCCTACTTCGGCTGGGAACTGGCACGCCTGGACAACGAGCCCAAAGTGCTCCCGGAGCGCCGTCGAGCGCCCGCCAGCCAGGGTGATGTATTGCAGGGACGAATCTTCGCCCTCGAACAAGCGGTCAGCCGTACCCGGGACACTCGTCGCTTCATGGCCGATGGGCTGGAATGTTTGCCTGTAGCAACCTTGATTACCGATCCCAAGGGCAACGTTCTGCTGGCCAATCGAATTGCCCGCGATGTGTTCGGCAATGAACTGGTGGCCGAAAACCTCTTGGATCAGCTCGCCGCATTAGGTTATCCACCGCTGCAGGACGGTGTTCGCCCTGCCCTGTCGACGCTGGAGATTGTCGAGTTCCGCGATACCCTTGACCGCAGCCTGCGCCTCGACCTGGCGCCGCTGCTGCCTGCAGACGGTGACGTGGCCCTGGGCTGGCTGCTGAGCCTCACAGACCTGAGCATTGAGCGTGATACCCAGCAGCAACGGGAGACCCTGCTGCGCTTTCTGTCCCATGACTTGCGTGCGCCGCATTCGGCGATCCTGGCCCTGTTGGATGTTCAGGACACCGCCGCGCCGATATTTGCGCAGATCGAACAACAAGTCCGCCGTGCCCTGAACCTGACCGAATCATTCGTGCAGCTGGCGAAAGCCGAATCCGATGGCTACCAATTCCAGCCCAGCCTGTTCGCCATGTTGGTGCTCGACGCATTTGATCAAGTCGCAGTGCACGCCCAGTTGAAAGGCATTCGCCTGGTCCATCACCTGGATGAAGACGGCGAAGAAATGGTGTGGGCGGATCAATCGCTGCTGACCCGCGCCTTGTTCAACCTGTTGGAAAATGCGGTGAAATACAGCCCATCGGGCACCACCGTTACGTTGAGCCTGACCAGCCATGAAGACGCTTTGGAGTGCCGTATCAGCGACCAGGGGCGAGGAATCTCCCCGCAGGATTTGCCCGAACTCTTCGCTCAATACCGGCGCTTCGCCTCGGCTCAGGGCAGTGAAGGATTGGGGTTGGGGCTGACCATGGTCAAGGCCGTCGTGGATCGTCACGGTGGGAGAATTCGCTGCGAAAGCGAGGTGGATAAAGGTACGACCTTCATGCTTCAGCTGCCATTGTGGCGAGACTGAATCGCGGCTTTTCACCTGTGCATAAAAAACCGGTCTCAAGGACCGGTTTTTTAATGCGGGAAAAACTTATGCACCTTTTCCGCTGTTTTATGAGCTTGGGAAATATGTAAGTAAATCAGCAGCCTATAAGCTAAAAAGCGCAATTCGCCAACAAACCGTACACAGGTTATCCACAGAAACTCAAATCACCGGCGTGTCGACCACAACCGGCTCCGGCGGCAACGAACCCATGGCCCGTTGTTGCGCTTCATTCCATGCCTGGGCACGGTCGTTCAGCGCTGCAATGGCACGTGGGCCTTCGCCCTCGGCATACATGGGCTCGCCAATGATTACAGTGATGGTGCCTTCACGCTTGGCCCAGCCGGTCTTTGGCCAGAACTTGCCGGCGTTGTGGGCAATCGGCAGCACCGGCAGCCCGGCGTTCACCGCCAGGGCCGTACCGCCACGTGAGAACTTGCCCACAGTGCCGTAGGGCACGCGTGTGCCTTCAGGGAAGATCAGCACCCAAACCCCATCCTTCAACAGCTCATCGCCCTTCTTGGCCACATGCTTGAGTGCGGCCTTGGGGTTGTCGCGGTCGATGGCGATCGGTCGCAGCATGGCCATGGCCCAGCCGAAGAATGGTACGTACAGCAGCTCACGCTTGAGCACCTGGCTCAGGGGCGAGAAATACGCAGACAGGAAAAAGGTTTCCCAGGTGCTCTGGTGGTTCGACAGAATCACACAAGGCTGGTCCGGGACGTTTTCGGCGCCCTTGATCTCGAAACGAATGTTCAGGAACACCTTGGTCAACCACAGCGCGCAGTTGCACCAAAAGACGTTGATGAAACGATAGCGCGCCTTGAACGGCAGGAAAGGCGCGATAAAAAAGCTCAGGGTGCACCAGAGAAAAGAGCTGGTGCCCAACAGCAGGTAAAAGAAGAAGGTTCTGATGGCCTGCAAAATCGACATGGCGGCATTTACCGTTGCGGGACAACGCCCGCCTGTTAAAAGCGCGCTCCCGAACAGTCCTTGGTCAGGAAGTCAGAAGGGCTGCTAGTTGTTGATAAGTTCTGCGGCAACCGCCGCCAGATCGTCAAAAATCAAGGTACCTACCGGCAGGGTTTTAGCCTGGGTCTTTTCGCCTTTCCCGGTTTTTACCAAAACTGGCTGAGAGTCGACGGCTTTGGCGGCTTCCAGGTCACCGAGGCTGTCCCCGACAAACCATATCCCAGCCAACGGCACGTTGTAATGTTCAGCAATAGTTTTAAGCATACCCGGTTTGGGCTTGCGGCAATCGCAGCCTTCATCCGGGCCGTGCGGGCAATACACCACCAGCCCTACTTCACCGCCCTGCTCGGCCACCAGCGTGCGCAGGCGCGCGTGCATGGCGTCGAGGGTGGCGATGTCGTAGTAGCCGCGGGCGATGCCGGACTGGTTGGTGGCGATGGCCACCGTCCAGCCCGCTTTGCTCAACTGCGCGATGGCCTCGATCGAGCCGGGCAGTGGAATCCATTCCGCCACCGATTTGATGTAAGCGTCGGAGTCGTAATTGATCACTCCGTCCCGATCGAGAATCAGCAGTTTCAACATGGTCAGCTCAGTACGGAAATGTCAGCGATATTGATGAACAGGCCGCGCAGGCGCGCCAGCATGGCGTAGCGGTTTTTCCGCACGCCCGCGTCTTCGGCATTGATCATCACCGCTTCGAAGAACGCATCCACCGGCTCACGCAAGGTGGCCAGGCGCGCCAGTGCTTCGGCGTAGTTGCGTTCGGCGATCAGCGGCTTCACTGCATTTTCTGCCTTGGCGATGGCCGAGTTCAGCGAGAACTCCTTGGCATCGGCAAACAGGCCCGGGTCGACTTCGGCATTGCCGAGGTTGTCGGCCTTGCTCAGCAGGTTCGATACACGCTTGTTCACGGCGGCCAGGGCACCGGCTTCCGGCAGCTTGCGGAAGGCCTGTACGGCCTGCACACGCTGGTCGAAGTCCAGCGCCGAACCTGGTTGCAGGGCACGTACCGACAGGTACACCGAAACGTCCACACCTTCGTCTTCGTAACGCGCACGCAGACGGTCGAACACGAACTCCAGCACTTGCTCGGCCAGGCCGGCTTGCTTGACCTTGGCACCGAACTGGCCAACCGCAAACACCACGGCCTGGGTCAGGTCGAGGTCGAGCTTCTTGTCGATCAGGATGCGCAGCACGCCCAGGGCCGCACGGCGCAGCGCATACGGGTCTTTGCTGCCGGTAGGCAACATGCCGATACCGAAGATACCGACGAGGGTATCCAGCTTGTCAGCGATGGCCACGGCCGCACCGGTGAGGGTGGTCGGCAGCTCGGCGCCAGCACCGCGCGGCATGTACTGCTCGTTCAGCGCCAGGGCGACGTCTTGCGGCTCGCCATCATTCAGGGCGTAGTAGTAACCGGCAACACCTTGCATCTCCGGGAACTCGCCGACCATCTCGGTGGCCAGGTCGCACTTGGACAGCAGGCCGGCACGCGCAGCCCAGGCAGCATCGCCACCAATGCGTGGCGCGATGTAGGCCGCCAGCTTGGAAACCCGTACGGCCTTGTCGTATACGCTGCCGAGTTTTTCCTGGAACACCACGTTCTGCAGGCGCAGGTTGAAGTCTTCGAGCTTCTGCTTCTTGTCTTGCTTGAAGAAGAACTCGGCGTCAGTCAGGCGCGGGCGAACGACTTTTTCGTTACCGGCGATGATCTGCTGCGGGTCCTTGCTTTCGATGTTGGCCACGGTGATGAAGCGCGGCAGCAACTTGCCGTCGACGTCCAGCAGGCAGAAATACTTCTGGTTGTCCTGCATGGTGGTGATCAGCGCTTCCTGCGGCACGTCGAGGAAACGCTCCTCGAACGAGCACACCAGCGGCACTGGCCATTCAACCAAAGCGGTCACTTCGTCCAGCAGGCTTGGCGGCACGATGGCGGTGCCTTCCTGCAGGCGGGCCAGCTCTTCGGTACGCTTGCTGATCAGCTCGCGGCGCTCATTGGCATCCGCCAGCACATAGGCTGCACGCAGGTCATTGAGGTAGTTGGTGGGCGCGGTGATGCGCACGGCTTCAGGATGGTGGAAGCGGTGGCCACGTGAATCACGGCCGGCCTTCTGGGCGAGGATGGTGCAGTCGATGACCTGGTCACCGAGCAGCATCACCAGCCATTGGGTCGGGCGCACGAACTCTTCCTTGCGGGCACCCCAGCGCATGCGCTTGGGAATCGGCAGGTCGTTCAGCGAGTCTTCAACGATGGTCGGCAACAGGCTGGCGGTCGGCTTGCCGGTGATGACCTGGCTGAAACGCAGCTTCGGGCCACTCTGGTCGATTTCGCTCAGCTCGACGCCACACTTCTTGGCAAAACCAAGGGCGGCTTGAGTCGGGTTGCCTTCAGCATCGAAGGCGGCCTGGCGTGGCGGGCCGTCGAGGTTGATGCTTCGGTCCGGCTGCTGGGTTTCCAGTGCGGTGAGCAACACAGCCAGTCGGCGCGGCGCGGCGTAGACTTTTTTTGCGGCGAACTTCAGGCCAGCGGTTTGCAGGCCTTTTTCGATACCGGCCAGGAATGCGTCGGCCAGGGTATTCAGTGCCTTGGGTGGCAGCTCTTCGGTGCCCAGTTCAACCAGGAAATCTTGAGCACTCATTGTGCAGCCTCCAGCTTAGCCAACACTTCATCACGCAGGTCCGGGGTGGCCATCGGGAAGCCCAGCTTGGCGCGAGCCAACAGGTAGGCTTGGGCGACGGAACGCGCCAGGGTGCGTACACGCAGGATGTATTGCTGGCGCGCAGTTACCGAGATGGCACGACGGGCGTCCAGCAGGTTGAAGGTGTGGGATGCCTTCAGAACCATTTCATAGCTTGGCAACGGCAGCGGCTGATCCAGTTCGATCAGGCGCTTGGCTTCGCTTTCATAGAAGTCGAACAGTTCGAACAGCTTCTCGACGTTGGCGTGTTCGAAGTTGTAGGTCGACTGCTCCACTTCGTTCTGGTGGAACACGTCGCCGTAGGTCACCTTGCCGAACGGGCCGTCAGCCCACACCAGGTCGTAGACCGAGTCCACGCCTTGCAGGTACATGGCCAGGCGCTCGAGACCGTAGGTGATCTCGCCGGTCACCGGGTAGCACTCGATGCCGCCGGCTTGCTGGAAGTAAGTGAACTGTGTCACTTCCATGCCGTTGAGCCAGACTTCCCAGCCCAGGCCCCAGGCGCCCAGGGTTGGCGATTCCCAGTTGTCTTCGACGAAACGGATGTCGTGGACCAGCGGGTCCAGGCCGACATGTTTCAACGAGCCCAGGTACAGCTCCTGGAAGTTGTCCGGGTTTGGCTTCAGAACCACCTGGAACTGGTAGTAGTGCTGCAGGCGGTTCGGGTTTTCGCCGTAGCGGCCGTCAGTCGGGCGACGACTGGGCTGCACATAAGCGGCGTTCCAGGTTTCCGGGCCGATGGCCCGCAGGAAGGTAGCGGTGTGGAAAGTGCCGGCGCCTACTTCCATATCGTAGGGCTGAAGTACCACACAACCTTGCTCGGCCCAGTATTGCTGGAGGGCGAGGATCAAGTCTTGGAAGGTACGCACGGCTGGCGTAG
>Ga0209173_100718_pt1 | contig 11942 bp, 12 predicted proteins | sample SynthPrep_16_END_FD_187206 | JGI IMG/M metagenome (GOLD analysis project Ga0209173, IMG submission 187206) | Synthetic microbial communities from Ohio, USA - SynthPrep_16_END_DS12_MetaG (SPAdes) (version 2) | ecosystem: Engineered > Bioreactor > Aerobic > Activated sludge | place: USA: Ohio... | reverse complement strand
ACTACATCGACTACCGCAACGTGCGTCCAAAGTATGTGGAAGCGTTCTGGAACCTGGTCAACTGGAAGTTCGTGGCTGAGCAGTTCGAAGGCAAGACCTTCACCGCTTAAGTACTGCTTGCAGTAGAAAGAGCCCGGCGATTGCCGGGCTTTTTTGTGGGCGGTGCATAACCGGAACAACAGGCGAAGACCAATGGAACTCAATGGCAGGAAATGGCCACGCAGGCGATGAGAAGAATTTCCTTCTTATTGAATGCTCAGAGAGGTTATCCATGTCAGTAATCGCAGGAACCGCGGCACTAGGGCTAGGCTTTGCGGCAGCGCGCGCCATCGCGCCGATAGTCCTTTCAAAGGTCGCTCAGGTCTCGGACACAATTGTTCCAGGCTCAGGCAGTGCAATAAACACGGCCTCGAGGATCGTCATGCCTGCCCTGAACGCTGCCAGAATACTGGTGTGACGCCAGAGGGGAGGCGGAAATAACTCCGCCTCCCGTTTGACGGCCCTTCTGCCCTGACCGTCCCCCTTCCGGCCCCTCGATTTCCGAGCAAGGCCATCGCCTCAACGCCCCAAACCACCGCAAGCCGCAATGTCCCTTTGACTGCCCTCACGGGATTGCCAATACTCATGGCATATTGAGGCTACCCGCATGGAACAAGGAATAACCCTTTGAAGCTGGAACTCAAAAACAGCTTGTCGGTGAAGTTGCTACGGGTGGTACTGCTTTCGGCATTGGCCGTGGGCGTGGTACTGAGCGCGGCGCAGATCGTCTTTGATGCGTACAAGACGCGCCAGGCGGTGGCCGGTGATGCCCAGCGCATCCTCGACATGTTTCGCGACCCCTCGACCCAGGCCGTCTACAGCCTGGACCGGGAGATGGGCATGCAGGTCATCGAAGGCCTGTTCCAGGATGATGCCGTGCGCATGGCCTCCATCGGCCACCCCAACGAAACCATGCTCGCGGAAAAAACCCGCGACCTGCAACAATCCCCGAGCCGCTGGCTGACCGACCTGATCCTGGGCCAGGAACGCACGTTCACCACGCCGCTGGTGGGGCGCGGGCCTTACAGCGAGTACTACGGCGACCTGAGCATCACCCTCGACACCGCCACCTATGGCAAAGGGTTTCTTGTCAGTTCGGTGATCATTTTCATCTCCGGGGTGCTGCGGGCGCTGGCCATGGGGCTGGTGTTGTACCTGGTCTATCACTGGCTGCTGACCAAGCCGCTGTCGCGCATCATCGAGCACCTGAGTTCGATCAACCCCGACCGCCCCAGCGAGCACAAGATCCCGCAGCTCAAGGGCCACGAGAAAAACGAGCTGGGGCTCTGGATCAACACTGCCAACCAGTTGCTCGAATCCATCGAGCGCAATACGCACTTGCGCCATGAGGCGGAAAACAGCCTGCTGCGCATGGCCCAGTACGACTTCCTGACCGGTTTGCCGAACCGCCAGAAACTGCAGGAGCAACTGGACAAGATCCTGATCGACGCCGGCCGCCGGCAACGTCGGGTCGCGGTGTTGTGCGTGGGGCTGGATGATTTCAAAAGCGTCAACGAGCAGTTCACCTACCAGGCCGGCGACCAGTTGCTGCTGGCCCTGGCCGACCGCCTGCGCGCCCACAGCGGCCGCCTTGGCGCCCTCGCCCGCCTCGGCGGCGACCAGTTCGCCCTGGTGCAGGCCGATATCGAGCAGCCCTACGAAGCCGCCGAATTGGCACAAAGCATCCTCGACGACCTGGAAGCCGAATTCGCCCTCGATCACGAACAGATCCGCCTGCGTGCCACCATCGGCATTACCCTGTTCCCGGAAGACGGCGACAGCACCGAGAAGCTGCTGCAAAAAGCCGAACAGACCATGACCCTGGCCAAGAGCCGCTCGCGCAACCGCTACCAGTTCTATATCGCCAGCGTCGACAGCGAAATGCGCCGCCGCCGCGAGCTGGAAAAGGATCTGCGCGACGCCTTGAGCCGCGAGCAGTTTCACCTGGTGTACCAGCCGCAGATCAGCTATCTCGACCACCGTGTGGTGGGTGTCGAAGCGTTGATCCGCTGGCAGCACCCGGAGCACGGCCTGGTGCCGCCCGACCTGTTTATCCCCCTGGCCGAACAGAACGGCACCATCATTGCCATCGGCGAATGGGTGCTGGACCAGGCCTGCCGGCAACTGCGGGAATGGCATGACCTGGGCTTCACCGAGCTGCGCATGGCGGTCAACCTGTCGACCGTGCAGTTGCACCACGCCGAGCTGCCACGGGTGGTCAACAACCTGCTGCAAATCTACCGCTTGCCGCCCCGCAGCCTGGAGCTGGAAGTCACCGAGACCGGCCTGATGGAAGACATCAGCACCGCCGCCCAGCACCTGCTGAGCCTGCGCCGCTCCGGGGCACTGATTGCGATTGATGACTTCGGCACTGGCTATTCATCCCTGAGCTACCTGAAAAGCCTGCCGCTGGACAAGATCAAGATCGACAAGAGCTTCGTCCAGGACCTGCTGGATGACGACGACGATGCGACCATCGTGCGGGCGATCATCCAGCTCGGCAAAAGCCTTGGCATGCAGGTGATCGCCGAAGGTGTGGAGACCGCCGAACAGGAGGCCTACATCATCTCCGAGGGTTGCCACGAAGGTCAGGGCTATCACTACAGCAAACCCCTGCCGGTACGGGAGTTGGCGGCCTACTTGAAACAGGCCCAGCGCAATAACGCCGCCATCCTCTAAAGCAATGCCGGCCATCGGGAGCACCCGTACCGGCGGCCGGCAAATCGATACTAAATATTTCCTGCTTATAACGCTTTACACAAAATGCAAATCTTTCGCATTATGTCGCAGTTTTGCGCGCCCCCCGCGTGCCCCATCAACAACCGAAGCAGGATGTTCGCCATGATTCGTATGCCCCTGGCCACCGCCAGCCTTCTCGCCATTGCCATTTCGCTCGCCGGTTGCGGTGAAGGCAAAGACAAGGCCGCCGCGCCTCAAGCCCCGGCCGCCGCCAGCACCACCGCCCCGGCGGCTGCCCCGGCAGGCCAGGTAGACGAGGCCGCCGCCAAGGCCGTGGTCGCGCATTACGCTGACATGGTGTTCGCGGTGTACAGCGATGCCGAGTCCACCGCGAAAACCCTGCAAACCGCGATCGACACTTTCCTTGCCAACCCGAACGACGACACCCTGAAAGCGGCCCGTACCGCCTGGATCGCCTCGCGCGTGCCGTACCTGCAGAGTGAAGTGTTCCGCTTCGGCAACACCATCATTGACGACTGGGAAGGCCAGGTGAACGCCTGGCCCCTGGACGAAGGCCTGATCGACTACGTCGACAAGACCTACGAACACGCCCTGGGCAACCCTGGCGCCACCGCCAACATCATCGCCAACAACGAGATCCAGGTCGGCGAAGACAAGGTCGATGTCAAAGACATCACCCCGGAAAAACTCGCCAGCCTGAATGAGCTGGGCGGTTCCGAAGCCAACGTAGCCACCGGCTACCACGCAATTGAATTCCTGCTCTGGGGCCAGGACCTGAACGGCACCGGCCCGGGCGCCGGCAACCGTCCAGCGTCGGACTACATGACCGGTGATGGCGCCACTGGCGGCCACAACGAGCGCCGCCGCACCTACCTGCGCGCCGTCACTCAACTGCTGGTCAGCGACCTGGAAGAAATGGTCGGCAACTGGAAGCCCAACGTCGAAGACAACTACCGCGCCACGCTGGAAGCAGAACCTGCGACCGATGGCCTGCGCAAGATGCTGTTCGGCATGGGTAGCCTGTCCCTGGGCGAGCTGGCCGGTGAGCGCATGAAGGTTTCCCTGGAAGCCAACTCGCCGGAAGACGAACAGGACTGCTTCAGCGACAACACCCACAACTCGCACTTCTACGACGCCAAGGGTATTCGTAACGTTTACCTGGGTGAATACACCCGCACCGACGGTACCAAGATGACCGGCGCCAGCCTGTCTTCCCTGGTGGCCAAGGCCGACCCGGCGGCCGATGAAGCGTTGAAGGCTGACCTGGCCTCCACCGAAGCGAAGATCCAGGTGATGGTGGACCACGCCAACAACGGCGAACACTACGACCAGTTGATTGCTGCCGGTAACGACAAAGGCAACCAGATCGTACGTGATGCCATCGCTGCATTGGTGAAGCAGACCGGTTCGATCGAACAGGCTGCTGGCAAGCTGGGCATCAGTGACTTGAACCCGGATAACGCTGATCACGAGTTCTGATCAGTGCCGCGTTGAATGAGGCGACCTTCGGGTCGCCTTTTTTGTGCCTGCCCTCCAAGCTCCATCAACCAGCACAAATCTCCTGTGGGAGCGGGCTTGCTCGCGAAAGCGGTGGGTCAGCCAATGCATCCGTTGACTGATACACCGCTTTCGCGAGCAAGCCCGCTCCCACACTTGATCTGCCACGTCTCCAACGCCCCCCCGGTTTACTTGCCCTGCACCGCAGGTAGAATGGCGCCTTTCCTGTCACCCCGAGCGGACCTCATGGCGTTGCCGACCTTACGGATAATCGGTTTCATTATCGGCATCTTCCTGATCACCCTGGCGATCGCCATGGTCATCCCCATGGCGACCCTGGTGTTTTTTGAACGCACCAGCGACCTGCCGTCGTTCCTCTGGGCCAGCCTGATTACCTTTATCGCGGGCCTGGCGCTGGTCATCCCCGGCCGCCCGGAACACGTGCACCTGCGCCCGCGGGACATGTACCTGCTGACCGTCTCCAGCTGGCTGGTGGTGTGCATCTTCGCCGCACTGCCGTTCCTGCTGACCCAGCACATCAGCTACACCGACTCGTTCTTCGAAAGCATGTCCGGTATCACCGCCACCGGTTCCACGGTGCTCAGCGGCCTGGACACCATGTCCCCGGGCATCCTCATCTGGCGCTCGCTGCTGCACTGGCTCGGCGGCATCGGCTTTATCGGCATGGCGGTCGCGATCCTGCCGCTGCTGCGCATCGGTGGCATGCGCCTGTTCCAGACCGAATCCTCCGACCGCTCGGAAAAGGTCATGCCCCGCTCACACATGGTGGCGCGCCTGATCGTGGCGGCGTACGTGGGCATCACCATCCTCGGCAGCCTGGCGTTCTGGTGGGCAGGCATGGGCCTGTTTGACGCGATCAACCATGCGATGTCGGCGATTTCCACCGGCGGGTTCTCCACCTCCGATGAATCCCTGGCCCACTGGAAACAGCCGGCGGTGCACTGGGTGGCCGTGGTGGTGATGATCATGGGCAGCCTGCCGTTCACCCTGTATGTGGCCACGATGCGTGGCAACCGCCGGGCACTGATCAAGGATCAGCAGGTGCAGGGCATGCTCGGTTTGCTGGTGGTGACCTGGCTGGTGCTCGGCACCTGGTATTGGTGGACCACCAATCTGCATTGGCTGGAGGCGCTGCGCCACGTGGCGGTAAACGTCACTTCGGTAGTCACTACCACAGGTTTTGCGCTGGGGGACTACAGCATCTGGGGCAATTTCTCGCTGATGCTGTTCTTCTATCTGGGCTTTGTGGGCGGTTGCTCCGGCTCCACGGCTGGCGGGATCAAGATCTTCCGTTTCCAGGTCGCCTACATCCTGCTCAAGGCCAACTTGAACCAGTTGATTCACCCGCGAGCGGTGATCAAGCAGAAGTACAACGGCCATCGCCTCGATGAAGAAATCGTGCGGTCGATCCTGACCTTCTCGTTTTTCTTCGCCATCACCATCTGCGCCATCGCCCTGGCCCTGTCACTGCTGGGCCTGGACTGGATGACCGCACTGACCGGCGCCGCCAGTACCGTGTCCGGCGTGGGCCCGGGCCTGGGGGAAACCATCGGCCCGGCCGGTAACTTCTCCACCCTGCCGGACGCTGCCAAGTGGATCCTGTCATTCGGCATGCTGCTGGGCCGGCTGGAGATCATTACGGTGTTTGTGCTGTGCATTCCGGCGTTTTGGCGTCACTGACAGGCAGCTCATGCAACCGCGCCCGGTACTCGCCGGGCGTGGCATCGAACCAGCGGCGGAACGCACGAAAGAAGTTGCTCGGGTCGGCAAACCCCAACAGGTAGGCAATTTCCAGCAGGGTCATGCTCGGCTGCGCCAGGTATTGCTCGGCCAGTTCGCGGCGGGTGTCGTCGAGCAAGGTCTGGAAACTCGTGCCCTCCTCCTGCAAGCGGCGCTGCAAGGTGCGCTGGGACAGGTGCAACGTCTGCGCAACCACTTCACGCTTGGGCTCGCCCTGGGGCAGCAACCGGCATAGCACCTGCCGCGCCTTGTGGGTCACCCGGCTCTCGGAAAACCGCGCCAGGTACTCCCCGGCAAAACGATCGTGCAACAACGCCATCGCCTCGTTCGCCGTGGGCAACGGCGCCTCCATATCGGCCCGTTCGAAGATCAGCGCGTCATAGGGCGCGTTGAACACCAGCGGTGCATGGAAGGCTTGTTTATAGGGTGCCAGGTCCGCTGGCTGATCGCCCTGCACCAGCACCTTGCGCGGTTGCAACGTGCGCCCGGTCAGCCAGCCGCATAACGCCAGGGCACTGGCCAGGGACGCTTCGGCACTTTGCCGGGTAGGCGGCAGGTGGTCGCCGTGCACCGTCAGAATCAGCGCATAACCTTCGGGCAACAGGCGGAAACTCAGGTCGGCACTTTCAGCAATGATTCGCTGGTAACGCACCAGCCGCATAAAACCTTCGGCCAGGGTATTGCTGGACATCAAGGCGTAGCCGGCCACATGAAACGACGCCGGGCGCACCACCTTGCCCATGTTCAAGCCAATCGCCGGGTTGCCCGACAGCTCGACCGCGCGCTGCCAGAGCCGGGTCATGGAGTCCTGGGGGAAGCGTGCATCCGGGTCATTCAGCGCGGCGTAATCCAGGCCAAGCTGCTTGAACAAGGCACGGCAATCCAAGCCGTCCATTTCCAGCGCCTTGACTATCCCCATCGCCCAGCTTGCAGAAGTCGTTCGTTCGCTCATGGCGTTTTCTTAACAAGGAAGGCTGAAACGACAGCCAGGAATCCGAAGGATACTAAAGTGGCATCTATTGTCACTGGCTGTTACCACTGATGACTCTAGACTCAAATAAGCTCCCCGCCGAACATCTGTCGGGCAGAACAATAACCAGAGGGCCGACCACTGTGGAAAATGCCAGGCAATTCAACAGCTTCGCCGATTTCTACCCGTATTACCTGAGGGAACACGGCAACAGTACGTGCCGTCGCCTGCACTTTATCGGCACCAGCCTCGTTATCTTCATACTCGCGTTGGCGATCGGCAAAGGTGCGTGGTGGCTGCTGCTGGCGCTGCCGGTGGCCGGCTACAGCTTTGCCTGGATCGGCCATTTCTTCTTTGAAAAGAATCGCCCGGCGACCTTCCAGCATCCGCTGTACAGCCTGTTGGGGGATTTCGTGATGTACCGCGACATGATTCTGGGCAAGGTGCCGTTCTAGCCCCACGCTTGAAGAACAATAAGAGAGGCTTTGATGAACCAGCAGGCCCGTTTCACCCATATGCAGGATGGTACCCAGGAAGACTGGGCGATCATCGCCAAGGATTTCAGTGCTTACGCACGGCAATTGCCAAGCCGGATCCTGGCGCATCTACGGCTGCTGGAGGGCGACTTCGGCGGCTTCCCGGTGGACCGCCTGACCCACTCGCTGCAAACCGCCAGCCGCGCCTGGCACGATGGCCGGGATGAAGAGTACGTGGTGTGCGCCCTGCTCCACGACATCGGCGACACCCTCGGTTCCTACAACCACCCGGACATCGCCGCCGCGATCCTCAAGCCGTTTGTGAGCGCCGAGAATCTGTGGATGGTGGAGAAGCACGGGATCTTCCAGGGCTACTACTTCTTCCACCACCTGGGGATGGACCGCCACCTGCGCGAGCAATTTGGCGACCACCCGCAGTACCGGCAAACCATCGAGTTCTGCGCGCAGTACGACGCGGCGGCGTTCGACCCGGCCTACGACACCCTGCCGCTGAGCTTCTTCGAGCCGATGCTGGCGCGGGTGTTTGCCCAGCCGAAGAACTCGCTCTACAAGGCGGCGATGGAACGCCAGGGTTAAACCGGCAGCAATGTGCCGCCGTGACCGGTTTGGGTGGCTGGCTCCGGATCTTTGACGATCTCCCGGGCCACCATCAGGATCACGATGGCCGCAATGATGTCGAAAATCGCCAGCACCACAAACAGCGGGCTGTAGCCGACCTTGGTCACCAGCACGCCGAACACCGCAGTAAACGCCGCAGCCCCGATAAACCCGCACATCTGCCCGCCACCGGTGGCGGTGGCCACGTCGTTCTTGCCGAATGAGTCCGAGGCGATGGAAAACAGCGCACCCGACAAGGTCTGGTGGGCGAAACCGCCGACACACAGCAGGGCAATCGCGGTGTAGGCACTGTCCACCAGGCCGATGCACGCCGGGCCGATCATGCACAGGCAACCGAACAGCATCACCAGCTTGCGCGAGGTGAACAGCGAGACCTTGAAGTAGCGGTGGAACAACGGGCTCAGGTAGCCACCCAGCACACAGCCAATGTCGGCGGCCAGGAACGGCAGCCAGGCGAACAGCGCCATTTCCTTGATGTTCATGTGCCGCTCGGTCATCAGGTACAACGGAATCCAGGCATTGAACGTCTGCCAGGCCGGCTCGGAGAGCATGCGCGCCGAGGCGATGGCGAAAAAGTTGCGGCTCTTGAGGATGCGCTTCCAGCTGGCTTTCTTCTGCACGCCTTCCTTGAGGTGGGTTTCCTGGCCGGCCTCGATGTACTCACGCTCGGCCTGGGCCAGCAGGCGCTGGTCACGCGGGTGCTTGTACAGCAGCAGCCACAGCCCGCTCCACACCAGGCCGATGCCGCCAACGATCAGGAATGCCAACTGCCAGCCGCTGTGCAAAATCGCCCAGACCACCAGTGGCGGCGCCAGCAACGCACCAAACGACGAACCAAAGTTGAACCAGCCGATGGCGACGGAGCGCTCCTTGGCCGGGAACCACTCGGTAATCGCCTTGACGCCGCCGGGGAAGCCCGCCGACTCCGTCAGCCCCAGTGCGCCACGGGCCACTGCCAGGCTCTGCCAACCGGTGGCGAATGCCGCCAGGGCACAGACTACCGACCAGGAGATGGCGAAGATGGCAAAGCCCATCTTGGTACCGATCGCATCGATCACATAACCGGCGATCGGCTGCATCAAGGCGTAACACACCTGCCAGGCAACAACGATGTGGGAATACTGCTCAGTGGAGATGCTCAGGTCGGTCATCAGCGTGGGGGCTGCGACTGAGAGCGTGTTGCGGGCCAGGTAGTTAATAATCAGGCCGACCGTCATCAGCCCGACCATCCACCAACGGATGCCTTTGATTTTCATCGCTTCACCTTAATTATTTTTAGATTTGAGGCGTACGTTCTGCGACCGAGCGCATCCGTATTACGGGCGCTATAAAACTGTAACGTCATATGTCGTCATACAACTGTTAGCGTTATATTCAGTCCGCAGTACGATGTCAATCCGTGAAGGGTGATGTTGTACGATGACAATCGACACCCCTGTGGCGCCACGTCACTTGCGCGGCGGGATGAAGACGCGTTCATTTTCTGAGATAAAATCTTTCTGTCATTTACAGTGCTGTATCCTGCACAGGCTTTTTGAACGCGCGGAATCACCTGCGATTGATAAAACAGATCTTGCGAGGAGCGACGACGATGCACGAAATCCCTAATCTCCCCTTCCCAAGCCTGCACGAAACTGAGCAGCCAACCCCGCAACAGGCCGGTGCCACCAAGCCCGAGCCCAAAGAGGCAAAACCGGTCGACCGCAAGAGCGAAGACTGAGAGCCGTACCCAGACCGTGTGGAAAGCGTGACATTGCGCGCTTTCCACACCGCCTGAACACCGTGAGCCCCGCCATGACCGACACCACCCCCGATACCGCCCTGCTCGACACTGCCTTGCACATGGTCGACGTATGGAACCGCCTCACCCCGGAAAAACAGGCCCTCCTGCTCAAGCGCTTCGGCACCCAGGAAAACGCCCTCGCCGCGTTGGTAACCACGCAACTGCTCAACCCCGCCGATCGCTAAAAGTTTGCTTTGCTGCCCCCGCACGCGCCCAGCATCGGTATCATAAGCAGCCTATCTTTTCCTGCTGCGACAGTGGACCTCTCCCCATGCCAGATACCCAGCGCCCCATGGCGGTCACGCTGCAAGTCGTTTCCATCGTTTTGTTCACCTTCATCGGCTACCTGAATATCGGCATTCCCCTGGCCGTATTGCCTGGCTATGTGCACAGCGAACTGGGCTTTGGCGCCGTGATCGCGGGCCTTGTGATCAGCGTGCAATACCTGGCCACTCTGCTGAGCCGCCCCTACGCGGGACGCATCATCGATAACCGCGGCAGCAAGCGCGCCGTCATGTACGGCCTGGCCGGTTGCGGGTTGAGCGGCGTGTTCATGTTGCTCTCGGCGTGGCTGTCGCACCTGCCGGCGCTGAGCCTCACCAGCCTGCTGATTGGCCGCCTGGTGCTGGGCAGCGCTGAAAGCCTGGTGGGCTCGGGTTCCATCGGCTGGGGCATTGGCCGGGTGGGCGCGGCGAATACCGCCAAGGTCATCTCCTGGAACGGCATCGCCAGCTACGGCGCCCTGGCCATCGGCGCACCGCTGGGGGTGTTGCTGGTCAGTCATTTCGGGCTGTGGAGCATGGGCGTCAGCATCATCCTGCTGGCGGTGCTGGGCCTGCTGCTGGCCTGGCCGAAAGTCGCCGCGCCGATCGTGGTGGGCGAGCGCCTGCCGTTCATGCATGTGCTGGGGCGCGTGTTGCCTCACGGCTGCGGGCTGGCGCTGGGCTCGATCGGGTTTGGCACCATCGCCACCTTCATCACCTTGTATTACGCGACCCAGCATTGGGATAACGCGGTGCTGTGCCTGAGCCTGTTCGGTGCCAGCTTTATCGGGGCGCGGTTGTTGTTCGGCAATTTGATCAACCGCATTGGCGGGTTTCGCGTAGCGATTGCCTGTTTGTCGGTGGAGACGCTGGGGCTGCTGCTGCTGTGGCTGGCGCCGGATCCTCATTTGGCGTTGGCGGGTGCGGCGTTGAGCGGGTTTGGCTTTTCCCTGGTGTTTCCGGCCTTGGGTGTGGAGGCGGTCAACCTGGTGCCCGCCTCGAGCCGGGGTGCGGCGGTGGGGGCGTATTCGCTGTTTATCGATTTGTCGTTGGGGATCACCGGGCCGTTGGCCGGGGCGATTGCGGCGGGGTTCGGGTTTGCCTCGATCTTCCTGTTTGCGGCGATCGCGGCGTTTGGCGGGTTGCTGTTGAGCCTGTATTTGTATCGGCAGGCGCCGAAGTACCGCGAGGAGCGGGACGCGGCTTAGAAATCAACCTTGCCGCGGCCGGCCTTGATGCTGCCGCGTTTGGTCTTGGATTCGAGGCGGCGCTTCTTTGAGCCCAGGGTGGGTTTGGTGGGGCGGCGTTTCTTTTCGACCTTGGTGGCGCTGAGGATCAGTTCCACCAGGCGCTCGAGGGCGTCGGCGCGGTTTTGTTCCTGGGTGCGGTATTGCTGGGCCTTGAGGATCAGTACGCCTTCGCTGGTGATGCGGGTGTCGCGCAGGGCCAGCAGGCGTTCCTTGTAGAAGTCAGGCAGGGACGAGGCCGGGATGTCGAAACGCAGGTGCACGGCGCTGGAGACCTTGTTGACGTTTTGACCGCCAGCGCCCTGGGCGCGGATGGCTGTCAGCTCGATCTCGGCGTCGGGGAGGTGCACGTTGTTGGATATCACCAGCATTTTTTGATCGGGCCTTGGGGTGGAGGGGTAAGGATACGCCAATGTGTTGGGCTGCTGGGGGCTGGGGGCTGGGTACATATCCGTTATTTGGGTGATGGCTGATATTGGTTCCGCTCTTACAGCGGCTCACTTTTGAACAGCGCAAAAGTAAGCAAAACGCTCTTGCCCCACCACTCGGCACCTCGCCTAGGCTCGG
>Ga0209173_100717_pt1 | contig 11947 bp, 11 predicted proteins | sample SynthPrep_16_END_FD_187206 | JGI IMG/M metagenome (GOLD analysis project Ga0209173, IMG submission 187206) | Synthetic microbial communities from Ohio, USA - SynthPrep_16_END_DS12_MetaG (SPAdes) (version 2) | ecosystem: Engineered > Bioreactor > Aerobic > Activated sludge | place: USA: Ohio... | reverse complement strand
CGTGATCCTCGACCGCAAAGAAGCGACCCTGTCCTTCATCAGCGGCGACACCTACACGTTCATGGACACCACCGACTACACCATGTACGAGCTGAACGCTGAAGACATCGAAGCCGTTCTGCCGTTCGTGGAAGAAGGCATGGAAGACGTCTGCGAAGCTATCTTCTTCGAAGACCGTCTGGTTTCCGTAGAGCTGCCGACCACTATCGTGCGTAAGGTTGCCTACACCGAAGGTTCCGCTCGCGGCGACACTTCGGGCAAGGTGATGAAGCCTGCCAAGCTGGCTAACGGTACCGAACTGCAAGTAGCCGATTTCATCGAAATCGACGACCTGATCGAGATCGACACCCGTGAAGGTGGTTCGTACAAAGGTCGCGCCAAGAAGTAATTCCTGCGCCACCGGTACGATAAAAAAAGCCCGACCATGCGTCGGGCTTTTTTGTGGGTGCCGGTTTTTACTTCAGGTGTTGCTTCAGTTCCTCGGACGCCTGCAGCAGCGCCGAACGAACCTCCGGTACCTGGCTGACGACATTCAGCAAACCGTAGTCATGGATCATGCCGTTGTAGCGCACGGCGGTCACCGGTACACCGGCTTCATCCAGCTTGCGGGCATAGGCTTCGCCTTCGTCACGCAGCACGTCCGAGCCTGCGGTCTGAATCAACGCAGGTGGCAAACCCTTGAGCTGCGCGGTGCTTGCCCGCAGGGGCGACGCATAGATCTCGGCGCGCTGGTTGGTGTCGGTGGTGTAGTTGTCCCAGAACCACTTCATCATGTTACGGGTCAGGAAGTGGCCTTCGGCAAACTGGTTGTAGGACCCGGTGTCGAAGTTGGCGTCGGTCACCGGCCACAACAGCAATTGGAACTTGATTGACGGAGTGCCCTTGTCCTTGGCCATCAGGCTGACCACCGCTGCCATGTTGCCGCCGACGCTGTTGCCGGCGACGGCCAGGCGTTTGCCATCGACGTTGATCTCGCTGCCGTGTTCGGCCACCCACTTGGTTGCCCCGTACGCCTGGTTGATCGCCACAGGGTAGTGCGCTTCAGGTGATGGCGTGTAGTTGACGAACACCGCCGCCGCTCCCGACCCCACCACCAGGTCACGCACCAGGCGCTCGTGGGTCGGGAAATCCCCGAGTACCCAGCCACCGCCGTGGAAGAACATGAACACCGGCAATGTGCCCTTGACCCCGGCCGGACGCACGATGGTCAGGCTCAGCGGCTGGCCATCGACCTGAATGGTCTTCTGGCTCACGTCGGCCTTGGGCAGCGTCAGTTTCACGCCTGACTGTGCACCTGTCAGCACCGCACGGGCTTCCCTGGGCGTCAGTTGCTCCATCGGTTTGCCGGTGCCGGCGTTCAGTACATCGAGAAACGCCTGGGTGTTGTGTTCCACGTCACCGCTGGCCGCAAAGGCATTGGTGATCGAGAAGGCGAGCAGGGTGCCGGTGAGTACTTTGCCAAATGTGTTCATGTTCTTCTCCAAAAAACCGCGTGGGTCAGACGGTTACGTGCAGGCGTACATCGACGTTGCCACGGGTGGCGTTGGAGTAAGGGCAGACCTGGTGCGCAGCGTCGACCAGGCTTTGCGCGTCGTCCTGGGCCAGGCCGGGCAAGCTGACGTGCAGGTCGATGTCCAGGCCGAAACCGCCGGGGATTTGACCGATGCCGACGTGGGCAGTGATCGAAGCGTCATCCGGGATTTTGCGTTTGGTCTGGCTGGCGACGAATTTCAGGGCACCGATGAAGCAGGCGGAGTAACCGGCGGCGAACAGTTGTTCCGGGTTGGTGGCCTGGCCACCCGCGCCGCCCAGTTCTTTTGGCGTGGAGAGTTTTACATCGAGGATGTTGTCGCTGGAAACAGCACGACCATCACGGCCGCCGGTGGCGGTGGCTACTGCGGTGTAGAGAGCTTGCATGGTGATTTCCTCGTCAGTGTTTGCGCTAAATGTTTGTGCGCTAAGTAAGTGGCGAGGTGAATGTATCGCGCTAATAGTTAGCGCGCAAGATATATTTGGAAAATATTTTGCGTGCTTTGATAGCCAGGCATTGCACAAACAAATGTGGGAGCGGGCTTGCTCGCGAATGCGGTGTGACAGTCACTAGATGCATTGACTGATCCACCGCATTCGCGAGCAAGCCCGCTCCCACATTTTTTGATGCGTGGTGCCTTTAGAGGGAGACTTGCAGGTTTTTTCGCAGTGCCAGTAAATCGCCCTGCAGCTTGCGCAACTGCTCGATGTCCAGCCCGCTGGCGCCCAGGATGCACTGTGGAATATCTATGGCTTTGTCCCGCAGGGCGCGCCCGGCCTCGGTCAATTCAACCACCACCACGCGCTCGTCTTCGCGGCTGCGGGTGCGGCTGAGCAGGCCTTCGACTTCCAGGCGCTTGAGCAGCGGCGTCAGGGAGCCGGGATCCGTCAGCAGGCGATTGCTGATTTCGCCTACGGTCAAGCCATCCTCTTCCCACAGCACCATCATGGCCAGGTACTGCGGATAGGTCAGGCCGAGGGCTTGCAGCAGCGGTTTGTAGACCTTGGTCATCAACAACGAGGTGGAATGCAGGGCAAAACACAGCTGGTTGTCGAGCAACAAGGATTCGCAGGTATCGAGGGGCTTGGTCATGGCAGTGCCTTAAAACGTGTCGGGTTTCGAATCTAGCGGGCAAATCTTTAACGCGCCAGACAATTCTGTCCGGCCGGTCAACCCAGGCCGCTTTGCAGTGCCAGGTCCCAGGGCGGCACAGGGCTGAAGCGCGCCTTGAGGTATTCCAGCAACAAGCGGCTGCGGGCGTTGGCGTGTTGCTCCAGGCGTAGCGCATAGATGCCCGCGGTTTCAGGCGTCGGCAGGCCGTTCTCGCAGAACAGCGGGACCAGTTCACCGCGCACCAGGTATTCACTGGCGAGCCAGGTGGGCAGGTGCGCAACACCCAGTCCGGCCAGCGCGCCTGAAAGCAGGGCTTCGGCGTTATTGGCGCTCATGCGAATGCGCTGCGGGCGGTAGGTGGATTTGCGCCCATCGAGCTCAAAACGCCAGGCGAACATCGGTGCCAGGCCTTCCCAATCCAGGCCGTCATGCTCGCTTAACTGGCTGGGATGGGTCGGCGTGCCACGGCTTTTCAGGTAGGCCGGGCTTGCGCAAGCGATGCGCACAATGCTGGCCAGTGGCGTGGCAATCAGCCGGGTGTCGACGATATGCCCGGCCCGCAGCACCAGGTCGACCTTGCCCAGATGCTCGCCCTGCATGTCGACAAAGCTGTCGATCAAGTGCAGGTGCACGTCCAGTCCCGGATAGACATTGAGAAAGTCAGCGATGGCAGGCGCCAAATGTCGCCTGCCGAAAGCCGCCGGTGCGTCCACGCGGATCAAGCCTTCAGGCGCATGACTCAGCGACACCGCTTCGGCCCGCGCCAGTTGCAGCTCGCTGACAATCCGCCGCGCGCGCTCGGCAAACGCCAGGCCGGCGGGCGTCGGCACCACGGCATGGGTGCTGCGTTGAAACAGCCGGCTACCCACCGAGCTTTCCAGGCTGTCGATGCGCCGCGCCACGGCCGAGGGCGTGAGCGGGTGACGGCGCGCGGCTGCGGAAAAGCTGCCGGCTTCCAGTACGTCGAGAAACAGGCTCAGTTGATCGGTCAATGTATTGGGGTTCATCAGCGTCTGCTTGTGCGAGATTGGCACAGCCATTGTGCGTTGCTGTGCGTTTCCGCACCAGAGCGGACTGCGTAGCATGCAAAGCCTGGGAACAGCAGGAGCGAACGGGTGGCAGATTTAGCGTTGTATTTAATGCTGGGCGTAGCGTTGGGCACGGTCGGTGGCTTGTTCGGCATCGGCGGCGGGCTGATTGCCATTCCCGTGCTGGGAGTATTTTTCGGCCTCGACCAGCAGATCGCCCAAGGCACGGCCCTGGTGATGGTGGTGCCGAATGTGATGCTGGCGTTGTGGCGTTATCACCAGCGCAACCGGATTGAATTGCGTCATGCACTGCCGTTGGGCGTGATGGGTTTTTCCTTCGCCTGGCTGGGCTCGATCTGGGCGGTGGGGATCGATGCTGACGTGATGCGGGTGGGTTTTATCGCGTTTCTGCTGGTATTGGCGTCCTACAATCTGCTGCGAATGTTTACCCACAATGCACCGCCGTCAGCGCAGATGCGTTATTCCTGGCCGTGGCTTGGGGTGTTGGGCGCGGCGTCGGGCTCCATGGGTGGCTTGTTCGGGGTGGGCGGTGCAGTGGTTGCCACGCCGGTGCTGACCAGCATCTTCGGCACCAGCCAGGTGGTGGCCCAAGGGCTGTCGCTGGCCCTGGCGCTGCCGAGCACCAGCGTGACCCTGGTGACCTACGCCTGGCACCACGAAGTGGACTGGCTGATCGGCGTGCCTTTGGCCGTCGGCGGTTTGCTCAGTATCAGTTGGGGCGTGAAAGTCGCCCACGCCATGCCGGAGCGCATGTTACGCGGGCTGTTCTGCGGGTTCCTGGCGGTGTGTGCGGTGATGCTGACGTTTAAAGTTTGAAGCCTTCGAGGATGTATTCGGCGAGGCATTCGGTAATCGGCGACGTCATCCCGGGATTGCGCAACAGCCGCAGATTGACTGAGGGCAGCGGTGGGAAACCTTCTTCACTGCCCAGCACCCGCAAGTCTTCGGTTACCAGGCTCTCCATGCTGACAGTGACCGCCAGGCCCGCGCTGACCACTGCCTGGATCGCCGCGCCGTTGGAGCTGTGGTAAGCCAGGCGATAATCACGGCCAATGGCATCAAGTGCAGCGCGGGTCCATTGGGTGCAGAAGCTGTCCATGCCGGAAATCGCCAAGGGCAGGGCGCTGTGATCGTCCAGGCAGAAACACGGGGCGGCCACCCAGACCATCCGCTCATTACGCAGCAGCTCGCCCATCTCATTTCCGGGTTCACGACTGATAACCGTCAGGGCCAGGTCCCGGCGCTGCATCAATATCGGCGACGACTCACAGTGCATTTCAATCTGGATCAGCGGGTAAGCCTTGGAAAAGCGCTTGAGAATCCCCGGCAAGTAGCGCATCACGTAATCGTCCGGGGTGCCTATACGCACCAGCCCGACCATGTGCGGCTCGCGCAGGGTGTTGAACACCTCGCTGTGCAACTTCAGGATCCTGCGGGCATAGCCCAATAGCACCTGGCCTTCCGGAGTCAACCGCACCTGGCGGCCATCGCGCTCGAACAACTTGCGCTGCAACACATCTTCTTCCAGGCGTTTCATCTGCATGCTCACCGCCGACTGGGTGCGGTTGACCTGCTCGCCGGCGCGGGTAAAGCCCCCTTGATCAGCGATGGCGACGAAGGTGCGCAGCACCTCGGTATCGATACTCGGGTAGCTGGACAATTGATCAATCTCCGAGATGTATTGCATAAGAAACATTCGTTGGATTGATCATAGCGTCAGGCACAGACTTCAGTCATCCCCACTGGAGGGCGAGATGATGAAAGGTCAAAGAGGCTTTGTACTGATGGCGAAGCGGCCGTTTTCCGGGCTGCTCCAACTGGGTTCCCGGTGGATGGCCGTGCACCGTGAGCGCCAGCTGTTGATGAGCATGAGCGATGAGGCGCTCAAGGACATCGGGCTCAACCGTGGCGATGTCGAGCAGGAAAGCCGCCGGCATTTTTGGGAAGACCCGCTGCGAAAATGACTCGGGATGCAGTAGGGTGGTTCGCGAGCACACAAGGAGATGCCCATGCCCGCAGAACTGTCCTTTTCCCTCAAGCAGGCGCGACGCCTGGCGCTGGCCGCCCAGGGTTTTTCCGGGCGCCAGCCGCCGGCGTTGATCAAGGCGGCGCAGGTCAATCGCCTGGTTGAGCGTTTGGGCGTGTTGCAGATTGATTCGGTAAATGCGGTGGTGCGTTCGCACTACCTGCCGCTGTTTTCCCGTCTGGGGCATTACTCTCCGTTGATTCTAGAACAAGCCGCCTGGAGTTCGGGGCGGCGCCGCTCGCTGTTCGAATATTGGGGGCATGAGGCGTCGTTGTTGCCAATGGCGCTGTACCCATTGATGCGCTGGCGCATGGAACGGGCGGCCCGGGGGCAGGGGATCTATCAGCAAATGGCGCGTTTTGGTCGCGAGCAGCAGGCCACCATCGCCCGGGTGCTGGGCATCGTCGAACAACAAGGCGCCCTGGGTGCGGGCAGTTTGTCGACCCGCGAGGAGCGCGCCGGCCCGTGGTGGGACTGGAGCGATGAAAAGCATGCGCTGGAATGGTTGTTCGCCGCCGGCCAGGTGACCGTCGCCGGGCGGCGGGGTTTTGAGCGTTTGTATGACCTGCCGGAGCGTGTGATCCCGGCCGACATTCTCCAGCAAGCCCCCTTGGACGAGGCAGAGGCGCAACGCGGTTTGCTGCTGCACAGCGCCACGGCGCTGGGGGTGGGCACTGAAAAAGACCTGCGCGACTACTTCCGTCTGGACCCGGCCGACAGCCGTGGGCGCCTGGCGGAGCTGGTCGAGGATGGGCAATTGATCACCTGCGACGTGCAGGGCTGGAAACAGCCGGCCTATTGCCTGCCCGAGCCAAAAGTCCCGCGCAAGGTGCCTGCCAGCGCACTGTTATCGCCTTTTGATTCGCTGATCTGGGAGCGCAGCCGTACCGAGCGATTGTTCGATTTCCGCTATCGCCTGGAGATCTACACGCCCCAGGACAAGCGGGTATATGGCTACTACGTGCTGCCGTTCCTGCACAACGAGCGGATCGCCGCGCGCGTGGATCTGCGGGCGGAACGGGCGGCCGGACGCCTGGCGGTGCATGCCGTTCACGAGGAAGAGCCGGGGCTGGACGAGGAGGGCATGCGCGCGCTGGCCCTGAATCTGCGGCAGATGGCCGACTGGCTCGGGCTTGAGCAGATACAGCTCAATTGCCAGCGGGCCAGTGCGGCACGGTTGCGGGTAGAGCTTTTAACGCTTGACCTGTTTTAGCGTCTCGGCGATCAGGAATGCCAATTCCAGCGACTGATCGGCATTCATCCGTGGGTCGCAGTGGGTGTGGTAGCGGTCCGACAACCCGTCTTCGGTAATCGGCCGTGCGCCACCGATGCACTCGGTGACGTTCTGCCCGGTCATCTCGATATGAATCCCGCCGGCGTAAGTGCCTTCGGCTTCATGCACCTGGAAGAACTCCTTCACCTCACTGAGAATCTGCGCAAAGTCCCGTGTCTTGTAGCCGCTGCTGGCCTTGATGGTGTTGCCGTGCATCGGGTCGGAACTCCACAGCACCTGCTTGCCCTCGCGCTGTACCGCGCGGATCAGGTTGGGCAGATGGTCGCCGACCTTGCTGGCACCCATGCGCGCAATCAGGTTCAGGCGGCCCGGGTCGTTGTCCGGGTTGAGGATGTCGATCAGGCGGATCAGGTCGTCGGGGTTCATGCTCGGGCCGACCTTGACCCCGATCGGGTTGTTCACCCCGCGCAGGAATTCGACGTGGGCACCGTCCAGTTGGCGGGTGCGATCACCGATCCAGAGCATGTGTGCCGAGCAGTCGTAATAGTCGTTGGTCAGGCTGTCGCGGCGCACGAAGGCTTGTTCGTAGTTGAGCAGCAGCGCTTCGTGGGCGGTGAAGAAACTGGTCTCGCGCAGTTGCGGCGAGCTGTCCATGCCACAGGCACGCATGAAGGCCAGGGTTTCGTCGATGCGGTCGGCCAGTTGGCTGTACTTCTCGGCCAGGGCGGAGTTGGCGATGAAGTCCAGGTTCCACTTGTGCACCTGGTGCAGGTCGGCAAAACCGCCCTGGGCAAACGCCCGCAGCAGGTTCAGGGTGGCGGTGGACTGGTGGTAGGACTGCAGCAGGCGGTCCGGATCGGGCACGCGGCTTTTTTCGTCGAAGCCGATACCGTTGACGATATCGCCGCGGTAGGCGGGCAGGGTGATGCCGTCGATGGTTTCATCGTTGGAAGAGCGCGGCTTGGCGAACTGGCCCGCCATACGCCCGACCTTGACCACCGGGCAGCCGGCAGCGAAGGTCATCACAATCGCCATCTGCAGCAGCACCTTGAAGGTGTCGCGGATTTTTGCCGCCGAGAACTCGGCAAAACTCTCGGCGCAATCGCCGCCTTGCAACAGGAAGGCGCGACCCTGGGTCACCTCGGCAAACTGACGGCGCAACTCACGGGCTTCACCGGCAAACACCAGCGGCGGATAGCTCGCCAGGTTTTGCTCGACCTGCGACAAATGCGCGGCGTCAGGGTACTGGGGTTGTTGCTGGATCGGCAGGGCGCGCCAGCTGTCGGGGCTCCAGGGTTGGCTCATCATGAACTCGAGTGATTTGCGGTCGGGCCGTCATGTTATCAGCAATTAGTACGTGACCTGCTGCCGCCGGTTCGCCCACAATCCCGGCTTTCCCGTTGGCACGCCGTTAGGAGTTGCAATGTCTGAGGAGCGCGTCGAGCGCCTGCTGGCCGAGGTCCATGATGACTTCGGCATGATCCGCGTGCTGGAAGTGGCCGATTACCGCTTTCTCGAGTTTGGCGATGCCATCGAGCAGAGTTGTGTGTTTACTGCTGACCCGAGCTGGTTGGAGTATGACTACACCCGCGCGATGCTGATTGGGGCGTTGTGCCATGAGCAGCCGGAGAGTGCGTTGTTTCTTGGGTTGGGGGCTGGGACGTTGACCCAGGCTTGCCTGAAGTTTCTGCCTTTGGATGATGTGGAAGCCATCGAACTGCGGCCTGATGTGCCGCGTCTGGCCATTGAGTACTTGGGGCTGGATGATGATCCTCGGCTGTATATCCGCGTTGGGGATGCGTTGGAATTGCTGCCTTCGGCTGAGTCGGCGGACCTGATTTTTGTCGACCTGTATACGGATGTTGGCCCGGGCGTTGGGCATCTGGCCTGGACGTTTCTGGAGAATTGCCAGAAGAAGCTGAACCCGGGGGGGTGGTTGGTGATTAATCAGTGGGCTACGGATGATGGGAAGCCTTTGGGGGCGGCGTTGTTGCGTGGGTTGTATCACCGGCATTATTGGGAGTTGCCGGTGAAGGAGGGGAATGTGATTTTGCTGGTGCCGGCGGATCTGGATCAGGTGCTTGATGTGGCGGCGTTGTCGGCGCGGGCTGAGGGGTTGGCGTCGCGGTTGGGGTATTCGTTGCAGTCGCTGATCAAGGCGATTCGGCCGGCTACGTAGGGGTTTGATTGTGTACATATCCGTTGCTGCGGTAACGGCGGCTTATGGTTCCGCTCTTACAGCGGGTCACTTTTGGCAAACGCCCCAAAAGTAACCAAAAGGTCTTTGCCCCACCACTCGGTGCCTCGCTTAGGCTCGGCATGCCCGCACTCCGGCCCGATTCCGCGGGCCGCCGCGACGGGCCATCCATGGCCCGGCGCGGCTAAATCGGCATCCTTGCCGATTTACCCGCTCCACCGTGCCTACTTGCGGCCATCGTGGTTGACGGGGCCTGCAGATCAAGATCAAAAGCCAGAGCACAGCGGCCTACCGGCCGGCTTGAGTGTTAAAAGCAAAAGCAAAGACCAGAGCGAAAACAGAGCTGCTTTTCTGTGGGAGCTGGCTTGCCTGCGATGCAGACACCTCGGTGCATCAGGTACACCCAGTTGATGCCATCGCAGGCAAGCCAGCTCCTACAGTGGACCGTTCCCGCTTTAGCTTTTGATTTTGCTCTTCAACACTCAAGCCGGCCGGTAGGCCGCTGTGCTCTTGATCTGCTTTTGATCTTGATCTTGGGCGCCCCGTTAAACCACGCTGGCCGAACGCAGGCTTTGGAGCGTGGGTAACCCGGCAGGACGCCGGGTTAGCCGTCCTGGGCCAAGGATGGCCCATGACGGCGGCCCACGGTCCAAAGCCGGAGTGAGGGCACACCGAGCCTAGGCGAGGTGCCGAGTGGTGGGGCAAGAGCGTTTTGCTTACTTTTGCGCTTTTCAAAAGTGAGCCGCTGTAAGAGCGGAACCAATAGTGGCCGTTACCTAAATAACGGATATGTACCCCGCCCCAAGCCCCCCCATCAACAGCCTTTAAAAACCCCAGGCCGCTTCTCGACCATCGCCCGTACACCTTCCTTGGCATCCTCACTATTCAGCAGTTTCTCCACCAAAACGGGCAACCCGGCCGCCGCCGCGGTCTCCCCCTCGATCCGTGCCTGACGCGCCGACATCAGCGTGGCCTGCACCCCCAGCGGCGCCTGCTGGGCAATGCGGTTTGCCAGCGCCACCGCCCGAGGCAACAAATCCTCGCTGGCCATCACCTCCTGCACCAAACCCAATCGCAACGCCTCGTGGGCATCAAACTCATCCCCCGTGAGCAACCAGCGCATGGCATTCCCCCACCCCGCGATCTGATGAAAGCGCAACGTCGCGCCCCCAAAAGGAAAAATCCCGCGCTGCACTTCCATCTGCGCAAACCGGGTATTGCTGGCACACAGATTGATATCCGCCGCCAACATCAACTCGATACCAATGGTCAGGCAGTACCCCTGAGCCGCAACAATCACCGGCTTACTGACCCGGGGCCCCGCGAAAACGCCCCACGGATCACAACCACCCAACGGCGGTTGCCAGCCTTGTGCCATCGTGGGCCCCACATTGGCCAGGTCCAATCCGGCAGTAAAGTGATCGCCATGCCCGAAGACAATGGCCACCCGCGCTTGCTCATTGCGATCAAATTCGCCATACGCCAGGCTCAAATCATTGAGCAATTCCAGGTCGAACGCATTGCGCTTGGCCACGCGATCCAGGCCCAGCAACAGGATATGACCCTGCTGTTCACGGCTGACGCGGCTGTTGGAGGCTTGGTTCATGGGGTGTGCCCTCGGGCGCAAAGGGAGGTTTCGGACCGAAGGGCCCGCTGTTAAGGGTGAACCGTTTAAGCGTCATGACCAACAGGGCCGGGCCTTTGAAAAATAGACCCTGCTGCCTGGATGCGCAAAGCCTTTGATGCAGAGGCGTTTACCTGCGGTTTGCGATAAAAAAAGCTCCCTTTTTCAGCGATTTCCGGTATAGTGCGCGCCGGCCTTTAACCGGGCCGCGTTTAGGTAGCGCAATTCCCCGAAGTCAGCTTCGGCTGCACGTCCGCACAGCGGACTCTTCCTTGACGAATCTTTTTCATTCATTCGTTTTCGCAAATCCCCGCCGACAAAGCAGCCAGGGCGACTCTTGAGTCTCAACACGGCATGCGCAGCTTTGGAGCATGGGTCTTTGCGGATGCACTTAGAGGCAGACCCATGACCCAGGAAACCGGCGGCTTCGCCGCTTTTAATCTTAACCCGAACATTCTTGCTGCCGTCATCGCGACTGGCTACGAAGAACCTTCGGCTATTCAGCAGCAATCGATCCCGATCATCATGGCCGGCCAAGACATGATTGGCCAAGCGCAAACCGGTACCGGTAAAACCGCCGCGTTCGCCCTGCCAATCCTGCACTGCATCGATCCTGCCAAGCGCGAGCCGCAAGCCCTGATCCTGGCGCCAACCCGTGAGTTGGCGCTGCAAGTAGCAACCGCTTTCGAAACCTACGCCAAGCAAATGCCGGGCGTTACCGTTGTGGCCGTTTACGGCGGCGCGCCTATGGGCCCACAACTGAAAGCAATCCGTAACGGCGCACAGATCGTTGTCGCCACTCCGGGCCGTCTGTGCGACCACCTGCGTCGCGACGAAAAAGTGCTGTCGACCGTGAACCACCTGGTTCTGGACGAAGCTGACGAAATGCTCAAGCTGGGCTTCATGGACGACCTGGAAGTCATCTTCAAGGCACTGCCAGCAACCCGTCAGACCGTACTGTTCTCGGCTACCCTGCCACAGTCGATCCGTGCCATTGCCGAACGCCATCTGCGCGATCCGCAACACGTGAAGATCCAGACCAAGACTCAGACCGTTACCGCGATCGAACAGGCTCACCTGTTGGTTCACGCTGACCAGAAGACCTCGGCTGTATTGAGCCTGCTGGAAGTCGAAGACTTCGACGCCCTGATCATGTTCGTGCGCACCAAGCAA
>Ga0209173_100716_pt1 | contig 11977 bp, 10 predicted proteins | sample SynthPrep_16_END_FD_187206 | JGI IMG/M metagenome (GOLD analysis project Ga0209173, IMG submission 187206) | Synthetic microbial communities from Ohio, USA - SynthPrep_16_END_DS12_MetaG (SPAdes) (version 2) | ecosystem: Engineered > Bioreactor > Aerobic > Activated sludge | place: USA: Ohio... | reverse complement strand
GGAATACAAGAAAATGTTGAAGCAACGGATGAGTCTGATCGCTCTGGGGATTTTGAGCGCATCGACAGCAATGGCAAACGACCAGGACCAGTCCAAGGGTTTTATCGAAGACAGCCACCTGAACATCGCCGCACGTAACGCCTACATCAGCCGTGACTACAAAAACGGCAAGCAAGACAAAGCCGAATGGGGCCAAGGCTTCATCGGCAAGCTCGAGTCTGGTTTCACCCAAGGCACCGTCGGTGTGGGTGTGGACGTGATTGGCCAATACGCTATCCGTCTGGACGGTGGTAAAGGTCGCGCCGGCGCGGGCGGTATCGACTTCTTCAAACCGGGCAATGGCACCACCGACAACCCTGGCTCGGCACCACACGACCTGGCCAAGGGCGGCGCTGCCGTGAAGTTCCGCGTTTCCAACACCGTGCTCAAGTACGGTGACCAGTTCCCGGCCGTACCTGTGCTGCAGTACGACAACTCCCGTCTGTTGTCGGAAACCTACACCGGTACGTCGATCGTTTCCAAAGAGATCGCCGGTCTGCAACTGGACGCGGGTCACTTCACCAAAGAAGCGCGCAAGAGCGCGGAAGGCACCGACAGCGGCCGCCTGAAAAGCATCGACTACATCGGTGGTAGCTACAAATTCACCGAGAGCCTGTCGGCTGCGCTGTATGCCTCTGACATGCAGGACGTGCTGAAGAAGCAATACGTCAACGTCAACTACGTCCTGGCCCTGCCAGAGAAGCAGTCGCTGACGTTTGACTTCAACGGCTACAAAACCAAGCTGGACCGCAGCTTCGCCCTGGAAAACCAGAAAGATGCTGACGCCCGCGACAACAAAATCTGGAGCCTGGGCGCCACGTGGGCCGTTGGCCCGCACAGCTTCACCGTCGCTCACCAGCGCAGCACCGGTGACACCGGCTACCTGTACGGCGGCTACCGCAACGCTGGCGGCATCGGCGACGGTGGTAACACCATCCTGCTGGCCAACTCTTACTGGTCTGACTTCAACGGTAAGGACGAGCGTTCGTGGCAACTCGGCTACGGCATCGATTTCGCCACCTTCGGCGTACCGGGCCTGACCTACAACGTCGCCTACGTGCGCGGTACCAACATCGACGACGGCACCAACCGCGGCGATGGCTCCGAGCGTGAAATCTGGAACCAGTTCAAGTACGTGGTCCAGAGCGGTCCGGCCAAAGACCTGAGCCTGCGTGCTCGTGCCTCGTGGCTGCGCGTTTCCAATAACGCTGACCAGTACAACGTAGGCGGTAACGAAATCCGTCTGTTCGCCGACTACCCGATCAACGTTTTCTAATTGATCTGGCGTCGCGCCTGATGCCAGGCGCTAAAAAACCCCGACTGGTTCGGGGTTTTTTTATGCCCGCCAGTGCGAGACATGTTTGTTACACCACGGCACTGATGATGTACCCGGCCCCACCTTTATCCCCTCCCGACGCATGCCTACGGCTTCTTCTATATCAGCCGACTCGCCCTTGCCGAGATGGAAAAGAACAACGCCGGCCGCATCGTCCACATCACCACCAGCCTGGCTGACCATGCAATCGATGGCGTACCGTCGGTACTTGCCAACCTCACCAAAGGCGGCCTGAACTCAGCGACCAAGTCATTGGCGATCGAATATGCCAAGCGGGGTATCCGAGTGAATGCGGTAAGCCCGGGGATCATCAAGACGCCGATGCATGGCGAAGAAAGCCATGCTGCGCTGGGGCAATTGCACCCGGTTGGGCACATAGGGAAGGTGAGTGACATCGCCCAGGCGATTATTTATCTGGAGAATGCGGGGTTCGTGACGGGGGAGATTCTTCATGTAGACGGCGGGCAGAGTGCCGAGCATTGATCTACACGTCCCGGCTTGATTGGGCCGGGCGTTATCTTGTCTTGGTGAGGTTGTGCGTAGGCGGGGAGGGGGCTTACCTGCCATTTGGCACTTTAGAAATTGAGCTCTTCCGGGAAATAGGCAGAAGGTGACAAGGACGGAGAAGCGATCAACCAGGTGAGGGCGTCGGTTGAGCAAAAATGAAGCGTGGACGTTTTTTGGACATGTTGTTGAAAACGATGCCCAACTTTTTTGAGGTTTCCCAAACCCCAGAAACCACAAAGCCCCGCATTGCGGGGCTTCGAGATATGGTGCGGCACCAAGAGTCGAATCGCATTACTATTGAGTTAAAAATCAATGGTTTAAGGTAATAGCCTTTGAGGCGCTACCTCTATTTATACCCTGATCGTGGATCAAATAATGGAGGGTGTTCGTTATTGATATGAGCAACTATTCGTGATCTGAAAGAGGAATGAGCTAAAAATTCTTAAATTTCGCGTATGGCATATTGACAGCGTCAATGCCGTTTGGGATATTCGACCCGTTCTTTACGCGTACAAGCTCGGTCTCGGTACCGATGCTTAGTCGGGCGATTAGCCAGACTCTAGAAAATTGCTTGGATTTATTCCGCAGAGAATATCTGCGGCCCTCCAATCGCGGGCTCATTACGGTCCACAGATATTCTCTGCGGCTGTTTCTTGGTAAAGAACCTCTTCTAAATGACAGATCCTCGACTTGCTGCTCTATCATCGATAAAAATAGAGTCATCAAGAGTCGAGTACTGTAAGTCTCACATCGTTCTTCTGTGTGGTGGCCGGTCGCCTGAAAAGGGGCATCCGGACGATCCCACCCCTTCGGTACAGTCGCTACGTCACGCGCTTGAGACAGACCTCAATAATAGAATTGAGTTCTTCAAGCCTGAGGATGTCACTAATTGGCAAGTTGACGCTATCTTTAGAAATCTGATTGATCTAGAGGTGGAGTTGGCTGCAATGTGCTCTCTGGTGGTTATCATACTAGAGAGTCCCGGAGCAATAGCTGAGCTTGGTGCGTTTTCTCAGTTGAAGGAGTTCAACGACAAAATTGTTGCTGTTTGCTCGGAAGGTCACTTTCAGAATGACTCATTCATAAAATTAGGTATTTTTCGACATATCTCAAACGATAAGCGAACTGCAGTAAAAAGTTATCCATTTGAAGTCGGATTTCCACTTACTATAACTGCTGAGATCATAGAGGATGTTGTGGTTGATGTTCAGCGCGAGTTGGACGAACTGCCGAAATCGCAGCTTCTTAAAGTATCCAATAGCTCCCATGTTTTTGTTCTCTTGTATGAGCTTATAAAGCTATTTGTTGCCGTTAAAGAGAGCGAGCTATTGGATTATCTTTCCAGGCTAGGAGTTGACGCTGGCAGGGATCAACTAAGGGGCAAGCTTTTTTTGCTTCAGCGATTCAGGCTCATTAGTCTTGAGATTTATAGTGATTCCCAATTTTACGTCGCTAGAAACTCTGAGTTCCACAGGGTTAATTTTTCTGCGAGCTCTTCTGTGCCGATAGATAAGCTACGTATTTCTACAGAGTGTAAAGAGTTCTATAATACTTCGGGAAAAGATAATCACCGGCTTAGAGTTATTCGTCGGCTGTTTGGGGGTGGGAAGTGATCGCCCATAAAACGCTTGAGAAAATGTTGGCTGATTTGTCATTGTCAAGCGAACAGTTAGTACGTGTGGTTTCGAGGGCTCCTTATTCTTATAAAACTTATAGTATTCCAAAAAAGAATGGCGGGTTGCGAATAATCTCTCAACCTGCCAGGGAAACAAAGTATGTTCAACATTGGTTGATTCATAACGTTTTTCATCTATTGCCAATTCATGAGGCCGCGTCGGCATATGTAAAAGGTGCAAGCATTAAAAAGAATGCCGAGGCACACAGAACAAACGAGTACATGGTTAAGCTGGATTTTAAAGACTTCTTCCCGTCTATTAAAATTGATGACCTGATAGCGCACTTTCAGAAAAACTTGCCTTTTCTTGATTTGCTAGAAATTCGATATATTGCAAGACTGTCATGTATTAATAGAGGGAATGGCGGTGCTCTGAGTATCGGCTCTCCAGCTTCACCAATACTATCGAACTCCATCATGTATGAGTTTGATAGTGTAGTAGCTGATTGGGCATCTCAAAACAAATTTGTTTATACTCGCTATGCTGACGATTTAACATTTTCCACGGCTTTACCTTACGCTTCTGAGTCAGTCGTGCCTGTAATAAAAGATTTGTTGTCTAGTTTGAAATACCCACGCTTAAGCTTGAATGTTGATAAGACGATACATTTGTCTAAGCGAGGGAGCCGCAGGATTACCGGATTAGTAATCACAAACGATGATAAAGTTTCTCTTGGTCGTGATAGAAAGCGAGAAATTAGCGCTCTTGTCCATAAGTATGGTCTGGGACTGCTTGAACAAAAAGACGTGTTTAGGCTTCAGGGATTGCTCGGTTTCGCTGCTGATGTAGAACCGTTGTTTTTATCGCGTTTAGGTAAGAAATATGGGATGAAAACCATATTGAATCTTCTGAGAAAGCGTCAGTGAGCCCCGCGGGCATTATTATTCAATCTCCGTGAAAGCGTTCATGGTCTTTCTACTTTGGCGGCGGCTGATATTTTTACGGAGTAACCTCGCTGGGAAAGACTATCATATGCCCTAACAAGATTTACTTTACTGAAGAAGGGCAGATTGCTTTTCACGTTTGCGGCATCGTCGCCCAATATCAGAAAAACCACTTCATATTCTGCGCTTCGAAAGTTGTCGAGTGGAATGATTTCGCGTGCAGCGTTACTGAAAGTACCCAATACCTTTCTGGCTGATTTTCTAAATTCTCGGTCTCCGAGCAATATCTCTGCGGCGACGCTCCCTTGTGCGAAAAGATGGCTTAGTCCAGCAGATCCCCCTTTGCGATGTTTGACGTGTATGAATTGCTTCTCAGTTGAAAGAAGATCGCACAGTTCAACTGAACTAGTCGATTTGTTGCTTTTGATCAGTCTCTTGTCTAATAGGTGATATCCGTGCATCTGAGAGGCCCTAATATTGTAATCACCTTCAGCCTCTATTTTTGCCTTCTCGCCTTCTTGCCACACGTAGACCCCTGGAAATTGAAGTTCAGAAACACCTATATTCGCTAAGCTAGAATTGATTCTCCCTATGAATGAGTTGTCAATTTCATACCAGGTTCCTCCAAATATTATGTTGGTTTTGTTCGCGTTTATTATTTCATAGTAGATGCATTTGTATATTGAGTGATCAAATTCGTTTTCATGTATATCGAAAACATACAAATGATCTCTTTTGACTGACTCGATAGATAACTTTGTATTGTCAATCGTAGATAGATATTTTTCCGATGATACAGTTGGTGATCGATCACTTTTGGCTCGGGTAAAGCTGAAGCCGGTTATCGAGTCCCATTTCTCTATTTCTGGTAGTGTTATAACTATACTCGGATCACGGTCTTTAATTGCTTCAAGCAGAACCCGGTCTAACTGGTCTATGTGTGATTTTTCCTTGATTCTTCTGACGTTGTCTACCCATAGAAAGTCTGTTTTATAATCATCTTTTAGGTAATGGGTTTTTAAATTCTCAGTTATGGTTGGTAAATCGCTAATCTCCATTTCAATGCCAAATGAAAACATTGCGTCACCGCCAGAAATATTTTTGAAATCTATACCTGGTTTAGGTGTTCCAGTCACAGCTCTCAATATATCTCTAGATATATCAATGCCAAACACACTTATTTCTGAGTCGCGTGCGGCCTGTGATCTTTTTTGGACCGGTTGGTCTTCTAATGTATGAATATCTACGCTTCTTAAACTTTCGTGATTAAGAGTATTTAAGGCGGTTTTTAGCCCGAAGTCTTGGGCGAAGTTTGCAAGATTTACTAGGTGTCGGCCATAACCAAAAGTTATGGCGAATATGTCGGTATCTGTTTTTATGAATAATACCGCAGAGCTTGATTTGTTTCCGATCTGTATTACGTTGGTTCCGGTAATTGTGTCAACCAATTCGCCCCAATTCGGCCTTTTTTCAACTGTGCGCTTTACATATAAAACTCCTTCTAAGCCAAAATCTGCATCGAGTTCATATGGGACTACGTCCTTATCCAAAACTAGTAGATCCGAGAAACCGTTGATAACAGTATCTGGTTTCATCATGAACACATTTAAGTGACGATATTTCATTCCTGGTATTCTCCCTTCCCTAGGTGATATCTCGTGCATGGCATAACGCTACTCCACCCCTCTGGATATTGCTATAGTTGAAAGAGCTTAGCAATTTTTTTGGGAGGCTGAGTTTTCCAGTGTGGCGAATGTCCATGGTCGTCGAGAGCTGGCTCATTAATGATAGTTGTTCGCGTCTGATGGCGCGGGATTTTTCGATTGGTCACGCCGCAGTGTTCGGCATTACGTATTAAGGAAAAAAGATGAATAAGCCAGACGTTGCACTAATCTATGAAGAGGGCATGCCAAGTGAATTGTATATTGATTTCGAGAAGGCATTGCACAACCCAAATATCCGTATAGCGATTGAGTCTAGGCCTCCTAGTGGACCTCAAGCATGTCTTGAGTGGTTTGTTTTTCCAATTGTCGCGGCTTACATAGCAAAACCTTACTTTAAGGCACTTTTTGGGGAGATGGGTAAGGACCATTACTTGCTTCTGAAGGAAAAACTTTCCGAAACAGCAGGCAAGGTGATGTCGCAACCTAAAATAGAGCCAGTTCTCTTAGGATCAGCAGGTAAGCTGAGTACGGAAAATCCATACTCCCTCGCTTTCTCCATATATGCGGAAGCAAATGATGGCAAAAAATTCAAACTACTTCTCCCAAAGAAATCGTCAGTAGAAAACGACTACAACGAAATACTTAATGTTTTTTTGGATTTCCTATCTGAGTATCATGCAGGAATAAAGCAGCTTGACGAAATTGGTTTTGACTCTAATGCCAATCCGCCGAGTGGACTTATATTTGTTCGCGTTGATCCAATCACTAAGAGCATCGAATGGCTAGATCACAGACGCAATGGATAATGTAGGGAAGGCGAGCCCGCAAAAAAGATCGGACGTCGTCAAAGATGCCTCCGAACTTCCGGCGGGCGAGTTTATTCTTGCGAATACTATGACAAGGATTGGAGCTTTTAAAGGTTTTGGCAACCTACTATGGCCTTGATTTTTTTAAAATTATGCGCACAAATTTTTTATGTTTTTTATCGGAGTAGTTCGATATGTTTGAGATATTTAACTCTTTAATCGGCCAAGTTGGTGGCGCGGCAATCGTCATTACCGGACTTTCGGCTTGGCTGGGGAGTATTTGGAAGGATCGCATCAGCTTGAGAGAGAAGGCGACTTTTGAAGTTCTTATAGAAAAACTCAAATCAGAGCACTCTCGCCAGACACAGAATCTGGAAAGCGCATTGCAAACCGAGCGCCACCTAGTTCAATTGGGGCATGCAAATCTGATCGAAAAAAGAGCTGTATTTATCGACGAAAGCTACAAGCTTCTCGTTGATCTGCACGAAGCGATATATGAAACTATTCGACCCGATTATTTTGGCAGACAACGACCTTCAATCACGCAGGCATATGAATCGGCATTGCCAAAATTCGATGCCTTCGTTGAGGTTTATGAGAAAAATAAAATTTATTTTTCTAAGGCAACGTCAGAAAGAATTACAGACTTCTATGTTTCGGCTGCTCAGACATTGGATCAGGCTAGAGTAGCCATGCGGTCAGGGGAGGCGCTGGGGCACGGTGAGACGCCTCACCTTCAAAAATTGTTCGAGAAAGTGAATTACGAAATGCATGAGACTCGGACGGCCGTCGAACAGGAATTCAGACAACTAATGCACGTGCAATGAGTAATATCTATTTTTATAGAGGGGTTTTAATGTTTGGCTTAGACTTATGTCAGTCTTTTTACAACTCTACGGATTGAAAACTTCCAGCCAGAAATGTCAGGGTGTGACCGTTGGTCAGTCGGCCACTTTTGGCCGATTGCTGACCTTCGCCTAACGCTTGAACTGCCAGGATTTCCCTATACGAAGAGTTAGCAAATGGATGGTCAGGAGATAGTAATAGCGCGTCGATTCAGCGTGCTGACTCAGGTGGTGATTTAGAAACCAGTCGAGATGCTTTTGCTGCCAGGTCCATGGATTGTCACGGTTCCAGCGATTAGACATCGCCGCTTGAACGGCCTTTGCTTGGCGTAGGTGACGCTCGCGTGTGGCATGCGACCCGGTCAGTACGCTTGCCAGGAACAGCTCCATATCGAATGGCTTGCTCAAGCTCGTCCCCCGATATACGCCGATACTACGTCGATACGGCCGTGCCCGAGTTCATAGCTGATTTGGTCTCGGGCCGCCTGATCGAGGCGTCGGTCGAGCTGGTAGCAACTGCCACCGTTGATGGGCGCAGGATGCTGGGTGATTTGCTCATAGCGTTCGCACGCATAGGCTGCCCGCAGTTCGTGGAAGCCTTTTAGGTTGTGCGCATGAAGGGTGTCCCGGGCTGGACGGACGATTCGCTTTTGGAAATCGAGGTAGCTTTCGTTCGGTGCAAGCAGGTTGCGGCTGCCGTCGGGCGAGACCTGATCGGCAAACTTCAGCGCGTCACGAATATGATCATCTACCGTAATCCAACGAGGAGCTGATGCGCCCGAGCGGCCACCTTTGGTGCCGTCCTGAATGTTGATCTTACCGAATTGCTTGGCTTCACGTTTTAGACGGGGTAGGTCCGCCAAAATGGCCTCACGTAAGCGCATGCCGGTGGCTCGCGCTAACTGAGCGATGGCCGCGGCGCGCGGCTTCTGGTGTTCGTAAAGTACGTCGACGATCCGCTGCACGTGTTCGCGGTCTTGGCCTTGTGGAACTGTCGTGCGGATGGTGGTGCGCTGCATTTCCAACGCCTTGCTCGGACTCGGCACCTTCACATACTGATCACCGCGAAGTGCCGCCATGGTTCGGTTGACGCTGGACAATCGGTTTTGTGCGGTGGCGATAGCGAGGTCGCCGCGCTCGACTAAGTGACGTAGATGCGCCGCGTAATCCGACAAGATCTGGCGATCTATCTGCCGTGCATCGTTGAGTCTTGGTCCATCATCTGAGCGACACCAGCGCACAAACGCCTGCCAGCGATCACTGTGCGCCTTGACCGTGCCGTAATGCCCGCCGCCAAACAGATCGCGCAACGCCTGTGGCCCGGCATAACTCAGTTGCCGTCCATATCCAAAATTCCGCCCGTCACGTTTACCTACTAGTAGTGCCATTTTCGAACTCCTCTCGAAGCCAAAACTTTTAAAACCTTCCTCACGTCATCCCGCCAAGGATGTTGAGTGTTATCAGGGATCAAGGCCCCTGCGACCTGTGAGGGTTGTCCACTAACGCGGGACTGGCGGCTCTTTACGACCGGGAGCTTGGGCATCTCATGATCTGGCCTCCTGAACACCTCCGAAGAAGTGGGCGGGTGGAGGCTGCACTGGCTGACGAGACCAGCGCCGCGAGATCCTGAGTCAGGTGAAGGCAGTGATGCGATGACCGGGGCATGCCTGACTGTCAGTCAGGTGCAGTCCATTCCTTGGGCTGCGGCACCATCATCTGCATCGCTGTGGCTGGTGACTTCGGTGTTTGTCACGCCGATTGTCACGAGGGGGAATGCCGCAAAGCCTTGTACGAGTTGGGCTGCAGCAGCGGTTGGAGCGCCCGTCTCTTTCCGGGAGAAAGAGACGGGCGCAGGTTGGCGCAAGGAAATGGCCAAGCGGATAGGTTGCTGCAGAGCAGCTATGAAAGGGAATGAGTTGCCGCAGTGGGTACGCTGGTAAAAGTAGGCATCCATCACATCGCTGTGACTGTGCGAGCCGCCGGACGCTAATCGCACTTTGGGAGAACCACCACAGTGTGGCGTAGCCTTAAAGGTTCTGGCTACCTGGGTTGCTGTCAACGACAGCGCTTTGCCCGATCTTTTCTACGCCTGTGGATAATTCGGGTCAAGGTTCGAATTTTCAGGAGTTCTGCGGCTGTGGATGAAATTATCCACCGGTGGAAATCGGTGGTTTTCCACAGACAGTTGCGCGGGCTTTAGATTTTTTAAGTGAGGTCCATCCAAACAGGGCGGCTTTGCAGCCCTGTTTGGATGGACCTGCGTGGCAGAACAGATTGCGAGAGTCTTACGGATGTACGCTTGCTTTACTGCGGCACTTTAAAAACCAAAGCAGTGTTAGCACCGTCGGCCAAAACAACGTGTTGAGAATGTCGTGAGCGCTTGCCTGCCAGCGCCAGTATCCGAAGCTTCCTATATCGTCTCGGCGATCTACCCACTCGCCAGCGCACGCAATGATGAAAACAACCAGCCAGCCAATGTATGGCCTGAATCGTCGGGTGCCAACGATCAAGGTTAAATAGACCGCCATGCCCAAATAGATATGCAACGCGTCTTTTGACAGCCCGGTTACCGACACGATGGCGAGCTTGATGCTTTGTGCGGTTGAGATATCCATGTCAATTCCTCCTCTCTGCGCCAGTGCCAGGCTTCGCCCTTATCCGAGTAACGTTAACTCCAATCTGGTTGGCGAATTCGTGTGGAGTGACATGCTCCTGCCGGTTGGCCTCCAGGTACCGGCTCCACCAGTTCATGATCAGCCTGCGCTCCTCGATGAACTCGGCCTTGTGGATGTAAGCGGCGCGGACGTTGTTGCGCTCCCTGTGGCTCATCTGCCGTTCAATGGCTGTCTCCGACCACAATCCTGACTCGATCAGTGCGCTGCAGGCCATCGAACGAAATCCATGCCCGCAGATATCGGTTTTGGTGTCGTATCCCATCGTCCGAAGCGCGTTGTTCACGGTATTTTCGGACATGGGCTTCCAGGGTTTGGCATCCCCTGCGAAGACCAATGCGAATTTGCCTGTGAGTGCATGAATTTTTTCTAGTAGCGCCACTGCTTGCGGCGATAAGGGTACTAAATGGATATCCCCTGCCATCTTCGTACCCCTTGTGGAAAAGGGTACTCCCTCCAACGCAGGTCGAGTGTCCGGTATCTCCCAGGTGCCGCGCTTAAGGTCGAACTCGCTCCAGCGTGCGAAACGCAGCTCGCTGGATCGTACAAACACATGCAGCGACAGCATCACCGTCAGACGGGTAAGTGCCCGACCTTTATAGGTGTCGATCCGCTCCTGCAGTTCCGGCAGTCGCGATAAGGGTAGAGCGGGGCGATGCACCACCCGCGGGGCCTTGATCGAGCCTTCGAGGTCGTAAGCAGGGTTTATGGTGATAAGCCGGAGGCGTTTTGCCTCGCGCATGATGCTCTGCAGGTAGTTTTGTACCCTTAAAGCAACGTCTATCGTTCCGCGCTTCTTGATCGCTTCCAAGGGCTGCATAAGGTCATGGGTGTCGAGATCAACAATGGCGCGTGCGCCGATCAGCGGGAATACGTGGGTTTTGAGGCGGCTCATCACTGTCTTGGAATGGCCTGGTGCCCACCTGGCCGACATTTCCGTATGCCAGTCGAGCGCAACGCTTTCAAAGGTTCTGCCTTTGATTACGGCTTCCGCCTTAGCCTGGTGTTTGGTCTCTATGGGATCAACGCCATCCGCCAGCATTCGCTTGACTTCCAAGCGCTTGCGGCGCGCATCGGCGAGGCCAATGACGGGGTAGTTGCCGAACGAGGTCAGTCCTTCCCGTCCGTCAGGTTTGACGTAACGGAGCCGCCAGCCTTTGCGGCCATTGGGTTGGACTAGGAGGTAGAGGCCATCGCCGTCGAAAAGCTTGTAGGCGCGGTCTGTAGGTTTTGCCAAGCGGCAAGCTGCGTCGGAGAGCGGAGCAGTGGTGCGCGACATAAGGGTACTCCCTTTTATCGAAGTGACCTGTATCCCAAACTCTACCCTTAAAACGCTTGGAATCCACCAGTTTCTGACGGAAACCGATGGAACGCCAAAACGAAAAAACCCGCCAGAAGGCGGGTTTTTCGGGGGTTCCAGAGATTTTGAAAGCCTTCTCTGGAACCTTGTATGGTGCCGGCACCAGGAGTCGAACCCGGGACCTACTGATTACAAGTCAGTTGCTCTACCAACTGAGCTATACCGGCGTGTTAGGGCGACGATTATAG
>Ga0209173_100710_pt1 | contig 12073 bp, 13 predicted proteins | sample SynthPrep_16_END_FD_187206 | JGI IMG/M metagenome (GOLD analysis project Ga0209173, IMG submission 187206) | Synthetic microbial communities from Ohio, USA - SynthPrep_16_END_DS12_MetaG (SPAdes) (version 2) | ecosystem: Engineered > Bioreactor > Aerobic > Activated sludge | place: USA: Ohio... | reverse complement strand
GAAGCCTATCGGGTAGCGGCCTACGACGGCCTCAACCGGCTTTTTTGAGCGGCTCCGGCCGGTGGCCTGAGCCGGCCGGGGAGACCGATTTCAGTAATTCCCGAGGGTGGCAGTGGCCAAACCGGGAAAGTCTGTAATCAGGCTATCTACGCCGAAGTCGGCGAGCCTGCGCATCAGCGCGGGTTCGTTGACGGTCCATACGGACACGTGCAAACCCTGGCGCTGGGCTTTTTCCAGACGCTCAGGGGTGCACAACGTCCAGTTCAACGCCAGAATCTCACAGCCATAGTTGGCCGCGACCTTCAACGGGTCGAGCCAGGCGTATTCGGCTACCAGCCCGCGGGACAGGTCCGGGGTGAGGTCCAGCGCCGCTTTCAACACTTCCCGCGAGCTTGAGGTCACGGTGACCTTGTCCATCAGCCCGAAACGCTGAGCCATTTCACGGATCGCCAGCACGGTGGTTGCCGCACGGGTGCGCGATGCGCTTTTGACTTCCAGTTGCCAGTGGTCGAAGTCGCACTGTTCGAACAGCTCTTCCAGGCGCGGGATCGGGCAAGGGTTGACCCAGCCTGGGCCGCCTTTGCGCGCGTCCATCTTGACCAGGTCGGCGGCTGAGTACTCGACGACCTTGCCGCGCCGGTCGGTGGTGCGCTTGAGCGTCGGGTCGTGGATGACCATCAGTTCGCCGTCCATGGACAGGTGCAAATCCAGTTCGCAGCGGCGTACGCCGTGCTTGAGGCATTCCTGGAAGCTGGTCAGGGTGTTTTCCGGTGCTTCGCCTTTGGCACCGCGATGGCCATAAATCAGGGTCACAGTTGCTCCTTTACGCCAGGGTTCCTGGCTGGATGGATGACGCGACGCGCCATTCAATGATCGTATTCAGGTGTCGGATTCGTCGCTTTTTTCCCGCGCCAGGCGCCGTTCCTGGGCCTGTTTCTGCAGGATATAGCGTGCCAGCAACTGGCGTTGGGCATCGGTCATGGCTTCGAATTCCGTGCCGATTTCAAAGCCACCGGTCTTGGCATCGCAATGGGTCACCTTGGCTCGCAGCAACAGCCCGAGGGCTTGCGGCATCAGCACCAGCTTGACCGCCAGGTGGCTGTCGGGCTGGATCGCGGTGGGGTTCAGAAATTCGATGCCGCCTTCGGAAATGACCACGGGCTGCGGCGTACCGATTTCGCCCAGCAGGCTTTGCGCCATGATCTGGCTGAGCAAATCCATGCGTTTGTTCTGCACTTTGAGGAAGGCGGCCAGGGTGCGGTCCCGCTCGCCGATCTGGCGCAGCAAGTGCTGGGATTCAAATTCACTCAGGTGCAACTCGCTGAGCAGATTGAACAGCGGCGAATCATCCAGCAACACTTCCTTGCTCAGCGCTTCCGGGCCCGACAGTGGGGTAATTTCCAGTGCGATCATGTCCTCGATACGGTAGTATTCGCGGCGATCTTCTTCATCTAATGTCGACATGGCGAACCCAAGGCAGCGGTGATGGTCTGAGTGTAAAGCTGCTTACCTGACCCCGCCACAAGGACGTCTTCTTTTCCTCCGAACAAGCCCCGACATGTTCAGACCTCTCTTCGTATTTATTGGCACGCGTTATACCCGTGCAAAACGTCGCAATCATTTTGTGTCGTTCATTTCCCTGACCTCGATGATCGGGCTCGCCCTTGGCGTTGTCGTGATGATTGTGGTGCTGTCGGTGATGAACGGTTTCGATCATGAGATGCGCACCCGCGTGCTGGGCATGGTGCCCCACGCGACCATCGAGTCGGGTGAGCCCATCAGCGACTGGCAAAGCCTGGCCGCGAAGGTCAAGCAGAACCCCAAAGTGCTGGCGGTTGCGCCCTTCACCCAGATGCAGGGCCTGTTGACCAACGACGGCAAGGTGCAGAAAGTCCTGCTCAATGCCATCGACCCGGCGCAGGAACGCAATGTCTCGATCATCGATAACTTCATGCAACAGGGCAAACTGGACGACTTGTCGCCCGGCAGCTTTGGCATCGCTATCGGCGACAAGGCGGCGGCCAAGCTCGGCGTGGGCATCGGCGACAAGCTGACCTTCGTCGCGCCGGAAGTCACTGTGACTCCGGCGGGCATGTTCCCGCGCATGAAGCGCTTTACCGTGGTCGGCATCTTCCATGTCGGCGCCGGTGAGATCGACGGCTACCTGGGCCTGACCAACCTGACCGACCTGGCCCGCCTGCATCGCTGGAAGCCGGACCAGGTCCAGGGCTTGCGCCTGAAATTCAACGACCTGTTCGACGCGCCGCGTACCTCGTGGGAAATTGCCCAGCACCTGGGTGAAAACCAGTACTACGCCCGCGACTGGACCCGTACCCACGGCAACCTGTACCAGGCCATCCGCATGGAAAAAGCCATGATCGGCCTGCTGTTGCTGCTGATTGTCGCCGTCGCCGCCTTCAACATCATCTCCACGCTGGTGATGGTGGTGAACGACAAGAAGGGCGACATCGCGATCCTGCGCACCCTTGGCGCCACGCCGGGGCAGATCATGGCGATCTTCATGGTCCAGGGCACGGTGATCGGCGTCGTCGGCACCTTGATCGGCACCGTGGTGGGGATTCTCGCCGCGCTGAACGTCAGCGCGGCTATCGCCGGGCTGGAAGTGTTGATCGGCCACAAATTCTTGAACTCCGACGTCTACTTCATCGACTACTTGCCGTCCCAGGTGCAGAGCCAGGACGTATTGATGGTCGGCGGCGCCGCGTTGGTCCTGAGTTTCCTTGCCACCCTGTATCCAGCCTGGCGCGCGGCACGTACCCAGCCGGCGCAGGCTTTACGTTATGAGTGAATCGGGCATGAGTGAAAAAGCAATCCTGAGCTGCCGCAACCTGGGCAAATCCTACGAGGAAGGCCCGGAGTCCGTGGTGGTGCTGTCCAACCTGCAGCTGGAACTGCACCCGGGCGAACGCGTGGCGATCGTCGGCAGTTCCGGTTCCGGTAAAAGTACCTTGCTCAACCTGTTGGGCGGCCTTGATACGCCGTCCCAGGGCAGCGTCTGGCTGGCCGGCGAAGAGTTGTCGGCCCTGGGCGAGAAGGCCCGTGGCCAGTTGCGCAACCGTTCGCTGGGTTTTGTGTACCAGTTCCACCACTTGCTGCCCGAGTTCACCGCCCTGGAAAACGTCTGCATGCCGCTGTTGATCGGCAAGACCGCGATCCCGGAAGCACGCCAGCGTGCCCAGGCGTTGCTGGAGCGCGTCGGCCTGGGCCATCGCCTGGAGCACAAACCGGCTGAGTTGTCCGGCGGCGAGCGCCAGCGTGTGGCGATTGCCCGTGCCCTGGTCAACAACCCGGGGCTGGTGATGCTCGACGAGCCGACCGGCAACCTCGACTCCCATACCGCTCAGGGCATCAAGGACTTGATGCTGGAGTTGAGCACCCAGATGCGCACTGCGTTCCTGGTGGTGACCCATGACATGAGCATGGCCCGCCAGATGGACCGTGTGCTGCACCTGCAGGAAGGTCATCTGGTCGCCATCTGACCTGTTTCAAGCCCGGCGCCCGGCGCCGGGTTTTCTATTTTTTCAACGGTGCCCGCGAATGTTCAGACCGTTATCGATTTTCATCGGCACGCGCTATACCCGCGCCAAGCGCCGCAACCGTTTTGTTTCGTTTATCTCGATGACCTCGATGATCGGCCTCGCCCTCGGCGTGCTGGCGATGATCGTGGTGTTGTCGGTAATGAACGGTTTCCAACGGGAAATGAGCTCACGCATCCTCGGCATGGTGCCCCACGCGACCATCGTTGGCGTGAAGCCCATCAGCGACTGGCAGCCGGTGGCAGATGCGGCGATGAAGAATCCGGAAGTCACTGCTGCCGTACCGTTCACACAGATGGACGGCATGCTCTCCTACAAGGGCGCGATGCAGCCGATCGAGATCAGTGGCGTTGATCCGGCCCAGGAAGGCAAGGTGTCGATCGTGGCCCAGCACATCGTCCAGGGCCATCTGGAAGACCTGAAGCCGGGCGAGTTCGGTGTGGTGATCGGCGAAATCACCGCCCGGCGTTTTCGCCTGAATGTCGGTGACAAGCTGACCCTGATCGTGCCGGAAATCAGCAGTGCGCCCGGTGGCATCACCCCGCGTATGCAGCGTTTGAACGTGGTGGGTGTGTTCAAGGTGGGCGCGGAGCTGGATGGCTCCATGGCCCTGATCCACATGGCCGACGCCGCCGAGATACAGCATTGGGAGCCGAACCAGGTGCAAAGCGTGCGCCTGGCGGTGAAAGACTTGTATGCCGCACCCAAGGTCTCGGCGGATATCGCCGCCAGCCTCGGCGCCGACTACAAGGCCGACGACTGGACCCACACCCAGGGCAGCCTGTTCAGCGCGATGAAGATGGAAAAAACCATGATCGGCCTGCTGTTGCTGATGATCGTCGCGGTGGCCGCGTTCAACATCATCGCGACCTTGATCATGGTGGTGAACGACAAGGGCGCCGACATTGCGATCCTGCGCACCATCGGCGCCACGCCACGGCAGATCATGGCGATCTTCATGGTGCAGGGCACGGTGATCGGGATCGTCGGTACCTTGATCGGTGGCATCCTCGGCGTGATTGCGGCGCTGAACGTCAGTGAACTGGTCGGTTGGCTGGAGCGGGTCACCGGGCAGCATATCTTCAGTTCGGACGTGTATTTCGTCAGCAACCTGCCTTCGCAGTTGCAGGGTGGGGATGTGTTGCTGATTTGCTCGGCGGGGTTTGTGTTGAGCTTTTTGGCGACCATCTATCCGGCGTATCGGGCGGCGAAGATTGAGCCGGCGCATGCCCTCAGGTATTCGTAATTCTTAAGACCGCCTTCGCGAGCAAGCCCGCTCCCACATTTTGACCGCATTCTTCCTGAATGCACCCGGTCAAAATGTGGGAGCGGGCTTGCTCGCGAAAGGGCCGCTACAGCTTGCATCAATACCCCTGCGGCAACTCCATCACAAACCTCGCCCATCCCGCCCCCGACTCACAGAAAATCCGCCCCCCATGGGCCCGCACAATCGACTGGGTAATCGCCAAACCCAGCCCCGCATGCTCGCTGCTCCCTTCATGACGCGCCGGATCTGCCCGGTAAAAGCGGTCAAACAACCGTGGCAACAATGCCTCGGGAATGCCTTCCCCGGTGTTTTCCACACTCAGCGTCACGCCTTGCATCCCCTCGACAATCCGCACGCTGACTTCGCCACCCGGCGGGGTGAACCGCAACGCGTTATCCAGCAGGTTGGAAATCGCCCGGCGCAACATGCTGCGGTCACCTGAAGGGCTGGCGTTGCCTTCCCGAACCAGCCGCACCTGGACGTCCTCCGCCAGCGGTGCGAAAAACTCCAGCAATGCCTCCACCTCGTCCGCCAGCACCAGGGTTTCGCGCTTGGGCACCAGCAGCCCATGGTCCGCCTTGGCCAGGTACAGCATGTCGTTGACCAACTGCGCCATCCATTGCAGTTCTTCCAGGTTGCTGTGCAGGGCTTCGCGGTAGTCCTCCAGCGCCCGTGGCTGCGTGAGGATGACTTGGGTCTGTGTCAGCAAATTCGACAGTGGCGTGCGCAGTTCATGGGCGATGTCGGCAGAAAACGCCGAAAGGCGCTGGAAGGCATCGTCCAGGCGACCAAGCATCGCGTTGAAGGACTGGGCGAGTTCCTCCAGTTCGGCGGGCATTTGCTCCTGGGGCAGGCGCTGGGTCAGGGAGTGGGCAGAGACGCCGCTGGCGACTTCGCTCATGCGCCTCAGCGGTCGCAACCCGCTGCGGGCGGCCCAGGCGCCGAGCAGGGCGGTGGCCAGGGCGGAAAGGCCGACGGTCAGCCAGATCAGATGCTGCATGCGTTGCAGGAAGTGTTGGTGATGGGTGATGTCGAGCATCAGCGTCAGGCGTGGCGAGTCAGCGTTTCCAGGAATCAGCGGCGCGTTGTACACGCGGTAATCGGTGCCGGCGTTCTGCACGCTGTGCAGGCCAGGCGCCTGGGGCAGGGTGATGCCGGGAGCGCCGTCGAACCAGCGCTGATCGCCTGCGGTGATGCGCAAGGCCAGGTCAGGCTGGCGATTGAGTTCTTCTCGCAGCGTTGTTTCTCGTAAGGCAAATCGTTCTGGCGTGTCGGCACCTTGCAATGTGCTGCGCAGCGCTATCAGCTTGCCGTCGAGCAACTGCTGGTCCAGCTCGATAAAGTGCGCCTCGCTGGCATGGTTGAACAGCACGCCGGCCAGCAATGAAACCACGGCGGTACAGCCAGCAAACAGCAGTGCCAGGCGGCTGGTCAGGGAAATCCGTTTCATCAACTGAACCGCTCCTCAAGCACGTAGCCCATGCCGCGCACGGTGTGGATCAACTTGTTGGGGAAGTTATCGTCGACCTTCAGGCGCAGGCGGCGGATCGCGACTTCGATGATGTTGGTGTCGCTGTCGAAGTTCATGTCCCACACCTGAGAGGCAATCAGCGACTTGGGCAGTACTTCGCCCTGGCGGCGCAGCAGCAGTTCCAGCAGGGAAAACTCCTTGGCCGTCAGGTCGATGCGCTGGCCGTCGCGCTCTACCCGGCGGCGGATCAGGTCCATGCGCAGGTCGGCCAGTTGCAGGCTGGTTTCCTGGGGTGGGCTGCTGCCACGGCGTAACAGGCTGCGCACCCGGGCCAGCAGTTCGGAGAAGGCGAAGGGCTTGACCAGGTAATCGTCGGCGCCCAGTTCCAGGCCATGCACCCGGTCTTCCACGGCATCTCGCGCGGTAAGGAACAGTACCGGCATGTCGAGCCCGGCGTTGCGTACGGCCTGGAGGATCTGCCAGCCATCGCGACCTGGCAGCATCACATCGAGGATCAACAGGTCGTAGTCACCGGTCAGCGCCAGGTGCTGGCCGCTGGTGCCGTCGGCCACCAGCTCGGTGTTGAACCCGGCCTCGGCCAGCCCCTGGCGCAGGTAGTGGCCGGTTTTCGGTTGGTCTTCGACGATCAGCAGTTTCATGGGCGGCTCATGGTTTTTACGGGAACACAGACGTTATACCGCGCACATCCGGCAGCCGGCTCAAGCTGACAAAGTTGTAATCTGGCAGTCAGCTGGCTGGCAGCGGCGCGTTCGTAAAGTGTCCCACAGACTGATTCCGAACCTTTGGAGTGTGAGCATGTTTTTACGTAAATCCTGGTTGTTGGCGGGCTGCCTGATGGCGATGAGTCTTCCGGTGCTGGCATCCCCGGCTGAAACCTTCGCCTTCGGTGAGGCCGCGCCCGCCGCCAAGGCCACGCGCACCGTGGAAGTGGTACTGCAGGACATTTCCTTTTCGCCCAAGGCTATTGATGTAAAAGCCGGTGAGACCGTGCGCTTTGTGCTGGTCAACAAAGGCCAGTTGCTTCATGAATTCAACCTTGGCGATGCCGCCATGCACGCAGCGCATCAGAAAGAGATGCTGCAGATGCAGGCCAGCGGCATGCTGACGGCGACCGGCATGGGCAAAATGGACCACAGTGCGATGGGGCATGGTGATATGGCAGGCATGAAGCACGACGACCCCAACAGCGTGTTGGTAGAGCCAGGCAAGACCGCCGAGCTGACCTGGACCTTCACCAAGGCCACCGGCTTGGAGTTTGCCTGCAACATTCCGGGGCATTACCAGGCGGGCATGGTCGGCAAGCTGACCGTCAGCCAGTAAGCCATTGACGGGCAAAGGCGGGTAGAATGGCGGCGTTTATTTAGCCAGGTTTCCGCCATGCATCCCGCAGCCGAACATTCGCCGCTGGGCAAGTCCAGTGAATACATCTCCACCTACACCCCGTCGTTGCTGTTCCCGATTCCTCGCGCCGCCAAGTGGGCCGAGCTGGGCCTGAGTGCCGAGACCCTGCCGTATAAAGGCGTGGATTTCTGGAACTGCTTCGAACTGTCCTGGCTGCTGCCATCCGGCAAACCCGTGGTGGCCATCGGTGAATTCAGTATCCCGGCCGACTCGCCGAACATCATCGAGTCGAAGTCGTTCAAGTTGTACCTCAACTCGCTGAACCAAACCGCGTTTGCCGATGTGCAAAGCCTTGAAGCGACTTTGCGCACCGACCTGAGTGCAGCGGCCGGCAAGCCGGTTGGCGTGCGCATCCGCAGCCTGGGCGAGGTTGAAGCCGAAGGCGTGATCGCGTTGCCGGGTGTGTGCATTGATGACCTCGATATTACCGTCAGCAACTACGAGCACCCGCGCCCGGAACTGTTGCGTTGCGACGATTCGCGCGTGGTGGAGGAGAGCGTCCACAGTCATCTGCTCAAGTCCAACTGCCCGGTGACCAGCCAGCCTGACTGGGGCAGTGTGGCGGTGGAGTACCGCGGCGCGGCGCTGGATCATGCCAGCCTGCTGGAATACCTGGTGAGCTTCCGCCAGCACTCGGACTTCCATGAACAGTGCGTGGAGCGGATCTTTCTCGACCTGCAGCGCTTGCTCAAGCCGGAGAAACTGACGGTGTATGCGCGCTATGTGCGGCGTGGCGGGCTCGATATCAACCCGTACCGCAGTACTGAAGAGCAGCAGTTCCAGAACCTGCGCCTGGCTCGTCAGTAGCCTTCACACAAAACAAATGTGGGAGCGGGCTTGCTCGCGAAAGCGGTGTATCAGCCAGCATATGTATCAGCTGACGGACCGCATTCGCGAGCAAGCCCGCTCCCACATTTGATAGGTGTCCGACTATTAGATCCCGATGTTGCCCAGGGTCACCACAATATTGCGCAAGGTCCCGGCAATGCCCGGGTGCTCCAGTTCGAAGCGTTCTACCGCCAGGTTCACACCATCGGCGATGCTTGGATCCTGAATGGCACCTTCCAGCGGCTCCTGAACTTCCAGTTCAGCGATCAATGTTTGCAGCTCTTCGCGCTGTTCGAGGGGCATTTCTGGATTCTGATCCAATTGCTCGCGCAAAATTTTGACCTGTTCTTGCAGTTGTTCGCGGGCAGGCATGGCGTTCTTCCTTTTATCGATAGGCACTGGCATAGACCGCGGCACGCCGGGAAAGGTCTATGGGCTGACCTGTAGATTAATCCACTGGCGCCTACTGTGCATGATCTCGATCAGGGCTTCTCGCCTTTGAGCTGGCGCAGGCTGATGTCGGCCAGGCAGGTCTGCAGTTCGCCCAGGTGGTCAATCACCGAATGCACGCCCAGGCCATAGAGCGCGACAGTGGCTTTGGCGCGCTTATGCTCGCGTTCCTTCTCGGTGAGTGCTTGCCATTGCTGCGGCGAAAGCCCGCACAGTGAGCCACAGGACGCCAGGCCGATGGTCCACAGCCCGGCATTGAGCCCCGATTGCAGCAGGCGTGGCTCGCCGCTGACCAGGACGCAGCCTTCCAGGCGTTCGATATTCAGTTCCATCAGGGCCTGCCAGCAGGCGTGAGGCGCCGGCCAGCGGGTGGAGGAGGGCTTGGCAGCCTTGATCCAGCGGGGTAGCCCGGCGGCCAGCGGTGTGGAAACCGACGCCGGCAACTCGTCCAGCCATGCACAAGGGACGCGCTGTTCTTCGAGGCTGCGCAGGATCTTCAGGGCGCCGACAGTGGCATGGGTATCGCTGGAAGGCGCGGAATCGGCGCGGGCCTGGGAACCAAAGTCCACCAGGCAGCCACTAAGCCCGAACAGTACGGCCGTCAAGGACGGGGTGCTGGCACTAACAATCTCGGCGTGTGGCATTTCGACGTCCCTGAAATAGCAGTGACGCTACCGGACTTGGGTGACAAGCAAGTTACACCCGCAGCAATTGTAGGAGTTTTGTGCATTTGCTGAATGACATTTCTGCAAGGCTGCCTAATCTGACACTTCCGTCATATACTGACGGCCTCATTCAGGGCATAGCGCCCATGACAGACCATTCAAGGAGTTCAAGCTATGCGCTGGAGCCAATGTCTAGCTCAGCTGTCCGTATGTGCGAGTATTTTGCTGGTTCCTTTCGTAGCCCAGGCGGCCTCGGAAGATGATCCATGGGAAAGTGTCAACCGCCCGATCTTCACCTTCAACGATACCGTTGATACCTATGCCCTCAAGCCATTGGCTCAAGGCTATCAGTTCGTGACCCCGCAGTTCGTGCAGGACGGGATCCACAACTTCTTCCGCAACATCGGCGACGTCGGCAACTTTGCCAACGACGTGCTGCAACTCAAGCCCCACGCTGCAGGCGTCGACACTGCCCGCTTGCTGATGAACACCACGTTCGGCGTGCTGGGTTTCGTTGATGTCGGCACCAAAATGGGGCTGCAACGCAACGACGAAGACTTCGGCCAGACTCTCGGCTACTGGGGCGTCGACAGCGGTCCTTACGTGATGCTGCCACTGCTGGGCCCAAGCACCCTGCGTGACGCGCCGTCCAAATACGTGGACAGCTACACCCAGCCGTACCGCTACATGAACGATATCGGCTGGCGCAACAGCACCTTCGGCCTGAATATCGTCGACACGCGTGCCAGCCTGCTGTCCTCCGAGAAGCTGATCAGCGGCGACAAATACACCTTCATCCGCAACGCCTACTTGCAGAACCGCGAGTTCAAGGTCAAGGATGGCAAGGTTGTAGACGACTTTTAAGCCCCAGGCTTGAAAGAAGAAGGCGGCCCTCGGGTCGCCTTTTTTGTGGGCGGCATTCGAGGTTTATCCGTGGGTTACGTGCTTACTTTAAGTCGCGGTTTTATGCGTTCTTATAACTACTGGTGATTTGCGATGTAAAGACGCCCGGCGACCATCGCCGTGAGCTTGAAACCCCTGGCGGATGGGAGTACCGTCTGCGCCTTAGAAGGGCACCTCTGCTTTACCTTTGTGCGTCGGCAATAACTCGGCGTTTTGTAGGACAGAGAGGCTAGAAAGCGAATCCAGTAGTAAGCCCGGCCATTGTCGAGCTGCCTACGCCAACCTAATTCTGGCGCCGTTTGCCCACATGCAGAAAACCAGTGCCACGCTGCTGATAATCGATGACGACGAAGTAGTGCGCGCGAGTCTTGCGGCCTATTTGGAAGACAGTGGCTTCAGCGTCCTGCAGGCCAGCAACGGCCTCCAGGGTCTCCAGGTATTCGAGCGCGACAAGCCCGACCTTGTGATCTGCGACCTGCGCATGCCCCAGGTGGGCGGCCTTGAGCTGATCCGCCAGGTGACCGACATCGCCCCGCAGACGCCGGTGATTGTCGTGTCCGGTGCCGGCGTGATGAACGATGCCGTCGAGGCCTTGCGCCTCGGCGCTGCCGACTACCTGATCAAGCCCCTGGAAGACCTGGCTGTGCTGGAGCACTCGGTGCGTCGTGCCCTGGATCGTGCACGGCTGCTGCTGGAAAACCAGCGTTACCGTGAAAAGCTCGAAACCGCCAACCGCGAACTCGAAGCCAGCCTGAACCTGCTCCAGGAAGACCAGAACGCCGGTCGCCAGGTGCAGATGAACATGCTGCCGGTGAGCCCGTGGAGCATTGACGAGTTCAAGTTTGCCCACCAGATCATCCCGTCGCTGTACCTGTCGGGTGATTTCGTCGACTACTTCCGCGTTGATGAGCGGCGTGTCGCGTTCTACCTGGCCGACGTTTCCGGCCACGGCGCCTCCTCTGCATTCGTGACCGTGTTGTTGAAGTTCATGACTACACGGCTGTTGTTCGAGTCCAAGCGCAATGGCACCTTGCCGGAGTTCACCCCTTCGCAAGTGCTGGGCCACATCAACCGGGGCCTGATCAGCTGCAAGCTGGGCAAGCACGTGACGATGGTCGGCGGCGTGATTGATGAAGAAACAGGTCTTTTGACCTACAGCATTGGCGGTCACCTGCCATTGCCGGTTTTATACACTCCAGACAGTGTGCGCTACCTGGAAGGGCGTGGTTTGCCGGTTGGCTTGTTCAATGAAGCCACCTACGAAGACCACATCCTGGAATTGCCGCCGACATTCAGCCTGACGCTGATGTCCGACGGTATCCTGGACCTTTTGCCAGAGCCTACACTCAAAGAGAAAGAAGCCGCCTTGCCCCAACGGGTCAGGTCGGCGGGCGGCAGCCTGGATGGCCTGCGGCAGGTTTTTGGATTGGCCACGCTAGGGGAGATGCCGGATGATATCGCCCTATTGGTGTTGAGCAGGAATCTTTGATGAGTACCGGAAGAATCCAAT
>Ga0209173_100708_pt1 | contig 12092 bp, 12 predicted proteins | sample SynthPrep_16_END_FD_187206 | JGI IMG/M metagenome (GOLD analysis project Ga0209173, IMG submission 187206) | Synthetic microbial communities from Ohio, USA - SynthPrep_16_END_DS12_MetaG (SPAdes) (version 2) | ecosystem: Engineered > Bioreactor > Aerobic > Activated sludge | place: USA: Ohio... | reverse complement strand
CGCCGAGACCTGGGCTGCCCGTGCGGCCGAGGCCAGGCTCGGTTGCTCGGCGAGCGCGGCAAACAGCTGCATATCGCGATAACGCTCCATCAACCGCGCCGCTTCATCGCCGGATTCAAGGCCGTGTCCTGGCCCAGGCGATGGCTGAGGAAATCCACAAAGGTGTGGATCTTGGCCGGCACGCGCGCGCTTTTCTGGAACACCACCTGGATCGGCAACGGGGCCGGCTCGAAGTCCTCGAGGACAATTTCCAGCTCACCGGCCGCCACCGCCGCCGCGACCTGATAGGACAGCACCCGCGTCACCCCCCAGCCCAGACGAGCCAGGTTGATCGCTGCGTTGTTCGCCGAGACCACCAGCCGCGGTTCGATGGGCACCGTCAGCGGCTGGCCGGCGTCGACAAACGCCCATTCACTCACCAATCGGCTGGAGGACAGGCCGACGACCTGCGCCGCACCCAACTGCCCGGGGTGCAGGGGGCGGCCGTGCTGGCCGAAATAGCCGGGCGAGGCGCAGACCACCCGGCGTACCTCGCCCACCTTGATCGCCTGTTGCCCCGGCTCATGCAGATGGCCGATGCGCACGGCCACATCGACGCCCTCGTCGGTCAGGTTGACCACCCGATCCACCAGCAAGGCATTGATATTCACCAGCGGAAAACGGTCGAGGTATTCGCCCAGCACCGGCGCCACATACAGCTCGCCAAACAGTACCGGTGCGGTCACCGTGAGGTGGCCGCAGGGGATCGAATAACTGCCCGCCGCCGCTTCTTCGGCTTCGTCCAGCTCGGCGAGGATGCGCCGGCAATCTTCGAGATAACGCTGGCCGGCCTCGGTCAGGTGCAGGCTGCGGGTAGTGCGCGCCAGCAGCTGGGTACCGATGCGCGCTTCCATGGCGGCGATGGCCCGGGTCACGCTGGGGGGCGAGGTGTTCAGGCGGCGCGCTGCGGCGGCAAAGCCCTCCTCCTCGGCCACCGCCAGGAACACCTGCATTTCGTGAAATCGGTCCATCGATGCGCCTCAGCAACGTTAATGTGATTGCAACCCTACCGCCGTACGCGGCATGCCCACAAATCCTGGCAAGGCCTCGATGCTGGCAAGCCAGGCGCGCACCTTAGGGTAGTCGGCCAGCGACACATTGCCTTCCGGCGCATGGGCCACATAGGTGTAGAACGCAATATCGGCGATGCTCGCCTGCTCCCCCGCCAGGAAGCGGGTTTCGCTCAGTTGCTGCTCCACCAGTGCCAACAAGCCATGGGCACGGCTGATCGCCGCCGCCGCATCCACATCGGCACCGAACACCACGGCCAGCCGTGCGGTGGCGGGCCCGGCGTGCAGCTCGCCGGCGGCCGCCGACAGCCAGCGCTGTACGCGCGCCTGCCCCACCGGGTCGCTTGGCAACCATTGGCCCTTGCCGTATTTCGTGGCGAGGTAGACCAGGATCGCGTTGGAGTCCGCCAGTACGGTGCCGTTGTCGTCAATCGCCGGGACCTGGCCGAAACGGTTGATGGTCGCAGTGAAGCCAGCGCTTTTATGCGCGCCTTGCTTGAGGTCCACCAGGATGAACTCGCTGGGCAACCCCAGCAGGGACAGCATCAGCTCGGCCCGATGGGAATGGCCGGACAAGGGGAAACCATAGAGTTTGATCGCAGGCTGGGACATGTAAGGCTCCAAAGGGTGGGGTTTTGACACCGGCATGTTCCACCGCTGCGCCGACCACTGGAATCACCAGCTTTTACAATCCAGCATTTCAGCGGGTGAAACAATCACTCGCCAAACAGTTCGACGATCAACGCAAACAGCGTGGTCTTCACCGCACTGTCCAACGTGGTCCAGGCCAACCCCGTGCGCGCCTGGAACGCCCCCAACGCCAGTGGCCGCGACACGCAATTGGCCGGCAACGCCCGCGCGGCCTGCTGCGGCAGTACGCCGACGCCCAACCCGGCGCAGACCAGCGCGAGCATGGTGGTGAACTCGCCCAGTTCGGACGCGATCTGCAAAGGGATGCCCACGGCCTGGATAAATTCGTCGTAGAACCCGGGCGCATAGCGCCGCGCAAGGATGTACACCGGCACGTCGAGCAGGTCGCCGGGCTGGATCGACGCCTGTGCGGCCAGCGGATGATCCATCGGCAGGGCCACGCAGAACGGCTCGCGCAGCACCACGCGGGTGTGCACCCCAGGGTAGGCGGCGGGCAGGCGCATCAGGCCGAAATCCAGGCGGTCACTCTTCAGCGCGGCGGCTTGATCGGGGCCGGGCATGTCCTTGAGTTCCAGCTCGATCCGCGGGTAGCGCTGATGCACCGTGCGGATCAACTCGGGCAACAGGTGCGGCAATACCGACGACACAAAGCCCAGGCGCACCCGGCCGATTTCCCCCCGGTTGGACGCCCGCGCCGCTTCCGCCGCCCGCGCGGCCTGGTGCAGGGTCGCCTGGGCTTCGGGCAGGAACACCCGACCGGCATCGGTCAAGGTCACCGAGTGGCGATTGCGGTCCAGCAGGCGTACGCCCAGGCCAGTTTCGAGCAGCTTGATCTGCATGCTCAGGGCCGGTTGCACAATCGACAACTGCGCCGCCGCCCGGCCGAAATGCAGCTCCTGGGCCAGTGCCACAAAGGCGCGCAAGTGCTTGAGCTCCATCGAGCCTCCCCGGTTATCACCGATATTGATCAGCCGATCATAAATGAACATTGGACCTGCACCCTATACCGGAGTGAAGTTAAGCCCATCAGCCATTGTTTTGATTATCACAAGCGCGCCCGGAGAAACATGCCCATGCAAAGCGTTCTAGACACCTTTCGCCTCGATGGCCGGCTGGCGCTGGTCACCGGTTCCAGTGCCGGTATCGGCCTGGCCATCGCCCGAGGCCTGGCCCAGGCCGGTGCGCGAGTGGTGCTCAACGGGCGTAACCGCAGCACCCTGCGCGACGCCGCCGCGCTGCTGACCCTCGAGGGCCTGGAGGTGCACACCGAGGCCTTCGACGTCACTGACAGCGCGGCGATCCAGGCCAGCGTGGCCGCTATCGAGGAACGCCTCGGGCCCTTGGACATCCTGGTCAACAACGCCGGCATGCAGCGCCGTGGGCCGCTGGAAGACTACAGCGAGCAGCACTGGCGCGAACTGATCAGCACCAACCTCGACAGCGCCTTCCTGGTGGGCCAGGCCGTGGCGCGGGCAATGATCCCGCGCAAGCGTGGGCGCATCATCAATATCTGTTCGGTGCAAAGTGAATTGGGCCGCCCGGGCATCGCGCCGTATGCGGCGAGCAAAGGTGCGTTGAAGATGCTCACCAAGGGCATGGCCATCGACTGGGGCCCCCACGGGCTGACAGTCAACGGTATCGGCCCCGGCTACTTCAAGACCGAGTTGAACGCCAACCTGGTGGCCAACCCCGAATTCAGCGACTGGCTGGTGCAACGTACGCCGAGCCGACGCTGGGGCGACGTCGCTGAGTTGGCCGGTGCGGCAGTGTTCCTGGCCAGCGATGCCGCGAGTTTCGTCAACGGTCATATCCTCTATGTCGACGGTGGCATCACCGCGTCGCTGTAACCCTGGAGAACCTTATGCACGCCATTGTCTGCCACGCCTCAAAAGACCTGCGGGTCAGCCCCCAGGACGAACCCCACAGCCTGGGCCCCGAGCAACTGCGCGTGCGCATCGCCCGCGGCGGCATCTGCGGCTCGGACTTGCACTATTACCAGCACGGCGGCTTCGGCACTGTGCGCCTGCGCGAGCCGATGGTGCTCGGCCACGAAGTCTCGGCAGTGATCGACGCCGTGGGCTCCGACGCCGGCCGGTTCAAGGTCGGCCAACGCATTGCCGTATCGCCCTCGCGCCCGTGCGGTGCTTGCCGTTATTGCCATCAAGGCCTGCCCAACCACTGCCTGGACATGCGCTTCTACGGCAGCGCGATGCCCTTCCCGCATGTCCAGGGCGCGTTTCGCCAGAGCCTGGTGATCGAGACGCACCAGGCACATCTTTTGGCCGATCATGTCAGCCTCGCCGAAGGTGCACTGGCCGAACCGCTGTCGGTGGGGTTGCATGCGATCCAACGGGCCGGCGCGGTATTCGGCAAGCGCGTGCTGGTGACCGGTTGCGGCCCCATCGGCAACCTGCTGATCGCCGGCCTGCGCGCCGCCGGTGCGGCTGAAATCGTCGCGGTGGACCTGTCCGCCAGCGCCCTGGCCTGCGCGGAAAAAATGGGCGCCACGCGCACCCACAACATTGCCGACGGCATCGACGCGCTCAAGCGCTACACCGCCGAGAAGGGTTACTTCGAGGTGATGTTCGAAGTCTCCGGCAGCGCCCAGGCCCTGCGTAACGGCCTGGACTGCATCGCCCCGCGCGGCGTGCTGGTCACGGTCGGCTTGGGCGGTGAGGTGTCGCTGCCGCTGAACCTGCTGGTCAGCCGCGAGATCGACCTGCGCGGCACCTTCCGCTTCCACAGCGAGTTTGCCCAGGCGGTGGACTTGCTCAATCGCCAGGTCGTCGACGTACGCCCGGTGATCTCCCACACGCTGCCGTTTGAGCAGGCGGTGCAGGCGTTTGAACTGGCGGCGGACAAGACCCAGGCGATGAAGGTGGTGCTGGATTTTGGCGTGGTGGATCAGCCTTGAACCTGTGACGAGCCCTTCTGGTCAGCAAGATTCTTGTGGCGAGGGCGCTTGCTCCCGTTGGGACGCGAAGCGGCCCCAGCTCTTATCAAACTTAAAATAACTCACTGATTTTAAAGGGTTAAAGTTTCACACTGAAGTCTTGAGCCCTGCATAAATAATTTCAGGCGAGCGCATTCTTGTGGTGAGCGGGCTTGTCGAATCGTCGCACCGCCCGCGTTGGACTGCGCAGCAGCCCCAAAACCAGGCGCAGAGGAGTGTCTGATACACCACATTTGTCTTCATCAGGGGCGCTTCGCACCCCAACGCGGGCGGTGCGACGATTCGACAAGCCCGCTCGCCACAGAGGTCCCAGTTTGCTGCGCGACAGCGCGGCGCCGAAGACGGGGTGGGGCCTCCATCACCACAGAAAACCCCTTCGCCAAATGAACGCTTAGCGCTCTTGCAAGCGCTCACGCAAAAAACGGTGGCTCCTGGAAAACAACCGCCGATAGGTCAGCAACACCGCCCCCACCGTACCCAACGCCGACGACGCGGCAATCAGGAACATGATCACGATCTGATAGCGCACCGCGTCCACCGGGCTTTCCCCCGCCAGCACCTGGCCGGTCATCATGCCGGGCAGGCTGACAATGCCGACCACGGTCATCTGGTTCAGCGTCGGGATCATCCCCGCGCGTACCGCCTGGCGGATCGCTTCCTGCGCCGCCTCCCAGCGTGAGCCGCCGAGGGCCAGGATCATCTCGATGGTGTTGCGCCCCGAGGTCAGTTCCTGGGTCATGCGTTCGATCCCCAGGGACACGCCGGTCAGGGTATTGCCGAGGATCATGCCGAGGATCGGAATCGCGTACTGCGGCTCGTACCACGGGTGGATGCGGATCACCGCAAACAAGCCCACTGCCGTCACCAGCCACGAACTGCCCCACACCGACAGGATGCTGTCGACCCTTTGCCCACGGTACGTCCTGCGCCCGCGCCCCGCCGCCGACAACCCGGCGATCAGGGTCATTGCGCCCATCAACGGCAGCACCACATACCAGTAGGCGAACTCGAACACCCAGCCCAGCAGGTAACCGATGGCCAACAGTTGCACCACGGTACGCACCGCCGCCCACAGCAACTGGCGGCCCAGGCCCAGGCGCAGCAGCAGGGAGAGCACACCGTTGACCAGAATCAGCGAAGCGGCGATGCCCATGTCCAGGGCGGTGAGGTTTTGATAATTCATGGCTGGGTCGCCTCGCTCAACACACCGGCACTCATCTGCCAGTGGATGTCGCTCATGCGCCGCGCCTGGTCGAGGTCGTGGGACACCCAGATATAAGCGCGGGCGTTATCACCGGCAAACCAGGCGCTGATCAACGCTTCCACATCGCCGGATGAGGTGGGGTCGAGGGCGGCGGTGGGTTCGTCCAGCAGCAGCACCTCGGGGTTGAGTTGCAGGGTGCGGATCAGCGAGACCACCTGGGCCTCGCCGCCCGAGAGGTCCAATGCGTTCCTGGTCAAAAAAGTCGCTGCCTTGCCGGCATGCCCCAGCAACGCGATCACCGCTTGCGGGTCGAAGCGGCGCTGGCGCAGGGTCTTGAGGCTGAAGGGAAAGCGCAGGTTGTCCTCCACCGTGCCTTCGAGCAGCGCGGGGCGTTGGGAGAGGTAGCTGATATGGCTGCGGTAATGGGGAATCTCGGCATTGGCAATCGGCTGGCCGTTCCACAGGACCTGCCCGCTGGTGGGCGCATCCAGCAGCGCCAATGCACGCAGCAATACGCTTTTGCCGGAACCGGAAGCGCCGGTGATCGACACGCGGTCGGCGCGGTTCAAGGTGAAATCCGTGGGCTGCAGCAACGGCACCTGCCGGCGTTCGTCCATGCGCGTGAGGGCGCGGGTTTCGATCAGTGCACTCATGGACGCGGTGTTCCTCTTAAACCTGTTGGGCGCAATGGTGCGGCAGGCGCGGGAAGTTTTCATGAAAAAATTCAAACTATCGCCACCCACGTCGTTCAGAACTTCAGGTTCAACGTTAAGTAGGAGACGACATGCAATACCGACAACTGGGCCATTCGGGCCTGCTGGTATCCGAAATCATCCTCGGCACCGTGCCCTTTGGCGGTCGCGCCGAGTTTGAAAAATGCGGATCGGTAGACGTGCCCCAGGCCAGGCGCATGTTCGATATCGCGTTCGACGCCGGGGTGAATATGGTCGACACCGCCGACCTCTACTCCCACGGACTGGCCGAAGAAGTGGTCGGCAAAGCCTTGGGCGACAAGCGCAACGATATCCTGCTGGCCACCAAGGGCCGTAGCCCCGTGGACAACAACCCGAACAACTCAGGCTCGTCGCGCTATCACCTGATTCGCGCGTGCGAAGCGAGCTTGAAGCGCCTGGGCACCGACCATATCGACCTCTACCAATTGCACAATTGGGACGGCATGACCCCCATCGAGGAAACCCTCGAAGCCCTGCGGCTGTTGGTTGGCTCAGGCAAGATCCGCTACTTTGGCACCAGCAACTTCACCGCCTGGCAGATGATGAAAACCCTCGGCAAGGCCGAATTGCACGGCATGCTCAAGCCCATCACCCAGCAGATCTACTACACCCCGGAATCCCGCGAGGCCGAGTACGAGTTACTGCCCCTGGCCCTGGACCAGCACGTGGGGACGCTGGTGTGGGGGCCGATGGGCGAAGGCCTGCTGACCGGTTCCACCCGGCGCGGGCAGCAGCCACCGGCCAATACCCGTCAGGGCAGCGGCTGGCCCGAACCCTACGTGCATGACCAGGAACGTGCGCTGGACATCATCGAGACCCTCGCCGCCGTGGGCGATGAACAGGGCGTGTCAGTGGCGCGCACCTGCCTGGCCTGGCTCAAGGACCGTCCGGGAATTACCTCGCTGATCGTCGGCGCCCGCACGGAAGCGCATCTGCGTGACAACCTGGCGGCCACGGAATTGAAACTCACCGATGAACAGTTCTCGCGTATTGAAGCGGTGACACGGCGCCAACCGTTGTACCCGTACTGGCATCGTTTTACTGCCGGGATTGATCGCTTCGACCCGGCAGAACGGCCGTTCCTGGCCGAGCACCAGAAGACCATGGATGCACGCAAGGACAAATAATCCAGAACAGCGTACCTGTGGCGAGGGAGCTTGTTCCCTCACCACAGGTTACTTTTGCCCCTTTCTACGTCTTCACTGACTGGCATGAGGGCAAATCCCCCTCCCACATTTAATCCCGTCCCCCCCAAAAAGGAGTACGGCTTCGATCCCAAGTCCGATTTGCAATCAAACGCCGCAATGCCTATATTTTCCGCCTGGCGCTCTCTACGCCACCTTCCGCGGAAAGGGCTGCGCTCAGGACAATGAAGCTCTACCTCATTTCTACGACTCCCAACCTTAAAGCGGAAAAGGTTTGTGCAAGGAGATCGTATGTCGCAACGCCCTGTATCCTCCAACACCGATGGCCGTCTCAACCTTGAGCAGCAGCGCAAGCGCGCCAAGGAACTGTTGCGCCATCTGAAAGCCCAGGACCCCGGCGCCACCCTGTCCCACGCCCAATGGCAGATCGCCAGGCAACTGGGCTTCAGCAGTTGGCCCAAGCTCAAGGCCCATGTCGACGCCATTGACTTCGCCGCCCGCCATCCCGACTTTGCCGCCAGCGACGAAGCGCGCACCACCCACTGGCGCTGCGGCAATGACATAGCCCACAGCCTCCAGGTGGCCGGGTTCAAGGGCCGCTTCCAGATGCTCACCGACCCGCTGTGCATGGGCCCGGTGCGCGACGTCCCCGCCGCAGAATTCCGCGCCCTGCGCAGCGCGTTCATCAGCCAGGCCTTTGCGCTGCCCTTAGCGGACGTCACGCGCCGCGTCGACGATGAATACGATCAGCTGGAAACCTTGGCCAATGCCGAGCACAGCGTGCTGTGGTGTGAGGCGGACGCCTATGACCAGTTGTTCCTGATCCGTGCCCTGGCCGGCCTGGAGCAGGCACCGTCCAGGCTGGAGCTGATTGAGGTGGATCGTATTCCCGGTGTCGAGCGTTTTATCGGTATCGGCCAACTGGCGCCGGATGTATTGGCGTGGCTCTGGCCACAGCGGCGCCTCATCGGTGACGATGCCGTGCACCTGGCCAAACAGGCCTGGTCGGCCTATTGCGACAGCTCACCGACCCGGCTGGCGGCGCTTGCCCATGGCCAACACCCCGCCCTGCCGTTGCTGGCGCCGGCGCTGTTGCGTCAATTACAGGAGTTGCCGGGCACCCAGGACGGCCTGTCGCTGACCGAACGCCTGGCCCTGACCTACCTCGCCGAAGCCGGGCCGCTGCCGTTTGGCCGTGTGTTCGCCGAGTTGATGGCCAGGCGCGACCCGTTGCCGTTCCTGGGGGACATGATGTTTCATGCGCTGTTGCGGCCGTTGATCGATGGCAAGCAGCCGTTGCTGACGGAAACCGAGACGCATCTGGACTGGCCCCGCCGCACGTTGTCGCTGACCCCCTTGGGCCATAGCGTGCTCAACGGACAGGCGTACTGGCTCGACCATGCCAGCCACGAACGCTGGGTGGGCGGTACATGCATCAGGCCCGGCCAACCGCACTGGATGATTGATGAGGCCCTGCGCCCCCAGTACAGAACACCGTAAAAAAACAGCCCGCCGTGCATCACCCACGGCGGGCTTTTTCACAACCGCCGGCGCTTACGGCAACGGCTCGAACTTCAATGCGCTCAAGCTCTGCACCTTGTCCTCGCGGACCATCTTGTATTCGGTGTTCGGGCCGATCCAGCGGTCCCAGATCGCATCGATCTCCCCGGCCTTCTCCATCGCCATCAACGACTCATTGACCTTGGCCAGAAACGCCGGCTCATCGCGGCGCATGCCGGCACCGATCGGTTCGAGGGCCATCGGCTCCTTGGCCAGGGCCAGTTCGACACCACTGGCCTTGGCCTGGTTGACCAGTTTCAGCGCGGTCATGGTGTTGGTCACCAGGCCCACCACCTTGTTCTGTTGCAACGCCATGTAGGCCGAGCCGGTGTCCTGGAAGGTCACCGGCGTGGCCCCGGCAAGGCGGATCGACTGCTCGGAGGTGGAGCCCTTGGTCGAGCTGATGCGCTTGTCCTTGAAGAAGCTTTTCGGCTGGTCGGCATTCGCCGCGCGCACCACCAGGGTTTCCTTGGCGATGTAGTACGGGTCGCTGAACTGGATCTGTTCGGCGCGGGTCTTGGTGTAGGCCAGGTTGGCGAAGATCACGTCGACGCGACCCATTTTCACTTCGGGAATCCGCGCTTCAACCGACAGCGGCTTGAGTTCCAGGGCCACGCCCATGGTCTTGGCCAGGGCTTTGCACAGGTCCACGTCCATGCCCACCAGCTCGCGGGTTTTCGGGTCCGGCGCGGAGAATGGCGGCACGTCGGCGTAGACGCCGCAGCTCAGGGACTGCTTGGCCAGGATGTCGCTCAACTGGTCGGCCTGTGCGACGGCAATCGCCAGCGGCCCCAATGCCAGTGCGGTAAACAGATGCTTCATACCCATGGGAAATCTCCAGAGAGTTGGACCAGCAAAAATGGCAGAGGGAGCAAAGCCGCCGCAGCTCAATGGGCCCGCAGGTCGGCGATAAAACGTTGCGCTCGCGGGTGCGAAGGCTGGGTGAAGAACGCATCGGGGCTGCTCTTTTCCAGAATCTGCCCCGCGTCCATAAACCAGATGGTGTCGGCCACTTCGCGGGCGAAGTTCATCTCGTGGGTCACGCACATCATGGTCATGCCGTCCTTGGCCAGGCCCTTCATCACGCTCAGCACTTCACCGACCATTTCCGGGTCGAGGGCGCTGGTGGGCTCGTCGAACAGCATCACCGGCGGTTCCATCGCCAATGCCCGGGCAATCGCCACGCGCTGCTGTTGGCCGCCGGACAACTGCGCCGGGTAAGCACCGGCCTTATGGGCCAGGCCGACGCGGTCGAGCAATTCCATGGCCTTTTGTTTGGCAGCGGCGCCCTTGAGGTTGCGCAGCTTGTTCGGCGCCAGGGTGATGTTTTCCAGCACCGACAGGTGCGGGAACAGGTTGAAGCTCTGGAACACAAACCCCACGCGGCTGCGCAGGCGGTTGATCTGCGCGTCGGTGCCGTGCACGTCCTGGCCATCGAACAGGATCTGGCCGGCCTGGATGTCTTCCAGGCGGTTGACCGTGCGGATCAGCGTCGACTTGCCAGAACCCGAGGGGCCGCACAGCACCACCACTTCACCGGGTTGCACCTCGGCGGTGATGTCGGTAAGCGCCTGGTACTCGCCGTACCATTTATTGATTTTCGAAAACATGATCATTGGATGCATGAGCGCAGCCCTCTTCAATTATCGGTGGTCAGCAACGGACCGCCCGCCACGGTTTGCCCGCCATTGCCCAGGCGCTTGCGGGCAATGCGTTGCTCCACCCAACCGGCCAGGCGGGTCAGGCCGAAACACAGCAGGTAGTAGATGATCGCCAGGATGAAAAACACCTGGAACGGCTTGGTCAGCAGCTGGTTGTTGACCTGGTTGGCGGCGAAGGTCACTTCCTGCACGTTGATCACGTAGCCCAGGGAGGTTTCCTTGATGATCGAGATGAACTGGCTGATCAGGCTCGGCAGCGCGTTGTACAGCGCCTGGGGCAGGATCACCCAGACCGTGGTGCGCACATAGCCCAGGCCCAGGGCGCGGGACGCCTCGTACTGCCCGGCCGGCAGCGCCTGGATGCCGCCGCGAATGATTTCGCACAGGTAGGCGCTCTGGTAGATCACCAGGGTGCAGAGCATGGTCATGAAGCCGGTGATGTTATGGCCGATCAGCAACGGCACCAGGAAGTAGGTCCAGAAGATCACCATCAGCAACGGGATGCCACGCAGCACGTAGACCCACACTGTCGCGACCCAGTACAAACCCTTCCACGGCGACACCCGCGCCAACGCCAGCAGCAGGCCGAACGGGAACGCCAGCAGCAACGCCAGCGCCGCCAGGATCAGGGTACTGACCAGGCCGCCCAGCGGGCCGTGGGGGTATTGGCCGATCAGGAACAGCGTCCAGTTCTGCTGCACGATTGAAAACATATCGAACATCGCGGTCTACCTCGCCAGGGCTTTGCTGAAGTGACGGGCGAGCAATGCCCCGGCGCCCATCAGCAGCAGTGAAAACACCAGGTAGAAAACCGTGGCCACCAGGTACGACTCAAAGGTGCGGAACGTGTAGTTCTCCACTTCGCGGCTGGCGTAGGTCAGTTCCATTACGCCGATCGCCATCGCCAGGCTGGTGTTCTTGAACAGCAGCACGGTGTGGTTGATCAGCGACGGCAGGCAGTTGCGCACGCCCTGGGGCAGGATCACGTAGCGCATCGAACGCACGTAGCCCAGGCCCAGGGCCCTGGACGCTTCGGTCTGCCCGGCGGGAATGGCGCGCAGGCCGCTGCGCATGTCTTCACAGAAATACGCAGCCTGGCACAGGCCCAGGGCGATCACCGAGAACAGGTATTCAG
>Ga0209173_100706_pt1 | contig 12103 bp, 11 predicted proteins | sample SynthPrep_16_END_FD_187206 | JGI IMG/M metagenome (GOLD analysis project Ga0209173, IMG submission 187206) | Synthetic microbial communities from Ohio, USA - SynthPrep_16_END_DS12_MetaG (SPAdes) (version 2) | ecosystem: Engineered > Bioreactor > Aerobic > Activated sludge | place: USA: Ohio... | reverse complement strand
CTGCCGCAGCGTCTTCCTTGCAGTGCATCGCACTCAATAACGTCCGGTCGGAAAGCGACGCCGAGGTCACATCAATCACCATTCGAAATAGGAACAAGGAAAACACGATGAGCAAAAGAAACTCGGCGCATGAGATTGTCTCCTGGGCAAAACAGCGTCTCGACGACGCGGACGCAATTGTCACCCAAGTGGAGAAGACGACCGGCAATCTCAAGGACGATGCTCGCACGCAAGCCGACGCTGCCTTGGTTCGCCTTCAGGCTTCCCGCGCCAAGCTGCAGAGCTACTACGAACAGTTGCGCGCGGAAGCGGACGCTGTGAAGAGCGGTGTCGAGGACGTGCAAGATGCACTGGAGGCGGAGTGGGTCGAGGTCGAATCCGCTTTCCAGTCGTTCCTGTCCGCAGCGGAGGATCAGGCCGAAACGGTTCGGGATGTCGTCGTTGCCCGTGCCCAGGCGCAGCGCAGGTCTTGGGAAACTTCCTTCAACGAGTTGCGCGAGCATGCGGAGAATGTCGTGGAGAGGGCGCGCGGTGAATTTGACGCTGCCATCAAGCGGCTGTCGGAAGAGGCCAACAAGTTTCAGGACCGGATCGGCGAGGCAAAGGATGCCGGCGACGAATCCTGGACCGCTGTAAAAGCAGGACTGGCCGACGCCAGGTACGTCCATGACCGCACGATCGAGAAGATCAAGGACGCCTTCTCGAAACTGCTTTGATCAGACACGCCTGTCTCAGAAAAAGAAGCTCAAGGAGAGCAAAAGAATGAAACTCCACCTATCAGCGGTCGGCTTAGCGCTTCTCGCCGAGATCGCTCTGCTCAATACCCCGGTCGCATTTGCCCAGGATGCAACCTCCCAAATCCAGCCCGTTGTCCAGAATGATCCCTCGCTTGCCCGGCAGGCTATAGTATGGTCTCAGGATCGCCTCACCGAACTCGACACCAGCATCGCGATCCTCGAACAGGATGCCGCCAGGCTTCAGGGAGACGCCAAGGTAAAGGCAGAGGATGCGCTCAAAGCTCTTCGCGAGCGACGTGACGCCTACCGCACCCAGGCTGCCGAAGCCGTGGCGAGTGCCAAGTCCTGGACGGACGCGCAGGTTGTCGAGGCACGCAAATCGCTCGACGACAGTTGGACGGCGTTCCAGACGGTGCGCGACGACTATCTCGAAGCAGCAAAGACCGATCTGGCGACCCGTCGGGCAATTCTCGAGGCCGAGCTCGAAGCGCGCCAGAATGCATGGCAGAAATCGATCGACGAATTGCGCGCAGAAGCTGCCAGACTTGCAGCTGACCAGAGAACCGAGATCGACGCGCGAATTGCTGCCTTGAACGCGCAGGTCGATGAGGCAAAGGCGCGGATCGGACGCCTTCAGGATGCCTCCGCCGAAGCTTGGAACACAACAAAGAAGAGCTACGCGGATGCACAGCAGCTGTTCTTCGAAACCTATGCCTCGATCCGCAAAACCATAGAAAACGCAAAAAAATAGTCCCGATGGGCCGGGGTTGGGCAAGAGGTACCCACCTCCGGCACAGGTTCAAGGAGAAGACGAATGAGCATGATGAGCGAGATCCATGCCCTACGTGCGCAGATTGAAGCCCATGCTCGCAGCAGACCGACTGTCGACGCCGACGCTCCGACTATTGCTGCACCGAATGCGCCGACTTCTGACGAAAGGCGTGATCGCCCGGACGTCGAGACACTCTTGAAGCTAATGAACGAGACCCTTGACGAGTTCGCGCATGAACTGGACCGCTTCCCGCGCCTGACAGCCCTCGCCGCACTCGGCATCGGCTTGGCGGCCGGTGTCGTGGTCGGCCGTCAACTCCGCTAGCCGCCTTCCTTGTCGCCCGAAAGGTCAAACTGTGTCCACTTTAAATTCCGCAAAACTCTACGGTCGCGTTGCACTATTACGACGCCAGGTCCTCCTTCAGCAACTCATCCGGCGCGCGATCGCCGGTGCGCTGGCGGTAGCGGCGTTCATTGTTTCCGCCGGGCTGGCAACGTATGCTTTGTTCCTAGCGATCAGGGTTCCGCTCGGGGACGTTGGCGCAACGCTCTCGATTGCAGGCCTATATCTCCTGAGCGCCCTGCTCTTTCTCACCTATACGCTGCGCGAGCCGCACTCACCGGAACTGCAGGCACTCGAGGAGATGGAGGCGGCGGCACTCGATACCGTCACAGCAGACACGCAAAACATGGTGCAGTTGTTTAATGCTGCCGGCCATCGCATCGAAAACCTCGGCAGTAGTCTCACGCTCGGCGTCGGCATCCTGTCGGCCCTTCGCAAATTACTGGCGTCCCGATAGTCCTGGTCCGGACAGAACTGAGAAGCGACTACCCGTCTTGCGGTAAGGCCCAGCATGGCGATCACCCGGCCACCTGAACACACCTGGCAAATGTCCCCTTATCCAAGCATCAGGAAGGAAGATTTGAAATGTCAGACCTAATTGTTATTGGGTTCGATTCTGAGGAAGCCGCGGACAGCGTCCTGCTCAAGCTTGCGAGCCTTCAAAAAGAGTATCTAGTCGACCTTGAAGACGCCGTCGTTGCCGTACGCGACAAGACCGGCAGAGTTCATCTCAAGCAGAGCCTCGATCTGACAACTCTCGGAGCCGCCTCCGGACTCATTTCCGGCTCTCTCTGGGGCAGCCTTGTTGGGCTGCTGTTCTTAAACCCGCTTGCCGGACTTGCCATCGGCGGTCTCGTGGGGGCCAGTACCGGGGCATTGTCCGGTTCGCTCGCCGACTATGGGATCGATGACGAGTTCATCAAGTCACTTGCGGCGACCACACCCTCGGGGAGTTCAGCGCTCTTCATCCTGGTCCGCAAAGCCCAACCGGAAAAGGTTCTCGCCGAGTTTGCGGGATTGCAGGCGCGTGTCCTGAAGACGTCGCTGTCGCCTGACGCGGAAAGGAACCTTCAGCAGGCTCTTTCCAAAACTGTGGGAACACGAGAACTGGGTGACCCAGCGCAAGCCTGATAAACCAACTTGGGGCGCAAAGCTGTGCTCGACAGCATTCAGGATATCCTTCGGCTATGCAGCAGGATCGGAACGCGCGTCCTAGCGCAGGCCATCATCATCGCGGCCTTGTTGTCTGGACCGGTACTCATTCTGATCCTGCAGTACCGTTCGCATTAAATTGCCAATCTGCGTTCCTAAGCTGCTTCAGTCATCGCATTTGCGAGTTTTGTGCGGATAACCGCTACGCATCCTGCTTCTGGCGAGCCGATCCAACGGGGATCGGCCTGCTGGGGCGAGATGAAATTGCAGAGCGCTTTCGACGGAGCACACGAACCCAAGCAACGTAGCGTACTTCTGCGCTGATTGAAGCTGTCCTCCATTATTTACCAAAAAGAGTATCCTGCGCTGCAATATTGGGAACGCGGGGGGCAGGCATGAAGACTCTTCCGTTATCACCGACGTCCAAATCGAACGCGCCGCGGCGTTTCCCGCGAAGTTCGCGGACAATCCGATCCGCGCGACCAACCTGACATCACCCAAGCCGCAGCAGAATGCTTATGTCGAACGTTATAACCGGACCGTCCGACATGAATGGCTCTACCAGCACATCATCGAAAGCATTGAGGAGGCATAGGAATTTGCCACGCAGTGGCTGTGGACCTACAACAACGAACGTCCCAATATGCGGATTTCGGATTAACGGGACATCGATTCCGGTAAATCCCGGACAGTCGTTTCACTAAATCGCGGACAGTCTCGCGGGATCGACTTTCGTTCGCCTGGTTGATGTCATTGGTTATTGATTTCGGCGTTTTACGCTTCGGTCAAGAGCGGTCTTGGTTTTTGCTTCCTCATGCTGTCTCCTTCGAGCGCAATTCGATGGGCGTTATGGACGATACGATCGAGGATGGCGTCAGCGATCGTTGGTTCGCCGATCATCTCGTGCCACTGCGCGACGGGAAGCTGGGCGGTGATCAGAGTGGATTTCCGGCGGTAGCGCTCTTCGAAGATTTCCAGGAGATCGAGCCGCTGCTGATCGCTGAGCGCGTGGGTTCCCCAGTCATCAAGGATGAGTAATTGAACACGCGCGAGCTTGTCGACCAATCGGGGAAACCGCCCGTCGAGGCGCGCTAGCGCCAAATCCTCGAAGAGACGGGGCATGCGGACATAGAGAACGGAATAATCGAGGCGGGCCGCTTGCCGTCCGATGGCGCAGGCGAGCCATGTTTTGCCCGTTCCCGTTTGTCCGGTCAGGATCAAGTGCTCATGGGCCTTGAGCCATTCGCCTTGGGCAAGCGAGAGGAGCTGTCGGCGGTCGAGGCCGCGAGGGGCGGCGAAGTCGATGTTCTCGATGCAAGCATCGGGGAAACGCAGTTTGGCGATTGCAAGCCGGTTGGTCAGTCGCTTGTCGCCGCGCACGGCCATCTCCCGATCAAGCATCAGGCCGAGCCATTCATCGCGGTTGAGATCGCTGCCCTCAGGTTGATTGGCCAGGTCGCGATATGCTGCCGCCATGCCGGATAGGCCGAGCGCATGCATCTGGTCGAGGGTTGGATGTGTGAGCATGTGAGTATCTTCCTTTCTTCACTGGTAATAGGAGCTGCCGCGGATGTTGCCATGCACCGGGGTGGGCTTGACTGGCTCAGCACCAGGCGGGGCCTGATCGAGACCGGATTTGAGGATGGTGCTGACGGAGGAATAGCTGAGCGCATTGATCGTCAGTGCCCGATCGCACGCCGCTTCCAGACGCTCGGGGCCGTACCGGCGCGCGAGCGATAGAACGCCTTGAGCGGCGCGGTATCCCTGCTGAGGATGAGGTCTATCGCGCATCAGCCGCTCGATCAGGATTGCAGCGTTGCGGCCAATCTTTGCAGCTTGCTTGATGAGGCTCGCAGGCGTCGTGTTGGCATAATGCTGATGTGTCTTCGGCATATGCTCGTTGACGGTGACATGACCGCCCCGCTGCGACGTCCGGCGGTGGCTGGCGACACGTTGGTGATCATGGAGGATCTCGACGATCCGGCTTGTAAGCCGGACATCGACCTGGCGGCCGATCAGGCGGTGCGGCACGGAATAGAAGGCCTTGTCGACCTCGACATGGTAGTCGGGATGAACCTTTGCCGACTTCCATTCGGAATATTCGAATGGCGTTGCCGGCAAGGGCGCAAGCGCGTCTTGCTCGATCTCCTCGAAGAGCTGCCGGCGGGATTTGCCAACCCGGCGCATCGGCCGGCTATTGAGATCGTCGAGAAGCTGGCTGATCCGCACGTTGAGATCGACAAGGCTGAAGAAACGGTCGTTTCTCAGCCGCGCCAGGATCCAGCGCTCGACGATGAGAACGCTGCCTTCGACCTTGGCCTTGTCCTTCGGCCGTTTCGGACGGGTCGGCAGGATCGTCGTGTCGTAATGCTCGGCGAATGCCGCAAAAGTGGCGTTGATGGTCGGCTCGAACCACAAGGGCTTGGCAACGCCGGCCTTGAGGTTGTCGCAGACGATGGCTTTCGTCACGCCACCGAAGAAACCCAGCGCCCGCTGCTGACCCTCGATCCAGTCCGGCAACCGTTGAGTGAAGCTTGCATAGGCGAAGGTGTACAAGGAGGCTGGCAGAACCGCGACGAAGATCTGCGCCAGCCGGATTTCGCCTGTCGCCGGATCGATCACCGGGACGGTTTGGCCGGCGTAGTCGGTCTGCATCGCCGCGCCGGCAGTGTGGCGATTGCGGAAGGTGGCGCTGGCGCGCTGCTCGAAAGCGGCAAACCGCTCGCAGAACCACGTGTATCCGTAACCGTTGGGGTGCCGTTCGCGATATTCCTGCCACAACAGCGTCAGTGTCACGCCCTTCCGCTTCAATTCACTGGCGATCTTGCCCCAGTCGGGTTCGTGCATGTCCTGGGGCGGACGGCCGCGACGATGGAACAGGCGGCGCTGCAGAATGCCATCATCGTCCAGCCCAGGCGGTAACGGCCAGCCCGTCAGCCCGGCCTCACGCGCCCGCAGCAGGTAGGTCGAAATGGTCGTTTTGCTGATCTTCAGCCGTTCCGATATCGCACGAACCGAAAGCCCCTGTTCGTGCGTCAGTCGCAATATCGATCGAATGTCCTTCACGTCAGTAAGTCTCACCTGCTTCCGTCTCGCCATTCATCAGCCCCTCGTTCAAATCGAGGTCCAGAATGGCAAAACGGCGCGTGCGAAAGTCGATCTTTATGCCGAAAGACTGTCCGGGATTTACCGGAATCGCTGTCCGGGAATTAGCGGAAATGCTGTCCCGGATTTAGTGAAATCGCTGTCCGGGATTTAATGGAATCCCTGTCCGCGAATTACCGAAACCCGCAGATTGATGACAACCGGCAAGTTAACGAGGCGCGCGTGAAACGATGAAGGTAGTCTACTCGCGTTCGTTCGCGAACAGCCACTCCTCCTGCGCGGAGCTTCCAGGACACCAACGACGCTAGCGTGTCCGAATGCGAGAGACGCGAGTCTCCCGGAACCGCACCGATGGAGTCAGCGCGGTCGCCGTAAGAGATCCAACCAGATCTGAGCCCAGGCACGGGACCTTAATCTTCTCCTATGGACCCAAGAACTATCGCGGTGAACTGCCTCTGAGCGCCTTGCCATATGCTTTTGGCTCTTTGCTTTTGACAAAAATTCGTTGACACGCTCCGGCCGATGGAGTTGTCATCGACTGATGACAGAATCGTCAACGGTTGATGACTAGTTTTAGGTACTAGTCAAATCCCGACACTACGTAGTTTTTTGTCTTTTGGAGTGTTGGTTTCCACGCGGAACTGAGCCGGTTAGGCAGATAATTTCCATTGAGAACTGAGCCATGTGAACCTTCCCCCAACGCTGCGAGCGACGGGGGCAACGGAGTGATCCACATGGGACTTTTAAACATCATCCGTCGGATGGCGCTGCGCGAGAAGCAGTCGATCCGGGAGATCAGCCGGCGTACGGGGCTGTCGCGCAACACAATTGCGAAGTACTTGAGCGCGGCACGATCGAACCGACGTTCACGGTGCCGGAACGACCGAGCAAGCTTGATCCTTTTGCCGACAAGCTGGCGGGCTGGCTAAAGACCGAGGCCGGGAGGTCACGCAAGCAGCGCCGAACGGTGAAACAGCTTCATGCCGATCTGGTATCTGTGGGCTTTACCGGTTCCTATGGCCGGGTTGCGGCCTTCGCCCGTGATTGGCGGGCGGATCGACAACGTGAGCAGCAGACGACGGGCCGAGGCATATTCGTTCCGCTGTCTTTCCGCCCAGGCGAAGCATTCCAATTCGATTGGAGTGAGGACTATGCCGTCATCGGCGGCGAGCGCGTTAAGCTGCAGGTTGCGCATATCAAACTGTCGCACAGCCGGGCGTTTCTCTTGCGGGCGTATCTGCTCCAGACACACGAGATGTTGTTCGATGCCCATTGGCACGGCTTCCGGGTCTTCGGTGGTATGCCTGCGCGAGGGATCTACGACAATATGCGCACCGCAGTCGATCGCGTTGGTCGCGGCAAGGAGCGGCAGGTCAATATCCGCTTTCTCGCTATGACGAACCACTACGTGTTTGCGCCTGAGTTCTGCAATCCCGCTGCGGGTTGGGAAAAGGGTCAGGTCGAGAAGAACGTCCGGGATTCTCGTCCCCGCCTATGGCAACAGATGCCCGACTTCCCGGATTTGGCAACGTTGAACCTCTGGCTGGAACAGCATTGCCAAGACCTGTGGCAGGAGACACCGCACGGGAGCCTGCCCGGTTCGATTGCGGATGTCTGGGCTGATGAGCGAGCAGCATTGATGGAATTGCCTACCATGTTTGACGGATTCGTCGAGCAAGGCAAACGAGTCTCACCAACGTGCCTGGTCACCTTCGAGCGTAATCGTTACAGCGTGCCTGCATCGTTTGCGAACCGGCCCGTCAGCCTGCGGATCTATCCCGATCGACTGGTCGTTGCAGCCGAGGGCAACGTTCTTTGCGAACATGCGCGGGTCATCGAGCGCAGTCACGACAAGCCACCGAGGACGATTTACGACTGGCGGCACTACCTTGCCGTCATCCAGCGCAAGCCCGGTGCTCTGCGCAATGGCGCACCCTTCGTGGAATTGCCGCTGCCCTTTCGACAACTGCAGGACCAGATGCTTCGCCGCCCCGGCGGCGATCGGGAAATGGCGGACATCCTCGCTCTTGTCCTTCATCACGACGAACAGGTTGTCGTCAGGGCCGTGGAACTGGCTCTGGATCAAGGCGTAGCAACCAAGACGCATGTGCTGAACCTGTTGCATATGCTGATCGACGGCAAGACGACCGACGGTCCCGACGTCGATACGCCACAAGCACTGACCTTGGTGCGTGAACCCAAGGCCAATGTAGAACGCTACGATGGCTTGCGCGTCCGGATTGTGGGAGGTCGCCATGCGTCATGATCCTGCCAGCGCCGCCGTCGTCATCATGCTGCGTAGCCTGAAGATGTATGGCATGGCGCAAGCCGTCACAGACTTGATCGAGCAAGGTGCTCCAGCTTTTGATGCAGCCGTACCGATCCTGTCCCAGTTGCTGAAAGCCGAAATGGCTGAGCGCGAGGTCCGCTCGATTGCCTATCATATGAAGGCTGCGCGCTTCCCGGCCTACAAGGATATCTCTGGATACGACTTTGCCGCCAGCGAAATCAACGAAGCGACGGTGCGCCAGTTGCACAGATGCGAGTTCATTGACGGAGCGCAGAATATCGTGCTCGTCGGCGGACCGGGCACAGGCAAAACCCACGTGGCGACGGCCCTTGGCATCCAGGCTATCGAACATCACCGTCGAAAAGTCCGCTTCTTCTCAACCATCGAATTGGTCAACGCACTTGAGCAGGAGAAGGCCAAAGGCAAGGCAGGCCAGATCGCTGAGACCTTGGTCCGCCTCGATCTGCTGATCCTTGATGAGCTCGGATACCTTCCATTCAGCGCTTCAGGCGGAGCGCTGCTCTTCCACCTGTTGAGCAAGCTCTATGAGCGGACCAGCGTGGTGATAACCACCAACCTCAGCTTTAGCGAATGGGCAACAGTCTTCGGCGACGCCAAGATGACGACGGCATTGCTCGATCGTTTGACCCATCGCTGCCATATCCTGGAAACAGGTAATGACAGCTTCCACTTCAAGGCCAGTTCTGCAGCCGCAGCAAACAAGAGAGGAGAAAAAGCCAATCCCTTGACCAAAACCCAATCATAAAACCATAGTCAGAGGTGGCTCACTTCTCGGTGGAAAAACCGGCTCAGTTCCGCGTGGAAACCAACAGCCATGACACTTGATTAGAGTTAAAGACTTATCAGCCGCGCCTGTCCAACATCAGGCGAATTTTGGGAGCTGCCCCCGTGCAGCAGGAAAATGCGGAGGATGACCGAAGCTGGAGGCAAGAGAATGGATACGCAACGTTCCGATAAGTCTGACGATGCCGCGAAACCTCTTGATGCTGCCGTCCAGCGGGCGCTTGTCGAGGCGAGAGAGGAAATGCTGGTCTTCCTCCAGCGCCGCCTGAGGAATCGCGACGATGCGGAGGAGGTGCTGCAGCGCCTCTCCCTTCGGGCGCTGGAGCGCGCATCTCAACTCAGAGATATCCGCACCGTTCGGGGCTGGCTGGGCCGCATCCTCGCCACCACCCTGGTTGACCATCAGCGGAACTTGAGCAGGCGACGGCGTCGGGAAACCCCTGTCGACGACGCCGAGATCGAGAGTGAACCTGTTGACGCCGAACTCGATGCAGCGGTCTGCAATTGTCTGTATCGTCTGCTTCCAACCTTGAAACCCGAGTATTCGGACATCGTCTGGCGGGCTGATATCCTGGGCGAGCCTCGCGACAGATTGGCAGCAAGCCTTGGCACCTCGCTCAACAATGTCACGGTGCGACTCCACCGCGGGCGGCAAGCGCTACGCAAGCGTTTGGAGGAGATGTGCCGCACCTGTCCGATCCATGGTTTTCTCGACTGTCATTGCGAGAAAGCCGAGAAGATCCGCAAAGCTCACGAAGATGTATCTCGCTGAGGATACTCGACTGGCTCGATTTCAGAATCGCGCCGTTGCTGGATACGCATTTGCACGGCTGCCGAACCACGCCTGATAGGCGAGCGGCGGAAACTCGATCAGAGCCTTGGTTCGCACTTCGGTTGGAATCTCATCCGGGAGTCCATCGATGAACGCCACCGTGGCGGACAAGACAGCCTACGGCCGGCGAGTGCTCCTGAAAGAAGTATATGCCGCGCCAAATCCCTTTGGCGAAGCGCTACCCCCAGGGTTGTCGTTCAAGCCAGGCCATTGCGATTTCCGGATCGACGCCTGCGACTTCGATGAGACGATCCGGATCGATTATTCGCAGACGCCGGTAGTGGAACTGGACGATTCCTTCCTTGCGCAGCGCGCTGAGAACACGGTTCACGTGAACGAAGGTCAAGCCGGTGGCGTCGCCGATTTGCTCCTGGGTAAGCGGCAGCACCATTTCCTCGCTGCGATGTCCTGGCCATTGTGCACGGTAACGTGTGAACAATTCAAGGAGCAGATGAGCGACCCGTTCGCGCGCTGAACGCCGACCTATGCTGGTGAGATGATCGAAAGCCAGATTGCAGTCGTGTGCAAGTGAGCGCGCCAGGCGCATGGTAATGTCGGGGTCTGCACGCGAATGCGACGTCAGGACAGGGGTCGGAATGACCGATACCACGACGTCGGTCAGGGCTTGAGCACCGACGGTTGCGGGCGCGCTCCTCGATGAACGGACACCCAGAACCGCGCCAGGCAGGGCGAATTGGACAATCTGCCGTCTGCCGTCCTCCAGCAATGTGTAGATGGCTACCCATCCGTCGAGAAGGTTGAAGATGGCCTTTCCGTCGAATCCTATGCTGAACAAATCCCGGCCGGCTTCGACGCGTCGGTCGCCATTGCGGTAGTTGGGAATCAGTCTGTGTGCGTCGACTGGCAAGGCAACGGTGCGCGCCTCACTGTCATTGTCCTGTTTGTGACGTCCTCGTCGTTTGGTCACCTCGTCGGCCTGCATGGCCGCCTTCTGGAGGGACACGGTAATGGGGAAATTTGGTAAGGGTGGTACATTCCGTGCCTTCTCAGCGGTTTCCCAATGGTCGCAACGGAGCGACCGGGATGTCTCTCCTGATAAAGACGCTTGATGCCAGCTCACATTACACCTCCCGGGCTCCTGGCCCGTTGCGGCGGCCACGCTTGCGCAGCCAATCAATAGATCATTGATGGACCGAGCCTTCGGCGCGATAAGCGCGAAGCGATCGGCAAGCCACATTATGGTCGTGTTGCCGTTCACGCCGGACTGACGGGCGTGGCTGACGATCGACCTGGATGGCCTCAGATGAGCTGATTTCGGGGGATAGGCGGATCGCGGCCGAGGATGATCGAGCGCAAGCAATTCTGGCGCGAAACCCAAGTCCGCGAAGACGTGGGTAGGAAGCGCGAGAAACCGTGGGACTGCGCTGATAGGGATACAACACAGGGTGAGCATATGGCGCTACAACAACCTGAACCCGAGACGCAATCGTCGTCGTCCGACATGGCGACCTTTAGCAATGAGGTAGCCTGATGCCTCTCCGAGACGCTCGGTGTCGATTGACCGACTTGCGCCATCGACGGTCCGGCTTGTGCGAGGACAGCGATCACACTAACAATCAGCAGTGCCAGATACCGAAGCATAAAATCGAATTCTCGGCGGTTTACAGGTCGCGCACCCTCGCTCCGCATGCACCTGGACTGGTTTTCTGCACACGAGACGAGAAAGCTACTTTTGCATCTCACTACATTGTTTGCAAGACCGCTTTGATCCAGATCAACACGCCAACTGGAATCCGTCGCTATAGCGTGCCTCGTTAGCCCTACCGCGAATACATGACGGGCTGGCCGCCAATGCTACCCGCGATGCTTGATCGAGATTAAAGAGCGAGCGGCAAAATGATGCTTCTCTCATCGTCACAGAATCCTCCCGCGGGATGGAAATGTCATCGATAGCCTCCGTGCCGGCAGATCGAAAACGCATCATCGGCGTGCTCATCGTGCGCACGCGCAGGAGAACCATGCTCAGCCCCTTCTTCGCGAAATCCGAGGGACTGCTGCTGATCGACCCCGCCACTCGCGCGCGTGATTTTCGGCGGAACCCGCAACGC
>Ga0209173_100698_pt1 | contig 12233 bp, 13 predicted proteins | sample SynthPrep_16_END_FD_187206 | JGI IMG/M metagenome (GOLD analysis project Ga0209173, IMG submission 187206) | Synthetic microbial communities from Ohio, USA - SynthPrep_16_END_DS12_MetaG (SPAdes) (version 2) | ecosystem: Engineered > Bioreactor > Aerobic > Activated sludge | place: USA: Ohio... | reverse complement strand
GCAGCAACAGGCCCCAGAAGGCGCGGCGCGCACAGCCCAGCCACGGGCGACGTTTCGTGAGTGGCTGGGCTGTGCGCGCCGCGCCTTCTGGGGCCTGTTGCTGCTGGTGATCATCCTCGGCGGCATCTACAGCGGCATGTTCACCCCCACCGAAGCGGCGGCGGTGGCGGCCGTGTACTCGGCCTTTGTGGCGTTGTTCGTCTACAAGGACATGAAGCTGCGCGACTGCCCCAAGGTGCTGCTGGAGTCCGGGCGCCTGGCGATCATGCTGATGTTTATCATCGCCAATGCCATGCTCTTCGCCCATGTGCTGACCACCGAGCAGATCCCCCAGGAAATCACCGCCTGGGTGCTGTCCGAGGGCCTCACGCCGATTGGCTTTTTGATCATGGTCAACGTGGTGCTGCTGATCGCCGGCAGTTTCATGGAGCCTTCGGCCATCGTGCTGATCCTGGCGCCGATCTTCTTCCCGATCGCCATGAAGCTGGGCATCGACCCGATTCACCTGGGCATCGTGATGGTGGTCAATATGGAAATCGGCCTGGTGCACCCACCGGTGGGGCTGAACCTGTTCGTGACCTCGGCGGTGACCGGGTTGACGCTGGGGCAGACCATTCGTGCGGCGTTGCCGTGGCTGATGATCCTGTTGGTGTTCCTGATCATGGTCACGTACTTGCCGTTTATCTCGCTGGCCTTGCCGCATTGGCTGGGGATGTAGCGCGGGTCAACAGGTGGGAGGGGGCCAGTCGAATCGTCGCACCGGCCCCTCCACCGTTAGTGGTCCAGCGCACTCAAGATTGCATGGGCGACCTTTACCCGTTCGGCATTCGGGTAGTTCTTGTTCGCCAATATCACCACGCCCACTCCCTTGCTCGGCACGTACGCCACGTAGGCGCCAAACCCATTGGTGGAGCCGGTCTTGTTCACCAGGGTGTCGGCGTGGGGCGCCTGGGGCGGGGTCAGCCAGTTGACCGTGTGCGGTTCCATTGCCATGGGTGTGGAGTTGCCGGCCATCAACCTATCGAGCGGGATGGGGTAGGGGTACATTTCCCAACCCAGGCCCTGGGTCATGCCGTCCACGTTGTAGTAACCCGTGTGAGTCACGCTGATCGCCTGCTGCAGGGTTTTATCCAGCGTCGCCGGATGCATGTTCGCGTCAACGTACTTCAGCAAGTCCGCAGCGCTGGTCTTGATGCCGTAGGCCTCGCTGTCCAGGGCGCCGGGGCCGACGCGTACCGGTTTGCCATCTTTGCCATAGCCCTGGGCGTACAGGCTCATCTGGCTCTGCGGCACCTTGATGAAGGTGTGCTTGAGCCCGAGCGCGGGCAACAGGGTCTTTTCCATCGCCTGATCGAACGGCTGCTTGAGGCTCTGCGCCGCCAGGTAGCCGAACAACCCCAGGCTCGGGTTGGAATACAGGCGCTGGGTGCCAGGGGCGAAGTCGGGTTGCCACTGCTGGAAGTAGCTGATCATGCGCTGGCTGTTATCCGCGTTGGCGGGGAATTGCAGGGGCAAGCCGCCGGCGGTATAGGTGCCGAGGTTGAGCACGCTGATGTGGTCGAACTTGCCGCCGCCCAGTGCCGGCAGGTAATGGCTGGCCGGGTCGGAGAGCGTGAGTTTGCCGCGGGCTACCGCGTAACCGGCCAGGGTCGCGGTGAAGGTCTTGCTCACTGAGCCCACTTCGAACAGGGTGTTTTCGCTGACCGGCTGGCGGGTGTCGGTGGCGGCGACGCCGTAGTTAAAGTATTGCGCCTTGCCGTCCCGCACCACGCCGACCACCAGGCCGTTAATCGACTGCTGCTGCATCAGCGGTTTTACATTGGCATCCACCACCGCCTGCAGGTCGGTAGATGCCAGGCAGTTGCCGGCGGCGATAAACACCGCGAGGGCGGTGAAATTACGCACGCCAGACAGTAAATGTTGGGGCATGATAACGCTTCCATGAGAATGATCGATTGAATGAAGAGCCTGCGCGGGCGAGGCAAATGTAGGCCGTTCGCCGGCCCTGGGCAAACGATGATATCTCGCAGTAGCCATTAGAAATATTGGGGTCAATATGCTCCGCTCCCACTTACCGTTGAACGCCTTGCGCGCCTTCGAAGCGGCCGCCCGGCATCTGAGCTTTACCCGCGCTGCCATCGAGTTATGCGTGACCCAGGCGGCGGTCAGCCATCAGGTCAAGAGCCTGGAGGCGCAGCTCACTGTCACCTTGTTCAAGCGCCTGCCCCGCGGGTTGATGCTCACCCGCGAGGGCGAAACCCTGCTGCCGGTGGTGCGCGAGTCGTTCGACCGTATTGCCCACACCTTGGGCCAGTTCGAGGGCGGGCATTACCGCGAGGTACTCACCGTGGGCGCGGTCGGCACCTTTGCCGTCGGCTGGCTGCTGCCACGTCTGCCGGATTTCCAGAGCCGCTACCCGTTCATCGACCTGCGCCTGTCGACCCACAACAACCGCGTCGACGTGGCTGCCGAAGGCCTGGATTACGCGATCCGTTTCGGTGCAGGTGCCTGGCACGGCACGGATGCGCTGGAGTTGCTGGAAGCGCCGCTGACGGTACTGTGTGTGCCGTCACTCGCCGCGCAGTTGCACACGCCGGCCGACCTGTTGAAACACACGCTATTGCGCTCCTACCGCGCGGATGAGTGGAGCCTGTGGCTTCAGGCCGCCGGGCTGCCCGCCGACACCCTGGTACCGCGCAGCATCGTGTTCGACTCGTCGCTGGCGATGATGGAGGCGGCACTGCAAGGCAGCGGCGTGGCGCTGGCGCCGGCGATGATGTTCTCGCGGCAACTGGAGAGTGATGTGATTCGCCAGCCCTTCGACGTCGGCATCAGCACCGGCAGCTACTGGCTGACGCGCCTGCAGTCGCGGGCCGAGACCTCGGCCATGCAGGCCTTCAAGGCGTGGTTGCTGGAGGAGAGTGGGCGTGTCTGAGTTTATTTCTGAAACATAATGAAACATTTGCTCGGGGCCGGCGTTCTACCGCTACACCTGCACTGAGTTATTCCATGAAAATACCGCGCCCCTCCGCTCGCATGCCACACCTCACCCAACTGCGTAATTTGAAGATGGCACGCTCCGCCCACGCGTATGTGCGCGGCAGCACCGTGCAATTCTACGAGTGGCTGCACAGCCAGATGGGCAGGCGTCTGCCTCAAGGCCCGGCGATCTGGATCTGCGGCGACTGCCACGCGGGCAACCTGGGGCCTACCGGCGACAACAAGGGCCGCATCGATATGCATATCCGCGACCTTGACCAGGCCGTGATCGGCAACCCGGCCCACGACCTGGTGCGCCTGGCGCTGTCCCTGGCCACCGCCGCGCGCGGTTCGGACCTGCCGGGCGTGACCACCGCGCGCATGCTTGAAGAAATGATGGTGGGCTATGAACAGGCGTTCAAGGACAAGCCCGACGAGGTACCGCCGCGTCCGTCCCAGGTCAAGGCGGGGATGCGCAGCGCCGTCGAGCGCACCTGGAAAAGCCTGGCCCGTGAGCGCATCGACAACGTGCGGCCGACGATCCCGCTGGGCAAGCATTTCTGGTCGCTGTCGCGGGCAGAAAAAAGTGCGCTGGAAAGCGTCTGCGCGTCGGATGACATCCATCAGTTGGTCACCTCGCTCAAGGGCCGTCCCAAGGACGCCAAGGTCCAACTGCTGGATTCGGCTTACTGGGTCAAGGGCTGCAGCTCCCTCGGCCTGTTGCGCTACGCCGTCTTGCTGGGGGTGGGCGACAAGGACGATGAGGAATACTGCCTGATCGATATCAAGGAAGCCGTCGGCGCCGCCGCACCGCGCGCGGCACGGGCGAAGATGCCCAGGGACAACGGCCGCCGAGTGGTGGAGGGCGCCCGCCAGCTGTCGCCGGGCCTGGGTGAACGCATGGTGGCGACACGGTTTCTGGACCATGGCTTTTTCATCCGCGAACTGTTGCCCCAGGACATGAAGCTGGAACTGGACGAACTGAGTGAACTCGATGCCATGCACGCCGCCGGTTACCTGGCGCGCGTGGTCGGTATCGCCCATGCCCGGCAGATGGACCGGGCGACGCGCAAGGGCTGGATGGCGGTGCTGCAGGAAAACCGCACCAGGCAATTGGATGCGCCGTCGTGGTTATGGACCAGCGTGGTGCAGTTGGTGGGCAGTCATGAGCAGGGCTACCTCAACCATTGCCGCCGGTATGCGCTGGAACACTGATCTGGAATGTGGTGATGGTCAATGTGGGAGGGGGCTTGCCCCCGATAGCGGCGGGTCAGTCACCTCAATGGTTGCTGATACACCGCAATCGGGGGCAAGCCCCCTCCCACATTTGGACTGCACTTAGGCCAGGAACTTGCGGAACCAACCGAGTGTCCTTTCCCATGCCAGATTCGCCGCGGCCTCGTCATAACGCGGTGTCGAATCGTTATGGAAGCCATGGTTGGCGCCCTTGTAGATGTACGCTTCATAAGTCGTGCCGGCGGCCTTCAGGGCCTTTTCATACGCCGGCCACCCCTCGTTGATCCGCGTATCCAGCTCGCCGTAATGCAGCATGATCGGCGCCTTGATATGCGGCACGTCCTTGGCTTCCGGCTGGCGCCCATAGAACGACACCGCCGCGCCCAGTTCCGGGTAAGCCACCGCCGCCGCATTGGTCACGCCGCCGCCATAGCAGAAGCCGGTGATGCCGACCTTGCCGGTGCTGCTGTCGTGGTGCATCAGCCATTCGATGGCGGCGAAGAAGTCGTTCATCAGCTTGGTCGGGTCGACTGTCTGTTGCAGCGCCACGCCTTTTTCATCGTTGCCGGGATAGCCGCCCACCGAGGTCAGGCCGTCCGGCGCGAGGGCGATAAACCCGGCTTTGGCCAGGCGCCGGGCGACGTCTTCGATGTAGGGGTTGAGGCCACGGTTTTCGTGGACCACCACCACGGCCGGCAGCTTGCCGGTGGCCTTGGCCGGGCGCACCAGGTAGCCACGCACGGTGCCGTTGCCCTTGGGCGAGGGGTAGGTGATGTAGTCGGCAACGATGTCCGGGTCGGTGAATTTCACCTGTTCGGCCAGGGCATAGTTGGGGCTCAGGGCCGCCAGCAGGGCCGAGGCGGTCAGGCCGCCAAAGGTGAACAGCGCCGCGCGGTCGAGAAATTCGCGGCGGTTGAGCGTGCCGTGGGCGTAGCCGTCGTAGAGTTCCAGCAGTTCGGGGGCAAAGTCTTTCGCGGTGAGACGAGTCATCGGTTCGGTCCTCGATTAGCGGTGCCAGTCAATGTAGACCAGGATCAGCCGTCACGGCCATGGGCGGCCGCAGCCAGTTCGCGGGTGTCGACGCGCACGAACAGCGAATCGCCGATGGCCGTGAGCACCTCGCCGGCGTACACCTCGCAGACCACGCGGCTTTTGCGACCCACGTCGCCCTCGACCCGCGCACGCAAGGTGAGCGGCACGCCCATGGGGGTCGGCTTGATGAATTTGATCGCCAGGTTGCCGGTGACGCAGTCGATGCGCGGCAGGCTGCCGGGTTCGCGCTGTTCGGCACGGTAGTGGTAGGCCATGGCGGTCCAGTTGGAATGGCAGTCCACCAGCATGGCGATCAGGCCGCCGTAGACCAGGTCGGGCCAGCCGCTGTATTTTGCCTCGGGGCGATGTTCGGCGATGAGATGGACACCATCGGCATCCCAGCGGCTCTTGATATGCAAGCCATGGGGGTTACTGCCGCCGCAGCCGTAGCAGATGCCTTCCGGCGCGGTGATGTCCTGTAGAGAAGGGGTGGGCATGCAGCGTCCTTATTGTTGTGAGCGGCTAATCTGTTTAGCAGGACAGGCACCTGATGGGAATACATCCTTTTTTTGCGGAGCGTGGCATGAAGCGTCGAATTCTCCCGTTGGTCCTGGTCCTGGGTGCTATCGGCTGTGCCCAGGCGGCGGAGTACACCGACGTCAATCGCACCGCCAGCCAGATCAGTTTTACCTATAAGCAGTTGGGGCAGCGGGTGTATGGCACCTTCGGCGACTTCGAAGGCACGCTGAGCTTTGACACGCAAAAGCCCGAAAGCGGACATGCCTTGCTCAAGATCCAGCTGGCGAGTATCGATGCCGGCAGCCCCGATGCCAACGACGAGCTGCAACGGGCCTCGTGGTTCGATACCGCGACCTATCCGGTGGGCGTGTATGAGTCCACCGCTGTAAAGGCCCTGGGGGATAACCGCTTCAACATCAGCGGCAACCTGACGATCAAGGGCACCACGCGCCCGGTGGCGGTCAACGTGGTGCTCAAGGAGCTGGATGGCATTGGCGTGTTCGACGGTGAGTTCATCCTCAAGCGCGGCGACTTCAGGATCGGCGAAGGCGAATGGGCCGGCAACAGCGTGGTGTCCGACGACATCAACATCAAGTTCAAGATGGTCGCGCCCCAGCGTTAGCGCGCGAAGCGCTTGGCCCCGGCCACGCAGCCGATCACCGCGACCGTCACCAGCAGCATGCCCAGGCTGACCTGTTCATGCAGCAAGCCCGCTGCCAGCGCCAGGCCGAAGAACGGTTGCAGCAGTTGCAATTGGCCGACGGCGGCGATGCCGCCCTGGGCCAGGCCGCGATACCAGAACACAAAGCCGATCAGCATGCTGAACAGCGACACATAGCCCAGGCTCAGCCAGGCCGGCAGGCTGATGCCGCTGACGCTCGACGGCGCCAGCACCAGGCTCAACGGCACCACCACCGGCAACGACATCACCAGCGCCCAGCAGATCACCTGCCAGCCGCCCAGGCTGCGCGACAGTTTGGCGCCTTCGGCATACCCCAGGCCGCACACCAGCACCGCCAGCAGCATCAGTACGTCACCCGCCGGTGCGGCGCTCAAGCCCTGGGCGAAGGCGTATCCCATCACCAGCAGACTGCCGAGGATCGAAAACAGCCAGAACACCGAGCGTGGACGCTCGCCGCCACGCAGTACAGCAAACACGGCGGTCGCCAGCGGCAGCAGGCCGATGAAGACGATGGAGTGGGCGGAGGTCACGTATTGCAGCGCCAGCGCGGTGAGTAACGGAAAGCCGATCACCACGCCGAGGGCGACGATGGCCAGGGGCATCCATTGCTGGCGCGCGGGGCGTTTCTCCTTGAACAGCCCCAGCAAGGCCAGCCCCAGCAGCGCGGCAATGGCGGCGCGGATCATGGTCAGGAACACCGGGTCGAATTCCATCACCGCCAGGCGCGTGGCCGGCAGCGAGCCGCTGAAGATCACCACGCCGATAAAACCGTTGATCCAGCCTTGGGTGCGGGTGTCGAGGTTGCTGAGGGGAGCTGTACGTTCCATAAGGGGCGTCCGAAAGGAGGAGTTGCGTGGCAGGCATCCTAGGGTTGAAGATAAAGACAATCAAAAAATTGTCATGGATACATCGCTTATGCCCCGTGCCCGCTACAAGTCGTTGGTCGACAGCTTCGCCGAGGCCATTCGCTCAGGCAGCATGCCCCCTGGCACGCGACTGCCGACGCACCGCCAACTGGCCGCCGAGCATGGCCTGGCGTTGGTCACCGCGAGCCGGGTGTACGCCGAGTTGGAGGCCATGGGCCTGGTCAGTGGCGAAACGGGCCGAGGCACCTTTGTGCGCGAAATCTCGCTGCCGCCGGGGCAGGGCAGCGGGCAGATGAGTGTGGCGGCGGGCATGCTCGATCTGAATTTCAACTACCCGTCCTTGCCGGGCCAGGCCGACTTGCTGCGCACGGCCTTGCGCCAGTTGGCACTGTCCGGCGACCTCGACGCGCTGCTGCGTTACCAGCCCCACGCCGGTCGCCTGCATGAGCGCGCGGCTGTCGCGCGGCACCTGTTGAGCCGAGGGCTGACGGTCGAGGCCGAACAGGTGCTGGTGGTCAGCGGCGCCCAGCACGGGTTGGCCGTGACCATGATGGCCTTGCTCAAGCCCGGTGATGTGATCGCCGTCGACGCCTTGACGTATTCGGGGTTCAAGGTGCTGGCCGAGACCCTGCACCTGGAAATTGTCGCCATCCCGGTCACCGCCGACGGCCCGGACCTGGACCACCTGCACAGCCTGTGTCGCAAGCGCCCGGTGCGTGCCGTGTACAGCATGCCGACCCTGCATAACCCGTTGGGCTGGGTGCTGAGCCTGGCGCAGCGCGAGCAGTTGGTGGCGATTGCCCGTGAGCACAACCTGATGATCATCGAGGACGCGGCCTACGCGTTCCTGGCCGAGGACGCGCCGCTGCCCGTGGCCAGATTGGCGCCGGAGCGCACGGTCTACGTGGGCGGGCTGTCCAAAAGTGTCGCGACCGGCCTGCGCGTGGGGTTTATCGCTGCCCCGTCGGGTTGGGTCAAAGCACTCGAGCGCACCATCATGGCCACCACCTGGAACGTCCCGGGGGTGATGAGTGCGATTGCGGTGGCCTGGCTCGAGGATGGCACCGTGGCGCAACTTGAAGCACAAAAGCGCCAGGATGCGCGGGCGCGGCAAATCTTGGCGGCGCAGGTGTTGAACGGGGTGGCCTACACCAGCCACCCGTCATCGTATTTCTTGTGGCTACCCCTGGCGGAAGAGGCCCGCGCCGATCAAGTCGCCATGACCTTGCAGCGTGACGGCATTTCCGTCTCCACCGCCGAGCCCTTCGCCGTTTCGGCCCACGTGCCCCATGCGTTGCGCCTGGCCTTGGGCTCGGTGGACATGCCGGCGCTGCGCGAGGCGTTGCTGAAGGTGCGCAAGGTGGTGCAGTGGTGAGCCCGATGGCCCACCGCTAGCCATCAGAATTTGAACGCCTGGCGCCCGATCAGCAGCCAGTGGCCTTTCTGTTTTTGCCAGATCTGGAAGTTCTCGATTTCGGTGGGCACTTCCTTGCCGCTGTTCACCGCCAGGGCGGAGAAGTGGTTGCGTACCAGGGCGGTATCGCCACTCAGGGTGATGGTCTGTTTCTGCATTTCCAGGGTCTTGAAGCCGCTGCGTCCGGTCTCGATGTCGGCGATGAATTCCTGCTTGTTCTGGATCTTGCCGCTGGAGTGGCCGTAGGTGAGGTTCTCGGCGGTCAGGCTCTGGAGCTGCTTGAGGTCTTTATGCAGCATGGCCTGGGTGAGGTGGTCGACCGCTTGGGCGACGTCTTTGTCGGCGGCAGGGGCGGCGGCCACATAGCCGCTGAACAGGCACAGAAAACCGATCAGCACTTTGACGTTTTGCATGGGTGTTTCCTTATTGTTGTTGGGGGCGGATATGACTCGTCACGTCATCGTACAACCATGCAATATTTTCCCCAGGGAAGGAAAGAAAAATTTGAAATATCTCGAAAGGATTGGTGTTTCAAGGGGGTTGGACATCTGGGCTTCTTATACGATGTCTTAATACCTCGTTTGGCTTAAACCTCGCTTCCGGTGCAAGTAGCACATCGCTATGCTACTGCCCGACCCCCAGATCTCCGGATAGACAAAATGGATGTTGACTGGCACAGCGAACCCATCACCCGCGCCACTCCCGTGACCCCACACTATAAAAATACCCAGAACGTGCGCCGCTTCATGCTTGAACACTGTGGGCCGGGGTTCAAGTTCGACCGGCCTTTCATGGCGTGGATTCGCAACGCAACACCCAAGACGATGGGCGACGTGGTGGATGAGTGGCAACGACGCAACGAGGAAGCACGCCCATGACGCCCGATGAAAAATACCAAGCCGTGCAAAAACGCCTCGGCTATCAATTGGATGAATTCAAAGTCGGCGGCAACTACACGCCGCTGGTGCGCGACGGTAACCAGCTGTACATCAGCGGGCAGATCCCTCGCGTCGGCGACACGATCATGCTGCCGGGTAAAGTCGGTGACACCCTGACCCTGGCCCAGGCCCAGATCGCCGCCGGCATCAGTGCATTGCGCTGCCTGGGCCTGCTCAAGCAGGCACTCGGTTCGCTGGACCGGGTCAAGGCCATCCCGCGTATCACCGTGTATGTACGCAGCGCCGAGGACTTCGATCAGCAGAGTGAAGTGGCCAACGGCGCCTCGGACCTGTTGCACGAGATCCTCGGCGGTGCCGGGGTGCATTCGCGCACCTCGGTGGGGGTGATGCAACTGCCGAAGTCGGCGGCGGTGGAAATCGACATGGTCGCGGTCGCGCACGACTGATGGTCAGCCAAGGTCTGGTCGTCCTGCTCAACTACGGCCTGCACCTGGTGCGCATGCGTCATGGCGTGTTGGCGGCGACGGCCTGCCATGGCACGGCAATCCTGCTGATTGCCGTGCCCTATATGGCCTGACTTGAAATGCGGTTAGAACTGTGGGAGGGGGCTTGCTCCCGATGGCAGTGGGTCAGCCACCGATGCATCAACTGACACTCCTCCCACAGTGAATCAGTTAGTTTGTCGCCAGCGGCGGCGTGCGCGGCGGGATCAGGCGTTTGCTGCCGGTGGCTTCATACGCCGCCGCAAAGCGCAGCAATGCCGAATCATCGTAGGCGCGCCCGGCAAAGGTCAGCCCGACCGGCATGCCGATGTCCGCCATCACGCCCATGGGCACGGTAACGGTGGGCACGCCCAGGTGGCGGATGGCGAGGTTGCCGTTGGCCACCCACACACCATTGCTCCAGGCGATATCGGCACTGGCTTCGTTCACGTCGGCATCCGCCGGGCCCACATCGGCCACGGTCGGGAACAGCACAGCGTGGAGGCCGAGCTTATCCATCCAGTCTTCCAGGTCGATCCGCCGGGTTTGCTCCAGGCCGCGCAGGCCATCGGGCACGGTGCTGATCTCGTTCCACGGGGTGATGCCGCGCTCGGCCATGCGCACGTATTCGTCCATGCCGGCGGCCAGGTCGTCTTCACGGTTGGGCAAGGTGCCGGGGTCGTGGGGGAAGATCTTCGGCCCGTCCACATCGGCCAGGCGGTTCAGGGCCGGGTCGTTGTTGGCGCGCAGGAAATCATCGAAGGCCCAGGCCGACAGTTCCCACAGTTCATCGTGCAGGAATTCCCTGGACACCAGGCCACGGGTAAACACGGTGGGCGCGCCGGGGCGGTCGCCTTCGCAGTTGGACACCAGCGGGAAATCCACCTCGATGACTTCTGCACCGGCCGCTTCAAGGGCCTGGCGTGCGTCCTTCCATAAGTCGATCACGCTGGCGCGGGTGTTGATCTTCTGCCCGGTGGGGCCGCCGATGCCGGGCTTCTCGCTGGTGCCGGCCTCGGGGTCGGCGTTGATGTACATGCGCGGCACGCCGAAGCGTTTGCCGGCCAGGGATTCGGCTGTAGCCGCCAATTCGGGGTAAGACGCCGGGCGTACCGAGGCGACGCTGGGGATCGGCACCCACGGCTGCAGGCGCCACAGGTCGCCACGGGTGTGCGGGTCTTCAGCCACTACCACGTCGAGCACTTCCAGCAGGTCGGCCATGGTGCGGGCGTAGGGCACCACCACGTCCATGGTCGGGGTCAACGGCCAGTTGCCGCGCACCGAAATCACCCCGCGGGACGGGGTATAGGCGCACAGGCCATTGTTGGACGCCGGGCCACGCCCGCTGGACCAGGTTTCTTCCGCCAGGCCGAAGGCGGCAAAGCTGGCGGCGGTGGCGGTGCCGGCCCCGTTGGATGAACCGGAGGCGAAAGGCGCGGTGAGGTAGTCGGCGTTATACGGGCTTTCCGCGCGGCCATACACGCCGCGCTGCATGCCGCCATTGGCCATCGGCGGCATGTTGGTCTTGCCCAGGCAGATGGCGCCGCCGGCGCGCAGGCGCTCGATGGTGAAGGCATCGCGCTGGGCGACCAGCTTGGCGAAGGCCGGGCTGCCGGAGGCGGCGGTCAGCCCCTTGACCAGGTAGCTGTCCTTGGCGGTGTAGGGAATGCCATCCAGTGGCCCCAGGGTTTCACCCTTGGCCCGGCGTGCATCGGAGGCCTCGGCTTCCTTCATGGCGTCGGGGTTGCGCACGACGACGGCGTTGAGTGCGGTAGCGGTCTGCGGACCGTCGTAGGCATCGATCCGCGCGAGGTAAGCCTGCACCAGTTCAACGGCCGTGGTCTGGCCGGATTCGAGCGCCGCGCGCAATTGGGCAATGGAGACTTCGGTAACTTGCATGACGTTTTCTTCGCCGCCTTAAGTTGAGGTATGGCGGCAGTCTACGTACAGATATTTCACAAAACCAGTGCGGCATTTTCCCCATGGGCGGCACGCATCACCTGCCAGGTGGCGTCGTCTGCGGGAATCAGATGCTCGATACGCAGGGAGGCGAGGGTGATGTCCTGGGGCATGCCGAAGGTGGTGAAGGTGGACAGAAAGCTCAGCTCGCCCCGGCTGGTATGC